>Ga0209096_1000018_pt1 | contig 329602 bp, 253 predicted proteins | sample AD_UKC034_MetaG_FD_184407 | JGI IMG/M metagenome (GOLD analysis project Ga0209096, IMG submission 184407) | Active sludge microbial communities of municipal wastewater-treating anaerobic digesters from USA - AD_UKC034_MetaG (SPAdes) (version 2) | ecosystem: Engineered > Bioreactor > Anaerobic... | reverse complement strand
TGTAATCGGTAAATAACAATGGACAATTTTCGGTAAATAAGAATGGTCAACTTTCGGTAAATAAGAATGGACAGTTACGGGTTCAGAAGGGGGTGAGGGGGCACCCCGAACCCCCTTCTGAAAAAAATCGTTAAAGAGGGCTCACCAACCCATGAGCCATGAGAGATCACCTAAAGAAACTGTTCATGTTTGACCAGGTCCATCAACTGAAAAAGCTTGGATTTTCTAAATCCGAGATTGGTCGCAAACTGGAAATTGACCGCAAGACCGTTTCCAAATACCTTTCCATGAACCTGGAGGAGTATTTGGTTTTTCTTGATAAGTTGAAAGAGCGATCCCGGCTGCTTGATCCCTACGAGGGCTTTATTGGCCAAAAGCTTAACGTATTCCAGGACACTACAGCAGCCCAGATGCATGACTGGCTGAAAGAACATCACCCGGATTTTCCACAGGTTAGTTCCAAGACGGTCTTCAACTTTGTCATGTGGATACGCCAGAAGTACAACATTCCTAAACAAGTCAGCCTGCGGGATTTTCATATGGTTGAAGAACTTGCCTATGGGGAGCAGGCCCAGATAGACTTTGGAGAATACTCCATGAGAACGGTTGATGCAAGACACATTAAGGTACACTTCTTCCTGGTCGTCCTTTCACGGAGCAGGCAAAAATTTGTTGTATTTGACATTCGTCCGTTTACCACGCAAAAGGTGATCCAGGCGGTGGAGTTGTCGTTTGAATATTACGAAGGTATCCCCAGGCAGCTGGTGTTTGATCAGGACAAGACCGTGCTGACCAACGAAAATTACGGGCTGCTGATACTGACCGAAGCATTCCGGGCCTATATCCAATCCAGAGGCATTGATCTTCATTTTTGCCGCAAGAGTGATCCTCAGAGCAAGGGAAAGGTTGAAAACGGGGTGAAGTATGTCAAACAGAATTTTCTTCACAACAGGCTTTTTGAGGATATTGACATCCTGAATAACCAGGCGGTGCTGTGGCTTTCAAGAACCGCCAATGCTTTGCCCCATGCCGGGACGAAAAAAGTACCACAGCAGGAATGGATCATAGAGAAGGACTTTCTTAAGCCCTTTTATGCGCTGGTTCTGCCCGGTAGCGATCAGAACAAGTTATATGCAGTCCGCAAAGACAACACTTTTTCCTTCAAGGGGAACTTTTATACCCTTCCCTCAGGAACCTATGCAGGTTGCGGAACCACGGTCAGGGTTCAGGTAATTGATGACGAATTGGTTGTTACAGACCTGGGCGGTCAGCTGCTGGTACGCCATCCTCTTTGCAGGGAAACAGGCAAAATGATCGTGAATAATAATCACAAAAGGGATACCTCTGCTTCTGTGTTGGCATTCATGGATCAACTCTCCAGTCTGTTCACCAATAAACCATTGGCACTGGATTATCTGCACTCCGTCCGGCAAGCCTTTCCCCGGTATGCCAGGGACCAGTTCCAGCTTTTGTCCAATGCTGCCAAAGAAGCCCCTCAGGACATCCTGGATCAAACCCTTGAACTGTGCATGGAACACAATATAACCAATACGGTGGACTTTAAAGAGATCCTGCAAAAACAACTTGTTGAAACCCGCCAGCCACCGGCATGTGCTTCAACGATCACCTTGCTGGAGAATAACCGCCTTCATCTTCAAAACATGATCCCTGAAAAGAGCAATATATCCGATTATCACCAACTAATCCTTAAGCTATGAACCCAACAACAACCTTTACAAGTTATTGCCAGCAACTTGCCCTGACAGGTCTTGCCGCTGGCTTTGAGTCCCTGATTGAGCAGGTTCAGCTCCATCAGCCAGGCTATGTGGAATACGCCAATTTACTGCTGGAAACAGAGCTGACACACCGGCGAAAGAAAGAACTGGAACGCCGGTTAAAAGATGCCCGGTTGCCTCTGGTACACGATCTGGAGGTTTATGATGAGTCCTTCCAGAATGGCCTTTCCCCTGCTCAGTTTAATCAACTGAAAGAACTCACCTGGCTGGATCAGAACTTTAATCTCGTCCTGATGGGGCCTTCCGGTACCGGAAAATCTTTCATCGCCGCCGGACTATGCCATCATGCCATTAAAATGGGCTATAAAGGCTACTTCAGAACAATCGACCAGATCATGGATATGCTTAAAATGAAAGACCTGACCCGAACAGCCATGGCTGACTTTAAACGTCTGACCAAAGCCCATCTGCTGGTGATCGACGACATCATGCTTTTCCCGGTAGCTAAAACCGAAGCTGCAAAGCTTTTTGGCTTTATCAATCAACTCTTTGAACGTACATCTCTGATCATTACCACCAATAAAGCTCCTCAGGAATGGCCCCAGATGCTGGATGATGAAGTCCTGGCAACAGCCTTGCTCGACCGGATCCTGTTCCGCTGCCAGGTGATCAAACTCTCAGGGAAAAGCTTCAGGCTGTTAAACCGGAAATCGATCTTTGAAAATTAATTTTGACGTGAAAAAAATGATCTCTTTTGTCTTATTTTAGCATGACCAAACTGTCCATCCTTATTTACCATTTTCTGACCATTGTTGGTTACTGATTACACATTTTCATATTATAAGCCATACCTTAAAGGATGGGGGCTGGATTATACGGCATTTGAAGTCCTTGTCGGGGCATCTTCACAGGATATCAGGCTGACGGGGAATGTGGAGCTGGCCTGTCCGGATATGATACCGCCTCAGGTGACAGGGATGACACCCCGCGACAGCGTTTCCATTGCTACCCATCGCGTTGATCTTGTGATGACCTTTGACAAGCCTGTAAGGTTCAACAATGAGAAACAGATCGTTATCAGAGAGTATGCTTCTGATGTAATAGCAGGGATTATTCCTGCAAGCTCTGTCGGAGGTTCCGGAACGGGCATGATCACTTTTTACAACACGACCGATCTTGCACTTCATACAAAATATTACATCACGGTTGATTCTGCTGCATTTCTGGATCAGTGCGAGAGTGCCTGGGAGGGGATTTCGGACAAGGATGCCTGGACGTTCGTCATCACCTCCATCGGGTATGAGGACAGAGATAATACGGAGGTCTGGTTGCATTTGTATCCCAATCCCGCAAAAGATGTGCTGGTCATTGAGTACCATGAGATTTCCATTAGCCAGCCTACGTTGCAGATTTTAGACTTTGCTGGGAGGGTTGTGGCGACAGTGAGGTTATTACCCGGACCATCAGGACTTTTTGAGTTTGACTGCTCTGGTCTTGGAAGGGGGGTTTATTATGTGAAGCTGGTCACGGAGAAAGGAGGTGTGGTGAAAAAGTTTGTGAAAGGATATTGATCGTTAGATCCCTGCGCAGGCAGGGATCTGAGTCAGATCGGTTGACTCTCATTTTAGAATTGAAACTTTTCATTCTGAAACCGTTCGGGTACGGCCATGACAATGTCGGCATAGCTTATCAAAAGCAACCCGATATTGGCGATGCTGAAAAATCCCCTGTCCGGAATCAGGGTGAAATCTTTCTATCCTATCTATTCATCTGATCTGAAATCTTTTAAACAAATTTTCGTGAATAACTGTGCCTAAATGGTGAAAAGTTACAGCTCAAATGACCCTCCCCAGAAGAGGTTATTTCAGGTCATAGTGAAGGGAATGCTCTGTCAGATGCTGTTTGCAGAAGTAGACTCCAGATTCCTGAAATTGATGACCTCCACTTCCTGAACTTTTTGCTCTGTAATCCCATCATATATCAGTACTGGTTTGACAGTACTGTTGGGAAAAGTCCTTAAAAAGTGGTTGAATTGTTTAATGAAATCAGGATGAAAGGTTTGAGAAGATTTTATTTCAACCGGCTGAAGCAGGTTTCCATGTTTGATAACGATATCGATTTCGTTATGATGACTGTCATGATAAAAAAACAGGTTACTGTCCAGCCCTTTGTTAAAGCGGTTTTTCATGAATTCTGATACGATCATGTTTTCAAAGAGTGCTCCTCTGAGCGGATCCCTGTCGAGCTGGGTTGTGTTTTCGATTCCCAGAAGAAATGCGGCCAGCCCCACATCATAAAAATAAATTTTTGGTGCCTTAATGTATCGCTTACCAAAGTTCTCAAAATAGGGAGGTAAAAAATAGGCAATATAGGAAGCTTCGAGCATGGACATCCAGGACTTGACCGTTCCAACCGACACACCAGTTTCATTGGCAATAGCTGAAGCATTGACCAGATTGCTGATCCGGCCTGCACAAATGCGGACGAATTTTTGGAATAACTGAAGATCCTTTATTTGTGTTATTTTTCGGAGGTCCCTCTCGAGATAGGTTTCATAATAGTTTCGGTATGCTTTATAAGGATTCAGTTTATGAGCATACACTCCCGGATAGAACCCCCTTAGCATAAGATCACTGGTAGGTAACGATTTTTCAGGACCGATTTCGGATAATCCCAAAGGGAGTAATTTTAATATGGCCGTTCTGCCAGCCAGTGACTGAGTCACTTTGTCAATGAGCAGCAATTGATTGCTGCCCGTAAGTATAAATGTGATTTCACTTCTTCTTTCATCAGCAATTTGCTGCAGGTAGGAGATCAGTTCAGGGATATTCTGAATTTCATCCAATATGGCCCCTTTGTCAATGTTATTCAGAAAAGCCCTTGGATCAGAACTTACCATGAACCGGGTATCCGGATTTTCAAAATTGTAATAAGGTAAATTACCGAAAAGATGTCTTGACAGGGTTGTTTTACCGGATTGCCTGGGACCCGTAATGGTAAGTACAGGATACTCTTTTGACATTTTAATCACCTCATCTTCGATGATTCGTTGAATATACATTTTGTGTAAATTTAAAGTGTTGATGCAAAAATACACAAAATAATAAGATTTCCCTGATCGTTAGGTTGTAATTTTATAAAAAAGATGATTATGGATAAGTGAGGATCTTTGGAGATAATGTTCCCCTTACCCGTACCGCACCGGCAGCCAGATTTCCACCCGCGTGCCGGCAGGCTGCGACCGGTCGTCGAACAGGTCCGTGATGTGGCAATAATACCGGGGATCGGCAGGATCATCGTTCAACAGGGCGAGTCGCTCCTCAGAGATCCGCGTCCCATGCGAACGATGCATGGATCCCTGAAGGGAAGTGAAGCGGGCTGCTGCCGCTCTGCCCACCCCGTCGTCTTCGATGATGCAGTGTAACCGGTCGTCGCCGGTGATCCGGCATCCTATGAGCAGCCTGCCTTTCCCCGCCTTATTGCGCATGCCATGCCGCACGGCATTCTCCACGTACGGCTGCAGGATCATCGGCGGGATCATCACCAGCGAATCGTCCACATTTTCGTGGATGTGGATCTCATCCTCGAATTTATCGCCGAAGCGCATCTTTTCCAGATCCAGATAGGCACGGATGTAATCCATCTCTTCCGAAAGGGTGATGTTTTTCTTGGAGGCGTTGTCCAGTGTCAGCCGGATGATGCGGGCAAAATCCGCCAGGTACTTCAGCGCAGCATCCACCTTGTTGCCCAGAATGTAGTTCTGGATGGCATTCATTGCATTGAAGACAAAGTGCGGATTCATCTGCGCCTGCAACGCCTGCATTTCGATCTCCGACAGTTTCCGGTAAAGGCTGTTTCGTTCTTCTTCCCGTTTTCGTATTGTCCGGATCCGGTGGAGGTGGAAGATAAGCAGGATGGCGGTCAGGGCCAGCCCCACAAGGGAATAGAACCACCAGGTACCGAACCAGGGACGTTTCACTTTGAAGGTAAATTCCACGGGGATGAAATCCATCCCGGTGTGCAGGTTCGTTCCTTTTACCATCAGTTTGTACCGGCCCGGCGGAAGGTGAGAGTACACTGCAAATTTTTCCCCGGACAGGGGTGACCACAGCCGGTCAAACCCTTCCAGATAGTACTGAAAACGGTCCTTCTCCGGATTGAATAAGTTCCCCGACCGGAAATAGAACGTCAGGTAATTTTGATCATACCTTAATTCCAGTTGGGATTTGGAATTTGGATCCTGGGATTTACCAACAGGTAAACCTGACCAGGTATCTGCGCTGGTGTACTCTTCCCAGTTTACCTGTTGGTTATACAGGTCAATGCGTTCCAGCTTGACCGGCACGGGAGCATAAGCCAGCTGATGATAAAGTGGTGCATTGATCCGGATCAGGTGATCCCGGGCTCCCACCCAGATCATCCCGCTGGAATCCATTACGGCATAACTTCCACCAAAATCGTTATAACCTTCTTCCTCATCCAGCACATAAATGTCCGGCTGTCTGTTTTGATACAGTCCGGGGAGATCAATGACGTGGATGCCGGTATTGGTCCCTGCCCAGAGAAAGTTTTGCCTGTCGCACTGCATCCACAGGATTGCATTCCCTGAATATTCCCCTAACGGCCTGATCCGGTGCAGCACCCTGAAGGCATCCTGTTCAAAGTCACCGATCAGGATCTCCCCGTTGGCGGCTCCCGCCAGGATGTGCCCTGACCGATCCATTTTAAGTTCATTGATCACTTTGGGCAGAGCAGGGTCGCTCCGGCTGAAAGCATAGAAATTACCGTCACAGCTCATGAAAAGCCCGTAAGTCAAAGAACCATACCAAACCTGGTTTCCTTTGCGCAGGACCCGCTGAGCATTGCTGGGGGCTCCTGTGGTAAGCGTTGAATAAAATTTACCAGCGTTCATCCGATGGTCAGAAAAAATTGTCACCCCTTCAACCCATTTTCCTACGGAATGGATCGAATCGGCTTCGTCGAAAATAAAGCAGGAGGGTCCATAGGTGCTTACCAGCTCTGTATTTTTTGTATCCGGATCAAGGCGGGAGAATCCAAGTTTGTGGCTCACCCAGATCTGATCCCTTGAATCGGATTCCATGTCATAGAAGGTATTCAGGTAGGCTTGTGCCATTGCCCGGTAGTTTTGGATGTTGCCGGCGTCAAAATCCTTCATCAAAACGGGATAGCCCTGCTTCCAGGAATTCATATTCTGAAGCTTCTCTTTTTCAGCAACCAGGCTATGAACTGCTCCCTCCAGAAAATTCTCCTTACCCAGGAATTCGTAAGCTGTATCCTGAACGAGGAAAACCCCGTCATCTGTCAGCATCCATAACCGGTCAGGTGCTGAATGGTGCAGATCCGTGATGGTGAGATCCTCCAAACCGAACCAGGAAGCATCACGGTATTCAAACAGCTGGGGAGGAATTTTGTAAAGCCCCTGATCCATTGACCCGTACCAGATGACATCGGTTTCTTTATCATAAAAGACACAATAACCATTGGAACTGACAGGTTTGATAAATTCGCTCAAATGGATCAGCTTCCCGTTTTGAATCTTATACAACCCTTTATGAACGGGATTTACCTGTTTCTCTGTCCATCCGGCCAGCCACAGGTCGCCCCGCTTGTCTTCCGTTATGCCAAAGACCTGTCCCACACCACCGTAATTTCTTACAATACCATTGTTCACCAAAATAATGGAATCTTTTAATCTTCCAAAAGAATAGACCGTGTCGCTGTCCGAAGAAACGAAGCAGGCGCTGATATCCGTGTGCCGCAGAACGTTTTTGGAAAGGATTTCAAGGGAATCCTTCCCGGGAAAAAAACGGTAATTTTTGGCTGACCACCCGATGATAAAAACAGCCGTGTCTCCCACCAGAAAGTCGGTGATAATGGCATTTTGCGATATTTTCCCGTTCCGGGTGTTGAATTCGTGGAAGCCCGTGCTGTCGTAATAGCAGAACTGGGTATGGCAGCCGATGAGCAGGAGGTGATGCCGGTGATCGTATTTCAGCTCGCGTATTTTGTGATCGGAAAGGCCATTGGACCGGTTAAAGTTGGTAAATGTCCGGTTATCAAATTTGCTCAGTCCCCCGTCGAATGTCCCGAACCACATATTTCCCTGCCCGTCTTCGGCGATGGCCCATACGCGGTCGCCGGCCAGCCCGTGGGAGGAGTTGTAGACCTTGAAATTTTTACCATCGAAAAGGCAGACACCGGCGTCGGTCCCGATCCATAACTGACCACGGGAATCCTTGAAAATGGCCCGGACCGAATTGCTCGGTAATCCATCGCGGATGGTGTAATTCCTGGCGTAATAGGTCTGGGCAGATGAAACCAGGGAATGTATTACCAGGATGAGCACCAGAAGATTTTTCATGAGCAGCTTCCTGTTACTGGGATGGAGACCGGTGCGTCAGCGCCCGGATGAACTCTTCATTTCTTCTTGCAGCCACATCGATGACCGTACCATCTTCCAGCGTGATCAGATGGCCATCGGTCTTGGTATACTTTTTTACATAATTCAGGTTGACCAGATACGACTTATGGACACGGAAGAACGTTTCGGAAGGGAGGAGTTCCTGGATGATCTTCAGGGTCTTGGGTACCACCACGACTTCGCAGGGCACCAGGTGAATGCGCGTATAGTTCTCATCTGCCTCACAATACATGATATTGTTGATCCGTTCCATCTGGTACCCTGTGAGGGTCGGCAATGCCACCTTGCTCATAATATCGGAGCCCATGCTCAGGTTTGAGAGCAGGGTTTCGATGCGGGCCTGCCGGGAAGTGACCTGAATCTTTTTTTCAAGTTTCTGCACGGCCTCCTGGAGATCAGCAAAGTTCACCGGCTTCAGCAGGTAATCCAGTGCTGCATGCTTTATGGCATGGATGGCATACTGCTTATAAGCGGTGGTGAATATGACTTCAAAGGTATATTGGTCAAAGTAGTCGAAAATCTTAAAACCGTTTTCTCCCGGCATTTCGATGTCCAGAAATACGAGGCCCGGGTTGTATTTATGAATGGCCTGCACGGCATCCTGGACCGATGCGGCCAGGCAAACCACCTGCAGTTTGTCGGGGAAATAGCGCTGGATAAGCTTCTCAAGCGCTTCCCGGGCATTGAGCTCGTCATCAACGACAATGCAGGTGGTCATTCGGTTTTCATTCAGAAAACCACAAAGTAATGAATTTTCTTTCTTAGTGTGGAAGGAATTTATTTAAAGTGAGGATTTGCAGGATAAGCGTAGAGTTTTACCAACTAACTGATCCCGGACCCCGAACATTGACAATTGACAATTGACAATTACTCCAGTTCCAGTCTCCCTGAGGCGGTGGCTACCGCATAATCCCCCATCGCAGTGGCGCTTCGGTAGATCCTGCCATTGAACAGGATGTCAACGCAAACATGGGCATTTTTGTGGTTGGTCTGAGCGGAGCAGTAAATGTAGATCCCCGGGCAGGCCTGGAATGTTCTGCTCCAGCCATCAGGCTGGCTCTTTTCCTGCCGGGCCTTCATTTCGCTGCATTTGTACGTGATGTCAAATCCGGAGGGTGCTCCTGTCACCTTGATGATGACAAATCCTTTTTTGTTTTTTGGGGTGAAAAAACAGCGCAACCGGTACAGTGAGTTTTTCATGGGAGAGAGTTTGTTCAAAAATAGGGAATGTTTTTCGATAAATCAAGGGGGGTGCGGAAATAATGGAAGATTCTGTTAAAAACCGGCTAAATTTGTTAATAACACTGAAAAGTTATACTTTTGCACCCAATTTTTGCTCCGGGCCGCATGCCGTATCTCGATCAATTTGTGATTCCCCTTTCCGGCCTGAAACCAGGAATGCACGACTACAAATTCATCGTTGATGATGAATTTTTCAGGCAATTTGCGTATTCGCAGATAAAATCGGGAAAGCTGGAAGTTGATCTTGAACTTGAAAAGGAGGAAACGGTGCTGACCCTTCGTTTTACGATCAACGGAACGGTGCATGTGATGTGTGACCGGTGTTTGGACTATTATGACCAGCCTGTCAATGGCCTTGAGCGGCTGATTGTCAGGTTTGGGGAGACCAGCTTTGAAGAGACAGATGAAATCGTGGTCATACCCAGCACGGAGCACCGGATCAACGTGAGTCATTACATTTATGAGTATATTCATCTGCTGTTACCCTATAAGTGCGTACATCCCAACGGCGAAGGTGGGATCAGTCAATGCAACCGGGAGGTGACCGACAGGCTGCAGAGCCATAGCGGAGAGGAACAGACGGCAGATCCCCGCTGGGATACCCTGAAGAAATTGTTATAAAATATTGATTTACAATTAAATAAGAGAAGCAATGGCACATCCGAAACGAAACCACTCCAAAACAAGAAGAGACAAGCGAAGGACCCACGATAAAAAAACCCCCGCAACATACACCATTTGTTCAAATTGCGGTGCATCAGTGGTTTATCATAGAGTTTGCCCGGAATGCGGCTATTATAAAGGTAAAAAAACCATTGAGAAAGAAACGGCTGTCTGATGCATCGATCAGTTTCACTTGTTGATCACCTAACTGGCACAACATGAACATTGGCTTAGATGTCATGGGGGGCGACCGGTTCCCCGATGCTCCGGTCGGCGGTGCTGTTCAGGCATACCGGGAAATGGACCCTGATGACCGGATCGTTCTGATCGGTGACGAAAAGGTCATCCAGGATACCCTGGTTCGCAAAGGGGGTGATCCCGCCTGCTTTGAGATCGTTCATGCCTCGGAAGCGATCCGGATGAATGAATCCCCCACCCGCGCCTTTTTGCAAAAACCTCATTCCAGTATTTCGATTGGTTTTAAACTATTGAAGGACAATCGTATACATGCATTTGCCAGTGCGGGTAGCAGCGGTGCAATGATGGTGGGATCCATTTACAGCGTGAACGTGATCCAGGGCATCATCCGCCCGGCCACCACTGCCATCATTCCTAAGGAAAACGGCGGCGTAACCGTTCTGCTGGATGTCGGGACCAATCCGGATCTGAAGCCTGATGTCATGTACCAGCTTGGCATCCTCGGTTCGGTCTATGCAAAATATGTGCACCACATCGGCAATCCCAGGGTGGGACTTCTGAACATCGGAGAGGAGGACATCAAGGGGAATCTTTTGTGTCAATCTTCCTTCCAGCTGATGAAAGACTCGCGTGATTTCAATTTTACCGGCAATGTGGAAGGGCGGGATCTTTTCAACGACAAAGCAGACGTAGTGGTATGTGACGGATATACGGGCAACATTGTCCTGAAAGCGCTCGAGCAGATGTATTTTCTGATGAAAAAACGAGGCCTGGTGGATGACTACTTTGAGCGTTTTAATTATGAAAATTTCGGAGGAACCCCGATACTGGGAATCAATGCACCCGTCATTGTCGGTCATGGCATCTCCAACGAACGCGCCATCAAAAATATGATCCTTCTAAGCAAGGAAGTTTCCATAGCCAACCTGCCTGAAAAAATCAGCCATTCGCTGACCGAAATCAATCAAAACAATATTTGACGGTTCACTTAGGATTAAACTGATCATTCTTTTCTGAATATAAATCACCTGGCATTATGGGAAAAATAAGAGCGGCAATAACGGGTGTAGGAGCGTATTTACCTGAATACAGGCTGACCAATGAGGAATTGAGCCGGATGGTCGATACCTCGGATGAGTGGATCATGGAACGGATAGGCATCAAAGAGCGGAGGATCTTAAAAGAAAGGGATAAAGGGGCTTCCTTTATGGGAGCGAAAGCTGTAGCGGAATTGCTTCAGAAAACAAATACTTCACCCGCCCAGGTGGATGTGCTGATCTGTGCCACGGTGACCCCCGACATGCAGTTCCCGGCCACAGCCAACCTGATCAGCGATGCAGTCGGAATAAAGAATGCCTTCAGTTTTGACATCGGGGCAGGCTGCTCTGGATTTCTGTACGCCCTTGAAACGGGAAGCCGCTTTGTGGAAGCAGGTGACTACAGGAAGGTCGTCATCGTGGGTGCTGAAAAGATGTCGACCATTGTCGATTACACCGACAGGGCTGTATGTCCGATCTTCGGGGATGGAGCCGGAGCGGTGATGCTGGAACCCACAACCGATGATTACGGCATCCTCGACAGTATTTTGCGGTCAGATGGCTCGGGCGCTGTTTACCTGCATCAGAAGGCAGGGGGCTCGCTGAAGCCTGCCTCCCACGAAACCGTGGATGCCCGCGAACATTATGTTTACCAGGAGGGCCGTACGGTTTTCAAATACGCTGTTGCCAACATGGCCGACATATCCGTGGAGATCATGCAACGAAACCACATTGCACCCGCTGAACTGACCTGGTTCCTGCCGCACCAGGCCAACTTGAGGATCATCCATGCCGCGGCCAACCGGATGGGCATCAGCCCCGAACAGGTGATGATCAATATCGAAAAATACGGCAACACCACGGCCGCCACACTGCCCCTGCTGATGTGGGAATGGGAAGATCGGCTGAAAAAAGGCGATAAACTGATCCTGGCAGCTTTCGGAGCGGGATTCACCTGGGGTGCAATGTACCTGAAGTGGGGCTATAACGCCAACGGGCGTTAAAAACTATCACAAGGGATATTCTTCCCATATCCCATCCTCAAGATACCTGACCGACCGAAACCCGATTTCCGCCAGTATCCTGACTGTTTCGTCAAACCAGGCTGTCAGTTCGTCGGGGCGATGCGCATCGGTACTGATGGTCACGGGGATCTTTCGTTGGTTCATTTTCTGAAGGACCCATCTGCCAGGGTACAGATCCTCTGACCGTTTTTTATACACTCCGCGCGTATTGACCTCCACCATCAATCCCGCTGCCTGGATGTTGTCCAGGGTCTCTTCCACCAGCTGAACATACCAGGGCTCATCCTCCTTAAAATGACGGCCCTTGTTGTGCATCTTTATCTTGTCGAGGTGCCCGATGACCGTTGGCCGCTGATCGGTGATCATCTGGTTTACATACCGGTAATAGGTGGCAACCGCCCGGCGGATATCGTTGTCAAAAAGATCCCTTAATCCGGAATCATAGATCTCAGGCAGGGGGCCGTCGATGAACCACAGTCCTTCCCGGTCATCCGGCCTGACCAGATGAACTGACCCAATGGTGTAGTCCAAATGCAGCGTGTTTCGTAACCGGTCAAAATCATCCGAAATACCGGGGATGTAATCGATCTCCAGCGAGAGGTAGATCGGGAGCCGTTCAGCGTACTTCTGCTTCAGACCGAGGATCACCTGGCAGTACTCATCCAGGTTATTCCAGCGGATGGCAAACGGCGTATCAAAAGGCAGAGGGCTGTGCGCGGAGAATCCCAGGGAATGCATGTTCTGAAGCAGCGCCTCCGTAACGTAATCCTCCGGATCATTCTTCCCGTCACAGAAACGGGTATGGGTATGGTAGTTAAAACGGATCATATGTTACCGTATGAATTTGTCCCTGCCGGGCCACGAAAGTACCACTTAAAATTGATTAAATCATGAATTATACCTAATTTAGGGGCATGTTTAACTGTACCCCTCCCCTGCCGGCTGGGGAGGGTATGGGGGAGTGGTATAATGAATGAACCCCCTGATATTAACCCGGATCAATACCCTTAATTCAAATTACAAACATTCCGATCATGAAAAAGCTCTTTTGTACCCTGTTCACCCTCTTATGGATCCTGCCAGCCATTGCCCAGCCACAAACACCCCCCCCCTGCAGGGTATTGCTCCCCTCCATAGCAGAACGCTATGAGGGGGAGTGCAAAAAAGGATTGGCTCACGGAGAAGGATTTGCCCTGGGAAGGGATACGTACCGGGGTGAATTTGTGAGGGGTTTCCCGGAAGGCCATGGCGTTTATGCCTGGAGTACCGGTGAGGTGTACGATGGGGAATGGATCGAGGGCAGGCGCGACGGATTTGGCACCTTTTCCTACAGGGTGAACAATGCCGACAGTATCATTACCGGCTACTGGAAGGAAGACCGGTATGTGGGCACTGAATACCACAAGTATGAATACAAGGTGCTGGATTCGAGAGACATTGATGATACACGCTTTTTACGGATGGACCACTCCGGAGACCAGGTCAGGATACGGTTTTACAGATCAGGAGTGGAAAATTCTAATCTGACCAATTTGTTGCTGTGGGGCGACAGCGGCTATCAAAGTTCAGCTTTTACCGGGTTTGAAAGCATTACCTTTCCTTTCACGGGCCAGGTGACGTACGAAACCAGCAATAAGATCGGAACGGGCACACTGATCTGCAAGCTGATGTTTGTCATTTATGAACCGGGAAGCTGGGAAATTGAGGTGCAGAATTAAAATCAAAGAGTAAAGAGCAAAAATCAAAAATAATTAATCCGGGAGTTGGAACTGAATAGGTAAATGGTATTGAACACGAACCGGGGTGTTTTTTTGCCTTCCGGGAATCCAGAGAGGCATGGAATTGACCAGCCGGATCGCTTCCTGAGCACACTCCGGGGAAAGGCCACGCAAGACTTTTATATCTGAAAGGGACCCGTCTGTTTCCACAACGAAGCTCAGATAGACGGTTCCTTCTGTTTTTACGGCCAGAGCCTGCTCCGGATAGCGAAGATTCCGGTGCAGAAAGGCATCAAGGCTGTCTTGTCCTCCGGGAAACTCAGGCCAATGTTCAGCAACGGTGAATATTTCTTCACCCTGTGGCATTTCCCGACTGACATTGACCGTCCTTAAGGCGCTTTTACTCTTCCCGGCCGATACACGACCGAGCGCGACTCCCTCAACAACTGCCGGTGGCTCTGCCACGGTGATGTCTTCCATTTCTATGATTATGGCCTGATCTGTTTCAGCCCCCTGAGCCAGGCTGTCCGTTGCCGGATAGGCTCTAACGGCTGAAGCCAGTTCTTCCGCCGGGATTTCGGATGGTTCTGTTCTGTCGGTCGGAATGATCTCTGTGGAGGGAGGCCTGGATGCCACCGGTTCTGGTTGAGATTTTTCCCTGGGTGCGATGTCCTCACGGGTGACAACCTTTGGAGCTTCCGTAACAGAACCCTGTTCATTATGAGGTATTTGCACCGATTTCTCCGGGGTGGTATCCTTCAGTGCGATCAGTGCTTCCGGATGATCGCTGCCGGGTTGCCGCAACAGAAGGAAAATACCAATGAAAAGGACGACCGATGCGGCCGCAGCGGCAACCGTCCAGGTCTTCATCACGGATATTTTTCCGGTCACTGGGCGAAGCCTTCGGGAGGAAGCTGCAGAAGTCATTTCCAGGATCTGCTGGTTGAGGGAGGCGATTTCACGGTCAGTCACCCGTGAATTTTTTCCTCCGGTCAGCCCCTCCACCGCATCCTGGCAGAACCTGCAGGTATCCAGATGATCCAGAACGATGTTCTGATCATCAACGGATAAGCTGCCTTCCAGGAAGCTGCGGATGGTTTGGGAGGTCAGACAACCGGAGGGAGTCAACAGGGGTGATATGGGGATTTTTTTAGCCATGTTCTTTGACCAGCAGGTTTTTCATGTTGCGTTTACCGTTCTGAATATGACTTTTGACCTGATTCATGCTGTATCCGGTCATATCTGATACCTCCTGATAGGATTTATCGTGAAGATAAAGCAGTTCCAGGCAGGTTCGCTGTTCCTCACTGAGTCGCCGGAGTGCATCCATCATTTTTGAAAGCCGGTTGTCCAGCTCATTTCTATCAAGATGCAAAACATCCCCGGAATCCATAATTTCTTCCGAAAAGGATGCCACCCATTGCTTTTTGACCTTTTCAACGGAAGCCTCTTTTCGAAGGATCATCAGGCAGTGATTTTTGGAAACGGTATAAAGCCAGTTTTTAAAGGTTTCCACGTCATGGGAGTGCAGGTTCTGCATCAGGTCTTCAAAGATATCCATCACGGCATCGCGCGCATCTTCCTTGTCCTGGAGGTATTTCAGGCAAACACCGTAGACCAGATGGGTATAACGCGTAAACAGGGTGCCGATGTAGCGTGTTTCGCCGGAGGCCCGATACCGGGAAATCAGTTCATCGTCCGCATAAACCGGCTCGGCTGAACTATTTTTCTTACTGAATAACCACACGCTGAATCTTTATTTATGGAATTCCCCTGGAAAATGCATCTTTTAACAAAAGTTATTCCAAAAATCCATTCAAGTCATGAAAACAAATGCCGTGATCAGCAGGATGTTACTTCTTCCCATCCTTTGCAGCTTATTGCTTTTTTCCGGTGCCCAGAATGTCATTTTACCTGTCATTCAGGATCCTGAACCCGAAAGCGACCGTTCTTCCTCGCCCTATTTTTTCGTTCCGTCGGAGGATCCTTCCACCGATCAGCTCCCCCTGAAATCCACCTCGGCGGAGGTACAGATCAGCGGGGTGATTGCCGACGTCAGGGTGACGCAGGTGTATGAAAATGAAGGGAAAAATGACCTGGAGGCTGTCTACGTCTTCCCGGCCTCCACCCGCGCGGCCGTGTATGCGCTGAAGATGACCATCGGGGAACGGACCATCACTGCCCGGATCGAGGAGAGCGGTAAAGCCAGGGATGATTATGAGCAGGCGCGGCAGGAGGGAAGAACGGCTTCGCTGCTGGAACAACAGCGGCCGAATGTGTTTCAGATGAATGTGGCCAACATCCTGCCGGGTGATGTGATCACCGTCGAATTGTCCTATACGGAGCTGCTCATCCCTGAAAAGGGGATTTATGAGTTTGTTTATCCAACTGTGACCGGACCCAGGTACACCGGTCCCGGGAGGGATGATGATCCCTGGAACGCCAACCCTTACACGCAGGAGGGAAATAAGCCGTTGTACACCTTCGGTATCCGTGTCGGTCTCACCTCGCCGGTCCCCATAAAGGATCTCAGGAGCACTTCACACGCGATACAGACCAGTTACAGCGGGAGCCGGTCGGCTGCAGTGACCCTGTCGGAAAGTGAACACTATGGCGGCAACCGGGATTTCATTCTGCAGTTCCGCCTGTCGGGTGATAAACTGGAGTCGGGAGTTTTGTTGTCGGAAGGTGATGAGAACTTCTTCCTGGCCATGATCCAGCCGCCGCGGATGATCACCCCGGAGATGATCCCTCCGCGGGAGTATGTTTTCATCGTGGATGTGTCGGGCTCGATGTACGGTTATCCGATCAACATCTCCAAAAAACTGCTGAAGGACCTGATCGGCAGTCTGCGGCCGTCGGACCGTTTCAATGTGATCCTTTTCGCCGGGGATTCCAGGCTGCTGTCGGACAGGTCGCTGCCGGCCAATGGAGAGAACATCGGCAAAGCGGTCAGGATGATCGAGGAACAGAGTGGCGGAGGCGGTACGGAGATCCTGCCTGCGCTCGAAAAAGCGTTGTCGCTGAAAACTGACAATGAATACGCCCGCACATTCATCATTGCCACCGACGGGTATGTTGCCGTTGAGAAGGAGGTGTTCCGGCTGATCCGTGAGAACCTGGGGCGGGCAAACTTTTTTCCTTTTGGCATCGGTACATCGGTCAATCGGTACATCATCGAGGGTATGGCCCATGCCGGTCAGGGAACTGCATTTGTTGCCACGAACGAATCGGAGGCAGAAACGATGGCCAAACGGTTCAGGGAATATGTCCAGAGCCCCGTTCTGTCCAATATCAAAATGAGCTTCAATGGTCTTGATGTTTATGATGTGGAGCCGCTGAGCGTTCCGGACGTGTTTTCAGAAAGACCAGTGCTCGTCTTCGGAAAATGGAGGGGCAATCCATCGGGAGAGATCGGCCTTGAGGGATTATCAGGGAGGACCAGCTACCGGCAGACCATTGAAGTCAACACCAGGGATTTAAACCGTAATAATGAAGGTTTGAAATACCTCTGGGCGCGGGAACGGATCCGCATCCTGGATGATTTTGCAGGATTGGGCGAGGAAAACGAGCTGCAGGCGCAGATCACCAGCCTGGGCCTGAAGTACAACCTGCTTACCCGGTACACTTCGTTCGTCGCCATTGATTCGCAGGTGCGCAATGCAGGCGGGGAGCAGATCACGGTCAGGCAGCCGCTGCCCCTGCCGGAGGGCGTCAGCAATTATGCGGTGGGAGCGTCTTCGGGAGGTGCGATGATTCAGGGAGTCAACGGGAAACTGAAGGGACATACATTCCTGGGCGGGGTGCGTGTCCCGGCAAGGGAAGCAGGGAGCATAGGGGATTTTGCCGTGGAATATCCTTCTTCCGAATGGGAGTCCGATCCGGAAGAACCGGTTTTTACCGTTGCTGAAGTTGCACCTGTCTTTAACCACCTGGGGCAGTCGCTCGAAGAATTCATCTGGGAACATGTCAAAAATCCGTACCCGTGGCCTGACCGTGGCACGGGTGGGGAGGTGTATCTTACGTTTGTTGTGGAAAAGGATGGGACGGTCTCAGATATACGGGTTTTAAGAGGTCTCTCTGCTGAGTGCGATCAGGAGGCGATTCGTGTGATAAAACTGACCAGCTCTTTCTGGACCCCGGCCCTGCAGAGGGGCGTACCGGTGAGGATGCAGATGCGGGTGGCGGTGAAGTTTGGGGAGTAGGAACCTTTTGTATCCCTGTTGAATGAAGTAATTGATTTACGAACAGAGGAACAAAGATTTTTGATTTCTGAAGTGAATTCAGATATCAAAGATCAACATTCCTCTGTTAGTAAATCCTTCGAATGTTCGGCGATGGCTATTCGCCTGGTCTTACATTTACTGTATTCTTTCTGATTCCCGCCAGGTCATTTTTTTTCAGGAGTCTTTCTTCTTCCAGGTCATAATCATCCTGCAGCCCGAGCCAGAATTTTGCCGAATTGCCAAAATAATTGCTTAATCTGAGGGCTGTGTCCGCAGTTATCCTTCGCCTTCCTTTTATTATTTCACTGATCCGTGTCTGAGGAATATGAATGTCCTTTGACAGTCTGTAAGCAGAAACATTCGTCGGGATCAGGAATTCTTCCAGTAGAATTTCCCCTGGGTGAATGTTAGTTAGTCTTTTTTTATTCATAGATTTCAATGATAATCAATTATTTCGACATTATAGGAGTGCCCTTTCTCCCAATGAAAAATAATCCTCCACTGATCATTAATGCGTATGCTATGATAATCCCTTAATTCACCTTTCAGTTTTTCTAAATTGCTGGATGGTGGAACTGTCAAGTCATTTAAAGTTAATGAATTATTAAGCATTCGTAGTTTCCGCCTGGCAATATGCTGAATTTCATCGGGCAACTTTCCGGATCTGATCCCATTCCAGATTTTTTCCGTTTCCCTGGATCCAAAAGATCGTATCATAGTAACGTATTACGATACTAACGCCAAAAGTAAGTAATTAACTTGAATAATGCATGAATCACAAGGTAAAATTTTGACCTTATTCATACCTTAATCCGAAAAGTGTCCTTTTTGTTACCCTGTTGAATGAAGTAATTGATTTACGAACAGAGGAACAAAGATTTTTGATTTCTGAAGTGAATTCAGAAATCAAAGATCAACACTCCTTTGTTCGTAAATCCTCAGAGATCTTTGATTAAAACGTTGGAAGGCGATTTTTCCAGGGCTGTCCGGAAGTTACCGATCTTTTCTTCCAGTGCCGCCATAAGCCGGGAGTCGTTAACGATGATATCCTCCATTCCATGGTAGTCGATCGTTCCAATCATTCCCTGGATCGTGATGGTGGAAATCGCCCGGGCGGGCTGGAAACCGCTTTCGTTGAGTTCTTTGTCGTATGTTTCACTGACCAGATGGCAATCCACCAGCATGTTGATCAGCTGGTTGGTCAGACGAGCAGGGATGCCAAGGCTGATGGCAATTTCGGAGGAGCTCAGGGGCCGATTGCCTTCCTCAAACTGCCGGATGATCCGGTGCATGATCATCATGGCCAGAAGGCGCTTGTGCGCGTGGCTCAGCCGCATGGAGTTATCCTCGAAATCATACGTATCAACATTTTGATCAGCAAAGGAGATCTCGGCACCCAAAAGGATGATCTGCCAGCTGAGGTTGATCCAGATCAAAAAAAGCGGGATGGCTGCAAAACTGCCGTAGATCGCATTGTAATTGGTAATGCCCACCTGGAAGCGAATATAATACCACTGCAGGATCTGGTAAACCGTTCCGGCCACGATGCCTGCCAGCAGCGCTGATTTGAATTTGACCTTGGTGTTGGGAAAGATCATGTAAACGAACGTCAACAGGATCCAGATCAGCAGATAGGGAAGGAGCTTTGCCAGGAAGATCACCAGGGGAGTGATGAATTCAAGCACCCTGATCTTGTCAGCCAGTGTATCCAGCTGGGTGGAAACATAGACCGTTATGCTGCTTGAGATGATGATCAGCGCGGGTGCCACCAGGATCAGGGCCAGGTAGTCGGTAAACTTGCGGATGAAGGAGCGTTTTTTATAGATCTGCCAGATGTTGTTGAAGGTACGTTCGACCGTATTCAGGACGGTGACGATGGTCCAGATCAGCAGGATGAATGCAATGCCTGCCATCAGACCGCCGTGTGTCTTTTCCAGAAGCTTGTTGGCAAAATCAATGATCCGCGTCATGAACTGTTCCTGGATGGCCAGACTATCCAGGATGAAGTCCCGGATCGATGCTTCAGCGCCGAATCCCTTGGCAATGCCGAAAATGATGGCCAGGAACGGCACAATGGCCAGAATGGAATAGAACGTCAGCGAGGATGAGCGTAAGGTCAGTTTGCCCTTGCTCACACTCCGCAAAACGATCATGACAATGCGGAGCAGCCGTATATACAGCGACTTGTAATAGGGTAACTGGGAAAGATGGATCCGCCAGATATCCTTTTCAAGATAGGTTCGGGCCTGAAGGTAATATTCCCGGAGTTGCTTCACAAGGGATTAAACGATAAACCGTTCATAGGGTTTCAACCAGCTCGAAATCCATTTGCTTTTTCGACAGGTCGATGCTTTTTACCCTGATCCTGACCGGGTTGCCCAGCTGGTACTCTTTTCCGTTCCGGCTGCCGACGACACGGTAATTTTCTTCGTCCAGGTAATAGAAATCATCCTGCATATTCTTCAGGGATACCATTCCCTCGCATTTGTTTCCTTCGAGCTCGACAAAGATGCCCCATTTGCTTACCCCGGATATCAGGCCGTTGAATTCCTGTCCGATCTTATCTGCCAGATATTCAGCCTGTTTGTATTTGACCGACGCCCTTTCCGCCTCCTCGGCCTTGCGTTCCATGATGGACGAATGGATGCATTTTTCTTCATAGGTTTCTTCATCTACACCGGGTGCTCCCTTCAGGTATTCAAAGAGTAAGCGATGTGCCATCAGATCAGGATATCGCCGGATGGGAGAGGTGAAATGGGAATAAAAATCGAAACCAAGTCCGTAGTGACCGATGTTTTTGGTGGAATACTTCGCTTTGGCCATGGTGCGGATGGCGATGGATTCGATCATGTTCTCCTCGCCTTTACCCTCGATATCTTTGAAAAGCTGGTTGAACGACTGGGCCAGTGTTTTTCTGGAGTTGGTCCGGATGGAATACCCCAGTTTGCCCAGGAACTCGATGAAATTCTGCAGTTTTTCGGTGCTGGGTTTATCGTGGATGCGGTAAACAAAGGTTTTGGGTTTTGTTTTTCCCCTGACAAGTCCTACCTTTTCAGCCACGCGACGGTTGGCCAGCAGCATAAAATCTTCGATGAGCCAGTTGGATTCTTTATTTTCCTTGATATAGGTATCGAGGGGTTTGCCTTTTTCATCGAGCCTGAATTTGACCTCTTCGGAGCGGAAGTCGATGGATCCTTTGCCGAAGCGATCCTGCCTGAGTTTGGTGGCCAGCTGGTGCAGGATCAGGATCTCTTCTTTAAAATCACCGTCGCCGCCCTCGATCATCTGCTGTACCTCTTCATAGTTGAATCGCCTGTCGGAGTTGATGATGGCTTTTCCGAACCATTCACGAATGACCCGTGCATCGTCGTCCAGTTCAAAGACGGCGGAAAAGCAGAGTTTATCCTCGCGGGGTTTCAGGGAGCAGACGTTGTTGGAGAGTTTTTCGGGGAGCATGGGGATCACGCGGTCGACCAGGTACACCGAGGTGCCTCTTTCGAAGGCTTCCTGGTCGATGACGTTACCGGGTTTGACATACCAGGAAACATCGGCAATGTGCACGCCCACCTCCCAGTGGCCGTTCTCGAGCTTCTTCAGCGAAAGAGCGTCGTCGAAGTCCTTGGCATCTTCCGGATCGATGGTGATGGTGAACGTTTCCCTGAAATCTTTCCGCTGGCTGATCTCGTGCGGGGTGATTTCCACCGGGAGCCTGTCCGCTTCCCTTTCAACGCTTTCGGGAAATTTCACCGGAAAGTCGAATTCCACCAGGATGGAGTTCATTTCCACTTCATGTTCTCCGGGGCTTCCGAGCACGTCAGTAATTTCCCCGAAGGGGGTGTTCGACTCGCGGGGCCAGTCGGTGATGCGGGCGACGGCCTTCATCCCGTTGGCCGCTCCGTGGAGTTTCTCCAGCGGTATGAAGATGTCGACGGGCATGTTGGGATTGTCGGGGATCAGGAAGGCATACTTTTTTGCGGCCTGAATCACACCCACGAAATGGGTCTTGGCCCGCTGGAGTATTTCGATGATCTGTCCTTCGATCTTTCTACCCTGGCGTTTCGGGAACAGGCGCACCTTCACTTTATCGCCGTTCAGGGCGTGATTGGTGTTGTTGGCTGCGATGTAGACATCTTCCCCAAGATCTTCCGTGATGACATAGGCTTTTCCGGTGTGCTTCATGTCCACCGTCCCGGAGATCACCGCGCTGACAACAGCGGCGGCTGCTTTGTCGGGATGGAGCTGGTATTTTCCCTGTTTGACGGAGATGATTTCCCCGTGGTTTTCAAGATCGTACAGGATGTTGCTGACAAGTTCACGGGAGGCCTTGTCCTGAACGCCCAGCTGGGCGGCCACCTGGCGGAAATTGTATCCTTTGTGGGGGTTATTTGCAAAGATGGCCAGGACGGCTTTCATAAAGGGATTCACCCTGACGGGGGGTTTTTTGCGTGATTTGGACATGATATGGTTATTGGTGGTTATTTGCTCGGCCTTTCAGGCCTCGCGTCATTTATGGTCATTCGTTGTTAAATTGTCAAATTGTCAAATTGTTCAATTGTTCTTCAGACTTTTGCCGACTGCTGATCCTGACTTTCGTCAGGACGTCGCTTTGCTCCGCTGCCGACTGACAGCACGGGGATGGCCTGTATCAGGTTCCGGGTATACGGATCGTGCGGGTTTTGATAGAGCTCTTCCGCATCGGCCATCTCCACGATTTTTCCGTCTTTCATGATAATGATCCGGTCCGACATGAATTTGACCACAGAGAGGTCGTGCGAGATAAAGATATACGTCAGGTTAAATTCTTCTTTCAGTGCATTAAGCAGGTTGAGTACCTGGGCCTGGATGGACACGTCGAGGGCGGAGACCACCTCATCGCAGATGATGAATTCCGGTTCCACGGCCAGGGCGCGGGCGATGCAGATGCGTTGACGCTGACCTCCTGAAAGTTCATGAGGATAGCGGTAAAAGTATCGCTCTTCCATGTTCACTTTCTCCAGCAATTCAAAAGCTTTCAGGCGCCGGGCCTTTTCGCCCGAATGCAATCCGTGTACCTTCATCGGCTCCACGATGGCCATTCCTGCCGTCATCCGTGGATTCAGCGATGAATACGGATCCTGAAAGATGATCTGGAGGTTTTTGCGGAATTCACGGATCTCTGTCCTTGAGAGATCCAAAAGAAGCCTGCCTTTGTAGATGACCTGCCCTGAGGTGGGTTCGATCAGCCGGAGGACCGACCGTCCCAGCGTTGTTTTTCCGCAGCCGGATTCCCCGGCGAGACCCAGTGTCTCCCCCGGATAAACTTCGAACAGCATATCATCCACCGCTTTCCGGTAATTCCTTACCCGGCTGAACAGTTTGCCGGGCAACGGAAAAAAGGTTTTTAAATGAATCACCTGCAGCACGGGCTGTTGAAGGTAGAGTTGCTCAATACGGCGGGACCGTTCTTCCGGGGAAACGCTTACGGAGAGCGATGGACCGGGGTTCAGCGGCCCCTTTTCCAGGCTTTCGGTGAAATCGGCTGCAACTGGCAGTCTTTTCAGCCTGATATCCAGCGGAGGGCGGCAAGCCATCAATCCCCGCGTATAGGGATGCCGGGGATGAGTGAAAATGGAATCCACAGGACCTGCCTCGACGATGCAACCGTTCCGCATCACCAGCGCCGTGTCAGCTATTTGCCTGATCACTCCCAGATCGTGGGAGATGAACAGAACGGCCATTCCATACCTGTGCTGAAGCTCCTTGATCAACGCCAGGATGTTTTGCTGAATGGTGACATCCAGGGCCGTGGTAGGTTCATCGGCAATGAGCAGGGCAGGATGTGACGAAACCGCCATGGCGATCATGACCCGCTGCCGTTGCCCGCCCGACAGCTGAAAAGGATAGGACCGGTAAATTTCCTCAGGGTCGGGCAACTGCGTTTCGGAAAACAGGTCCAGGGTCTTTCTTCTGGCACTGGATGCCGGAACGTTCTGATGCAGCCTGATGGTTTCAGCCACCTGCCTTCCGCAGGTAAGTACCGGATTCAGGGATGTCATCGGTTCCTGGAAGATCATGGAAATCCTGTTGCCCCGGTACGATCGCATTTCTTTTTCGGTAAGGGTCAGCAGATCAACAGGATGGGAGTCCGTAAGCTGAAAAAGGATCTTTCCATTCGTGATATGGCCTGCCGGTACGGAGATCAAACGCATGACCGAAAGGGCGGTCACGGATTTACCTGAGCCCGACTCACCAACGATCCCCAGGATCTTACCCGGCTCAATGGAAAACGAAACGTGATCAACCGCCGTCACCGAATCAGCCTCGTCCCGAAACTCCACCGTCAAATCCCGTATGTCAAGCAAAGGCATTGAAAAATTTTGACAAAAGTACATAAAATAAAGGGAAGGGAGGGTAACAAATGGGGTGAGAAGGGGATTAAGATATCAGATTAACGATTAACAGATATTTGATATTTACTTTTTGCTTTATGAGTTTACTGAAGGATTTTGTGGGGCTTGTATTTCCGGAGGTGTGTGCGGCCTGCGGCAGTCCGCTGGTTTTGAATGAGCACTTGATTTGCTCTTCCTGCCTGCTGCACCTGCCACGCACCTATTTCAGCAGGGAGCGGGACAATCCCGTGAGCCAGGTGTTCTGGGGCAAGCTGGAGGTCTATTCTGCCACTGCACTGTTTCTGTTCAAAAAAGGAAGCGGAGTGCAGCATCTGTTGCATCAGCTCAAATACAAGGGAAACCGTGAGGTTGGGATCTACCTGGGGGCACTCCTCGGCGATGAGCTCCTGGAAAGTGAACTTTTCAATACGGTGGAGGCTGTGGTGCCGGTACCACTTCATCCCAGGAAAAAAAGGAAGCGGGGATACAATCAGAGCGAGGTGGTGGCCGAAGGCATCTGCCGATCTTTGACAGCTTGCCTGGATACAAGAACCCTTGTCAGGGTGCAGTATTCGGAAACGCAAACCAAAAAATCCCGTTACAAACGCTGGGAAAATGTCAGGGATATTTTCACCGTCACATCGGACACCCATCTGGCAGGAAAACATGTCCTTCTTGTGGACGACGTCCTGACAACAGGTTCCACGATGGAGGCCTGTGCCGGTGCACTTCTTAAGATCCCGCAGCTGATCCTGAGCATTGCCTGCATCGCTTTCGCCACACACTGATAAGAACCTCCGGTGTCAGAGGTGGCATTGGGATCATAAGGCACATGATCACTGAAACAGTCAGAAAAAAAGTTGATGTATTCAATTTTTTTTTAATTTGGCACTTCTTTTCAACAAAGACAAGGCCTATGAGGAAGTTAATACTCTCATTATCAATTATTTTTATTATTCTTACCCAACTTTCCGCACAAACCGTTCTCCCCAACATGGATTTGGAAGAATGGGCTGAATTTCCATTTTCATCAGGATTTTATGAAGAACCGGCCGGAGGGATCTGGACAACAGCGAACAAGGCCGTACTTTTAAATCCCGAGATATTCAAGATTACAACATTTAAAACCGGGGATGCCCATCACGGGAACTATGCCGCTAAAATTGTTACGGATCTGGCTGATCTGCCAGGCCCGAACGATATATTACAGACCGGAACGCTGGCCACCGGATATTTTGATGAAATGGCCCTGCCCCCTTCCAATCTGAAAGACGGAGTCCCATTCACTGGAAGACCGTACCGTTTAAAGGGATATTTCAAATACCTTCCTGTCAAACAGGACTCCTGCGACGTCTATTCGCTTTTGTATAAATGGAATCCGTCGACGAAGAGCCGGGATACGATCGCTTATGCCTGGAAGACCGATACCATCACGGTTAAAGAATGGACTAAGTTTGATCTTCCCTATCATTATTATTCGGAGGAGGTACCGGATACGATTTCGATCATTTTCGCCCCCAGTGCTGGTGGCGATCTGTTCGAAGGCCAGGTGGGCAGTACGTTGTATATTGATGATATTTCACTGGAGTTTGAAAACGGAGTTGAATGGATGCTCATGTCGGAGGTTGTTTCCAAAGCCTATCCAAATCCTGCGTCCGACAGGGTGACCATTGAATTGAGCGGGGAGATCAGGCAGGGTCGTTTGATCCTATACTCTTTTCAGGGAAATGTGTGCCTGAATACCGGATTTACAGGAAATCTGGCCATCATTGATGTTGCTGATCTGCCATCGGGCAGTTATTATTACCATATTATTGATTCAAAAAAGATCGTATCGGGAGGTTCATTGATCATTGCAGAAAGATAATAATTAATATTTTGATTATGAATCTTTTAAGAACAACAATCCTTCTATTGGCTTTTGTTGTCCTGGTCGTCTGGGAAGGCACTGCCCAGAACCGTTCCTGGGGAATCAAGGGAGGTGTGAACCTGGGGACTCCCTATATGAAACCTGAGGAGGGATCCTCCGGATCGCTCGGTCTGGGGCCCCGGCTGGGTGCATTTGTGCGGCAGAAATTCAATGAGAAACTTTATTTTCAGCTGGAGGTCCTCTATTCGGTGAAGGGAGGCAACTACAAGACTCCGGTCTCCGGTGACACGCTTTACGAGCAAGTCATACTCGGTGATACATTTTACATCCCGACGTGGTACGAAGGATGGGTGGAGGGGGAATTTGGCAACCGGTACATTGATTTCCCGCTGCTGGCCCGTTACCAGTTCAGCCAGCGCTTCAGCATGCTTCTGGGGCCCCAGATTTCCTATCTTATAAGAGGATTCAATAAAGGAACGGCTGACATGCAGATCGGTGAAAATTATTCCACGGTATACGATGAACCGTTTGACATTAGCGACAAGATCAATAAATGGGATTACAGCATTCTGCTGGGTACCAGTTATGAATCCCGTTCCAGGTTGAATTTCGATTTGGGAGTCAGTGTTGGCCTGCGGTCCATCTTTGAAGAGGGGTATTCCGAAATGGATGGCATCGTTCGCAACATCTATCTCTCCGGAACCATTGGCTATCGTCTCAGCCGGGCACATCCGGGTACCGATCCTGAAAGTACTTCCGCCACCCTCAGCGAGTGTGTTGATTGACAAGCACACAGGCGCGCCTGGCTGCCTTTCCGTTTCCATTCAGGTCGAAGATCCGGGCAAAAATGACATATATCCCGGATCGCATCCTTACACCGGTTTCATCCTTGCCATCCCAGGTGAACACATTATTCATTCCCATCAGCGCATTGTCGACCAGGTTCCTGATCCTCATCCCTTCTGAATCAAATACCTGAATGTTGATCACACATCCCGGTTCGCTTTCTGAGCAGCAGATCGCCAGAAGATCATCCACACCATCGCTATCAGGAGTGAAGAGCTCCGGAACCACTGTCAGCCATTGATCCGATGCAGTGATGCCATTCGTGAACTGTGAATTTTGATAGCCGGGGGTTGCAAAACCTGAAGAAAAGGAGGCGGAGTGCCAGTTGGTCGGGTCATCGGAGGGCCGGTCGAAATGGATGCGCTCCAGTGAAATGCCATCCAGGTTGCTGATCAGGTCAAAGTGCAGGGATTCGCGGTACGACACCCGATCGATTACCTGTTCATCGTGCTTGTTGGCCAGAACGATCACAGATGCTGTCTGGTTAAAGGAAGGCCATCCGGTCATTTTGATGAAAGCGTCGGGATCCGGACACGGATACTGCCGGAAAATGGCGCGCGGATCCGGCGTCAGCGCCATATAACGGCCGGGTGCCAGAAGATGGCACCGGGTCTGGACCGGGTGCACGGAGACCAACAGCTGGCTGGTGGTGTCAAGCCTCGCAAGTACCAGGCCCGACAGATCGAAATAGCGGTCTGTCCGGTTATAGATCTCAATGAAGTCAGCTCCCTGGTCAAAAGGATTCAGAAGGATCTCATTGATGACGATGTCCATATAACCGGGCAGGGATGGGATCCCAAGAGGTAAAGTTGCCCCGGGCAGAAGGCTGTTGCCGGTACAATCGGTCATCGTATCCACCAGAACCAGCTGGTAGGAGACCAGCTCCTCCAGGGGCTCAGGAAAACGTGCAAGAACCGATTGATAATAATCACCAGTGGAGCCCACCGAAACCGGCTGCATCCCGGGAGGGTCGATCCTGTAATTCGAGGGTAACAGGAGTGAGCTGCTATCTATTTTTTCCGAAAATTCGATCCGGATCAGGTCGCCGGTTTCAATTCCGATCCCGGATAATCGCGGGGGGATGGTATCGCTGTTCTCTCCAGCGGCTGAATTCAACCTGCCCGGTGTTCCGCCTGCCGGATCGGTGCAAACGGTCCAGTTGCCTTCTTCCCCGCAGGGATTCAACGGATCGATCATTTCAAGTGACCATCCCCCTTCTTTTTTCCAGGTATCCGTGCACCATTCGCTATGATAGGTAACAGCGTGGATCAGTTGCTGCCCCGGGTTGGCCAGCGCCAGGGAGGCGCCCTCGTTGCTGAGCGCATAGGATGATGAAAGCAATGGAACAGAAGGCCCCAAAACGTTCAGGTCATCGTTTTGTGTTACAAGTAAATAACTCTTTGCCGGAAGACATACCTGAGGAAACACCTTTGGTTTACCTGCTATGGAGATTGTCCATCCTTCAAGGTTCACAGGCCAGCCGGAAACGTTGTAAAGCTCAAGGTATTCTACCGGAGGAAGTGATGAAGAGGGATCGGGATCCGCCATGATCTCGTTGATCAGAAGATCAAATGGCTGAGGCACATAGTATGAGAACGGAAGGGTGGTATCCATCATACGATTTCCTGCGGGATCGTGAATGTTGCTGATGTGAAGCTCATCCACAGAGCCGTTGGCAAAAGAGGAGGAAAAGTGCAGGATCACGCGGCGCGGATCGGCCTGATCAAGGCCTGCATGCTCCGGAGTCCCTCCACTGGAGGCAAGGCGATAGTTGACGGGATTGACAGCGTCGGATTCATTCACGATCTCGGAGAAGAAGATGCCGACCTGGTTGGAAGCAACCGCCAGGATCTGTTCAACGAAAGGAGCCACTGTATCCTGTTGGATGTACTGGATCAGGAAGTTGTCGAAATAAAATTTCTGACTGTTCGAGCTGGTGTAGGTGCACATGATCCCAAAGAAAGCTGGCGTGGACTGGAAATTGCCTGATCCGGAGGCTTCAGGCTGGAACGCAGGGGAGCCGTCGGAAGCAGAAAAGACCTCCCATTCGTCGTTGCTTTTATGCACGACCTTGATTTTCAAAGAGAAAGCTGTTGAAATACCTCCTTCCCGGCCACGGCATACGGAGGATGAATTCAGTCCTTCCTGGCGAAAGAGCTCCAGGGCATCGTTTGCGCCTGATTCGCCGAATTGCAGGTAATACCCATTCAGGGCACCGGTAAGATCAGGCTGGTCTGCAACCAGATAGATCCGGGTGAAGTTATTGGAGGAGGGACTGAATCCCATTTTGATCCAGAATTGCCATTCGGTGCTGTCGGCCAGGGAATTGGCCGTTACCAGTGAAGCGGTTCCGGATCCGCTGGAATACAGCTGCAGCTGTTCATCCGCATTGATTCTGAATGCTTCTGAATGGCCAATCCAGGGAGGATCTGCCGTGAAATTGCCATCCGAAAAATGGTCCGTCAGCTGTGCCTGTGATGGTAATGCGATTAGCATAAGCATGGAACAGATTGTGCGTTTCATGGGGAAATTTGTATAACCGTTAATCCCCCCGGTTACCAATTTGTTACCCTGGTACATCGAAAAAGGTGCGTGAAAATTCATACTTTTGCGCATCCAACTGAAACGGCGTGAAAATCTACAGGGGCATTGATGAGTTTAAGGGCACTGATTTTCCGGTAGTGACCGTGGGAACCTTCGATGGTGTTCACCTGGGTCACCAGAAGATCATTAACCGTTTGAAGGAAGTTGCGGAGGGAAAAGGCGGTGAAACGGTTGTGATCACCTTTGAACCGCATCCCCGTTCGGTCATCTATCCGGATTCCTGGAACCTGAAGCTGATCAATTCCCCGCAGAAAAAGACGGAACTCCTGCAGAAGACCGGCATCGATCATCTGGTGATCCTTCCATTTACGAAGGAACTCGCCAACATGACCTCCTATGAGTTTATCAGGCAGATTCTGGTGGAAGGGATCAAAATGAAATCGATCGTGGTTGGTTTTGACCACCACTTCGGAAAGGACCGGCTGGGGAATCACCATAGTCTCCGGGATTTCGGTAACAGCCTGGATTTTGAGGTTGAGGAAGTTTCTCCGATGTATATTGACGGTGTGGCAGTCAGTTCCTCAAAAATCCGGAATGCATTGAATGAAGGCGATATACGAACGGCGAACCGGTATCTGGGATATACCTATTCGATCCAGGGGAAAGTCATTCCCGGTTATCAGGTAGGCAGGACGATGGGTTTTCCCACAGCCAACATTGAGGTTGACGATTCGTTGAAGCTGATTACGGCCAACGGGGTCTATGCCTGCCGGATCCAATGGAAAGGCAGGGAGTTCAACGGGATGGGAAATATCGGGAACAGGCCTACACTGGACCGAAACGATCATACGGTTGAGGTCCATATCTTTGACTTTGACCACGAGATCTACGGGGATTTACTGATCATCAGCTGGATGGACAGGATCCGCGACGAAGTCAGGTTCGCTGATCTGGAGGCGTTGCGCAGGCAACTGGAGCAAGATAGGATTACGGTGTTAACGATCCTGGAAAGCAATACCTGATTACAGATCATCCGTCCTTATTCCGGCGAACTTCGTTGCAGAATGACTCCAAGCTCCAAAACACCCGGGATCTCAATTTTTGGGATAAGATTTTCAATTTCAACGCTGCAGCTTCCTTCTTCCGCAAAATGCAATCCTGTATGGAGCGGAAAGGTGATTTCACGGTATCCTTCTTCTTTCACACGGGATAAGAATGCTCCGTCAGAATCTTTCATTTTAAAATCATGCTCCATGCTCCTTTCTTCACCTCCGGGCATTTCCGTTACGACATTCACATAGAGGTTCCCAAACGGATAATTCTCTGAATGGCGAAGGATCAGCATCAAATCATAAGGAAACGAATTATCTGCTATCCTGAAATCAAAGGATTGTTTTTCAAACCGGGACCATGCCCTTTCCGGAAATGAGTTGAACACGGTCAGGCCCTTATCTCTTTTGCAGGCGAAAGGGAACCAAAGAAACAGGAAAAGAAGGGCAATCAGGATTCGCTGCATTACATTCATTTTTCAGGAAGCCTATTGCAAGGCTCACAGGATGATACCGGTACTCCGACAAAAATAGTTATTAGTTTTGTGTCATAATCCAATGCCTATGTCAGGATCCAAATTTTATGTCGTTTGGAAGGGAAAGAACCCCGGGATCTATGATTCCTGGCAGGAATGTGAAGAACAGGTCAGGGGTTACGAAGGGGCTGTGTATAAATCATTTCCCACCCGTGAAGCAGCAGAAAATGCTTTTGCGGCCGATCACAGGGACTTCATCAACAAGAGATCCTCTCAAACAGCAATGGATCTGTCTGTGTCTCGCGGTAGGTCTTCCCCTGTATGGGAAAGTTTATCGGTGGATGCTGCCTGCAAAGGGAATCCTGGCATACTTGAATACAGGGGAGTCTGGACAAAAAACGGTGAAGAGGTTTTTCGGGAAGGTCCCTTTCCGGAAGGTACCGTCAACCTTGGTGAATTTCTGGCCATTGTCCACGGGTTGGCCTTCTTGCAGAAACGAGGCCTTTCCTGTCCCGTTTACAGTGATTCCCGCACAGCCCTCAAGTGGGTGAAAGACAGGGCGATCAAGACAAAGCTTGTGCGAGGTCCCGCCAACCTGGAACTGTTCGGGCTCATTGACCGTGCTCTGACGTGGCTGCATGAACATCCGCATGCCAACCAGCTGTTGAAATGGGATACCGTTGCCTGGGGGGAGATCCCGGCGGATTTCGGGAGAAAATGATGTCACTCCTTTGTTTTATAAATTAATAATAATCAATTAGGTACACTCCATTTAAAAATTTTTTCATTTTTTTCCTGAAAACAGGGTCACATTTAGGGTGCTTGCGGGATTAACCATTAAAGTTGAGCTGCGCTGGCAGTCAACTCGACGGGGAGATGTCAAACCTTAAATGTGATTTTTTTATGAAACCGTATACTTTCGTTTTTACCGGATTGTCGTCACTGGCGATCCTTTTTTCAGCAACACCCAACCATGCTCAAACAGCTTTACTGCCCGGGGATCTGGTTATAACCGGATTTAACATGGATAATCCCGATGAGGTTTCCGTGGTGTTTATGGTAGCCATTGAAGCCGGGACGGAGATTCGGTTTACCGATAACGGGTGGAAAGCATCCGGCACATTCAGGACAGGGGAAGGGATTGATATCTGGACAGCGGACACTGATCATTTTGCAGGTGAGGAAGTGATCGTTCCCATTTCAGATATGGCCCTCTCCTCCAGTGGGGATCAGATCATCGTGTATCAGGGAACGGAGGAGACCCCCCTGTTTGTGGCGGCGATCAATGATGAGGGTGAGCACATCTGGCAGGAAGATGCTACGGATGCAAGTACTTCGGCGCTTCCTGCCGGACTGGAAAACGGGATCACCTGCGTGGCCCTGGCAGAAACGGATAATATGCTGTATGACAGGAACCTGGTATCGGGATCAACGAATGAACTGCTGCTATCTGTCAATGATTATCTTCATTGGACGGGCTCCGATACGCAGCGCCAGGTGCTGTCAACAGCCGGGTTTACGATTATCAGCAGCGAGGCAGAGCCTGCCGGGCTCCAGATTGTGTCCATAAACGGGGGAACAGACCCCCTGGTAAATGAACCTTTTTACGTGAGCATCCAGACAGTGGATTCCACCGGCAGTCCCTGCCCGGTGGATGAGGATATACCCATCGGCCTGATGCCTGTAAGCGGAACAGGGAATCTGTACGGAAACACTCAGGATACCTTGCCGGCAGGCCAGAGCGTTTGGACCTTTTCCGGGGTGAAGTACGACGTTGCAGAAAACAACGTGATGCTGGCTGTCGCGGCTCTGGGTGGTTCCTCCCTGCAGGCGGATACCAGTAATCCGTTCTCCGTGCTGCCTCCGCCTCAGGTTGTGATCAATGAGATTCATTATAACGGACCGGAAACAGGAACGGATACGACCGAATTCATTGAAATCTGCAATGCCGGAAACGCGCCGGTAGATCTCAGTGGTTATTATTTTTCCCAGGGAATTACGTTTACATTTCCGGACGCTGCAATCCTGCCGGCAGGCGGATATGCCGTGGTTGCTTATTCTTCCGGTTTGTACACCGGACAGGGATACACGGCCTATCAATGGCAGAGTGGCACGCTGAGCAATACCGGTGAGGCCATTGCTTTACGGAGTCCTGCCGGCCAGCTGACCGACAGCGTGGCTTACGGTGATGGTCCAGCCTGGGGCAACGGCGCCCCGGATGGCTACGGACCCTCACTGGAGCTGGCCGGGTGCAGTTTGGACAACAGTGAATCCGGAAACTGGAAAGCCAGTCATTGCAATGGAGGCACCCCCGGTCAGGTCAACAGCCTGGCTCCGGTGTCGGCGGCCTGGGCAGGAGGCTACGCCGGACAGGAGCATAACTGGGCGGTGCCATCCAACTGGCTGGCCGGACAGTCAGCAGGAGCGGGCACGCAGATCACCGTTCCCGATAGTGTCAACGCAACCCTCATCGTTGATCACCCCTTCCAGTGTCAGGATCTGATCCTGGAGCCGGGTGCCCTGCTGACCATTGCCCCGGGGGACACACTTACGGTCGGGCAATCGCTGACCCTGCTGGCTGATTCGTCAAAGGTAGCTTCGCTTGTAGCGGAGAATGACCAGGCTGCAGTCATTGTCAACGGCAGTTCCACGGTCCGGCTCTTTCTGACCGGCGGCACATCACGCGATCCGGAGGATGCCATTTATCATTATCTTGCCTCTCCCGTGGATCAGATCACTGCAGGGGATGTTTTCCCGGGCAGTGCCTTTGTCAGGAAATACAATGAGCCTGTTCAGCAATGGGAAAACCTTTCTTCCGGAAGCCCTCTTATCCCTGTAAGTGGTTATTCTGCCTGGCTTGCCGGAGGGAGTGCCTTTGTGAACTTCACCGGATCCCTGAATTCCGGGTTGCAAACCATCAGCGGACTGAACTATACCCCTCCCGGAATTCCATCCTATCAGCCAGAATATGCCGGATACCATCTGATCGGAAATCCCTACCCTTCGTCGTTGAACTGGGATCATCCGGCCATCCTGAAGAATCAGGTTCAGAATGCCATCTATTTTTGGAATCCAGGGCTTGATGGCTACTCCTCGTACATCAATGGGGTGGGGAACAATCCGGAAACAACGGACGCGAACATACCGGCCATGCAGGGATTTTTCATCAGGGTGGATGAACCTGGTCAAACAGGTTCGGTAACCTTTTCAAATTCATCCCGCCTTCATGAAATGACAGGTTATTACCGATGCCCGTCGCCTCCCGGATCGCTGCTCAGGATAGCATCATCGGGCAATGGCAAACAGGACCAGACAACCCTCTGCCTCCGGGAAGGCTCAACGGGGGATTTTGATCCGGATTTTGATGCGCATAAGCTTTTCGGGGGAGATAATGTGCCCCACGTCTATTCTGTATCAGAAGACGGGTATCCTCTGTCAGTGAACTGTTTTCCTTCACTAAGAGAGTTGAATGGTGTAATGATCGGATTTATGACCGGTTCTATGGGGACCTATCAGCTGGCATTTTCTGGTCTGGAGTCATTTCCACCGGGGACGGTGTTTCTCCTGGAGGACCTGGCTGCGGATTCGCTGGTGGATTGCCTGTTGCATCCCGTCTATTTTTTCACGTATTCCACCGGCGATGATCCCGAACGGTTCATCTTGCATTTTACAATGCCTTCAGGCCGGGAGGAATTCACCCCCGGGAAGATGATCATCATTCCATCGGAAAACTGTCTGAACATCGCTTTACCTGCCTGGATCAAAGAAGGGATGCTTCATATCGTTGATCTGACAGGGCGTCTGGTCCACCTGGAAGCCATTCACACCGCCCCGCTGGTGGTCCCGTTGCGTCAGGGACATGGATGGATGATCGTGAAAGTGATCACCGGAAGCGGGGTCCTTTCTCAAAAAGTATATGTACCTTAAAATGAATAACTTATGAAGAAAATCGACATTCGAATGATCATCAGGATCTGCAGCCTTTCAGCCCTATGGTTTGTTTTTCAGAACGTGCTGGTAGCGCAGCCTGATCCGGGAATGAACGGTGACAGCACACTGGTGGGCGGAGGCCCGTTATCCGGTGGCGTTCCGCTGGGTAGTGGTTTATTTTTCTTTTTGCTTTTCGGCATCGGCTATGGATTAAGGAAATGGGTGTCGGCGAGGCGTAAAAATGAGTGACAAGGAACTGGCTGCTGGGATCCCGTTCAGGCAGTCCGGCGGGCAGGGAACACGGTCACTGTTGGAAGGTATCAGCAGGTTCTTTCTGTTGATGGCAGTCCTTTATCTGTTCTGGTGGATCTGGGAAAAACCCCTGAATTTTTTCCCGGTTACCCGATGGATCAATGAGTTCTCTGGCTGGATGGTACAGGGGCTTTACCGCGACAGTGAGCGGATCCTGACCAGGGTTTTTCATCTGCAGGCCTGGTACGATGGTCAAAGGATCTGTCTGGGGTCACCGGGTTCGCTGAGTATCAGTTATCCCTGTTCAGGGATCCGTCAATTTACCCAGTTTACACTTTTGATGATTTTTTATCCCGGACCGTGGAACCGTAAAGCATGGTTTGTCCCAGCGGGATTATTGGTGGTGCATTTTACCAATTTAATACGGATTGTCGGTCTTTCACTGGTGATCGTTTACATACCGCGGTACTGGGATTTATTCCACGGATTCATCACCAAGGGCATGTTTTACCTGGTCTTTTTTCTGCTCTGGATCCTATGGGAAGAATACGTCAGCCGGGGGAATTTTTTCACCCGGAGCCTGCCTCCTGCCGGAAATCAGGATCATTGAAGGACGAACGAAGTCTGGCCTATTTCGGTATCCCCGGTGTAGATGGATACAACATACTGACCCTCCGTGAGCGGTTCGTAGCTGTCGCGGTGGATCCAGTAGGTGCAGCTTTCTGTTGCTTCGGTGTTGTAATCAACGGTCTGATGAATGGAATACTGGAGGAGGGCACCCAAATAGGAAAAGGTAAACTCCTCGCCTTTTCCCTTGGAAAGGATCATATTATCCGGACGGGCAATCCGGATGTAAATATCTTTCTGTCCCGGGGAAATAAGCTGGTTGGCAGCCAGTGTAAAGCAGATTTTAATCTTGTCCACCCGGCGTGCCTTATCTGTCACTTTTTCCTCTTCGGCACTTTTAAAACGAATCCCGGAAGCACTGATATTATAGGCGTTCAGGACCGCAGCTTCGGTGATCCGCTGAGTCAGTACTTCCTTATCCTTTACCAGGCTTTCAGTTTTTCGCTGTTCTTCCTCATAGTTTTGCCTGATGGCCAGGTTTTCTTCCTTCAAAGCCTTGTTGACTGTGAACAGGGAGTCGATCTGTTTCAGGTAACTCTGGGATACCTCGCGCAGGTTATCCAGCTTCTTCTTGATTTTGTTATATTCCCATTGTGTGTCAAGTAATTGCTTTATTTCCAATGCATTAGATTGGATAACACTATCCTTGACCATAAGCACGTCGCTCAGCTCACCGTATTCCTGTTTGATTTTTTCGTGTTCAATCAGCAGTGAATCCAGTTCACCCTGGAGGTTCGCCCGCATAGCTTCTCTTTCAGTGGTCAGGGTCCGGACTTCTTTGTTTGTCCTGACATATTTGCTGATATAGACCCCGGCCAGGATGGCAAGCAGTAAAATCGCGGCCAGGTAGATCCAGGATCTGGATTTATTCACGGAGGATCCCTTATCAGGTTCTCCGAATGAATAGCTCGTACTCATAGGATGTCATTTTAAGATAAACGCCGGTTTAATCCCAACAAATATACAGGATATCCGGATAAAAAAATAATTATCAATGACCGGGTGTACCAGGCACCAGAAAATGATCGCCGGTTTCTTCCACGATTTTCCTGTACCAGTCTTCGCCATAGCCAGGTTGTTCGACCCTGGGACTATAATATTTGTATCCTTCCGGGACTTCCAGAGTCGTCTTGATATTTCCGTCCATATACCGTGTAAAGAGATAGGCCCACAGGTGCTGCCAGGTTTTCAGCGTGAGTTCGCTCTGCCCGGTTGAAAATTCTGTCAGGAGCTCAACGGCTGCTTTTGGGTCTTTCTTGTAGAGTTCAAGCGCTTTCTGGTCGGTTTCCCTGACGCTTTCGATGAAGTTGTTTTCGAGGTCAACCTGGGCTTTACGGATCTCGGGATGAATGTCGCTGTAGCGTGTATAGGCGAAATTCGACACCATGTTGAACACCCAGAAGGCGCTGTTGAAGGTGAATTCCATCATGGAGCCGTTACCGGCGGCAAAAGCTTCCGGTGCTTCCGTGATACTGCAGTACATGGGCACAAAGACATTGCTGGCTGCATCGTCCACTCCAAACCAGTGAATCCCTCCGATGGGGTTGGGCAGCCAGGACCTTGACTGGGCGACAAAGACAAAACCGCACTGCTGGGAGCAGGTTGCACGTTCGTTGCAGTACACCTTATCATCCACCTGAAAAGTAAGCGGGCGCCAGCGGTAAGGATTTTTATAGGGTCCGGCACCCATGTCTCTGGTCATATCCAGCGGTGTGCCTTCCAGGTGATCACGCATAAAATCCATCATATCCTCTACGGAGATCTTGCGTTCGGGTTTGATCCAGAGGGGCATTCGGTTTTTTAGATTGTGGCCGGATGCATAATCGAAATATTGATCCATACCCGAGTTAACCTGCCGGAAGAAGGCCCACACGCGCACTTCACAGAACCGGGCGGCGCTGAAATCCAGTGGTGCATAGGTATCGGAAAAGCTGAAATCCTGGTCTTTACTGTCGAAGTATTTTTTGGTGCGGGCAAACGCGATCACATCGTCAGCATAAACACATTCCACGGCAGGATCAGCGATCTTATCGATCTGCGAGAAGGTGATGGATGTTTTACCATTGGCAAGGGGGAACGTGGTGATCCTGGCATGGTTGGCGTGGGCGCTGACATATCCGTCGGGTATGCGGAGGGCGACCCATACGGCCCCTTTCTGGCCTTCCCCTTTCCCGATGATCTCAAAGATCCATGCCTCATTGGGATCTGAAACGGAGATGGACTCCCCGGAGCTGGCATAACCATATTCCGCGACCAGGCTTGTCATGACCCTGATGGCTTCCCGTGCTGTTTTGGAACGCTGAAGGGCGATATACATCATGCTGCCATAATCCATGATGGCCCCTGACTGGCTTGAAAGCTCCTCACGTCCTCCGTAGGTGGTTTCGCCAATGGCTACCTGGTGCTCATTCATGTTCCCGATCACATTGTAGGTTTTGGGGGCCTGTTTGATTTTTCCCAGATACTTGCCGGTATCCCATTCATATATGTCCAGCAGGGCGCCATCCGGGTAGGAAGCTGCAGCCCAGTGATAAAGTTCACCGTACAGGGTATGTGAATCGGCTGAATAGCTGATCATGACCGAGCCATCAACTGAGGCGCCTTTGGTGACCAGGAAATTGGTACAGGCGCTGGAGGTCATCCATGGACTTGTTCCGGCAAGGAAGAGCACACTGAGTGCTGCACGAAAAAAATGTTTCATAATAAAAGAATTTGATTTCTGCTTTTTACTTTTTGATCTTTGCTATTTGATTTTAATCCGTCACCATTCCCACGCCCACCGTGTTATTGGTGCCTTCATCGATCAGGATCAGCGATCCGGTTTTTCTGTTTCGTTTATACGGGTCGATCAGCAAAGGCTGTGTAGTACGCAGGGATACGCAGGCAATTTCGTTCAATGTCAAATTTTTATCTTCATGGTTTTTACTCAGATTATTGACATTGACCTTATAAAGAACATTTTTTACGATACACCTGACATCTTTGGTTGTATGTTTCACAGCGTACTTACCGTTGAGTTGCAGTGGCCGTTCACTCATCCAGCAAACCATTGCATTGATATCCTGGGTAATGGAAGGTAAATTATCTTCCCGGGCAAACAGGTCGCCCCGGCTGATATCGATATCATCCTTGATGCGCATGGTCACGGACATCGGCGGGTAGGCCGCGTCTAACTCCTTGTCATAGAAGTCGATCGACTCGATCGTTGTGATTTGTTGTTGAGGCAGGACCATAATTTTATCTCCTTTACGGAAGATCCCTCCGTCCACCCTGCCAGCATATCCCCTGTAATCGGGATGATCGTCTGACTGGGGCCGGATCACATACTGAACGGGAAAACGGGGGTCGGTCATGTTGTAATCACTTGCAATGTCAATGGTTTCGAGGGTATGCATCAGGGTCCCTCCTTCATACCAGTCCATATGGGCGGAAGGTTCCACGACATTATCACCGAGCAGGGCGCTCAGGGGCACAAAGCGGATGTCACGGGGTTCGAGTTTTTTGGAAAACTCAATGAATTCATTTTTAATGTTTTCGTACACTTCCTGTTTGAACTCCACCAGGTCCATTTTGTTAATGCAGATGATCAGGTGCTGGATTTCGAGCAGGGAAGCGATGTAGGAATGCCGGAATGTTTGCTCGGTCACCCCGTTGCGGGCATCGATGAGGATGATGGCGGCGTTTGCGGTGGAGGCTCCGGTCACCATATTGCGGGTATATTGCACGTGGCCGGGGGTATCGGCGATGATGAACTTACGTTTTGGCGTGGCGAAATAGCGGTAGGCGACATCTATGGTGATTCCCTGCTCCCTTTCCGCCCGCAGACCATCGGTGAGCAGTGCAAGATCTACCCGTTCATTTCCACGGCGGATGCTGGCTCGTTTTACAGCTTCCAGCTGATCCTCGAAGATGGATTTGCTGTCGTAGAGAAGCCTTCCAATCAGGGTACTTTTGCCGTCGTCGACACTGCCTGCGGTGGTAAAGCGCAGCAGCTGCATGTCAAGGTAACCTTTGCTCGAGAATTTTTCTTCCATTCAATCGTCAAGTTTACGGTCTTCAGTTAAAAATACCCTTCGCGTTTACGGTCTTCCATTGCCGCCTCCGAACGAAGGTCATCATACCGACTCCCGCGTTCGGTTACACGGGTGGCCGCAATCTCCCGGATGATGTCCTCCAGTGTGTTTGCCGTTGACAGGCTCAGGCCCGTGCAGGTGATATCCCCCACCGTGCGGCATCTGACGGTTTTGACCTCCACTTTTTCGTTGGGTTTGAGTTTCATGAACGGTGCATAGGCAAGCCATACGCCGTCGCGGTTGAACACTTCCCGGGTATGGGTGTAGTAAAGATCCGGCAGTTCGATGTTCTCCATATAGATATACTGCCAGATATCCATTTCCGTCCAGTTGCTGATGGGAAACACCCTGAAATGTTCCCCGAGGCGTTTTTTGCCGTTAAAGATGTTCCACAGTTCCGGTCGTTGGTTTTTCGGATCCCATTGCCCGAATTCATCGCGGTGGGAGAAAAACCGTTCTTTCGCGCGGGCTTTTTCTTCGTCACGGCGCCCGCCGCCAATGGCGGCATCGAATTTATATTCGGCAATCGTATCGAGCAGGGTGGTGGTTTGAAGTACGTTCCGGCTGGCACTGTACCCTGTCTCTTCCACAACACGGCCCTTGTCGATCGATTCCTGGACGGAGCCCACCACCAGTCGCGCCCCGATTTTTTTTGCCAGGTCATCCCTGAAATCCAGGGCTTCCTGAAAATTGTGCCCTGTGTCAATGTGCAACAGCGGAAAAGGAATCAGGGATGGATGAAATGCTTTGAGGGCCAGATGGACCAGTACGATCGAGTCTTTTCCCCCTGAAAAGAGAAGGCACGGACGCTCAAACTGAGCTGCCACCTCCCGCATGACACAGATGGACTCAGATTCAAGCTCCCGGAGGTGATTTAAATGGTATTTCTTCATTTGTTGATCCTGTCAATCCATTAACGACCATTCCTGATCTGTGGGAGAACAAAGTTCAGCAGCTGTTGTACTGATTCTTCCACGGTCAGCTGATCGGTTCGTATTTCAAGGTTGCAGTTCAGCGGTGCCTCAAACGGGGAGTCTATTCCTGTAAAGTCCCTGATCTTTCCGTTCCTGGCCAGCTTGTACAATCCTTTTACATCCCTTTGTTCACAGATCTCCAGCGGGGCATTGACATAGACCTCCAGGAAATCCCCGGGACCGATGATTTTTTTGGCCATTGCCCTGATCTCGTTGGTGGGGGAAATGAAGCAGCTGATCACAATGATTCCGCAGTTTAAAAAAAGCTTCGACACCTCAGCAATTCTGCGAATGTTCTCACGGCGGTCTTCACCGGTAAAGGACAAATTGCAGTTGATACCGCTGCGGATGTTATCTCCGTCGAGCATCTGTGTCATGTACCCCATCGAGAAAAGCTCCTTTTCCAGGTAACTTCCAAGGGTGGTCTTCCCGGAGCCTGACAGCCCGGTAAGCCAGAGAACCCTTGACCGTTGTTTAAGGAACCTTTCTTTATCGGATCGCTGAATGATCTTGTGGAATTCCGGATATACCCTCCTGGTATCCTCCAGGGTGTTTTCCCTTGTTTTCTTCATATCTCCGACCATGATGTCTGCAACCGTTACCATTGCCCTAATTCTCAGGCAGGGTTGCAAAAATAGTGATTTTTCTTTTCCAAAAGGGATTAATCATCCGGGCCCGACATTCCCTGCTGAAGCGGCCCCTTTTTTTGGCCGGCTATGTCCGATCCGCTGATGCTTCGCCCGTCAGGGTAGCAGAGGTGCACCCGGTTATGCGCACGTTGATATATTCCCCGGGCTTGAAATCACGGGCAGGGAACACAACGACTTTATTCTGACTGTTCCGGCCCGAAAGGTGGTGTTGTGACTTCCGTGACCGTCCTTCCACCAGTACTTCGGCTATTTTCCCGATGTCTTTTTCATTGCTTTGGAGCGAGAGTGTTTGCTGGAGCCGGATGATTTCGTCCAGGCGCCGGCTTTTGACATCGCCGGGAACATCATCGTTATATTTTTTGGCCGCGATGGTGCCAGACCGTTCGGAGTAGCGGAACATATAGGCAAAGTCGAACGCCGCCTCCGTCATGATGGAAAGGGTTTCCAGATGGTCTTCCTCCGTTTCGCCGCAGAAGCCGGCAATGATGTCCGTTGAAATTGTACAGTCGGGAATATGTTGCCTGATCGCCCTGATCCGGTCCATATACCACTCCCGTGTATATTTCCGGTTCATTCGGTTCAGCATGTGGTCGCTACCTGACTGGACCGGCAGGTGAACCGACCTGCAGATGTTCGGATAGGAGGCAATGACGGTGATCAATTCATCCGAAAGGTCTTTGGGATGGGATGTGGCAAACCTGACACGAAGCAAAGGATCAATTCCGGCCATCCTTCCCAGGAGGCCTGAAAAATCCACTAGTTTTCCTTGCTCATTCCAGGTGTAGGAATTTACATTTTGACCAAGCAGGGTGACTTCCCGGTATCCCTGTTCAACCAGACCGGTGGCTTCCCGGATAATGGATCCCGGGTCGCGGCTTCGCTCCTTACCCCGCGTATACGGCACCACACAGTAGGAGCAAAAATTTTCGCAGCCCCTCATGATCGAAATAAATGCACTTACCCCGTTGCTGCCCAGCCTTACCGGCCGGATATCCGCGTAGGTCTCTTCTTCCGACAGCAGTACATCCACCGCCCGCTGACCGCTTTCCACCGTTGAAAGCAAATCCGGGATGTGCCGGTATGCATCCGGACCGATCAGCAGGTCAATCAGGGATTCCTCTTCCAGTAAAGTCTCTTTGAGCCGCTCCGCCATACAACCCAGCAGCCCGATGATCAGTGACGGTCTTTTCTTTTTCAGGATGCTGAGCTCCTTCAACCGCCTTCTCACCCTTTGTTCAGCATGCTCCCTGACGGAACAGGTGTTGATGAAGATCACATCAGCCCTGTCCGGTCCGTTGGTCATTTCATATCCGTGGCTAAGCATCAGGGATCCCACAATCTCACTGTCCGAGAAGTTCATCTGGCACCCAAAGGTCTCAATGTAGAGTTTTTTTATTTCCGGCACTCTGATCCTTGGTTTTGGATATAATTAGAAATCAATAGCTTAAAAAAAGAATTGCAAAAATAACAAATATATTCTAAAGTTTTTCTTGATGAAAGGGTCACAAAATTCGCATTTCCGGATTAATCAATAAAAGTTATAATTTTGCCACGTTTTTTAAAAACAAATACCAGAAGGATGACTAAAAATCTTGTCATTGTTGAATCTCCTGCAAAAGCTAAAACGATTGGTGGTTTTCTTGGAAAAGACTTTCTGGTGAAGTCGAGCTTTGGTCATGTGAGGGATTTACCCAAGAAAAACCTGAGTGTCAACATTGAAAAGGATTTTATTCCGTATTATGAGATAACTCCCGATAAGGTCAGGGTTGTTGCTGAGCTGAAGAAACTCGCAAAGGAGGCTGAAGTAGTCTGGCTTGCTTCCGATGAGGACAGGGAAGGGGAAGCCATTTCATGGCACCTTGTGGAGGCGTTGCATCTGGAGGAGGAGAAAGTCAAGCGGATCGCCTTCCATGAAATCACCCGGACGGCCATTGCGGAAGCCATCAGCAACCCCCGTAGCATCGACATGAACCTGGTGGATGCCCAGCAGGCGCGCCGTGTGCTTGACCGCCTGGTCGGCTTTGAGCTCTCCCCGATCCTGTGGAAAAAAGTGAAGCCCGCCCTGTCTGCCGGGAGGGTGCAGTCGGTTGCCGTCAGGCTGATCGTGGAGAGGGAAGAAGAGATCAAAGCCTTTAAGGTTACCGCATCCTATAAGATCACCGCTCACTTTGATGTGGAGACCCTGCAGGGAAGAGTCGTGCTCCAGGCTGAACTGCCACAGCGTTTTGATACCAGACAGGAAGCTGTCGGGTTCCTTGAAAAATGCAAAAATGCCACGTTCCGGATCGGGGATATCGAAACCAAACCGTATACGAAATCACCGGCTCCCCCTTTTACAACCTCCACCCTCCAGCAGGAATCCAGCCGTAAACTAGGACTCCCGGTGGCAAGTACCATGCGCATCGCCCAGCAACTTTATGAAGCAGGCAAGATCACCTATATGCGTACCGATTCAGTGAACCTCTCCTCCCTGGCACTTGCCGCTGCACGTGATGTGATCACCTCCACCTATGGTAAGGAATACGTCAAAACCCGACAGTACACAACCCGGACCAAGGGTGCACAGGAAGCCCACGAAGCGATCCGTCCTACCTACCTGGATCAACCCTCCGTTGAAGGAGACGCCACGGAGAAAAAACTTTACGAACTGATCTGGAAACGGACTATCGCCTCCCAGATGAGCGAAGCCCAGGTCGAAAAAACGCTCATCACCATCGACATTTCCACAACTTCCGAAAAATTCGTTGCCAAAGGCGAGGTCGTCCGCTTTGATGGCTTCCTGAAGGTTTACCATGAGTCACAGGATGATGAGAATGCAGAGGATCAGGGCAGTGTGCTCCCTCCTGTGACGATAGGTCAGGAACTGTTTCTTAAAGACTTAGCCGCCACCCAGAAGTATGCGCAACCTCCCTCCCGTTATTCTGAGGCCACACTGGTGAAAAAACTTGAAGAACTTGGCATCGGAAGGCCCTCAACCTATGCCCCCATCATTTCTACCATCCAGAAACGTGAATATGTTGAAAAAGGAGATAAGACAGGGGAGTGGAGAAATTATGAGGTGATCATCCTGAAAAACGGGAATTTCCATGAAGAGATAAAGAAAGAGAAATTCGGCTTTACCAAGGGCAAACTGATCCCTACCGACATTGGGATTCTGGTCAACAGCTTTCTGGTCAGGCATTTCATGAATATCATGGATTACCATTTTACGGCAAGGGTGGAAAAGGATTTCGACGAAATTGCACAGGGCAGGAAAGTGTGGAACGAAATGATCAAAAAGTTCTATGGCCCATTCCACCAACAGGTCGAAACCACGCTGAACAGCAGCGAAAAGGCGAAAGGGGAAAAACTTCTGGGAACGGATCCGGTGACGGGCAAAAATGTCTATGTGAAACTGGGAAAATATGGTCCGATTGCCCAGCTGGGTGAAACGGATAATTCGGTAAAACCTAAATTTTCACGGCTGAAGAAAGAGCAGAGCATGGAGACCCTGACCCTGCAGGAGGCTCTGTCGTTATTTAAGCTTCCCCGGGAACTCGGTACGTTTGAGGACAGTGAGGTTTCGGTCGGGCTGGGAAGGTTTGGCCCTTACATCAGACACAAAACCAGTTATTATTCGCTGGAAAGAACGGATGATCCCTATACCATACTGTTGGAGCGTGCAATGGAGATCATTGAGCTTAAGCGGGTGGAAGAGAAAGAAAAGATTATCAGCGACTACGAAGGTGATCCACCTGTGCGAATCATCAAAGGCCGCTATGGTCCATACATTTCCATCGGTAAGGATAATTATAAAATTCCAAAGGAAAAAGATCCGGGCAAGCTTACCAGGGAGGACTGTCTGATGATTGCACAAACCACGCCGGCATCCCGGTCCAGAAAGAAGTCAGGGAAAAGGAAATAGGGATCGCGGGGATCCTACCGAATAAACCTTCCTTATGGATATATCAATCTATTTTGAACCGGTTCTCCGTCAGGATTTTATGGATGCCATCAATCCCAATCGCGGAAAGATGGGTGACATCATCCGTGCCTTCGACGAGTCGGGCTGCTTTCCTGAACTGTTCGAACCCGGCATCGCCCTGCTGGGTGTCAATGAAGACAGGCAGGCACCTGACAACAAGGGCTGCGGAATGGCTCCTGACTCCATACGGGAGAAACTGTACAACCTCTATGCTGCAGATCCAAACCTGCACTTGCTTGATCTGGGGAACATCAAACAGGGTTTCGGTATCGATGATACATTCTTCGCCCTGAATGCGGTTGTGGCTGAACTGGTGAAACGGAACATCATCCCCGTCATTCTCGGCGGCAGCCAGGACCTTACCTATGCCAACTATACTGCGTATGAAAGCCTGGGTCAGATCGTGAACATTGTGACCATTGACAAAGAATTTGATATCGGCAGCTCTGAAGATGCATTCGATTCACGTTCCTATATCAGCAAGATCATCCTGCACAAGCCGAATTTTCTGTTTAACCTGACCAACATGGGGTATCAGACCTATTTTGTTGATCAGGATGCCATCAGGCTGATGAAGAACCTGTTTTTTGACGTGTACCGTCTTGGCGAGATCAGGGCTGACCTTCAGCAGGCAGAGCCCCTGGTTAGAAATGCGGATCTGTTGAGCGTTGATATCTCATCCATTCGGTACTCCGATGCTCCGGGGTGTGCCCACACCTCTCCCAATGGTTTTTACGGGGAGGAGATCTGCCAGATCATGCGTTATGCCGGATTAAGTGACAAACTGACCTCCCTGGGGATCTACGAGGTCAACCCAACCTACGACTCCCATGAACAGACTGCTCATCTGGCCGCCCAGATGGTCTGGTATTTCATTGACGGATACCTTGGCCGGTTCCATGAGTTTCCCTACAAGGACAAGGATCAGTACGTTAAGTATATGGTTCGTATTGAAGGCCAGGGAGATGAAATCATTTTTTATAAAAGTAAGCGCAGCGACCGCTGGTGGATGGAAGTGAATTGCCCTCCCGACATGCAGGTAAAATACGCCAGGCATTACCTGGTGCCCTGTTCCTATAAAGATTATCAGACTGCTTGTGAAAATGATATTCCTGACCGCTGGTGGCAGGCCTATCAGAAGCTGATGTGATCCTGTCAGCCTGTGATCCTGTCAGGATTATCCGAGATGAATGTTTTCCAGCTGGTATGCTTTCCTCCCGAGAGACCAGGATTTTTCTGCAAATAATGACACACAGCCGCAGCCAGTCCATCGGTGGCATCCAGGTATTGAGGTGCTTCCTTCAGCGAAAGCAGAATGGTCAGCAACGAAGCCACCTGTTCTTTCGTTGCACTTCCCTTACCGGTAATGGACTGCTTGATCTTCCTCGGGGAATATTCGGTGATGGGTACCGAACGATAGAGAGCCGCAGCCATGGCCACCCCCTGGGCTCTTCCGAGCTTGAGCATCGACTGGACATTCTTTCCGTAAAAGGGAGCTTCAATCGCCATTTCATCCGGTTTGTATTCATCGATCAGGTAAAGTGTCCTTTCGAAGATACGCTGAAGGCGGGAGAGATGATCCTGCATCTTATCCAGCTTGATGACCCCCAGGGCGATCAGTTCCATGGATGACCCGTGGTCGTGGATCAGACCGTACCCCATGATGGTCGTGCCGGGATCAATTCCCAGTATGATACGGTCGGTCATCAAAAGCAGTTCATTTCTGCAAAAATAAACGGTTTTTAATCACCGTCAACCCTCAGCTTTCAACTGTTTTATCAGGGCTTCCGCGATGATCAGATCCCCGGGATGGGTGATCTTTATGTTGCGGGGATCCCCTTCGATCAGGTGGATCGGGTGGCCTGCCGTCTCAAGAACGGTTGAATCGTCGGTAAACGATTCACTGAAGGGCTGCTGGTAGGCCTTTTTGATCAGATCTGCCCGGAATACCTGGGGAGTTTGAATGATACGGATGTTTTCACGGGGGATGGGCCTGTGGATACCTTCTTGCGTTATCCTGACCGTTTCCACCGGCCGGATAAAGGGTATGGCGCTGCCGTATTCCTGTGCACTCAGAAAGCAGTTACGGATCAGCTGGGAGGAGATGACAGGGCGTGCACCGTCGTGTATGGCTACCAGACTATCACCAGGTACCCTTTCCAGGCCATGCCGGACGGAATAAAAACGCAAGGTACCACCTTCAACCATTTGATGAGGTATATCGAACCGTAATGAGCTGATCAGTGATTTCCATTCGGGAATCTGTGCCGGAGGCAGGACGACGACCAATTGAATGGAGGGGATGGCTAGCCTAAAAGCGTTGATCGCATGCATCAGCATGGGTTGTCCCCCGATATGCAGAAATTGTTTTGGGATGCGGCTATTCATCCGTGCACCTTCTCCCCCGGCGGCAATCACGGCATATTTAAGGTCGGGATTCACCAATCAGATGATAAGCATGGCATCCCCGTAAGTGAAGAACAGGTAATTGTTCTTGATGGCCTCTTTGTAAGCGTCCATCACAAAATCATAGCCTCCGAATGCAGTCACCTGCATCAGCATGGGTGACATGGGCATGTGGAAGTTGGTGATCATGGCATTCGCAATGCTGAATTCGTATGGGGGAAAAATGAATCTGTTGGACCAGCCGTTGAAGGGTTTGAGGTAACAGGCAATGGAAACCGACGACTCCAGCGCTTTCATGGTCGTTGTCCCGACGGCGCAGACGTAATGTTTTCCTTCTTTGGCACGGTTGACGGCATTGGCTGTTTCATCGCTGATGAATACTTCTTCCGAATCGGTCTTGTGTTTTGTCAGGTCCTCGACATCGATTTCCCTGAAATTTCCAACACCTGCATGCAGGGTGATTTCTGCGAAAGACACGCCCCGTAGCTCGAGCCGCTTCATAAGTTCGCGGCTGAAGTGAAGTCCGGCGGTGGGAGCGGCAACAGCCCCTTCTGCCTTGGCATAAATGGTCTGGTACCACTCCTGGTCCTCAGGCAGGATCTCCCGGATCTTTTGAAGCTCTTCGGGAAGAGGTGTCTTTCCCAGCGACTGGATTGTTTTTTTAAACTCCTCATAAGGCCCGTCAAACAAAAAACGCAGTGTCCGGCCACGGGAAGTCGTATTGTCGATGACCTCTGCCACCAGTGCATCATCCTCCCCGAAATAAAGCTTATTCCCAATGCGTATCTTGCGCGCGGGATCAACCAGCACATCCCATAACCTCGACTCGGAATTAAGTTCACGCAAAAGAAAGACCGTGATCTTGGCACCGGTTTTTTCTTTTTCACCCAGCAAAAGAGCCGGAAAAACTTTCGTGTTGTTGATGACAAAAACATCCCCCTCTCCGAAATACTCCACAATATCCTTAAACGCCCGGTGTTCAACTTTCTTGGTGTTCCGGTGCAATACCATCAACTTTGATTCATCCCGGTGTTCCGGCGGATTCACGGCGATCAATTCCTTTGGCAAATGATATCTGAACTGAGATAATTTCATATGTCTATATTAATATTATTTGGATCGTATAAATAAAATGGGTGCAAAGGTAATCATTATTCGGTTAAAAATCAATAAGAAAGTTAAAAACTGTACCCATTTGAGCCGGTAGATCAGCCAGGGATTTGTTTTTCTTTGCGGAGCAGTGACAGCAGTTCGCCAGGTTCAGTGGCATTTTCCAGCAGGTAAGGGCCAATCCTTGTCCGGCACAGGGAATCCAGGTATGCGCCGCACGCAAGGTGTTGGCCGAAGTCACGTGCCAGCGCACGTATATAGGTTCCCTTGCTGCACACGATCCGGAAGGCCACTTCCGGAAGCTGGACGGATGTGATCTCAAATTGATGGATTGTGATCTTTTTGGGTTCGATCACTACCTGCTGGTTATCTCTTGCATAGAGATAGGCAGGGATGCCCTGCACTTTGGTGGCTGAGAACGCGGGAGGAGTCTGCTTCTGCTCACCTGTGAAATGGCTGGCGGCGTGGAAGATCTGTTCGGCCGTAAGATGGTCTGTAGGATAGGTCTGATCGATTTCGGTTTCTTTATCAAAGGAAGGTCGGGTCGCTCCCAGGATGAACTGGCCGGTATACTCTTTTTCCATCTCCGTGAATTCGATGACTCGCTTGGTATGCTTTCCTGTACAGACGAGTAGAAGTCCCGTGGCCAGCGGATCCAGTGTACCCGCATGGCCGATCTTGATTTTCGGAAAACTGCGGTATTCCCGCAGTAACCGGCGGATGTAGCCAACCATGTCAAAGGAGGTCCAGCCCAAGGGTTTGTTCATTAACAGCAGCTGTCCGCTGATGAGCTCCTGGTTCTGGGGGAAGAATGTTTCATTCATCATGCTCAGGGATTCATGGTACCGATCAGCCGCCCCAGATGATGGCCACGATCCCGATAACAAGGCAATACAGGGCGAACCATTTCAGTTTTCCTTTTTTAACGAGACCTACCATCCATTTACAGGCAATCAGTCCGCTGATGAAAGCCGACACAAAACCGATGAGCAGGGGAACGCTCCCCACCTCAACATTGTTTTGCAGGTTGCCTCCGGTCAAATCCATGAAGTTGGCCCCCAGGACAGGTATGATGACCATCAGAAAAGAAAAACGGGTCACATCCTCTTTTTGGTTTCGTAGCAGCAGTCCGGTGGAAATGGTGGCTCCGGATCGTGAAATACCCGGCAATACGGCAACAGCCTGTGCAATACCGATGATCATTGCGTCGAGGAATGGAATCGTTTTCAATCCCTGTTTCACCAGCGTGGTCAGCCCAAGAAGGATGGCGGTGATGATCAGCATACTGCCGACAAAGACGGTATTGCCGGTGAAATAAGCCTCCACTTCTTCGCGGAAAAAGAATCCCAAAAAGGCCACGGGGACCATCGAAATTAAAATTTTAGCCATGAACTGCATTTCGGGATTCCAGCGGAAGGCCAGCAGACCTTTCAGCAAACGAAGGATATCTTTGTAAAATACCACCAGGGTGCTGAGTACCGTTGCTCCGTGCACAACGACCGTAAAAGTGAGGTTTTCCGATCCCTGTAATCCGAAAAGAACCTTGCCCAGCTCAAGATGCCCGCTGCTGCTCACCGGAAGAAACTCGGTCAATCCCTGGATCAGGCCCAGGATCAGCGCAGTCAGTCCATCCATTGTTTCCGGTATTGATGGTATGGTGGTTTTAGTCTTCTTTTGTTTTCCGCATGATGGCGAAGATCTCCATGATGAATCCAGCCAGAATCAGGATGGGTGCCAGGGTGATCCTCCGGAAGGAGAAAATTTTGTAATTGAAAACAGCGGGATCATCCGAACCTCCTCCAATCATCAGCAGAAATCCCACCAGGATAAAGAGCAGGCCAAGGATCAGTAAGCGGTAATTCTTGCTGCCAAATGCAAACTCCTTTGTTTTTACATCAGGTGTTCTGGCTTTTTGAATGGGCTCCGGGGATTTCTTTTTCGCATTCATAGGATTGAATTTAATAGTACAGTTCGTCGGTTCTGATGTTCAGGTATTTTCTGACCGCGAGCCAGGTGGAGATCCAGGTCAGGATGATCCCCATCAGGATGACACCGCCCATCATTGACAGGAGCAGGGTCAGATCATTCAATGCCTTTATTTCGGGAATTTCACGCTGTGCCCACCATACAACAAGCAGGAGCAGCAAGCAGGCAATGATCCCGCCGATAAGTCCCTGCAAAATACCTTTCCTGACAAAAGGTCTGCGGATGAATCCCTGGGTGGCCCCCACCAGCTGCATGGTCCTTAAAAGAAACCGTTTGGCGTAAACGGAAAGCCGTATGGTATTATTGATCAGCGCTATGGCAATGAGAAGCAGCAATATGCTGATGCCTGTCAGCAGGTAGGTTAACCTGCGGGTATTCGCGTTCACGATGTCAACCAGTGATTTTTGATAGAACACTTCCCTGACATCCGTGTTCTGAAGAAGAGCCAGTTCGATCCCGGGTATGCTGTCGTTATTGGTGTAGGCTGCTTTCAGGTGAACATCAATGGAAGGCAGCAGGGGATTATATCCCAGGAAGGTTATGAAATCCTCCCCCAGCTGTTCTTTCAGGTCAGCCGCCGCTTTTTCCTTTGGTATGTATTCCGTATATTTAACAAACGGCGACCTGTCGAGTTTTTTCTGAAATTCGAGGATGCTGGCCTCTTTCACATTCTCGTTCATGATCACCGACAGGCTGATGTTTTCCTTTACGTGCCTGGAGAGCCGGTCAGCCTGCAGGAGCAGCAGGCCCAGCAGGCCGAGCATGAACAAGACCATCGTGATGCTGACCAGTGTCGTGATGTAGGATGATCTGATCCGCCTGCGGTTATAGTGCTCTTCCCTGAGGCTCATACTGTTTTTTGAGGGAGCTAAGGTATAAAAATTTGGGATGCGGGGCACGGTTTCCCCTGTTTTTAGTAACTTCGCAGGCCGGATGGGCATTCACAGGGATTTTCCAATCAAACAGGCCGGTTTCATGGATTACAACTTCAGGGAAATAGAACGGAAATGGCAGCATTACTGGGATCGTAACAAGACCTATAAGGCTGATACCGATCCTTCCAGGCCCAAGTACTATGTCCTGGACATGTTCCCGTATCCTTCCGGGGCCGGTTTGCATGTCGGCCATCCTCTTGGCTACATCGCTTCCGATATCATTGCACGCTATAAAAGGCTGAAAGGCTTCAACGTGCTGCATCCGATGGGATTCGATGCCTATGGATTACCGGCCGAACAATATGCCATACAGACAGGCACCCATCCGGCCATTACGACCGGGAAAAATATACAGCGGTACCGGGAACAGCTGGACAAGCTGGGTTTTTCCTATGACTGGGACCGGGAGGTGCGTACCTGTGATCCGTTTTATTACAAATGGACCCAATGGACCTTTCTTCAGCTTTTCAAATCCTGGTACAATCGTGCGACCTGTCGCGCGGAGCCTGTCGCGGAGCTGGAAAACCGTTTTGCAACAAACGGGACCAGGGATCTGGATGCAGCCTGCACCGTACCGATGGATTTCACGGCAGAGGAATGGAATGCGATGGACCTTGAGCAGCAGCAACGGGCCCTGATGAATTACCGGCTGGCTTACCTGGACGATACCATGGTCAACTGGTGTCCTCCTCTGGGAACGGTACTGGCCAACGATGAAGTGAAGGATGGATTTTCCGAACGGGGCGGACACCCGGTCGAGCGTAAACTCATGAAACAATGGTCGCTGAGGGTCACCGCCTATGCACAGCGGTTGCTGGATGGACTGGAAGAGGTTGACTGGCCGGAATCCCTGAAGGAGGTCCAGCGCAACTGGATCGGGCGCTCCGAGGGTGCCGCTGTCGTGTTTCGCATCGACGGATCCGACCACGTCCTCGAAGTGTTCACCACCCGCCCGGACACGCTCTGGGGTGCCACTTTCATGGTACTGGCCCCGGAACATGAGCTGGCAGAGATGATTACCACCGCCGAACAGCTGGATAAGGTCCGGAACTACATTCAGTGGGCCGGAAATCGCTGTGAGCGTGACAGGATCGCAGAAGTGAAGACCATTACCGGTGCATTCACCGGTGCGTATGGGATCAATCCTGTCAATGGAGCCAGGATCCCGGTCTGGATCGCTGATTATGTACTGGCAGGATATGGAACCGGTGCCATTATGGCCGTACCGGGTCACGACAGCCGCGACTTTGCCTTTGCCCGCCATTTTCATCTTCCCATCATCCAGGTGGTCGTAAAAGAGGGGGAACAACCTTCGGATCCTGAAACCTGGAACGAATCTTACGATTCGAAAGAGGGTTTTATGGTCCATTCCGGATTTATCGACGGATTATCCGTCAGGGAAGGAATCATTGCCACGATCCGGTGGCTTCAGGACCAGCATCTGGGCTATGGAAAGATCAACTTCCGGATCCGCGATGCGATCTTCAGCCGCCAGCGCTACTGGGGCGAACCGTTTCCGATCTACTATAAGAACAACATTCCCTTTCCCCTGGATGAAAGCGCACTGCCCCTGGAACTTCCGGAGGTGGATAGTTATCAGCCCACGGAGACAGGTGATCCACCGCTGGCAAGAGCACAAAACTGGAAGACCAGGGATGGATATCCCCTGGAAACCAATACGATGCCCGGATTTGCCGGATCCAGCGGCTATTACCTCAGGTATATGGATCCACATAACAACCAGGTCTACTTCTCCCGGGAAGCTGTCGAATACTGGCGCAACGTGGACTTCTATGTCGGGGGCGATGAACACGGCACCGGCCACCTGATCTATTCCCGTTTCTGGAACAAGTTTTTGTGCGACATCGGACTGGCCATTGAGCAGGAACCCTTTAAAAAGCTCATTAACCAGGGGAAGATCCAGGGACGGTCGAACTTCGTTTACCGGATCAAAGGCACCAATACCTTTGTATCCTGCAATCTCCGGAAAGAGTACGATGTCATTCAGCAACACGTTGATATCCATATCGTTGATAACGACATCCTCGATATCGATGCCTTCAGAAAATGGCAGCCCGATTTTGCCAGTGCCGAGTTCATCCTTGAGGACGGCAAGTATATCTGCGGCTGGGAAATTGAAAAAATGTCGAAGTCGAAGCATAATGTCCAGAATCCGGATGAACTGATCGATAAGTACGGCGCCGATACCCTGCGCCTTTATGAGATGTTCCTCGGCCCGATCGAGTACCATAAACCGTGGGACACCAAAGGCATCGAAGGAGTGTTCCGCTTCATGAAAAAACTGTGGAAACTTTATCATAATGATAATAATGAATTCACTGTGTCGGATGAAGCACCCACACCCGCAGAACTGAAAATAATGCACAAGACCATCAAAAAGGTGGAGGATGACATCCTGCGGTTTTCTCTCAATACCGTGGTAAGTAACCTGATGATCTGCGTGAATGAGCTCACTGACCTGAAATGCAGCAAACGGTCGATCCTTGAAGACCTTGCAGTGCTTCTGTCTCCGTATGCGCCCCACACGGCGGAAGAGTTGTGGCAGATGCTCGGACACGGGGAAAGCATCTCCTTTGCTGCCTTCCCCGCCTGGAAGGAAGACTATCTTAAAGAGGACCTGGCTACGTATGCTGTTTCATTCAACGGGAAACTGCGCTTTACGCTGGATTTACCGGTTAAGATGCCCGCTCCCGAAATAGAGAAAACGGTGCTGGGAGAGGAAAGGTCACAGAAGTGGCTCGAGGGAAGAACTCCGAGAAAAGTAATCGTCGTTCCCGGAAAGATTATCAATCTGGTTGTTTAGTTTCCTTGACAGAACACGGATCATCGTGGAAAATTTCCGTGATATTCCGTGTTATCCGTGTCGTCTGTGTTCCATTGCTCCAGATCCCATCTCCAGGTTTTGGCATGTTTGTTGATTCTCCTGCAACAAATTCCCGCAACAAATGATGAAAACCCTCTTTCATATATTTCTGTCTGTGTCATTTCCGTGTATCCTTGCCTTGTACGCCAGTGCCCAGGACTACCGATTCGTCAACAATTTTGCATTTGAACGGGGGGAACATCTCGAATACAAAGTCTTCTGGGATGCCTGGATCTTGCCCAAGATGGTCGCCGGGACGGCCACCCTTCAGATCACCGAAGAAAACAAACAATTCGATTCCCGCAATACGTATCACATCGTTGGCGTCGGAAGCTCCAGCGGGATGCTGGCGAAGTTCTACACGGTGAGTGACAGGTACGAATCCTATCTTGACGAGCAGGCCCTGATCCCCTGGTACTTTTTGCGTCGCACCAAGGAAGGATCCTATGTAAGGAACGACGACGTGGAGTTTGACCGTAAAAATAAACTCGCCAAAGGCACCTATGCGACCAGGACAGTTCCCGACAACGTACAGGATATCCTTTCTGCTGTTTACTATGCCCGTACGCTTGATTTTTCATCAGCACAGAAAGGAGATGTGTTCCCCTTAGACTTTTTCCTGGATGATTCGGTCTATATTTCTCAGGTCGTTTATCAGGGAAAGGAAACCATAAAGTCGAACCGTACGTCGTACCGCTGCCTGAAATTCAAACCCATGGTGCTTGTTGGACCCGTGTTCAGTGAACCTTACCCGATGACCGTGTGGGTGACCGACGACTCGAACCGTATCCCCGTACGGGTTGAGTCAAAAGTGCTTGTCGGAAAAATCAAGGTGGAACTGCAGGATTTTTCGGGCCTGGCCAATCCCCTGACAGCAAAGCTGGATTAACACTCTGTACCAAAGTTTCCTTATCTTTGCCTTCCCAACCTTCCATATTATGGAATTTTGGAGATTTCATCATCTTTAAGCTTAGGAAGTTTTCCAGAAATCAATTGCATATATGAAAACCAGATCCATCTTACTTCTCAGCCTTTTAGGTGTCATCTTCGTGCTAACAGGTTATACCATGATACATATTACATCCAGGGATCATCCATCGCAGGATCGCCCTGCAGAAGAATTTGTTGCAGAATGGATGAAAGTGGATTCCCTTGTCGGGCAGGGGCTGCCCCAATCAGCACTTGAAATTGTCAGGGAGATCTATGCAAGGGCTCAATCCACCCACAATTCGCCGCAATTTGTCAAATCCATCCTGTACCAGATGAGCCTCCGTTCTGATTTCGAGGAGGATTACATGAAAATGTTCCTCTCTGATACCCGGGAGGAGATCCACCAGGCCGAATTTCCGGTCCGCCAGATCCTTCATTCCATCCAGGCTGAGCTTTACTGGCGTTATTATTCAATGAACCGCCATCTGATCCTCAGCCGGACTCCAACCGTTGATTTTGAAAATCCGGACGTCGAAACGTGGGATTTGACAAGGTTTGTATCGGAAGTGAACCTGTGCTATGATTCATCCCTCGAAGGAAAGGAAAACCTCCGGAAGATCCCGCTGAAAGACTATGATGCGATCCTCGTCACGGAGAAGGATTCCAAAAAATATCGCCCGACGTTGTACGATTTTCTGGCTCACCGGGCCGTGGATTTCTTTATGAATGAAGAGACCGGCCTGACCGAACCCATCTATCGCTTTACCCTGGATTCACCTGACTATTTTGCGCCGGCCAGGGAGTTTACCAGGCTTGACGTTACTGCTAAAGACACTCTTTCCCGAACCTATCACGCGATCCGGTTGTTCCAGGAACTTGCCCGCCTGCACCTGAATGACAAGACCCCCGAGGCACTGATCGATGTTGACCTGAAGCGGCTGAATTTTGTGCATCAGGAGGGTGTGATGGACCTGAAAGACAGCCTCTATCGTCAGGCTTTACAGACAATGCTCGATGACCACAGAAGCCATCCATCTTCAGCAGAGATCAGTTTCCGGCTGGCCAGTGCCTTTTATGAAAAAGGCTCTGCCTATGATCCCCTGAAGTCGGACGATCATAAGTGGGATATCAAAAAAGCCCGCGAGCTTTGCCTGGATGCCCTCAAGAACCATCCTGAATCGGAAGGCGCCGTAAGCTGTAAATCCCTGCTGGAAAGGATTCAAACCAGGGAGATCTCGCTGACGACGGATTATGCCACCTACCACGGCAGCCCTTTCCCCGGGCTGGTCCGTTACCGGAACACTTCAACGGCCTATATCAGGATCATTCAGATGGATCCGCAGAAGGATAAAGAATTACGGGAGCTGGGCCGGGGAGATACTCCGCTCATCACCTACCTCAAACAACCCATCGAGCGCGAATGGAATATCAAGCTCCCGGATGACGGTGACTTCCAGTCACATTCGGTGGAAGTTGCCTTACCTGAGCTGCCGCTGGGTTATTATATCTTCATCATCAGCCCCAATCCCGATTTTTCCTTCAAAACCGAACCGGTTGCCTTTACGGCGCTCTGGATCACCGATATCAGTTATGTCAGCAGGGAATCCGATAAAAAGGGGTACGACGTGTATGTGCTGCACCGCGATGAAGGGACACCCCTTGCTGACGTTGCAGTGACCGCCTACAGACGGGATTATGATTACCAGACCAGGGAATACAGGATGACCGTATGGAAGGAGTTTGTGACCGACGCCCAGGGCCTGGTTCAAATCCCCGCTGCAGGCAAGGGTGAACGGTCACAGTCGCTGATCATGGATTTCCATAAGGCGGATGACCGGTTCATGACCGACACCTATTTTTATCATTATTACAAGTCTTCTAAAGAAAAAGAAAGAAAACCAAGGACCTACTTCTTCACTGACCGCGCTATTTACCGCCCGGGCCAGACCGTGTTTTTCAAAGGGATCATGATCGAATCTGACGGGAAGGTCAATGAGATTCTGAAAAAGCAACCCAGCGAGGTTGTCTTTTATGATGCCAATAACCAGAAAATATCCGGGATAAGCCTGATAACCAATGAATACGGATCGTTCAATGGTTCGTTTACAGCTCCCGCGGGCGTTCTGACCGGACGCATGACCATCCGCAATGAGTCGGGATCAGTTGCTGTTCAGGTCGAGGAATATAAACGGCCAAAATTTGAGGTGGTCTTTGAACCCGTGAAGGGTGTCTATAAGCTTAATGAACAGGTTACGGTGACCGGTGCGGCAAAGTCCTATGCAGGCACGGGCCTGGATCAGGCCCGGGTGAAGTACCGGGTGGTTCGTTCTGCCATTTTCCCTTATCCGATCTGGTGGCGGGGATGGTACCCTGCCAGCCCTGAAATGGAAATCGCCAATGGCGAGGTCATAACGGGCGACACCGGACAGTTTGCGATCACCTTCAGGGCTGTCCCCGACCCCGGTCTTCAAAAGATCCATAAACCTGTCTTTCATTACAGGATCTATGCGGATGTGACCGATGTCAACGGTGAAACACAATCATCGTTTACGGTGGTCGCTGTGGGATATAACGCCTTGCTGGTGGATGCCGATGTTCCGGCACAGGTCAGCAAGACCGGGAACACCTCTTTTGCCGTCCGGACCACCAATCTGAACGGACAGCCGGAGCCGGCAACAGTCAGGGTGGGTATTTATAAATTACAGGAACCCGGCCGGATCTTCAGGGAGAGACAATGGTCCCGTCCGGATAAATTCATTCTGTCGCAGAAAGAATTCTATGATCTCTTCCCGTACGATATCTATCAAGAGGAAGACAACAAGGAAACCTGGGCAAAAGAGTCCACCCTTGTTGAAAAAGAAATCCGGACACCGGCTGATTCACTGATTGTACTGGAAGGACTTTGGGGATGGAAGAGCGGGACCTACCTGATTGCCCTGAATACAACCGATGCTTTTGGCGAGAAGATCGAGGTTAAAAAGTACGCTACGGTGTTCTCACCCCAGGATAAGAAGGCCCCCGGTGAAATGCTGCACTGGCACACTGCGCTGAAAACCACCGGAGAGCCCGGTGATAAGGCTCAGCTTGTGATGGGTACCGCCGAAAAGAATGTACGGGTCATCCGGGAGGTGATCCACGAGAACCGGACCGTTTCCAGGGAATGGATTCGCTTGAACGACCAGCAGCGGCTGTGGGAAGTCCCCATCCGGGAGGAGTATCGTGGCAACTTCCAGGTGCTCACTGCCTTTATCAGGCACAACCGCAGTTACCAGGATAAACAGCTTATAACGGTCCCCTTTACCAATAAGGAGCTGGCCATCACCTTTGAAACCTTCAGGAACAAATTATTACCCGGCCAGCAGGAAGAATGGAAGATCAGGATCATCGACAGGAAAGGTGACAGGGTGGCAGCTGAAATGGTCGCCACCCTGTATGATGCTTCGCTGGATGCCTTTGTGCCTCACGCCTGGAATTTTGACCTGTTCAAACCCTTGTCCGGCATCGTAGGATGGAATGTGGAAAATGCCTTTGGAACGCGCACCAGTGAATCGTACACCAGTGCTCCTTACGTGGATATTCAGCCCATCATCCGGCAGTACGATGCGCTGAACTGGTTCGGGTTTGATTCCTGGTCAGGACATTACCGGCCCATGCTCAAAGGAATGGCAGCCAGAAGCACGGGCGTGAACGCACGAGAGGAAGGGATGATGGATGTTGCCATGGAGCAGGACGCAGCCATGGCTGAAACCGAAAGCGCAAAGGGCGAAGTACCACCCGCACCGGTCTCCGAAGAGATGCCGGCTCCTGCAGGGAGTTTGCAGATCCGGAAGGAATTTCGGGAAACGGCTTTCTTTTATCCTACTTTACAGACCAATCAGGACGGCGATGTCGTCATACAGTTCACGATCCCCGAGGCGCTCAGCCGCTGGAAGATGCTGGGATTCGCACACACGCAGCAATTGCAGAACGGGATGGTTACTAAGGAACTGATCACGCAGAAGGACCTGATGGTGTTTCCCAACGCACCACGTTTTTTCAGGGAAGGTGACCAAATGATGTTCAGTACCAAAATCAACAACCTCTCCTCCACGCCTTTGAACGGGAAAACTTCCCTTGAAATTTTCAATGCCATTACCATGCAGCCTGTGGATATTGTTCAGGGTGATCACCTGAAGGAGATTCCCTTCACGGTGGATGCAGGGAAGAGTACGGTGGTGAAATGGCCGCTGGAGATACCTTTTGAGGGAATGCAGGCTCTTACGTATCGCGTCATCGCAACGGCGGGCAATTTTTCAGATGGAGAGGAAGCCACGTTACCGGTGCTCACCAACCGGATGCTGGTGACCGAGACGATGCCCCTGCCGGTCAGGGGAATGCAGACCAAACAATTCGAATTCACCAAACTGCTGGAATCCGGGAGCTCAACGACGCTGAAGAATCACCGCCTGACACTGGAATATACCTCCAACCCGGCCTGGTATGCCGTTCAGGCACTGCCCTATCTTATGGAGTACCCCTATGAATGTTCCGAGCAGGTCTTCAGCCGCTACTATGCGAACACCCTGGCGAACCACATCGCCAATTCCAACCCGAAGATCAAACGTGTGTTTGATGCGTGGAGGAATTTCACGCCGGATGCCCTGCTGTCGAACCTCGAAAAGAACCAGGAGCTTAAGGCATTGGTCCTGGAAGAAACCCCCTGGGTCCTGAATGCGCAGAACGAAGCGGAACGGAAGCAGCGGATCGCATTGCTTTTCGACCTGAACCGGATGGCCTCCGAACAGCAGGTGGCCCTGAAGAAACTCCGGGAGATGCAGCTGCCCAATGGCGGCTGGCCCTGGTTTAAGGATATGCATGACAACCGGTACATTACACAGCATATCGTTGCCGGATTCGGGCACCTGAATAACCTCAGGGTGAAGGATATGGTGGCTGATGACCAGGTGTGGCAAATGATCAGGAAAGCCGTTCTGTACCTTGACGAACGCATCAGGGAGGATTATGAACAACTCCGGAAATATTATCCGGACAAGATGGATGAACAGCATATCAGCTACACTCAGATCCACTACCTGTACGTCCGAAGCTATTTCAATGCCTTTAATTTCAAGGTGGAAATGGATTCCAGGAACAAGGAAGCGTTTGATTATTTTCTCGGACAGGCGAAAAAATACTGGGTGAAACAGAACAATTACATGCAGGGAATGATTGGACTGGCACTCCATAGGTATGGTGACACAAAAGTACCTGCAGGCGTTGTTAAATCACTCAAAGAGAGAGCCATAACAAAAGATGAGATGGGGATGTACTGGCGGCAGGACGAAGGGTATTTCTGGCACCAGGCTCCCATCGAAACACAGGCGCTTATGATCGAACTGTTTGACGAAGTTGCCAGCGATCCGAACTCCGTGGAAGAGATGAAGGTATGGCTGCTCAAGCAGAAGCAGACCCAGGACTGGAAGACCACCAAGGCCACTGTTGAGGCAGTATACGCCCTGCTGCTCCGGGGAACCGACCTGCTGGCCAGCGATGAGCTGGTGCAGGTGAAGCTGGGAAGCACGGAAGTGGATCCGCGGCAGATGGATGACGTGAAAGTGGAGGCGGGCACAGGTTACTTCAAGACCGCCTGGGCAGGGAACGCAATTACTCCGGATATGGGGAATATAACGGTCACCAAGTCTGACGAGGGCATCGCCTGGGGAGCAGTTTACTGGCAGTATTTTGAAAACCTGGATAAGATCACACCGCACGAAACCCCTCTTAAGCTGGAGAAACAGCTCTTCATCGAACGCAATACCCCGTCGGGGCCGGTGATGGAACCCATCGTTACTGATAAAACGAAAGTGAAGGTTGGGGATAAGATCAAGGTGCGGATCGAGATCCGGGTTGACCGCGACATGGAGTATGTACATTTGAAAGACATGCGTGCCGCGGCGTTTGAACCCGTGAATGTGCTTTCGGGGTACCGGTACCAGGGCGGGCTGGGCTATTATGAAAGCACGCGGGACGCCTCCACCAATTTCTTCATCGGGTACCTGCCCAAAGGAACGTATGTGTTTGAATATCCGTTAAAGGCGTCGCAGGCCGGGGAATTCTCCAATGGCATCACTACTGTCCAGTGCATGTATGCGCCGGAGTTTGCCTCGCATTCGGAAGGCCTCCGTGTGCGGATATCCGATTAACCGATATCCGATTAACCGATATCCGATTAACCGATATCCGATTAACCGATATCCGATTAACCGATATCCGATTAACCGATATCCGATTAACCGATATCGGATAGTTGATTTGATATCAGATTTAAATCAAATATCGGTTAATCGGTTAATCAGATATCATTTAACTTTTCTTAACGCCATCCCTTCCTGATCCTTTATACCTTTACATTTTGTTCTCAGCCGATGGTCAGGAAGGTGGTCATTTTTTTTCTCGTGGTATTGCCCATGTTGCTGCCAGCCCAGGCGCCTCGCCGTATCCTGATCGAAGGGGAGGTCAGGGACACCCTGTACGCACCGGTTCCTTTCGTCAACGTGCTGGTGCCCGAACGAAACGAGGGCTGTGCCAGCGATGTGTACGGGAAATTCAGGCTTTCGGTGATCCCTGGCGACATCCTGCTCTTTTCAGCCGTCTCGTATAAGACCTCCCGCATCCGGATCCCCGACACCCTGGTGGCAGAGCGGTACTGGCTGAAGGTGATCCTTACTGCCGACACGCTTCTGCTGAGCGAGGTGACCATCACTCCCCCGCCTGTGACCTGGGATCAATTCAAAGATACCGAACTGGTGCTGGACCTGCCGGAATATGCCGTCGACGCACTGACGAAGCTGTACATCAAAGATGACCTTGCCTGGCTGTTCGAGGTTACACCGGGTATGCCGGGCCCTGCGGGTATTTTATACCAGATCTTTGGAAAGCAGCCCAGGGAGCAACGTAAGCTGAGAGCCGTACTTACCAGGGAAGCGCTGGAAGAGAAAATCGTGCAGCGCTACAATCCGTATGTGGTGTCCCGTCTGACGGGATTGAAAAGCGAGGCGGCGATCGTCCGGCTGATGAAATATTGCAACCTGGAACTGCCCTTTATCCTGTGGGCATCGGATTATGATTTCTATCTGGCCATAATGGACTGCTACAGGTCGTATCAAAAACAAAGAAAGTGATATCAGATTAACCGATATCCGATTAACCGATATCCGATTAACCGATATCGGATATTTGATTTGATATCAGATTTAAATCAAATATCGGTTAATCGGTTAATCAGATATCTTCACTCCGCCAGCACCAGCACCTTGTTTTTCAGCACTTCGACAACGCCTCCGTTGATCTGGAACAGCCGGATTTTTTCGTCGTTGCCCTGGACCTTGATTTCTCCTGTTTTCAGGATGGTGATCAGGGGAGCATGGTTTTTAAGGATCTCAAAGGAACCGTCGACTCCGGGGAGCTGAACGAGGATTGCTTCACCGGAAAAGATGGTTTTATCGGGTGTGATGATTTCAACTTTCATTTTACGAACTGCTTTCTTCCAGGATTTTCTTTCCGGTTTCGATCGCATCTTCAATAGTTCCCACCATGTGGAAGGCGGCTTCAGGGTATTCATCCATCGAACCATCCATGATCATGTTGAATCCCTTGATGGTATCTTCAATGGGGACGAAGACGCCGGGGCGGCCCGTGAAGGCTTCGGCCACGTGGAACGGCTGCGACAGGAACCGCTGCACCCTGCGTGCGCGGTGGACGATCAGCTTATCTTCGTCCGACAGCTCATCCATACCCAGGATGGCAATGATGTCCTGCAGGTCCTTATAACGCTGCAGGATTTCTTTTACTTTTTGTGCAGTCCGGTAATGCTCCTCGCCTACCACCTCCAGTGAAAGGATACGGCTGGTGGAGTCGAGCGGATCAACGGCGGGATAGATGCCGAGTTCTGAGATCTTGCGGCTCAGCACGGTGGTGGCGTCAAGGTGAGCAAAGGTCGTTGCCGGGGCGGGATCGGTCAGGTCGTCGGCCGGGACGTACACTGCCTGGACAGAAGTGATCGAACCCCGTTTGGTGGAGGTGATCCGTTCCTGCATGATTCCCATTTCCGTGGCGAGGGTGGGCTGATACCCGACAGCAGACGGCATGCGGCCCAGCAGGGCCGAAACCTCCGATCCTGCCTGCGTAAAACGGAAGATGTTGTCAATGAAGAACAAAATATCCCTTCCGCCCGATTTTTCATCCCCGTCGCGGAAATATTCCGCTACCGTAAGTCCTGACAGCGCAACGCGGGCCCTGGCACCCGGAGGCTCGTTCATCTGACCAAAAACAAGCGTGGCCTGGGATTTGGCCAGCTCTTCGTAGTCCACTTTTGTCAGATCCCATCCTCCTTTTTCCATATCTTCCAGAAATTCCTTTCCGTACCGGATGACTCCGGATTCGATCATCTCCCTGAGCAGGTCATTCCCCTCACGGGTGCGTTCCCCCACACCGCCGAAGACCGACAGTCCGGAATATTTCTTGGCAATGTTGTTGATCAGTTCCATGATGATCACGGTCTTGCCGACGCCTGCGCCTCCGAACAGCCCGATCTTGCCTCCTTTGGCATAAGGCTCAATCAGGTCAATGACCTTTATCCCCGTATAGAGCACCTCATTTTGGGTAGTCAGGTTCTCGAATTTCGGGGGATCCCGGTGGATCTCATAGCGTTTTTCAGTGTGGACCTCTTTAAGGCCGTCGATGGAATTGCCGATCACGTTGAAAAGACGTCCTTTGATCTCATCGCCGGCCGGCATGGAGATGGGATGCCCGAGTGAAACGACCTCCGTTCCCCTTTGAAGTCCATCGGTTGAATCCATGGCAATGGTCCGGATGGTGTTTTCTCCGATATCCTGCTGGCACTCCAGGACAATCACGTGTCCGTCGGCTGTGCGTACCTCAAGGGCATCATAGATTCGCGGGAGAGTGGCATCGTCGCTGAAGGTCACGTCGATCACGGGGCCGATGATCTGGGAGATTTTCCCAGTGGTTTTTCCTGCCATAACAAGAAATTATAATGATGGCTTCAAAGATATCAATTTATTGTAAATGTCCAACAGAATCCCCATCTCCTTCCACTTTGTATGTTCTGAGATCGGATTTCTTTGGTAAGAGTTTGCGCTGGAAAATGATCAGGGTAAAGACGCCGAGGGTGATGGCTGAGTCAGCAATGTTGAATACCGGCCGGAAAAAAATGAATTCCTGCCCTGCACCAAAGGGGAACCAGCTGGGATAATGACCATTAATGACCGGAAAGTAAAGCATATCCACCACTTTCCCGTGCAAAAACGAACTGTACCCACCCTCTTCGGGAAAGATTTCAGCAGGATGATAATACGCACTCTCGCTGAAGATCAGTCCATAAAAAGCACTGTCGATCAGGTTTCCCAGCGCTCCGGCCAGGATCAGGGAGATGCTGATGACAAGGCCGGGATGGACCTTTTCTTTTATGATTTTTGCAAGATAGAAAGCGATCAGGATGATGGCTACGATCCGGAAAATGCTCAGGATCAATTTCCCGGATTCGCCGGCGAGCTCCATTCCAAAGGCCATTCCATTGTTTTCGGTGAAATGCAGGATAAACCAGTTCCCGAAAACCTGGATCTCCTCCCCGATAAACATATGGGTTTTGATCCAGATTTTTAAAAGCTGGTCGAAAAAAAGGACGACAAAAATGATGATCAATGGCTTTTTCAAGGGTCAGGGATGGTTGCAGTCCTTTTTGCCCGGTCTAACGTTTTTCGTTCTGCATGCTCAGTTTCGCATCGATGCAGAGGGTGGCATGCGGTACACTTCTCAGGCGTTCTTTTGAGATCAGTTTACCGGTAGCGCGGCAAATGCCGTAAGTCTTGTTTTCAATGCGGATGAGTGCATTTTCCAGTGCATTGATGAATTTTTGCTGTCGGGCGGCCAAACGACTGTTTTCTTCCTTTGAGAGAACATTATAGCCTTCTTCCAGAACCTTAAAGGTGGGCGATGTATCCGTTATATCGTTTTCATTGCTGTTCGTATAGGCTTCGGTCAATAATTCAAGATCCCGGCGTGCCTTTTCAAGTTTCTCCAGAATGATGGCGCGGAATTCTTCCAGTTCCTCGTCAGAATAGCGGGTTCTGATAACTTCTTCTTTTTCGTTTTTCATGGGCTCACGTTATTAGGTAATCCGACAATAAAAATAACTGTGCGTCCGGTCAACCGGCTTTTTCAATGCATATATCCACCTGTATGTCCTCGGTAATTTCGACCCGTTGTTTTGAATCGGCCACGATCCTGTCAGGCATATGCAACGAAAGAGCCAGCGTCTCAGAACAAATATAATGATAATTATGTTGAATGGCTGTTTCCAGCACAGGTTTTTTTTCCACCTCCACCCGGATCTTATCGGTCACTTCCAGGTCACGCTCTTTGCGAAGGTTCTGGATACGGTTGACCAGTTCGCGGGCAAGTCCCTCCTCTCGGAGTTCATCCGTTATGTTCAGATCCAGCGCCACCGTAAGATTATCCTGGCTGGATACCATCCAGCCAGGGATATCCTCGGTCAGGATCTCGACATCCCCGGCAAGGATCTCCACGTGGGCCCCATCCAGCTGCAGGAATATGCTTCCGGTTTGTTCGAGCTGGCTGATGGCCTTCTGGTCGAACTGATCCAGACTGGCAGCGATCTGTTTCATCAGCTTTCCGTACTTTGGCCCCAGGACCTTAAAATTAGGCTTGATCTTTTTGATCAGGATGTCTGACGTATCAGAAATATATTGAATGTCTTTGACGTTCACCTCCGTCAGGATCAGGTTTTTAACAGCATCGATCTGCTTTCTGAACTGAGAGGTCAGCACAGGGATCATGATTTTGTTCAGGGGCTGGCGCACGCGGATCATGGAGCGTTTGCGAAGCGACAGCACCATGGATGAGATGTTCTGGGCCAGCTCCATCCGCTGTTCCAGGTCCTTGTCGATCAGATCCTGCCGGGCAACCGGGAAATCGGTCAGGTGGACCGAATCCGCTGCCAGTTTACCGGTGACCTGATTCAGGTCCAGGAAGATCTTATCCGTAAAGAAAGGTGCCAGGGGAGCTGCCAGCTGAGCTGTGGTAACCAGGCACGCATAAAGGGTCTGGTATGCGGCAATCTTGTCTTCCGTCATCTCTCCCTTCCAGAATCTGCGGCGGCTGAGCCTCACGTACCAGTTGCTCAGATGGTCCAGCACAAAATCCTGTATGGCTCTGCCTGCTTTGGTGGGCTCATAGTCGTTGTAACATTCGTCCACATACCGCACCAGCGTATTCAGCTCCGAAAGGATCCACCGGTCAATTTCAGGCCGCCTGGCAGCGGGTACCTCTGCCATGGAAAAGTCAAACCCATCGATGTTGGCGTAGAGCGCAAAAAAAGCATAGGTGTTGTAGAAAGTGCCGAAGAATTTCCGTTGGGCTTCCACCATCCCTTCCTCGTCAAATTTGAGGTTGTCCCACGGCTGCGCATTCGTCAGCAGGTACCAGCGCAGCGCATCAGGACCGTATTTTTCAACCATTTCGAACGGATCGGCAGCGTTCCCCAGTTTTTTCGACATCTTATTCCCATTCTTGTCCAGAACGAGGCCGTTAGAAACACAGGTCTTGTAAGACACTGAATTGAAAAGCATGACAGCGATGGCGTGAAGCGTGAAAAACCATCCGCGCGTCTGGTCAACACCTTCGGCAATGAAATCGGCAGGGAAGTACTCTTCCAGCTTCTCAGCAGACTCGAATGGATAATGATACTGGGCATAGGGCATGGCGCCCGAATCAAACCAGACGTCGATCAGGTCGGGTTCGCGGAACATTTTCCTGCCGGCAGGTGACATCAGTATGATCTCATCCACAAAGGGCCGGTGCAGGTCGAAGCTTTGATAATTTTCCTCCGAAACTTCGCCTGGAATATATTTTTCATAGGGATTTGAAGTCATGAATCCTGCTCTGATCGCTTTGTCAACTTCCGTTTTCAGCTGGGCGACCGAACCGATGCAGATCGTTTCTTTACCATCTTCGGTCATCCAGATCGGAAGAGGGGTGCCCCAGAAGCGTGAACGTGAAAGGTTCCAGTCAACGAGGTTTTCAAGCCAGTTGCCAAATCGTCCCTCGCCGGTTGCTTTCGGTTTCCAGTTGATCGTATTGTTCAGGGCGATCATTTCTTCACGGTAGGCTGTCGAGCGGATGAACCACGCATCGAGCGGATAATACAGAATGGGTTTGTCCGTACGCCAGCAATGAGGGTACGAGTGGACGTATTTCTCTGTTTTAAAGGCTTTGTTCTCCCTTTTCAGTTTGACAATGATATCCACGTCCACACTATCCTGGTATTCCGGTTTTTCGGGATCATAGTCCGGGTAATATTCATTTTTCACAAACCTTCCGGCGAATTCTCCCATGGTTTCGACAAATTTTCCCTGTTTGTCGACCAGGGTAAGGGAGCCTATCCCGTTTTCCTTGCCTGCCTTAAAGTCGTCGGCTCCAAAGCTGGGCGCAATGTGAACGATCCCCGTACCATCCTCGGTGGTCACAAAGTTGCCCGGGATCACCCTGAATGCGTCGCCATCTATCGGCTGTGCATAGGGAAGCAGCTGTTCATATCGGATGCCGACCAGGTCAGTTCCCTTGCACTTTCCGGCGACTTCAAAGGGTATGTTTTTCTGTCCCGGCTCATATTCATTTATATTCAGGCCTGCATTTTTTTCAGGGAAGAAATTGACGAACAGATCCCTGGCAAGGATGACAGCAATGGGCCGGTAAGTGTACGGATTGAAGGTGTTGACGATCAGGTACTCAATCGCAGGGCCGACAGCCAGCGCGGTATTGGAGGGAAGCGTCCAGGCCGTGGTGGTCCAGGCCAGGATGAACACTTCTCCGTGCACCCCGGGATACAGGAAATCCGATTTCTGATCACGGATCACCTTGAACTGAGCAGTGACCGTATTGTCTTTTACGTCGCGGTAGGATCCGGGCTGATTGAGCTCGTGGTTGCTGATGCCGGTTCCGGCAGCGGGTGAATAGGGCTGGATGGAATAACCCTTGTAAAGCAATCCTTTCTCAAAGAGCCGTGCAAGAAGATGCCAGACCGTTTCGATATACTTATTTTCAAACGTGATGTAGGGATCATCCAGGTCGACCCAGTAACCGATCTTCAGGGTGATGTCGTCCCAGTGATGCTTGTAACGCATCACCTCCCGGCGGCAGGCCTTGTTGAATTCATCCACTGAGATTTTGTTGCCGATATCTTCCTTGGTGATGCCGAGGGTTTTTTCCACTGCAATTTCGATGGGAAGCCCGTGGGTGTCCCAGCCGGCTTTGCGCTTCACATAGAAGCCCTTCATGGTTTTGTACCGGCAGAAAATATCCTTGATAGCGCGGGCCATCACGTGGTGGATACCCGGGATACCGTTGGCAGAAGGAGGTCCTTCATAAAAGATGAATGGTTCATGGTGCTTCCGCTGATCCATGCTCTTGTGAAAAATGCCATGTTCCTGCCAGTATTCCCGGATCTCTTTCCCGATTTCAGGAAGATTTAACTGTTTGTATTCCCTGTATTTTTCCTTCATCCGCCAGCGGATTTTGGTCATTGCCTTTAAAAAGTCTGCAAAATTAATAAAAATATGATAACCAGCGGAAAATGTGAAAGAAATGGAGGAGAGGGAGCCGCAAGCTTCAAGCCTGGTGGTGGGTCCTCAGGTTCTCGGGTCTTCGGGTTCTCGGGTCTTCGGGTTCTCGGGTCTTCGGGTTCTCAGGTCTTCGGGTTCTCAGGTCTTCAGGTTCTGCGTCCGGCAGGTTGGATCCTGGAGGTTGGAATTTGTTTGGAATTTGGTGCCTGGGATTTGGAATTTTATCCTGTCGCCTGCTTATCTTTGTCCTATCACTGCTTAAAAAATGTCTTCCGTCAAGCACTATACGATCCCGATCTTCATCCCCCAGCTCGGCTGTCCGCATCAGTGCGTGTTCTGCAATCAGCGGAAGATCTCGGGTGCCCTGCGCGTTCCGGATGCCGCGGAGGTGGAGGTCATCATTCAAAAGCACCTGGACACCATTCCCCGCGAAAATACCCATATCGAGATTGGCTTCTTCGGAGGCAGTTTCACCTGCATTACTCCTTCGCTACAGAAGCATTATTTATCCATTGTCTCCCCCTACCTGCCTTCCGCCTCCCCGCCTCCCTGCCGACCTGTTGACCTGCCGACCCAAAGACCCGCCTCCCGCTTCCTGCTTCCAGCCGCGCAGGGAATCCGCGTTTCCACCCGCCCTGACTGTATCGACGAGGAACGGCTGTACCTGCTGAAGGAATACGGTGTGACCACCATCGAGCTCGGTGCACAATCCATGGATGATGACGTATTGCGGCAATCGGGCCGCGGGCACACAGCAAGGGATACAGAACGGGCCTCGGTGCTGATCCTGAGCCAGGGTTTTAAGCTGGGACTGCAGATGATGATCGGACTGCCCGGCGATACGCTGGACAGATCACTGCATACAGCCCGGCGGATCGTTGAACTGGGAGCCGACAATACACGGATCTATCCGACCCTGGTCATTAAAAACACGCCCCTGGCTCAACTGTACCGGAAAGGGGAATATGCTCCGTTATCCCTGGAGGAAGCGGTGCGCTGGTCGGCAGCAATATGCGGGATATTTGAGAATGCGGGTGTAACAATCATACGCATGGGCCTTCACCCCTCCGAAGGATTGGTCTCCGGGAAAGAACTCCTGGCCGGACCATTCCATCCTTCCTTTCGGGAACTGGTGGAAACTGCGCTGTGGAAAGAGAAACTCAGGGAAGTATTCCTGTGTGAGTCAGGGAAATCCATTCAAATTCAGGTTGCTCCTGACCAGTTGAATGTTGCGATCGGTTATGGGGCAAGCAATAGGAAAATGCTCCTCGAAAGGTTCAGAAGCGTCACATTTGTTAATAATGTATCACTGACAGGAAGGAACTTTTATGTTCATTATTCTGGATGACAAAGTTCCTGAAAAGGCAAAGAAGAGCCTGGAGATCCACGGGGAAGTGATCGGATTCACAACTTCGGGGATTACCTATGAGGCCATTTCAGGCCATCCGGATATTTTTTTCTGCCTGACCGGCCGTGAATGGATCGTTGCGCCCAATCTACCCCTGGAATATCAGGATCTCCTGGTCAGGGAAAAGGTAATCTTTCAAACGGGTATGTGGCCTGTTGGAAGCCAGTATCCGGATACAGCCCGTTACTGTGCGGTTTTCTCTGACGATATGCTTATCCACAACCTGGACCTGAGCGATCCGATCATCCTTGAGCATGCGCAACAACAAAACAAAATTCACGTGAACCAGGGTTACTGCCGTTGCAATCTTATCTCCCTGACACCCAATGGATATATCACCTCCGATGCAGGGATACACAGGATTCTCAGCCGGCAGGGATTCCATTCGCTGTACATTGACCCGTCTCCCATACTCCTCCCGGGATTGCCGCATGGCTTTATCGGAGGCACCTGCGGCGTATACCTGAGCCAGGTGTTTTTCATCGGAAGCCTCCGCTTTCATCCGCAGGGTGACAGCATCAGGAAGTTCATTCGACATCTTCATTATGACATCATTGAGCTTTATGAGGGGCCGCTGTTCGACGGAGGCGGGGTGATGTTTATTGAATAGCCATTACAGATTATCTGGGTAATCGTTAATGGTTATTCAGGGAGAATTTCCAGGCGCAGTACCATTCTTCCGGATGTGCATCCGGGGGGCAGCCGATGCACTCAGTCCGGATCCGCGGATCGATGGCACTGGCGAATGTGGTATACTCCACCAGCCCGCCGGATTTGCAGGGATAATCATCCAACCCTTTTCGCTTCCGGGCCGACTGCACGCGGCAGTCATTCATCCGAAAAACGAAGCTTCCGGGTGTTTCCTCCGCGAAGCTCTGGGTATTGATGGTGGCATACAGCCGGAAGTTCAGCGCCTGTTTCAGCCCTTCAAGTCCCGGATTGTCGGGCAGGTTCAGGAATTTTTTTACCGACCACGCCTCCACAGGCGAAAACTGCCCCCAGCAGGCATCATTGCAACGTTTTGCATCCTTCATGCCGTGCACAAACTCCACGGCCTGGAACCACACCCCGTCGTTGGCAAGCCAGTTGACCGCCAGGCCTTCTTTCAATGCATGCAGTTCTTCATCGCTCAGGTTCATCATCGGACCGGGAAGGTTGCCGGTAAATTCGAATCCAAGGACTTTGGCCAAACGCTTCACCTGAATCTCATACGTCCGGTCGTAGACCGTTTTCAGTACCTTCAGGGCCTCCTCCCTGCCAAATCGTTCCTGTACCTGGCCATACCACAGCACGTGGTGCATCACGGTACGGTGAATGAAGTCGATGACCAGGCGAATGGTGTCACCGTGGGAAAGGGTGGATTGGTCTGGAATTGAATGGTTCATAGTGGCATGTTGTTATTCATTGTCATTTACTCGGCGCTTCGCGCCTGGCGTTATTCATTGCCATTCATTGTCATAGATCAGCGCTTCGCGCCTCGTGTTATTCATTGCCATTCATTGTCCTTTATTGTTATTACGACTATAAATGACTATGAATGACTATGTATGACCATGAATGACTCCCCTCACATCCTCTCCCGTACTTCCTTATTCATCAGAATATTCGCCAGTATCTTCGGTGAAACCTCTAATCCCAGCACCTTCAGCTTATCGATGAGGTTCTGCCGGATCACCTCATCGTCCTCGTTGGATTGAAGGATCGCTTTGATCTCCCGGAATTGCGAAGCAGCAAGGACTTCCTCAAATGCCTGCGATATGGGTTCCGTATCCTGGCTGCCCGATATACGCACTTCTGAGGCAGGCAGGCCAAGTGTTTCCAGTTCAAGGATGGCTGTCTCGAGGATCTGACGACCGAGCTTTTTACAGGTCTGCAGATACGGGATCCCGGAGGTGTCACGCATCGACCAGCTGCTGTAATCGTATTCGATTTTTTCGATCTGGCGCAGCTTCTGGGAATTCTCCCCGAAGATCCGGGCCAGGATGATCAAGGCAGAGCTTTTCCAACCCTCCAGGTTGAAATTTTTATCATCCAGTTTTTCGATCAGTTTTTTCAGGAGGTGAACTTCTTTTTCCATACAAGACTTTTCCTTTAAATCATCACCAAATATAATCGGATTCTTCCACTTTTCATGAGTTGGAATTTGAATTTTGTGATCTGTCTGGAATTTGGATCCTGGAATTTGGGATTTACATCCTGTTATCCTCTACCTTTGTATCATTATGATCCGCCCCGACATCATCCGTGATATCATCGAAGCTGCCCGCATTGAAGAGGTGGTGGCTGATTTTGTTACCCTGCGCAAACGGGGGTCCAACCTGGTTGGCCTCTGTCCGTTCCATAATGAAAAAACGCCTTCTTTCAATGTCTCTCCCGCCCGCGGCATCTACAAGTGCTTTGGCTGTGGAAAGGCGGGCAATGCGGTCAACTTTGTCATGGAGCACGAACATTATTCGTACCCCGATGCCCTGCGATACCTGGCAAAGAAATACAACATCCGGATCGAGGAGCACGAACAGACCGCTGAAGAGCTGCAGGCCCTGAATGAACAGGAGAGTCTGTACCACGTCAACACGTTTGCCCGGAAATTTTTCAGCGATAGCATGTTCCAGTCCGAGGAGGGAAGGGCGCTGGGACTAAAATATTTCAGCGAAAGGGGATTCCGGGAGGATACGGTGAAAAAGTTCGAACTGGGCTACAGCCCCGATAAATGGGATCATTTTACCCAGAACGCCCTGGACAACGGATACAAGCTGGATTATCTCCTGAAGACCGGGCTGACCATACGGTCGGAGGATGGCAGGCTCTATGACCGTTTCCGTTCACGCGTCATTTTTCCGATCCATAACCTGACCGGCAGGGTGATCGGCTTTGGCGGCAGAATCAGGACAACCGCTGAAAATAAGCCGAAATACATCAACTCGCCTGAATCCGATATTTATAACAAGAGCAAGGCACTTTACGGGATCTTTTTTGCCAAGAATGCCATCATCCGGCAGGATAACTGCTACCTGGTGGAGGGATACACCGACGTGATCTCCCTCCACCAGGCCGGTATCGAAAATGTGGTCGCTTCATCAGGCACCTCGCTGACCACCGATCAGATCAAGCTGATCAAGCGCTTCACCCGCAACATCACCATTCTGTATGATGGTGATCCGGCAGGCATCAAAGCTTCTTTCAGGGGGATCGACATGATCCTGGAAGAAGGGATGAACGTCAAGATCGTTCTGTTTCCCGAAAACGAAGATCCTGATTCCTTTGTCAGAAAAAACCGCACCTCTGAGGTTGAAAATTTCATACGGTCAGGTGCCAGTGATTTTATCGTTTTTAAAACCAATCTTCTGCTGAAAGAAGCTGCCAATGATCCAATCAAACGCGCTTCGCTGATCAAGGAGATCGTACAATCCATCGCCCTGATCCCGGATGCCATTTTCCGCACCGTGTATGTCAAGGAATGCGCTTCGGTGATGAATATGCCGGAACAGACTCTGATGAATGAACTGAATAAGATCCTCCGGATGAATTTCAGCAAAAAGATGGACACCCTTCATCCGGGAGTTTTTCCGGAGGAAATCGTTTATCCGGCCGAAAAACAGATTTCAGCGGATCCCAACATCAGTGAATATCAGGAAAAGGATATCATCCGGATCCTGCTGTTGTACGGTGAAGAGGTCATACCGGCCAATGGTGACGACAGCACCGAGATGACTCAGGTGGCCAGGTTCATTGTCCATGATTTGTCCCTTGATGAACTTACCTTTCAAAATTCCTACTATCAGTTCATTTTTGATGATTTCCGGAAGGAACAGGAAAAAAACAGGATCCCATCCGAAAAGGACTTCGTGAACCACCCCGACACCTCGGTTGCACAGGTTGCCATAAGCCTGGTATCCACTCCGTATGAGCTCAGTGAAGGCTGGTCAAAGAACCTGATCAGGGTAAAAATGGAAAAGGAGATCCTCAAGGAAGCTGTACTGTCCGCTGTACTTGCCTTCAAGGCAAAAAAGGTTGATCAGATGATCACCCGAATCCAGAAGGATCTGAAGGTTGCATCTGATGAGGAGGAGATCCTGGCGCTTTTGCAGGAGCAACTCAGGCTGAAAAATATCAGCCGCGAGATCAATGCGAGGCTCGGGCGGATTGTTACAAAATGAGAGAGGGGAGAGGAGAAAGGAGAGAGGAGAGAGGAGAGAGGAGAGAGGAGAAATAGAATTGGTATTATTTTTGATAAATTTGAGGCCGTTCTCGTAAAACCAACTAATTAGAACCATTATGAAAAAAACATTTTTTATTCAGGGAATCTGCCTGGCGGCATTAATGTTTTTGATGCTGGGCACTTCATTTGCACAACCCACCCAGGTTTATCACCATCCTACACTGAACATTCAGTTTGAAGCACCCCCTAACTGGATGCAGATACCTCATCCGGAAGACCAGACGATCTATGAGCTCGTCTCCTTGGATACCACCATCCATGTCATTGTTTTTCATAGAGTTACGTCCCAGGATGGTCTGGCTTATGTAAAAAATTTAGCGCTTTTGAAGCAGCTTAAGCCGAAAGGTGAACCTGTGAAAAAGATCATCAAAGGTAAAGAAGCTTTTGAAGTTGAGGCATCCGGTCTGATCAAACAAAAACCCATCCGAATGATCATCACTGCCCTTCCGTTTGAAAAGGGATTCTTCATCGTTCAGATATGGAGCCCCGAACAGAACTTCATGAACTATCAGCAAATGATGCGGAATATCCAGGGGAGCCTTGGAATTACCGGATAAATACCTTCTAAAAAAGCGATAACTGATCCCGTTGAGGATTTCTTTTTCTTTCCGAATGTAAGATCTCGGTCAGGTTTTGTTCGATCCGGTCAAGAAAGGGACTTCGTCTGGGGTGAAAAACCTTCCCCATCATCGAACGTTGCAAGGCGTGGCTCAGGTAAAGATGCTTCATCGCCCGGGTCATCCCCACATAGATAAGCCTTTTTTCCTCTTCAGGATCTGACTCCATTCCCTCAAAAAGTGAAAAGGGTAATAACCCTTCTTCACAGCCTACAATAAACACACATTTGAACTCAAGGCCCTTTGAAGCATGCAGCGTCATCAGGCGGACGCCTTCGGTTGCCGCCTCCAGGGTGTCGGCGCTTGTTCCCAGTTCGGTGAACTGGAGGAAGGCTTCATGGTCATTACCGTAGTTACGCGCAAACGCCAGCAGCTTTTTCAGGATCGTTTCATCCGGATCAGGCCGGTTTTTAAGAAAGGATTGCGACAGCATACCAAGGGCAGTTTCAACACTGAGTCCCTGGACGAATTGCCGGACCTGATCAGGATGAAACGGGATGACATCCGCTTCGTGGATCAGTTTATGGCCTAGCAGCTGGTTTTTGGGGTGATGGGCCAGTTTCAAAAGGCCGAGGAGGGTCCGGACCGGTTTTTGCCGGAAGAAGGGATCCTCTGCCACTTTCTGACAGGGGATGCTGTGATCGGCAAAGGCTTTTTCCAGAACATCCATCTGCCTGCCAATGCGGCACAGTACGGCGAAGTCCGACAGGCTGCTGATCCCCTCTTCCTGCTCACCGGAGCTGATCTGGCTGTCCATCGAATAAAACCGAAGCCCTCCCATCATTTTCTCAATGGTACGTGCTACAAATTCCGCTTCGCTCCGGTCGGTGGGATGGCTGACGATCTTCACTTTCACATCTTTTCGTAAACCATAAAGTACGGGCGGTTCTCCCACGTCATTACCGATCACCTGCCGGGAGGCCTGGAGGATCTGGTCGGAGCACCGGTAACTTCTCGTCAGACCATAGATGGATGCTGCCGGGAAATCACTCCTGAACCGGTTGATGAATTTCACACTGGCTCCCCGGAAGCCGTAAATGGCCTGGTTGGGATCGCCAATGACGAATAGGTTCGGTTCCTCTGCCTGCATCAGCAGCCTCACCAGTTCGTACTGTGCCTGGTTGATGTCCTGGTACTCATCGATCAATATCCACGGGTATCGCTGGCGCCAGGCATCCGCTATTTCGGGGTGATCGCGCAGCAGGATCACGGATTCATAGATCAGGTCGTCCAGGTCAAAGAGATTGTTCTGTTCAAGACAGGACTGATAGGCCCGGATGTACCCTGCATCCTCCCGGGCAGATGAAATGGGCGTAACTTCCTGCTTGAGAAAGGTTATTTTATCAGAAAGATCCGGAATGACTTTTTTATCCGCATTGACCCTGGTCGACAGCAGATAAGCTTTCTCTTCTTCATTGATGACCGAGAACGGACATTCCCTCCCTGTTTTGGATACATTTTCCTTCAGGATGGAATAGCCCAGCTGATGAAAAGTGCACAGGGTCAGATCGCGGCAGAGGTTTTCATTGACCAGGGTTTTCATTCTTTCCTTTATTTCCCCGGCCGCTTTGTTGGTGAACGTGATACCGAGTATTTTTCCCGGTTCAATGTGGTGATGATTGATCAGGAAAGCAATCCGTTGCGTCAGGACCCTGGTCTTTCCCGTACCCGGTCCCGCGACGACCAGCGCCGGGCCGGTGTGATGCAGGATGGCCTCTTGCTGTTCAGCGTTCAATCCGAATCCAGTCTTATTATCGATTGCCAGTTGTCGATTTTCAATTTTGGCTTGATCATGGTCACCTGCCTCCTGCCGATCCCGACTTTCGTCGGGATGTCGCTTCGCTCCGCTGCTGATCCCCGCGAGTGAAACGAAGCGGGGACAGGCTGCTGATTGCTGACTGTTGATCCCGACTTTCGTCGGGACGTCGCTTCGCTCCGCTGCCGATCCCGACTTTTGTCGGGACGCCGCTTCGCTCCGCTGCCGACTGGTATCCGCCTCCCCGAACAACGATCCATTCTGTTGCAGCATCTCCGCTTCCCCTTTTTCGAATACCCGTATCTGGCCGTATTCACCGTCGCAGCCGGGTTTGATGATCACTTTCCCCTCCCGCATCCGGCGAATGGCTTCCACAAGCACGCTTCCGGCATAGTTGGCCAGGTTGTCGAGCGGCTCATGCAAAAGGATGGAAAATTCACTGCCGGCCTTCTGGATGAGGTTCTGATAGGCCAGTTTGATCTGCTTTGTTTCCGTTCCTGTACCGTGGATTTCCGACAGGATCTCCTTCAACGGGATCAGGGAATGAAAAGGTAACCGGTTAGGCTTTTCGGAACCCTTCTTTCTGTCGGCCAGTTCATTTACCCGGTTCAGGACGCCCATCGTGACGGGTTTGTGGCAGACGGTGCATACTCCGCCGTGCCGGTCCGTTTCATCCGGATCCCAGCAGATGCCACATTTCCGGTGTCCTGCATAATGGTATTTTCCCTCCTGCGGAAAAAAATCGATCGTACCCCTGCATTGGCCGGAATCACCGGTTTTCAATGCCTGGACGATGGATCCATATTCGAGCCGGGTGTCAAAGATGTTCGCATTTCTGCCCAGTTTTTCCGGTGAATGCGCGTCGGAATTCGAAACCAGCGTATACTTGTCAAGGAAACTGCAGCGCCAGTTCATGGGTGGATCACTCGACAGGCCGGTTTCAACGGCAAAGATGAAGGGAGACAGGTCGGCATAGCAGTCTTCAATGGAATCAAAGCCCGACTGGGCACCCAGGGCTGAGAACCAGGGGGTCCAGATATGGGCAGGAATGAAAAGGATATTCTCGCTGCAGGATAGGGTCAATTCCAGCAGGTCGCGCGAATCCATCCCAAGAATGGGACGCCCGTCGGATGTGATGTTGAATTTATACCGGAGCAATGTCTGCTGTATTCGTTCAACCGTCTGAAAATCAGGAGCAAGAATAACATTATGTACCTTCCTGACCTTGCCAGCTTTTTTATAGATATTACTGATCTCAGCTGAAAGAAGAAACCTGGTTTGCTCACTGTCCTGTTCCATTGATAAGAAAGGAATGGGCATCCTGCAATCAGGTTTCAGGGTGAAAAGACCGGGTTCAGCAGGCTGGAGCTTTTCCCTGAGTTCGTTGATCCATCCGGGGTGGGTGAAGTCACCCGTACCAACGACCTGGATTCCTTTTATACGCGCCCAGTAGTCCAGAAATTCAGGTTTGAGTTCCTGGCTGGTCGCAATGGAGAAATGCGAGTGGATATGGAGGTCGGCGATGAACTGCACGGGTGCAAGGTAATAAAAACACAAACGGGAAACCACTCTTGTGAAGTAATTTCCCGTTTCTCACGCAGCAGCCATAGCCGGTTGCATGAGCCAAGTTACTGTTATTTTGACTGATCCACCTCGGTTAGGTCCGTAGACCCTTCTTTATTGGACCTGGGATTGGCCGCACACGCCCTTTCGGTTGTTGCCTTCTCCGCCCCCCTTCCTTTTCGAGCGATTTCCGTTGACCTGGACTCCGGGGAGTCCCTCTTTGCGGAAATCCGGCCCGCTGTTTCCCGCTCCGTGGAGCGGTACATACCTGCGGACCGCCGACCCTTCAAGCTGACAGACATTGTACGCAATTGCTTGCGACCCTGTGTGTCTGAACGGGCTTTCACCCTTTCAGGCTACTCCTCCGACCCACTTGATTTTAGGGTTGTCATCCGGCCTTGATATCCTTGCGAACATCCCGGCTGAATGACCGGTGTCTCCGTGTTACACTTTTTCAAGGAACTGATGTGAGATTCCCTCGCTTGTCCAGGTAGTCTTTTATCTCTCACTTGGTTTGGTAAAATTACAACTGGATCAGGTGTGAAAGCAAATTTAAACCGGTCTCAGTGTTCACATTTTACACACACGGGTTATGAACAATTGTTAATAACTCAGGACTTTTTAGTCAACGGAACAAGGAAGAATCACTCTTTCATTTTAAAGATCAGCCGGCGTTTGTTCATATCGTTCCACGCATTGATCAGCATCCGGAACTCCTCATAATGCTGCGGAGGGATGGTTTGTATGGCTAACCGGAGTTCACGGGACAAATGAACATTTCGTTTTTTGGAGGCTATTTTCAAATGAACGGAACCGACCGGATTCTCAATGACCGTATCCTTAAAATCGGTGATCAGGTCCAGATCAGCGGGGAGTTCCAGGATATAGTCATAGGATTCTTCCAGCAGAAATGGGATCTTAAGCGGTGCGATTCGCGAAGCATTCAGGTAATTCATCTGGAAGGCGGCGAATCCGTTTTGATACACAGGAAGTTCAAGGAAATAATAATGATCCTGCTTTTTCAGGGCTGTTTGACAGTCGGCCTCCCATACCAGGAATGATTGCTCAGGATCGGATTGTTTTTCCGTGCAGGATTTGATTGAACCAGCCGATGCAAATGAGGTCCAGGCTCCTTTTGCGTAATCCTTATTTCTTTGGATGGCCATATGGGGATTCAACAGTTTGCCCAAACTGGCCGAAATTGTTGCCGACAGCCGGTGTGCCGTATCCATTTTTATGTTGAATTCCGCTTTCAGTGTGCCCGGCTGGCCCTGAGTGCGGTTTATTTTCAGGAAAGAAGCCACAGGGTCGATTTGAACAAGCGAATGGTCACCCACGGCCGTCATCAGGGCCTGGTCATCCATACCCGTTGCTGAAAGCAGCAAATGATCCCCGTCGTCAAGGTTGACTTCCACCGCAAAACCTTTCACGGCAGGAAGGCAACCAATGGATCTGTCCATCAGATCGTTCGGGAAGGCTGCATACAAGCCGGCCCGGAAACCAGCCTCCTTCAGCAACGTACACAGCAACACATTTTTTTCCGCTTCAGTGCCTCCATTGCTTAGCCAGGTTTCTTCGGCTGTCCGTAACCGGTATCCTGTATATTCCATCGGCACATTCAATAAGTTGAACTCTTCCACAACCAGCTTGTGAATGGCAAAGACCTGCAAGAGGGGATCGGATTGCTCTTTTTTTATGTTGGCCAGCCTCGATTTCATTTCCTGGTTCACCTTCCAGAGAAAAGCATCCTGGGAGGCAAATGAGGCAAATACCTCATCAAAATTCCGGCCCGTCGAGAAGATTAGCGTGGGCAGGTATTCGGATTCCGCGGGTTGAAAAGGTTCCTGTGTTCTGGCCTTTAAATTGGAAAAAGTCCAGACAAATCGTTTTCTCGCGTTTTCCCGAAAAACTTCTGGTGCGGTGCGTAAATGGAGCATCTTATGATACAACTCGGCGGATTCAGGGATGTCAACTGTTATAATTTGGTCATCAACAGGTGACGAGGTGGTCAGCACCTCGTTTCCCATCAGCGCGGGGTAGTAATCCGGAGCGGTTAAAATGGTATAGTCCAGATAAATCGAGGCTCCAACCTCCAGGGCGGTATGGGTGATGACCATTTCCCTCAGGTGAGCCGCCCCGGGGAAATTGGTGGCAAACCGCGGAAGGACTTCGTTAAATGCATTGGCGGGAGTTACGACTTTTTCCCCATCAGCCATGATCGTGTACGACTCGTTGATCTGAAGTTTTTGATAACGGGGATCAAAAATGACAAATGTCTCCCCGTACAGTGAATGAAAAGCCAGGTGAGAGAGGATCTTCAGCTCTTTGATCACACGGTGTTCCATGCTGCCGTCATCGTTCAGACGGTATTCTTTAACGATACGTGTAAATTCCGCATCCGGTTCCTGTGCCAGCCCAGGAAAACCAGCCAGCAATCCGCACCCGGCCAGCAATGCAATGACAATGAACTTCCTCATGTTTCCTCCGGTTAACATATTATAAATGCTTTAGTTATTCCCCATTCCACCTATAACCACAAATAACTACCCACAACTACCCAATGACTACCAATGACTACCAATGACTACAAATGACTACCAATGACTACGAATGACTTTTTATGACCATTAATCTTTTTTCAACACCACCACCCGTTCCGCAAATTCATTCTGCGCTTTCACGGCATCACGGTAGGCCGGCCAATCCTGCGGCTCATAGATGCGCTTTCCAAAAACCATTTTTTCGGTGATCCTGAGGGTATTTCCATCCTTCTGGACCATGCCGTCAAAAGAAGATGCATCACCGGTCGTATTTTTTGAAAAAACGGACGGACAGGAAGCATATCCGGAAGGCACGGTAATCGTTTCATCCAGTTCAACCCAGCGGGAACACCGGTCTCGGAACGGGAACTTCCGGACTTCCAATGCGGTGTTGGCATACAGATGCGGCATGATCCTTTTAAAAAATCCGGAGGCAATCACTGGCTGAAAAATAATCTCCTGGTCAGTAATGAGGGCATAGTCCGGGATTTTGTAGGAGATCTTCAGCGTGATCGGCCCTGACAGATAGTGATACGGGTCACCGAAGTCGCAGGAGAGCACAACGGCCTGTGGGGCCACTTTCAGAAGCTCGGTTTCCACCAGTTCTTTCCAGTAAGTCCGGCGAGAACGGGTAAACATGCTTCGGACTGCGGCGTCGGACTGACCTTCAGCCGTCAGGACGAGAGAACCCGTGTAGGTGCCATCCTTGTCCAGGTCGGCTGTACCCCTGATCCGGATCGAATGGTTCTCTGGCGGGGAGATGGGCGTTATGGCAAGGTCGGCGCTTTCGGGAACTCCCATCAGGTAATTCTGCTGCTGTTCGGCACTCGACCAGAGCTCCCGGATAAAGGGAACCCAGGTTGGATCCAGGAGTTCGTACTCCCCGTGGGCACGTTTTACCAAGGTGACACAATGGTTAAACTGGTCGGCCGGGATAAGTTCGATACGTGATCCCGCCATGGTCATTGCGGGATAGGATTCAAATCCGGCCGCACGGAGCATGGTGATCAGCATCCCGGCTTTGTCCTTGCACACGCCACACCGGTCGGTAAAGGTCATATGACCTGTATGCAGGGTATAGCCTTCCCCTTCACCCATGGAAATGCCTGAATAACGGATCTCGTCTGCCACCCAGTGGGTCAGCAGGCTGATCGAATCAGTCTCTGTTTTGGCACCCTCAAGGATCTGGTCCACTTTGGCCTGGATTTCCGGAGTCGGTAAAAAGCTTCCATAATCCTCATTGACTCCGTAGAACCAGAGCGATTTGGCATTCCAGTCGGGACTGGTAGAAAGCAACAACTTGGGAGCAACGTCGGAAAGAGCTACCATTCCCGGCTCTGATTTCACCGGGAGCATCTCCTTCATGGTGAAGGTATAATGCATTTTGTTATCGCGCAGCCAGGCGGATGATTGAACCTGTCCGTGGTAAAATTCATACTGCAGGGTTTTTTCTTTTGGGATGACCACCTGATAGCACTTGATCCTGACCGGCTGGCTGCTCCAAAACTCAACAATGTCATAGAAATGGCCTCTCATCGGTGGGATGTACCGCTCCTCTTCTCCTTCCTGCTGAAGCAAAGCATAGGTAAATCCTTTCCTGAACAGAAAGACCTCCACCGCATCACCCGGGTCCAGGCGGCCTATTTCCAGCATTTTTTCCCGTGCGCCCCAGTAAATTGCCCTGGCTGGGGCAGGGTAATCAATCACCTGTTCGGGTCCGAGCTCCCTCCGCGTACCGTCTTTTTTGTGGATCACTGCTTTCCTGATCTCAACATAGGCTGACTGAGGGTCGTAGTCGATCTTAATGACACTGAGGTTTTTGGCACCCTTAAAATTAAAAACTTTATAAAGACGGTGCATGGTGACATAGCTCAGTCCGCTTTCCTGCACCTCGACGCGGGTGCTGTCGAACACGGTGATCATGTCGGCATCCGGGTAATCGGCAGCCTCAGCATTTTTTATCTGATCCTCAATGGGTCCTGCTGCCAGAAAAAAGGGGATCAGAAGGACTAAAAAGAAAAAAATTGTTCTGGTCATGGTGTTGATAACAGAGGTTAAAACAGTTACATAGGTAAAAGTATCAAATCATTGTCGTTTGTTCAGAAAAAAATTTTTCAGCAGGGAACCACACTCTTGCTCCAGTACGCCACTTTTCACCATCGTAGCCGGGTGAAGGAGGTTTTTTGAAATCAGTGAATAACCCCGTTTGTCATCTTTTGCTCCATAAACGATCCTGCCTATTCGGGTCCAGAAGGAGGCAGCGGCACACATGGCGCAAGGCTCAATCGTCACGTAAAGGGTGCATTCCTGGAGGTATTTGGAACCAATATAGTCCGAGGCAGCCGTGTAAGCCTGCATTTCAGCATGCGCTGTCCCGTCGTTCAGTCGTTCGGTAAGGTTGTGCGCACGCGCAATGATCCTGTCGCCCCAGACAATGACGGCACCCACGGGAACTTCATCCCTTACAAGGGCTTTATAGGCTTCCCTGAGCGCTTCCTTCATGTAATATTCATCCGGGTGTGGGATCACGCGCAAATAGTTTTCCAAGCATACAAAGTAATGAAAACAAACCTGATCATCTGCTATAAACTCTCGGAAAAAAAGTCATCATTCCGGTAAAAGTTATAAATTTGCCCTGTCATCGGAAGAATTTTTTGCAGGCCGATGGATCATTAGTTGCAGCATATGAAAAGGAAGAGGTCATTCAGTGTCTTGTCTTTTTTGCTCTTCTTTTTACTATTTGTCTTCCCGTTGTCATCCATTGCACTTTCAGAGCCGGAAGCGCATTCGGTTTCCTCTTCAGAACCTGCTGCGCAGCAGGAAGAGGAATTCAATGCCGGGAACATGATCATCGAGCACGTGATCGATGCACACGAATGGCATATTATCAGTACACGAAAGAAAGATGTATCCATTCCCCTTCCCGTCATTCTCCTTGATCAGGGGAAGCTGCACGTTTTTATGTCCTCCGGATTTCATCACGGGACCGCTTCTTACAGGGGATTTAAGCTTGAAACGGAAGGGAAGAACAAAGGAAAGATCGTCAGGGTGACCGGTGGTGGCATGGAAACGGATGAACAGGCGCCGCTTCCCCTGGACTTTTCGATCACCAAAAACGTATTTGCCCTTTTCATCAGCTGCATCGTGATCTGCGTCATCTTTATCTCTGTTGCACGGGCCTACAGGAAAAGGGAACATCATGCACCCAAAGGACTGCAGTCGCTTCTGGAACCGGTGATTCTTTTTGTCAGGGACCTGGCCAAATCCTCCATCGGAGAGCATAAATATGAACGGTTCATGCCTTATCTGCTTACACTGTTCTTTTTTATTTTCCTGAACAACCTGATCGGGGTCATCCCGTTCTTTCCCGGGGGGGCCAATGTAACCGGGAACATTGCGGTGACAGGGGTGATGGCCATCATCACGTTCATCGTTACCATCTTCAGCGGGAATAAAGACTACTGGAAGCATATTGTCAACACGCCCGGTGTGCCCTGGTGGCTGAAATTTCCGCTGCCCCTGATGCCTGTCGTGGAGATCATGGGTGTCTTCACAAAGCCCTTCATTCTGATGATACGTCTCTTTGCCAACATAACCGCAGGTCATATCATCATTCTTGGATTTATCAGCCTTATTTTTATTTTTGGACAGATGAACGCCGCCCTGGGTTATGGTATCTCTGTCGTATCCATACTTTTTGCGGTATTCATGGGATTGCTTGAGCTGCTGGTCGCTTTTATCCAGGCATATGTCTTTACCCTCCTTTCCGCCCTTTATTTTGGGATGGCTCAGGAGGAACACCATTGACAAAAGGATCGGGAACAGGATGAACAACACGCTATCTATCAGTATTAATCATTTAAACTCAGTATTATGTCAATTTTAACGGTTTTATTACAGGCTGCTGCTGACCTGATTCCCATTGCAAAGATGGGTGCTGGTCTGGGAGCAGGATTGGCTGCCATCGGAGCGGGCATCGGCATCGGACAGATCGGCCGTGGCGCGGTTGAATCCATTGCGCGTCAGCCGGAAGCCGGAGGAGATATCCGGTCAAATATGATCGTGGCTGCTGCTTTGATCGAAGGAGTTGCTTTTTTTGCCATTGTGGTTTGTTTGCTGATCATCTTTATCTAAAAGCAAATCCATTGAGCCGACTCTTGCAGTGTGACGGTTGGTCATCCTGCAAGGTTCGCTGGTATAATCATTTAACACTTTGAGAACATGGAACTCATCAATCCCGGTATAGGTCTGATCTTCTGGATGACCATCGCATTCCTGCTGCTGATGTTCATTTTAGGCAAATTTGCCTGGAAGCCGATCATGAAGGCCCTGAAGAACAGGGAGGATCATATTGAGAGCGCCCTGATGGCTGCTGAACAAACCCGTCAGGAAATGAAGGATCTGAAATCAGAGCACCTGCAGCTTCTTGCTGAGGCCAGGGACGAGAAAGATAAAATGCTTCGCGAGGCCAAGGTCATTAAGGATTCCATCATTGAAAAAGCCCGTGCGGAGGCCAACACCGAATACAACCGGATCATTGAGAATGCAAAGGACAGCATCCAGTATGAAAAAATGGCTGCCATCACCGATCTGAAGAATCAACTGGCCCAGCTTTCCATTGAGATTGCTGAGAAAGTACTTACAGAGGAATTATCCAAAACAGATAAACAGAAGCAATTGATCAACAAGCTGATCGATGAAGTAGAGATCAATTAGCAAGGCGACCGAAATCAAGGCAATGAGAGAAAGAAAAATCGCATACCGGTACGCAAAGGCACTGTTTGATTATGCAGTCGAGGAAAAGATCCTGGAGAAGGTGAATGCGGATATGGACTTGATCGGGAAAGTCTGCGCCCAAAACAGGGAATTCAGGCTGGTTTTGAAGAGCCCGATCGTTCACAAACGCAAAAAAACAGCCATTCTGCGGAGAATCTTCCAGGAGCATGTCACCACTGAAACCTTCACCTATTTACAGATCATTGCCAAGAAGTCACGTGAAAATTACATTCAGGATATTGCCGTCTGCTTCACTGAACTCTATCTTGAACATCAGAATATCAAGTCTGCCACGATCCGGACAGCCGTTCCGCTCGACGAGCCTTTGCGCCGCAAGGTCATTGCGTTACTCGAGGAACAGACACGGGCCCGTATCCAACTGAACGAAGAGGTGGATCCGGAACTGATCGGCGGGTTCATCATCAACGTGGGTGATCAGCAGTACGATACAAGTATACAGCGAAAACTCCTGCTTCTGAGGAGGGAATTTGAGGGTAATATTTACATCAGAGGATTTTAATATCATCATTATGGGAGAAATCAAACCAGCGGAAGTAACAGCAATCTTACGGCAGCAGCTTGCCGGATACAAGGACGAGCGTGAACTGCAGGAGGTTGGAACTGTGCTGGAGGTGGGTGACGGAATTGCCCGTATTTATGGCTTAAATAACGTACAGTCGGGTGAGTTGATCGAATTTGAGAAAAATGCCCTGAAAGGGATCGTTTTGAACCTGGAAGAGGACAATGTGGGAGCGGTGCTTCTGGGCGATTCTCAGGATATTTCAGAAGGCGATGTGGTCAGGAGGACGCGGCGCATTGCCTCGATCCTGGTGGGTGAAGGGATGCTGGGCAGGGTGATCAATACTCTTGGGGAACCGATTGACGGAAAAGGGGAGATCAAGGGTAAACGTTACGAGATGCCCCTTGAGCGCAAGGCTCCCGGGGTCATTTTCCGTCAGCCGGTGGATGAACCCCTGCAAACGGGTATCAAGCCGATCGATGCGATGATTCCCATCGGCAGAGGCCAGCGTGAACTGATCATTGGCGACCGGCAAACAGGGAAAACGGCCATTGCCATTGATACGATCATCAACCAGCGCGAGAACCACGAGATGGGCAAGCCCGTTTACTGCATCTATGTCGCTGTCGGACAAAAAGGATCTTCGGTGGCAAACATCCAAAAAATCCTGGAGGATAAAGGAGCGATGCCCTATACGGTCATCATCTCGGCGACCGCTTCCGATCCGGCAGCCATGCAGTTCTATGCGCCTTTTGCCGGCGCCGCGATAGGTGAGTTTTTCAGGGATACCGGCCGCCCGGCCCTGGTGATCTTCGATGACCTTTCCAAGCAGGCCGTTGCCTACCGGGAAGTGTCTCTGTTGCTCCGCCGCCCCCCGGGCCGCGAAGCGTATCCCGGTGATATTTTCTATTTGCACTCACGCCTCCTGGAACGAGCTGCCCGGGTCATTTCATCGGACATTGTCGCCGCCAAAATGAACGACCTGCCTGAATCCATCCGGTCCATGGTGAAAGGTGGCGGTTCACTAACCGCCCTGCCGATCATCGAAACCCAGGCCGGAGATATATCCGCCTATATTCCCACCAACGTGATCTCCATCACCGACGGACAAATCTTTCTGGAAACAAACCTGTTCAATGCGGGCATACGCCCGGCCATTAACGTTGGAATCTCTGTTTCCAGAGTCGGGGGCAAGGCACAGATCAAATCCATGAAAAAGGTGGCCGGCACCCTCAAACTCGACCAGGCCCAGTTCCGCGAGCTGGAAGCCTTCTCCAAGTTTGGCTCTGAACTCGACCCTGCCACCAAAGCCGTCATTGAAAAGGGCGTACGCAACGTGGAAATCCTCAAGCAGGATCAGTACAGCCCGATGAACGTGGCAGAACAGATCGCGATCATCTTCTGCGGAACCCGTGGCCTTCTGATGGATATCCCGGTAACAAAGGTGCGAAACTTTGAAATGGAATTCATACACTATTTTGAGTTGCATTACCCTGAGCAGATGGACTCCCTTAAAAAGGGGATCCTGACAGATGAAACGGTGAAATTGCTTGAGAAAACGGCAAAGGACCTGGCAAAGAAATATATACCGAACGAATAAACCTGCCACCGCATGCCCAATCTCAAAGAGGTACGTCTCAGGATCGCCTCTGTGCAGTCAACACAGCAGATCACCAACGCAATGAAAATGGTGGCTGCTTCCAAGCTGCGCAAGGGACAGAACGCCATCCTTCAACTTCGGCCCTATGCGAACAAATTACAGGAGATCCTGCGGAACCTCACCGCAAGTCTGGAAGGATCCGGGGAGAGTATTTACGCTTCACCCAGGGAGGTCAGACGTGTACTGATCGTGGTTGCGGCTTCGAACAGGGGCCTGTGCGGCGCCTTCAATTCCAATACGATCAAGGCCGCATTGCGGCATATTCATACCACTTACGCCTCACTGAACGATCACGGCGCCATCAACCTGATCACCATCGGCAAGAAAGCTTCTGAATACTTCCGGAAGAACCACTATCCTATTATTGAAAGCTATGATGGGGTACTGGATTCCCTGACCTTCGATGCAGCCTCTCCCATCGCTGAGAGCCTGATGAAACGATTTGCGGCCGGGGAATATGATCGCGTGGACGTAATCTATCATCAGTTCAAGAACGCAGCCGTGCAGCGATTGATGGTGGAACAATTCCTTCCCGTTCTGCCCCCGGTGAGCGATCAGAAACAAAAATTTCAGTCCGATTATCTTTTTGAACCGGATAAACACCGCATCGTCACCGATCTGATCCCGCGATCACTGAAGATACAATTCTTCAAGGATCTGCTGGATTCCTATGCCTCTGAAATGGGAGCCCGCATGACCGCCATGCATCAGGCAACCGACAATGCCTCTGAATTGCTGAAGGATCTCAAATTATCCTATAATAAAGCCAGGCAGGCGGCGATCACCAAAGAACTGCTGGAAATTGTGACCGGTGCAGAGGCGTTGAAAGGATAGAAATCAGCATCCTCCACAAACAATCAGTCGTTTTATTTGTTTTAGAAATTATTAGAACAACTTAAAAATCATACAGTATGTTAAAAAAGAAAGTTGAAGATGCGTTGAATGAGCAGATCAAGCTGGAAGAAGAATCCTCCAGGATTTACATGGCTATGGCATCCTGGTGTGAGCGTAACGGCTTTCCGGGAGCCTCAAAGTTTTTGTACAAACATTCCGATGAGGAAAGGCTCCATCAGATCAAGATCATCCATTATGTAAATGAACGTGGAGGGAAAGCCTTACTTAAACAGCTTGCAGATCCGGGTAACGATTACAAATCCCTGAAATCCTTGTTGGAACAGGTTCTCCAGCACGAGGTCCACGTGACCGAAAGCATCAATGCCCTTTATCATCTGGCCACGCAGGAAAAGGATTACACGACCGGTCAGTTTTTGCAGTGGTTCATCATGGAGCAGATTGAAGAAGAGAGCCTGGTGGGTGGGATCCTTGACAAGATGAACCTGTTGGGGAGCGATAAAGGAGGCATATTCCATATTGACAAGGAACTTGAAGCGCTGGGTGCTCCTGATGCAGCCAAAGCTTAAGAAGGAAAGTGCGCGGTTTGCGTCACTTTCGTCCGATGCTCCGGCATAATTCCTTATACCACCGATCTCCGTATTTTCTGATCAGCGCCTCCTTCAGGAACTGACAGAGGTACACACCATCGTTTTTCCCTTTGACCAGGGCCTTTTCACAGATATGCCAGCGATGGTAATTCACCGCATCGTAAAGTTTATACCGGGAGATCCTGACCGGGTACAGATGACAGGAAACCGGTTTGCGAAAGGGGATTTTTTTTTCTTCAAAGGCTTTTTCGATGCTGCAGCGGGCGATCTGATCTTCAAAATAAACGAATGCGCACTCATTGCCGTGAACCAGGGGAGTCACGAAGGCTCCTGCTGTATCATAATCAAATACGCCCTGCTCGTCAATGGTCCTGATCCCGTTCTCCGTCATATAGGGTTTCACCTTATCTATATAGTCCTCCAGAAGAGCTATTTCCTCCATTTCCAGCGGGGCACCTGCATCGCCTTCCACACAGCAGGCTCCGTGGCAAAAGGATAGATCGCAGGCGAACCGCAACCCGGCTAACTCATCAGAGACCAACGCATTTTCAACGACAATCATTTGGTTTGGATGGGTATGTTCCTGTTTTTTAATCCGTTCATCGGTTCATGGTTTCGAGCGCCTTCCGGGTCATTGCAGCTTGTGAATGGCGAAAGTGACAATTCCCCAGATTTTAAAGTCCATATCCGGTGTGATCTCAATGGGCCTGAAGGTTTCATTTTCGGGCTGAAGGAAGAATTTGCCCGACTTTTTTACGATCCGTTTCACAGTAAATTCCCCGTCGATCACACCAATGACAATTTTACCGTCGGAGGGTTCCAGTGACCGGTCAACCACCAGGATGTCACCATCCCTGATGCCGGCATTCTCCATGGAACTGCCCTGAACCCTGACAAGGAACGTAGCCGGCTGGTTATGGATCAGGTACTCGTTCAGGTCAAGCTTTTTATCAATGAAGTCCTCCGCAGGGGATGGAAATCCGGCGGAAATTGAGGGTACGAAAAAAGGCAACTCCTTGACGGAGGAAGGCTCCGGAAGGAACAGTTCAAACGGATCGGGGATCCGTAAGGTTGTCTTTTTGGCCGTCATAGAGAAATACCTGGCAACGATCAATCGTGGGCCAAATGTAACAATAAATGAAATTCAGAAAGGCAGGACTGACGTCTTATTTCAGGATGAAGTCGAAGCGTGCATTGTAGTCTTTCCCGACCGTAACAATCCCTTTCGTCAAGCGGATTTCCTCCAGTTTTTCAATTATGTAATTCCTGAGATATTCGCAATTGCTTTCAGCAGTGTCAACTTCAATATACCCGTCTTCATTGTAATGGAAAGTCACCAGGACGGCGCCCTCCAGGTTCAGTTTTCTCGCCTGCTCAGGATAATGAATCACTTCCGCAAACACTTCCCGTGTATCCCAGGGAATATCATCGATATATTCCTCGTCGCTGAGATTGAAGGAGGTGATGGTGTATTGTTCCTTTTCCGGCTCGACATCCCCAAGCGTATCTTTGACAAATTGCTCTGTGTCAAAAGGAATGTCATCGATGTAGGATTCTTCCACCAGTAAAAAGGAATGCTGACAGGATTGCGTTGACGGAATGTCTTCCATAACTGTACTTGCTATGTATTCTGTATTGAATGGTATGTCCTCGATGTAATCTTCATCAGGAAGGCTGATTTCGGCCGCGTAACGCCCGTAATGTTTGTAAAAACAACAGGCTCGTCTGTAAATCTTCTTCGTGTTGAATGGGATATCATCTACATAAGGTTCTTCCTCGAGGTTGAAGGCGGCCAGAGAAAGCGAAGACCCCCCTGAAGCAGTGTTACAAGAGGGAGCAGGATCATTTGGGGTGCTGGCTAAAACGGAGAGAGCAGGGATCAGGAGCACCGACAGGAGTGAAGCAAGTTTTTTCATGGTGCCAGTAATTTTTTTCGTTTTTGGATGATCTATAAAAGCATGATGTATGCCAAACTTACTAATTAATTGTATTTCATTAAGTTATATTAAAATAAATGCATGTCATACACTGGAAAAGTGTTCGAATAAGTTCAGAATTGTCCAGAGGCGGACAAAAAAACTGCAAACTGCGAACTGCAAACTGTAAACTGAGAATAACGAACCTGTTCGCCGTTTGCCGTTTGCCGTTCGCAGTTCTTAAGACGGTATTTATCAATCCTTTCCCTGGACAACGATGACGATTTCTCCTTTCACCGGTCCGGTGCAGAAGTGCCGGATCAGTTCACGGATCGTTCCGCGCCGGGTTTCCTCGAATTTTTTGGACAGTTCACGTGAGACGGATGCCATCCGGTGTTCGCCCAAGTTCAGGGCAAGGCTTTCGAGCGTTTTGACCAGCCGGTGGGGTGATTCATAGATGATCAATGTACAGGGCAGGCCGGAGAGAAATTTCAGCCGGGTCTGTCTTCCTTTTTTATGGGGAAGGAAGCCTTCAAAATAGAAAGGTTCGGCAGGCAGGCCTGAATTCAGCAGGGCCGGTATGAATGCCGAAGGGCCGGGCAGGGTTTCCACCTCCACGCCCAGTTTAAGGCACGCCCTGATGAGGAGGAAACCGGGGTCTGAAATACCGGGTGTGCCTGCATCGCTCACCAGGGCGATGTTTTCTCCCTTTAGAATGCGTTGCGCAAAGGCTTCCACCGCCTGATGCTCATTGAATTTATGATGGGAAGTCATCCGGGTGGTAACGCCATAACGTTTCAGGAGCACGGAAGTAGTTCGGGTGTCCTCTGCCAGGATCAGGTCAGATTCCTTGAGAATCCGGATAGCGCGCAAGGTGATGTCTTCCAGGTTGCCGATGGGCGTTGGGACAAGAGTTAGTTTAGCCATGGGGCATGTTATTGCCGCTCCTCTCCCCTGAACTTACGCTGGATCATTTCTGCCAGCCTCCGAAAGGAGTCCAGGTCTTCATTCATGTCGAACGTGTCCTTAACTTCGGTGAAATACCGGATAGCGTCGTTAAGCGTTGTAAGTTGATCAAGCGAATGGATGGTTTCCTGGTAGGCCTTCATGTTGCCGTGGAACAATTCATTGATGAAAATGAACTTATCATTGAGGCCTATGACCGCTTTGAGCTCAGTAATCGGGGTGTGCTGTATTTGGGATGCAATGTTTTCCCTGGATTCCTGGCTGCTGATCTGTTCGTTAATGGTTTTTTCCTCCTTGCGGTATTTGTCGGCAATGGTCGCCGGCGGGGTTGAAAAGAGGTCAAACGTGAAATCGACCGTTTTTTCAGCGTGCCTGTCCTCTGATTCGGATACCGTTTCTGTTTCCTTCACTGCCGGGACACCCTCTTCGGGCTGTTTCACCGGGTGGGCAGCTGTTTCTGAGGCCGGTTCAGGCCAGGGTACATACTGAGGTTCCGGTTCAGATTCGGATTCAGCTTCAGCTTCAACTTCAGGTTCAGGTTCAGGTTCAAATTGAGACCCGGATTCGAATTCAGGTTTGTCTTCAAATTGAGTCTCAGCTTCGGGTTCCGGTTCAGGTTGAGGTTTAGCTATCGTTTCATTTTCCGGTTCTCTTTCCGGTAAGTCCTTTTTCTTTTCAAAGCCAATGGTAATGATCCTGTCGGAAACCCCGTATCCCGAAGCGATTTCAGTTTCTTCCTGATTATATTTGTCAAGTAACCTGTAATTGGCGTATAATTTCCGGATATTTTCCAGGATCATATCCAGTTCAATCTGTGGAATGGTGGATGGATGCGACCGGATGATCTCGTTTTCTTCGTTGAGTGACTCCAATGTTTCTGTAATGACTTCCAGAACAAGCTCTTTTTTTCTCATGACTTTTTCCTGTTGGGTTGATGAAACGCCTGGGAATTCTTTAAATTTGTGTTTCCTAAAGAGGGTTTAAAGATATAAAGAATAGTTTATTGCTCTGCGTATGTTTCTGGAAAAATCTCCTTCAGGTGCCCCCCGGACCGGTTATATTGAAGTGATCTGTGGTTCAATGTTCTCCGGCAAGACCGAGGAATTGATCCGCCGGCTGAACCGCGCAAAGATCGCCAGGCAGCGGGTGGAGATTTTTAAACCTGAAGTAGATAAACGGTATGATGATGAAAAAGTTGTATCACACGACGCCAAATCCATTCAATCCACTCCCGTTCAGTCAGCATCACAGATCCTTCTGCTGACTAATGACGTGGATGTCGTGGGTATTGATGAAGCCCAGTTCTTTGATGCAGAGCTTGTCAATGTTTGCAATCATCTGGCTGATAATGGAATCAGGGTGATCGTGGCGGGACTGGACATTGATTACCTTGGGAAGCCTTTTGGGCCGTTGCCCGACTTAATGGCCACTGCTGAATTTGTGACCAAGGTCCACGCGATCTGCATCCGTTGCGGAAATCTTGCACATTATTCCTACCGGACCATTGACGATAACAAACGGGTGGTGCTGGGCGAACGGGAAAGTTATGAACCACTCTGCCGTTCCTGTTTTCGTGAGGCCATGAAGAACAGGAAATTGTGAACGGATTTTCTTAATTCAACAGATTATTCCCCACTCTTTTATATTTTTGTGCTGATTTAAGGTAACCGAACCGCCGGGAAACACACTGGCTTGAACGATGATCCCGGCGGTCAGTAAAGAATTCAACAGATACACCATGAGAAAACCAATTTTATTAATTACGATGATGATGTACGCAGCAATGTCGTTTGGCCAAACAGTGTCTCAGCAGACCAGGGTTCAGATCACGACCAGTATGGGCAACATTACGGTGGTTTTATACAATGAAACACCTCAGCACAGGGATAATTTTATCAAACTGATCAACCAGGGCTGGTATGAAGAATCCAATTTTCACAGGGTGATCAATAAGTTCATGATCCAGGGCGGACACAGGAACGATGGAACACAGGATCCGGGTTATACGGTCCCTGCTGAATTCAGGGCTCAGTTTTTTCATAAAAAAGGAGCACTGGCCGCTGCCCGTCAGGGCGACCAGGTAAACCCGCAGAAAGCATCGTCGGGGTGCCAGTTTTATATCGTTCAGGGCGAAGTATTCACCGACCAGCAGCTGAATGAAATGGAAGCGCGCATGGGAAGGAAATTCACTGAACAGCAGCGCCAGGCCTACAAAACCATTGGCGGTACGCCGCATCTCGATGGAGCCTACACCGTTTTTGGCGAGGTGGTACAGGGACTTGACGTTGTGGAAAAGATCGCTGCCGTGCCCACTTCCCCCCAGGGCAATGTCCCGCTCACACCGGTCACCTTTTCCATAAAGATTTTGAAATAGGACATCATGCGCGAAAAAATCCGATACCATCTCGGGGAGATACAAAATTTCAATACAACCGACAGGGAAGAGCTGGAACAATTCCGTATCCGTTTCTTAAGCAAGAAAGGCATCATTACCGGTTTATTCGATGAATTCAAGACCGTTGCACCAGATCAGCGGCGAGAGTTGGGACTTTTGCTGAATGAGCTGAAAAATGCGGCCCAGTTGACGTTCGACGACATCCGGCAACACCTGGAAGCTTCGGTGACAGAGCAAAAACCTGTGCCTGATCTCACGTTGCCAGCCGATTTTATGGACATCGGCTCCCGGCATCCTTTGTCCATTGTTCAGGATCAGATCATTACGATTTTTTCCCGTATTGGTTTTAATGTCGCCGAAGGACCTGACATTGAAGATGACTGGCATAATTTCTCAGCCCTGAATTTTGAGGAAGAGCATCCTGCCAGGGATATGCAGGATACATTCTTTGTCCAGGGGCGACCGCCGTTTCTGTTGCGGACCCATACTTCCTCTGTCCAGATCCGGATGATGGAGAAAACCACCCCCCCCATCCGCGCTTTGTTTCCGGGCAGGGTATACCGCAACGAAGCCATTTCAGCCCGTGCACATTGCCTTTTTCATCAGGTGGAAGGGCTGTATGTTGACAGGAATGTTTCTTTTGCCGATCTCAAACAAACCTTGCTCTATTTTGCCCGGGAAATGTTCGGTGAAAATACCGGGATTCGTCTCAGGCCTTCGTATTTCCCGTTTACAGAGCCGTCGGCGGAAATGGATATATCCTGTTTCATCTGCGGGGGAAAGGGTTGCAGGATCTGTAAGAACACCGGATGGGTCGAGATCCTTGGATGTGGCATGGTCGATCCTGCCGTGTTTGAAAACTGCGGGATCGATAGCTCGGAATATACGGGATTTGCATTTGGAATGGGCATTGAACGCACAGCAATGCTGCGTTATCAGATCAATGACATTCGCCTCTTCTTTGAGAATGATGTAAGGTTTCTGCGTCAGTTCCGGTCGGCATTCTAAAAAGCATACCCGATGCCCAGACCCACATGGATTGTATTCATGGGCTGCGTGTGTTCTGTTGGCGGGTTATGTAAAGGAGATTCATTCTCAATGAAGTAGTCGGTGATTTCAATGGTCGTTTTGGTGGAGGAGTAGTCGCACATCAGGCGGATGATCGCGTTGCTGCGTGAGACATAACGAATCCCGCCTCCCACCATGTAGCCCAGTGATACCGGATTCTTGTTTTCACGGTAGGTACGAAATTCATCATCCGCAGTCATGAAATACATTTCGCTGTCGGGTGAAAAAACAAAGGCCAGTCCGCCCAGTGCCCTGAAATCAAAATGGAACTGGTTGACAGGAATGGAAAAATAAGGACCAACCATCAGATTGACATGATTCCATACCCCCAGGTCGTAACTGATCAGGGTCAGATCTTCAGGAAGTTCTGCATCAGGATAATTTTTATGGATATACCATTCCAGCGACCTTTTTAAGTCGCCCGTATTCAGTGAATTGTTGGAAAAAGAGACAGCGCCCCCAAATCCTACATATGGGTTGATGTAGTAGGCACCATCCATGGTCAGGTTAAAGCTTGTGGTGGCATATCCTGCCTGGGGATTGAGGGAGTCACCGCTGGCAAAATCTCCCGTCGGAATTGCCACACCCATCATAACGCCCATATAGCCATCACTGGTCTGGGCCCCTGCCATCAGGGAAAGGATGACGAGCAGCGTACTGAGAACAGATTTCATGGTGCTTGTGTTAATAGGATTACAATATTAGGAAGTTTTCGATTCATCCCGACAATTTTTTTCAGTGATCCCGTCATTCAACAGTTTGGTTCAGGTGGGATCTTCCCGTACCTTTGCAGGTTCCATCTGTTCAGAATCGAACTGTGGTTGAACGGATCTGGACATTCACCCACGAATCATGCGCCTTAACTGCCATAAATACACCTGGTTAGAATATGGCATAATTTTTATACCTTCGTTGCACTCTTTTTGTCAAATCCTAACCCCATGACAATGAAAAAGATCATTTTGGGTATTTTGTTATTCTTAACCGGCATCGTCGCCAGCCACGCACAAAAGGTATGGTCCCTGGAGGATTGCATCAATTACGCATTGTCGAACAATATTGAAATCAAGCAGCAGATGCTCAACATCGACTATGGCGATCAGACGCTTCTGCAAAGCAAGCTGGGTATGCTTCCGGATCTGAATGGTTACGCTTCGCACGGGTACAACTGGGGGCAGACCATTGACCAGTACACCAACGAATTTGCCACGGAACGCGTGCGATCGAACAACTTTTATATTTCAAGCCAGTTCACTGTTTTCAACGGACTGCAGCAGATGAACCAGGTCAGGAAGAATCAGCTGGACCTGCTGGCCACCAAATATTCGGTGGATAAGTTCATGGATGATGTGTCCATGAGCATTGCTGCTGCTTACCTGCAAATCCTGTATTACGCGGAGTTAAAGCGTGTTGCTGACGCGCAGCTGGACATCACCCAGCAACAGGTTGACCGGACCAAAAAGATGGTGGAAGCCGGAACACTTGCAAAAGGAGAATTGTTGCTGATCGAGGCTCAGCTGGCCACAGAAGAGCTGAACCTGATCAATGTTCAGAATAACCTTGACATTGCTTACCTTACGCTGATTCAGCTGCTGGATCTGCCCACGACTGAAGGTTTTGTCATTGAAGAGCCCGATCTGGACCATGTCCAGTCACCGGAAGCCCCAATCGGCGCTGAGGCCATTTATGAAATCGCCCTGGATACCAGGCCGGATATAAAAAGCGCAGAACTCAACCTGCAGAGCAATGAAAAAAGCCTTTCCATCGCCCGGGGTGCCCAGAGTCCCGTTTTTGAATTCTCTGGCTCCTGGGGAACTGGATATTCCGGCGCCGCTAAAGATTATGAACTCGGGATTGATCCCTTCGACGTCCCGCCCCAGTTGATCGGTTATACAGCTTCTACGGAACCAATGGCAGTGTACAGCATCCCTTACGTACAGTATAAGGACTATGAGATCAAATCCTTCAAGAGCCAGGTCAGCGATAACATGAACCGATCCATCATGGTGAATATGTACATCCCGATTTTCAACGGATGGAGCGTCAGGTCGAATATTGCCAAGGCAAAGATTGGTATCAGCAATGCAACTTACACCCTGGAAAATACAAAATTGCTCTTGCGAAAAGTCATACAGCAGGCCTATGCCGATGTGCTGGCAGCGATGAAGACCCATACGGCAGCGGAAAAAATGGTTGTAGCCACCACGGAATCCTTTAAATACGCTGACCAGAAGTTCAATGTCGGGATGATTAATTCAGTGGAGTACAACGAGGCCAAGAAGGAGCTGACCAAGGCTCAGGCGGAGTTGATCCAGGCCAAATATGATTATGTCTTCAAATTGACCACTCTTGACTTCTATATGGGCAAGCCCCTGACGCTGAAACGATAGGTTGCCTGTCATCCCTGATCCTATTTTTAAATTTTCAAGGGCTGGTTTCCACGGATTTGTCTATTTTTATGATCTGAAATAAATAGTTTCTAAAATGAAGAAAAAGACCGTTATACGCATCATCATCCTTGCTGCACTGGTGCTTCTTGTTGCCCTGGTCATTGCCAGGAAAAAGGGATTGCTTGGCGGCGATGATTCCCTCAAGGTAAGCACCGAGCTTACCGAGAGCCGCACGATCATCGAAACAGTTTCGGCAAATGGAAAGATCCAGCCTGAGACAGAAGTCAAGATCACACCGTACATCTCCGGAGAGGTTGTCGAACTGACTGTCAGGGAAGGAGAGGACGTAAAACAGGGGGATCTCCTGGCCATGATCGATCCGGAGCTGTATCAGTCGAATTACGAACGCACGGTGGCTAATTACAATTCTCAGCAGGCAGGGCTAGCCAATGCCAAGGCCAGGCTGGAGCAGGTCAGGGCTCAGTTTGTCAATGCCGAGCTGTCGTATAACCGAAGCAAGACGCTCTGGGAGCAGAAAGTGATTTCAGATGCAGAATGGGATGCTGCACGGTCGAACTATGACGTTGCCCGGGCAGAGGTCAGTGCTGCGGAACAGAACGTTGCCGCGTCCGACTTTGGAGTAAAAAGTGCTGCCGCTTCCGTGAAAGAGGCCAGGGAAAACCTGACAAAGACAGCCATTTATGCTCCCACCAATGGTACCGTATCCAAGCTCAGCGTGGAAAAAGGAGAACGGGTGGCCGGAGCATCTCAGTTTTCGGCAGGAACGGAGCTGATGCGGATTGCCAATCTGAATCTGATGGAAGTCAACGTGGAAGTGAATGAGAACGATATCGTGCGGGTGAATTTATCGGACACGGCCCTCATAGAGGTGGATGCCTACCTGAACCGCAAGTTCAAGGGCATCGTGAGTGAAATTGCCACCTCCGCCAATGTTACCGGATCCAGTGTTGACCAGGTGACCAACTTTGAGGTCAAGATCCGCGTTTTACCTGAATCCTATGCAGATCTGCTCTCCAGTGACACCAGTGGATTTTCGCCTTTCCGTCCCGGTATGTCGGCTACGGTTGACATACAGACTGAAAGGGCGACGGATGTGTTGACGATTCCCATTCAGGCCGTTACTACCCGTTCAGATACAACGGGCAAGGTCGTTGAAAAGAAAGAAGCAAATCGACAGGGTGGTCCCGGGGGTCCTCCTCCCGGATCTGCGGAAGATGATCAAAAGAAAGCAAAACCCGCAGAAGAATTCCAGGAGTATGTCTTTGTTTATGATGACGGGGTGGCCAGATTGCAAAAAGTCAAGACCAGCATACAGGATAACACCTATATTCAGATCGTGGAAGGTCTGGAGCCCGGGATAGAAGTCATCACTGCCCCTTACCGGGCGATCACCAAGATGTTAAAAAATGGTGACAAAGTCAATAAGGTGGATAAATCTGAGTTGTTCACGGAAGAGTGATCCCTGATGGCAACTGTTTTATGCCTTGACACTGCCACGGCGGTATGTTCCGTCGCATTGGGACGGGATGGCGTGCTGTGGCAGATGAAAGAATCCCACCTCCCCAACGCTCATTCATCGCTGATCATATCCTTCATTGAAGAGGTCGTGGCAACGGCTGGCATAAGGTTGCCAACGGTCGATGCCATTGCTGTAAGCAGGGGTCCCGGCTCTTATACCGGGCTACGCATCGGCGTGAGCACGGCCAAAGGGTTATGCTATGCACTGGAACGGCCCTTGATTGCGGTCGGTTCCCTGCAGGCGCTGGCCTGGGGGATGAGGGATTACATTCTTCAACAAGGGATTTCATCCCGGGATCTTCTTTTCTGCCCCATGATTGATGCACGCCGGATGGAAGTTTACACTGCTCTGTATGACATGGATAACCAGGAGACAAGGGAAATACGGGCTGAGATTATTACAGAGAATTCCTTTTCGGAGCATTTAAAAGATCATAAGGTGGTCTTTTTCGGCGACGGTGCGGCAAAATGCAGGCCGGTACTCGAAAAGCATCCCAATGCTGTCTTTCGTGAAACCTTCCTTTCATCTGCTGCTCATCTTGTTCCGCTGGCAGAAGATCATTTCCGGACAAGCCAGTTCGTGGATGTGGCCTATTTTGAACCCTTCTACCTCAAGGAATTCATTCCCGGCATACCGCGGGTGAAAGGACTCCGTGAATAACCATTCAATCGCATCCTTTGATCATGGATGAAGTACAGACTCAAGATTTTATGATGCGATAGGATATACTCACGGCGAACTGGTGAATTATTCCAATATTGCCCGTGATTGTGGGGTTGACTCCAAAACTGTACATGAGTATTATCAAATTCTGCCGGGGGCTAATGCCACTCAACGAAACTCTTGACTTACCCAGCGCTTTAGCGCGGGGACTCAGGCCACTCAATGAAACCCGGGCTTTAGCCCCAAATTGAACCGGAGTTGCTTGGTGTCTCATTTGTTTTTCAGGTTTAGGGCTAAAGCCCTGTTTGGTTTGGGTGCTGCCAATCCCCGGGCTTCAGCCCGGGGATTGGCAGCTAGTGTTCTTTCCATCACCCGGGCTGAAGCCCGGGGTAAGTCAGCTTGTTTTCTTTCCGGCACCCGGGCTGAAGCCCGGGGTAGGTCAGCTTGTTTTCTTTCCGGCACCCGGGCTGAAGAACGGGGTAAGTCAGTTTATTTTAGTACTGATATCATCTTTCCTTTCATATCTCTGCCTCGCCTTCCACCTCTATTTTCCTGATTTACATCAGGACAGGCTATCTGGGTAATCGGTAATCGTTTTTCATGATGTGCCGTCAGGCATAAAATATGGGTAGAAAATATTGATCCGCGATCCGTATTCCGTCCCGTACGGGACGGAATAATACGTTTGCCCATCTGCCTTCTACCCATATCTGAGCCCTCCGGGCTCTATATAATTCGAAACAGGTCACCTTATTACCACCATCTTCTCCGTCGCAAACGCTTCTCCCGCCTGCAGCTGCACCAGGTAGATCCCCGCCGGAAGCCCGGAAACGTCAAAATGAACAACATGCTCCCCCGGTGCCTGCACTTCATCCGCGAGGATACGAATCTGTTTTCCCGTAATATCATGCAATGTGAGCTTAACATTCCCGCCGACCGCCGACTGCCGACCGCCGACCTGATACCTGATCTCTGATCTTGAATAGGTGGGATTCGGCACCACACTGACCGCCGGCCGCCAACCGCCGACTGCCGACTCATCAACTCCTTCTGCACATTCTGCTTTCACCTGTTCCTGGCTGTTGCAACCCGAGGCATTGTCTTCAATCTCTTCCGGGCCGTACGGTCCGGCCAGGTACTCGCAGATGCTTTGCACATCGCAGGCGGATAAGGAATAATTGTGGGTTATGTGAAGGTATGAAATAGAGTTTGCCCCAAGGTTATCCAGACCTGTCAGACTAGTCAGGTTTGGATTAAAATGAATATTCATCTCACCTCCGATGGATGTCAGGTTCTCAAGGCCTGCAAAGTTGCCTAGATAGCCATTAACCCATATCTCAAAAGAACCTCCGATGGACGAAAGGTTTTCAAGGCCTTCCAGATTTGTAAGCCAGGTGCTGCTGATATAGAGTGTACCACCGATCGAAGTGAGATTGCTGAGAGCGCTGATACTTGTCAGGGCCACCCTGTTACGGCCAGTAAAACCATATGAGATTCCTCTCAGCAAATCACATTCTTGCCTTGTTATATCTATTCGACCTTTTGGAGTAGAACTATATGAGATTCCGATCAGCAAATCACCGCCTATGGTGGTAAGGTTGTCAAGGCCGGTAAGATTTGACAGACTTTCATTCCTCCGGATAATCATGAGTGTTCCTCCTATTTCCGTGAGGTTTTCGAGGCCCGTCAGACTGGACAGCAAAGGATTTCCCACGGCAGTTTGCTCATAGTAGCTGCCTATATTCAAACTGCCACTTATTGAGGTAACCTGGCTGAGTCCGGACAGGTCCGCAATATCGCTGCCGGTAATTGAAACAGACCCCTGCACATCTGAGCACTCCTGATAATTGGCCTGGAAACTGTCGACTTCCGCCTGGGAGAAAAAATAATAGTTGCCATAAGGTAAGCAAGGAAGCTGTATTCCGCAATTTGAAGCCAGTTCTGGCGGATTATTACACCCGGGCGCATTTTGATAAATATTGACACTTCCATTCGGGCTGGACAGGTATTCGCAGACCCATCCCATATCGCAAACAGCCAGACTGGCATTGTTATGAATAACTAAATCTCTGACAGCACTTTTATCGATATTCTCAAGCCCTGACAAACTGGTAAGCATACTGTTACCCGTGATCGTGATAGTACCGCTGATCATCTGAAGGTTTTCAAGACCTTTTAAACTAATGAGCCCGGTGTTAGTAATCGTAAGATCTCCACCGATATAGGTCAAGATATTCAAACTGTCAAGATTATATGCATTGTTCCCCCACGATCCTTTGGTGATTGATACATCACCTTCAATTTGCGTACAGCCAGGATAATCTGATTTAAAATTATCTATCTGCGCCTGTGATCCAAATGTTATCCCTTCTGGCAGGCATCCCTGGGCCAGCCCTTTATGTGAAATGAAAAATATGCATAGCAATATGATCATTGAAATGATGAGTTTTTTCATAGTAGCCTCCTTATTTCTTACAAATTTACACCACAGCACAGGGAAGAGTCAATCCCGAAAAAGGGGGATATTTAGTCGGCGGTCGGCAGTCAGCGTTTACCTCACCCCCTTTACCCCCTGCCCCCTATTCCCCCTCTCCTCAAGGAGAGGGAGTCAGGGGGTGAGGTCATTTCCCGAGGTACTTCACGATCGCCTCGCTGCGCGTGTGCACCTGTAGCTTTTCGTAGATGTGGCGGATGTGGGTTTTGACGGTTTCCACATCAATGAACAATTTGCCTGCAATTTCCTTATAAAGCAGGCCTTTGGTAAGGCATGAAAGGATTTCCTCTTCCCGGCCGGTGAGGCCGTTTTCAGTGGCAGGATTCGCAGCAGGCTGCTGAAATGACTGAACCACCTTACGGGCAATCTCCCGCGACATGGGCGATCCGCCATGATAGACGTCCAGGATGGCGTCGAGCAGTTTTGCAGGTGGAGTATTCTTCAAGAGGTATCCTGATGCGCCGGCCGATAATGACTGAAAAACAGCTTCGGAATTCTCGAACACGGTGAGCATGATGAACAGCGACGAGAAGCCCTTTTCCCTGAGCCGGATGATGCATTCAATGCCGCTAATGCCGGGCAGGTTGATGTCCATCAGCACCACGTCGGGATTCACTTCAGGGAGCCTTGTAACAGCGTCTTCGCCGTTGCTGTAGGCTGCGGCGCAGGTAAACCCGGGAGAGCCGTTGAGCAGGATCTCCAGCACGGCCCTGACGGTATGGTCGTCTTCTACCACCGCGACGCGGAGAGGAGGCTTAACGGGAATTTCAGAATAGGTCATGGAGGTGTTCGTATGGTCAAGCTAAGTTACGATGAAAACATATGGGAAAAATATCCCCCATTATAGGGATATTGATGTGGCGAAGTAACGATGTAACGATATTCGATATTTACTTCGCTACATCGCTACATCGCTACATCGCTACATCGTCACATCGCTACACCGTTACATCCCTACATCGCTACATCACCACATTGCAGAAACGGATTCCTGCTTTCGCAGGAATGACGGCGTTCGTGGTTGAAAAAGGAAAAGAGCGGCGCGGCATTCAAGATCCGTGTGAATTGTAGAATCCGCTTTCACGCCGCACCGCTCTTTTCCTTTCATATAATCGCCAGTCGTCGTCATTCCCGCGCAAGCGGGAATCTGCTTGCCCAAATTTTATTACTAAGAGATTACCAATAAAATCCCTGTGCCTGAACCAGTTGTGGATATTATCTCTAGTTCTCCCCCGATGTCATTCATCCTCTTCTTCATATTCACAAGCCCGTTTCCTGGAAATTCAATCTTTTCCGGCTCAAATCCTTTCCCATCATCCTTGATTAAAATCGAAAATCGACAACCGGCAACCGACAAACTTATCTCCACTCTTGTCGCCCCGGAGTGCTTGGCCACGTTATGAAGCGCTTCCCTGATCACCAGGTAGATGTTTCTCCGCATCTCCACGCTCAAAGGTATGTCGGGCATCTCTTCCGGAAAGCCGAAAACACATTCGACCGGCGTAGGTTCCAGGTATTCAAAAGCGAAGCGCCGGATATAGCTGGCAAGCCCTTCGAGGTTATCGTTCTTTGGGTTCAGTGCCCAGATGATCTGGTCCATTTCCTCCGTCACCTCCCTCGATGTGCCACTGATCTGCCCGAGCCATTGCCTGGCATCTTCCCTGATACCGGTCATGTTCTTCACCAGGTCGCTCATCATGGAAATCCGGGTAAGACTTGCCCCGACATCATCGTGCATGTCCTGTGATATCCTTGCCCGCTCCCGTTCCAACATAAGCTGCCGGTCGAGGTCTTTCTGGTAAAGACCGGCAGTATGGAATAAGGCTACGGATCTCTGAGCCAGCAGTGAAAGAATCCGGATATCCTGAAGGGAATAGCTTCGTTCCGATCTCTTGGGCCCACAGAGGAAAAACCCGAATGGCCGGCCATCCTGCAAAAGTGGAATGATAAGTTCGCCGTCAGCATGCTCAAAAAAGGCAGGTATTTTAGCCAGTTCTTCCGGCGAAAAAACGGTTGCTTTCACAAGCTTGTTTTCAAATTCGGAGGTCGCTGAAAAGCCGTTGCGGATTTCCTCCCGGTCATGTCCAATCCTACCTGCGGGCTGGTAGATATTATTGCTTTTCCTTAAGCTGAAAATGAACGACTTGAAATGGAAAATCTCATCAAGACCGGAAACAATCCCGGAACTCAACTCATCGATATGGTAAATACTTGACAGCCTGGCTTCAAAATCTGAGACCACCGTTGCTGAGTCATAAGGTTCTCTGTGGAACATTCGCTCGATCAGGTGCTGAATATTATCCCTCAATACCATGAAGATCAGGACGGAGAGTGCAAGGCTGATGAAACGGGTTGCAGCGGTTTCACCGGAGGTCAGCCGGTCAATAAGGAATATCAAAATAAGGTAGGTGCAGATGATTATAAAGGTTGCGCTTAAGTATAACAATGCCTTCCTAATAAATACCTCAGTGCCCCAGATCTTGTAGCGGAATATCGCAACCATGAAGCATGAGGCCATGATGAGGATGGCGGGACCGTGGACTATATGAAAGACCCATGGATTTTTTGGAATAAGTGTCTCGATATAATTAAAAAATAGCCCATCCAGCATCGGTGTCATAAAACCGACCAGGGAACCGATGATTACAATTCGGACCTGATTACGGGCAAGGGTGCTTTTAATGGTATACAACTGATAGAATGCGATGCCGACTGCAATTAAGACTGCTACATTCACCCAGATCAGTGATAGCCGTTCGGAAATCATATAGGTCGAAGATGTTATTTCTGAAGGATTATATAAAGAAATGATCCAGTATCTTGAGTGGATGACCAATTCGAGAAAACCGACCGAATAAAATATCCAGGGAAGCCAGGAATATCGTTTAATAAGCAAAGATGGTTTTGGGAAGATAAGGTGAAAATGTATAAGTGCTGAAACAGAGACCACTGTGCCGGCTATGAATGCGACGCTGATAAATGTGGCTATGGGCTCCTGCAATTCTATTCTCCCTGCATTTGAAGCCATTGCGAATAGCTGGAGATAGACAAAAAACACCCTGGCGGCAGGATCACCTGGCTTTTTATACAGAATATAGGTACTCCCCAAACTGAAAAGCAGGGTTATTAAATACATCCCAATCAAAAGCCATAAAACCTCTGAGTCCCTGCGGTAATATAAGTACAGGGAATTCACAGCAACCACCACAAGCACGAATGACAATGCCCATGGAGGCACAGTACTTATGAACCGTCTGAAGGATTTCAAGGTGAAGAGATTGGATTCGATAGTAAAAATAAGAATTATTCTAACCTCCCTATTGGCATGTTTTTCTATTACATCATTTAAATGCTACCGCCTAAAGCAGTCGATGCCTCAACACTGGAACTCATAAGATCCTTGCAAAATAGGCCTTATCTGAGGGAATTTTATCTTGCGGGAGGCACAGCGCTGGCGTTACGGTTTAACCACAGGCGATCGATCGATTATTAAAGTTGCACGATTTTATCGATTGTCGATTGCCGATTGTCAATTGCCGATTGTCAATTACCGACAGCCGATTGCCGATAGCCAATGGCCGATCCTTCGGGCTTTGCCTTCAGGATGGATTTTTTTCTATTAATAATGGAAAAATTTTATCAATAGTTTGCATTATAAATAGAAACTATTTAATTTTGTACAATAATTTCTTCTTTATGAAGGATCTGATTAAAACGATTGTCGCTGACCAGCTTGTGCTTACCTGGAATGAGTCATTCAACAGGAGGGAAATACCGGAAACATTGCTGAAAGGAGAAGATATCGTGGTTATTTCAGGTATCAGGCGTTGCGGCAAATCCACCTTGCTTCACCAGATCAGGTCAGAAAGTAGTGAGAAGGATTATTTCCTGAATTTTGACGACGAACGGCTTTTGAATTTTAAGGTGGACCATTTTCAACTGCTCCATGAAACGTTTATTGAACTGTTCGGGCAGCAAAAGACGTTCTGGTTTGATGAGATTCAGAACATCATAGGGTGGGAACGGTTTGTAAGGCGGCTGTATGATTATGGAAACAAGGTATTTATAACCGGTTCGAATGCGACCATGCTCAGCAAGGACCTGGGTACTCACCTGACCGGACGATTTGTGAGACATGAGCTTTTTCCATTTTCATTCAGGGAATTTGTGGATTTCAGTCATTTTAAGACTGGAATGAAAGATATTTATTCCACCGGAGAAAAAGCTGAAATCAGGCGGCTGTACAATGAGTATTTCAGATCAGGAGGATTTCCCTATTACCTTAAATACAAAGATGATAATTACCTGAAATCGTTGTATGAAAGCATTCTTTACCGGGATATCATGGCAAAACATAACCTGTCCAGTGAAAGGGAACTGAAAGAGTTGATCTACCTGCTGGCCAGTAATGTGGCGCGCCCTTATTCCAACAACCGGCTTGCGGCGTCCATCGGACTGAAGAATGCCACGACTGTCAAAAATTATCTTGACTATATCCAGGACACGTACCTGCTGTTTGCCGTGAATAAATTTGATTACTCTGCCAGGAAGCAACTGCAAAATGCCAGGAAGATCTATTTCATTGACAATGCGTTGATCCGCAGGCTTGGATTCATGTTTTCAGAGGATAAAGGGAGTATGCTTGAAAATATCGTGTTCATCGAACTACGGAGAAGAGGTCGGGAAATATTTTATTACAGGGGAAAGAGGGAATGTGATTTTATCCTGAGGGAAGGAAATAAAATCACCGGTGCGGTTCAGGTATGCTATAACCTGGAAGACACGGATACAAAAACAAGGGAAATCAATGGACTGCTTGAAGCCATGGTTACCTATGACCTTGCTGAAGGGCTGATCCTGACTGATGAGGCCGAAAAGGACCTTGAAATCCAGGGTAGACGAATCAAAATCATGCCTGTTTTCAAATGGCTGCTTGATGGTTGATTTTTTTAGGTACTTTACGATGTTGTCGCTTGTCGATTGCCGATTGTCGATAGAAATAGATGCCTGCCGTTAAACTAACACGAGACTACTGACTGCCGATCTGAAACTTGAACTCTGCTTTTGAACAGGAAAGTAATCCTTTACCCGGTTAATTGACTTACCCTGCGCTTTAGCGCGGGGATTAAGGCCAATCAACGAAACCCGGGCTTTAGCCCTAAAGTGAACCGGCGTATTCGGGTTTCTCATTTTCTTATCAGGTTTTGGGCTAAAGCCCCGTTCGGTTTCAGTGTCGCTAATCCCCGGGCTGAAGCCAGGGGTAAGTCAGCTGGTGTTCTTTCAACTTCCTTCAAATCCTGGGTGAGTCAGCTTGTGTTCTTTCAAGCCCCATTAAGCCGGGGGTAAGTCAGCTTATTTTAATACGATCATCTTCGTTGTTTCAGTTGCCTCCCCCGTCTCCAGCCGCACCAGATACATCCCCGCCGGCAGGCCAGTCGCATCCCACCTAACCACCTGGTTACCCGTGCACGGGCCATCCAGCACCGTAGCCACTTCCCTGCCCAGGCCATCATATATCTTTAAAGTCACATCTCGAACATCGACAATCGACAATCGACAATCGACAATACCCGTGGTCGGATTGGGACTGATCTGCAGCCAATTTGAGAGCTCCTCAGATGAAGGATCCTCAACTGCCAGCGGCATCAATTCATAGGCTCCTATGTCAACTGTCCCGCCCTGGGGACGTTTGGCCCCGAGGAGGTCATGATCAGGGCTGGAATGAGTGTATCCATGATGACAGACATAAGAGGTGGTTCCGGCATCCCTGCAGGAAGATCCGTTTTCGGGTGTCAACAGCTCTTGGTCATGAAACACCGGATCTTTATAGATATTTCCCCCGCCATCATAGATCTTTCCATTTATCTGGGACTGGTCAATGTTGCAATAGGCCAGGTCGACAGTGTCCAGGTTATTATGCTGGTAAATTTCCTCCCAGATGCCACTGGTGGTGCTGTCACGATAGAACACGCAGTTGAGGATCATGGGCATAGATTTGTTTGAACATATTGCTCCGCCATAGTTCTGAGCAAAATTTCCGGAAAAGGAATTGTTGATCAGCGTAAACAGATGGTCGTCAGAATGATCGTACCATCTTTCCACATAAATGGCCCCTCCCGACTTTGCTGCCTTGTTCCCGTTAAATACATTGTTTTCCAAAAGGACTGGAATATCATTGCTCCTTAACGCTCCGCCATAAGTTCCTTCATTAAAAAGGAAATAGTTATCAGAGACAATAACCATTTCAGGATCGGTTGCTTGCTCATTATTTTCAAGAATAATTGCTCCTCCGTCTATCGTTCCCTGGTTTTCACGGAACATGTTACCGGTTACTCTACAGCCTGATGCCGGGTTGATGACCGACAGGCCGCCGAGCCCTCCTCCCCAGTCAACACCGGTAATGCCGGTGTTATCGATCACCTCGTTACCGGTGAATATAAGGTGAGCATTCACAGTGGTTGCAGCACCGTCCACCCCAAGAAATAATACTGATTCCGCCTTATTTTTCTGAAATCTGTTGTTCCGGATGATCAGGGTAACAGGGTCTCCTCCGTCAAAACCGTTGCTTGAAAATCCACCGCCGGAACCCCAGCCATCTGTCGTGGCAAGGCTGTAATTGCCTGCGATGACATTTCCTTCGACACGGGCGTTGTAGGAATCATAAATACCTCCCCCGGCGGCCTGGCCGTATTTCGTAACGGCAGTATTATCGTAAATTGCGTTGTGAGAAATGACAATCCAATAATCAGCATCTTCATTGCTGGTCCCGATCCCTCCGCCATAGGTCCCCTGGCCGTTGCCTTCCTGCGTATCATCAACCGTGTTTTCAGTGACCTTGTTATAAATGACCCTGGCCCCTGATCCGGAAATATATACTCCTCCACCGCAGCGGTTATTCCGGACGAAGTCCCAGGTACCCCTGCCTCCGCGGATCGTAAATCCACAGAGAATCGAAGTGGTATCTTCCCCTGATTTGAAAGCCACCACTGACGCGTTGTCAATATCGGAAAACTGGCTGCCGTCGATGATGGTGTTATTGATGTGGTTAGTGTCGCCGTCCATCGCATACAAGCTGGTTACCAGCAGCGGCTTTTTACCAAGGAAGCTTATGTTTTCATAATAGAGCCCATCGGACACCAACACGGTATCGCCAGGTTCAGCACCTATGATTCCTTCCTCGATCGTTGAGTAATCGGCCGGTACATGGATGATCTGGGCTTCACCATTCAAATGAAAAATGAAAAATGAAAAATAAAAAATAAAAAATGAAATAGTAAATGTTTTCATTGCTAAAGGATTTGAATTGGTTTGAGGTTCAAATGTACTTCAGCCTGAAAGTGAAATCAATACGCATTTTGGGGGATATTGGGCGAAACTCTAAATTCCAAGCACCAAATTCCAAACAAATTCCAAAATCCAAAATAACTAAAAAATTAAAACTGACCTTCATGACTTCTTCCTGGACCTTCGGGTAATAGCCATGGATCTTTTACGCAAAGTTTCGGAAAGATTATTTTGTTGATTTTTATCTTGTAACACTTCCTCCTTTCCATGGTAAGCAGGAGTCTGTGAAAATTAATGTATCTTTGTACTATCACGATTTGTTTTATGAATAAGGTTGAATATTTTGTTGAGTTGGGAATTCACAGGACGGATCGACTCAGATTCAGGTTTAAAAAAGACAAAGGGAAGATTGTTGATCTTGTTGTTCAGTTTGAAATACTGGTTGAAGGTAAATGGAAAGCTGTTGTCCGCTATGATTGTTCCCATGGATTTTTTCATCGCGATATCGTATTGCCGGATGGATCAAAGGAAAAGAAAGTTATAGATGTTCCTGATTTAAATTATGCACTTCTTTTCGCACGACAGGATTTAGAAGACAAATGGGAGTGGTATAAAGAACAATTTTTAAAGAAGTTAAAGAAATGACAAACAGGGAAAAAATAAAAATGGATATTTCGACCGCATTTGATTTTGCAGAAAAAGTCATTAGTGAACCGGAAATTTTGGATAAAATTTCCACCGGAACCACGGTTGACTTCCTGGAGTCGGGAATGGAAAAACATGAAAAACAGACGGAAAGCAAAAAAAGAAAATATGTCCGGGTTAAGCACCAGTTCGAAGTACTGTGAACTGCTTAATATCATTTAATTGAATTTCAAGCCAGGTTTAGAATAAAAGATACCTTCGTTCCTTTGCCAACGCCGCTGGTGATCTCAAATGTACCTCCTATCTCTTCCGCCCGCTTTTTCATGTTCAGCAGCCCGTTTCCGCCCGATCCGCGCAAAGCGTGGTCAAAGCCTTTGCCGTTGTCGGCGATGGTGATAAAGAGCTTCTGGCCGTCGATCCTGATGTCAAACTTAATTTCGGAGCATTTGCCATGCTTTACAACATTGTGCACCGCTTCCTGCCACGCATAGAAGGCATTCCTCCGGAAATCAGGGGTGACCGGCATATCCGGGATATCGTCCGGCACTTCCATTCGGAAACCAATGCCGAAATTCTCGAGGTATTCCCCAAAATATCTCCGGGCATAGGAGACAAGGCTTTCCAGATTGTCATACCGGGGATTCAGCGCCCACACGATCACGTTCAGCCGGTTGATCATTTCGCGGGCGGTTGTTGCGACCTTCTGCATTTTTTCCCGGTCCTTGGTTCCAGGTTCCTGGTTCCGGGCTTGTCCTGAGTCCCTCAGAGTGGGACGAAGGATCTCTTCTCCTGTAAAAGCTTCGCTCATCATCGCGATCTTCGTCAGCCCTGCGCCGATATCGTCGTGCATGTCCTGCGAGATCCGCGCCCGCTCCCGTTCCAGCATGAGCTGTCGGTCAAGGTCACTCTGGTAGAGGCTGGCCGTTTGAAACAAAGCGATAACCCGCCTGGCAATCAGGGAAAGCACCCGGATATCCTGCATCGAATAGCTCTTTTCTGATTTCTTCGGCCCGCAGAGAAAAAATCCGAACGGCCTGCCATCTTTGACCATTGGAACCACCAGGTCAATCCTTTCCGGACCAGGCAAAATCGTATCCTTTGATAATTCTCCCGGTGAAAACACCTTCGACTTCAAAAGCTTATACTCAAATTAATTGGTGATCTGAAATTCAAGGTACAGTTGTTTGTCAACGTTTCCTCCAGCAAAACCCGTTTCATAGGTCGTCTTTTCTTTGTTCAAACATAAGATGACCGATTTGAAATGGAAAATATCACCCATCCGATCCAAGATCCTATATCCTAAATCCTCAATCCTATATGCCCCCGCCATCCCTTCCTCAAACTCCGCCACAACCGCCGCCGAATCATAACTTTCCCGGTGAAAGATCCGCTCAATAAGCCTCTGCATCCGGTCTCTCAGGATCAGGAAAATAAATACCGATACCGCCAGTACGATAAACCGGGTTGTCTTTGTTTCTTCCACGGTAAATAAATCTACCAGATAAAGAAGAGCCAGGTAGGAAAAGATGATGATTGCGGTAGCAAGAAGATAGAGTAAAACCTTTTTCAGGACGATTTCCATCTCCCAGATCCGGTACCTGAATATAGCTATAAGCAGGCAGATCGTTACGACCAGCCCGCTTGCCTTTGTCGCAAACTGGATTAGGTTCGGATAGATCATCCAGAGTCCCATGACATAATCATAAAATGCAGCAAAAAATATACTGAAGGCAGTCCCGATCACCGTCCCGATCACTATGATCCTTAACTGGCCACGGGCCAGGGTTTCTTTTATGGTCACAAACTGGTAGATGGCAAGTGCTATAGCACTGAGCGATGCGATAAAAGTCCACCAGAGGCCTACCTCCAGATAATGATCCAGGAAAGGTAGGTTGAATAACCCGAACCTCTGCTGGTAAGCCATGCAGATGACCTGAAACAGAAAAAAGGCAATGGCTATTCCATAGAAGATAAACGGTAATTTACTAAACTGGCTGAAATACCTGGCAGGCCTGGGGAAAACCAGGTGAAAGTGGAACAGAACCGCAGGCTGGAATGTAGCGGAGAGAAGGAAAGACCAAGCAATCAACATTTGCAGTGGATCCTGTAAAAGATACATTCCTCCAATTGAGGCCAGGCAATAGCCCTGTATATAAATAAAATACAATTTTGCCGCCTTTTCTTTTGGCTTTTTGAATAAGATATACAGGCTGATGCTGCTTACCAGGATAAAAAATAAGTAGGAAGACCAGTATATGCCTGGATTAGTGGATAGATACGAAGTAGTAACAACAGGATAGCCAACCTCAATATTATTCATGAGTATACCAAAAATCAGCATATCTCCGGCTTTCTGGCCATGGTCCTTCGCAAACCATTCTTCCAGCGTATAATGGTTACAGGAAACGATCGTATCTCCTACCTTTAACCCTGCTTTATCCGCCGGACTTCCGGATTTGACATAATCGATGATCCAGTGGCCGTCGTACCAGTTTTCCCTTTCCCCGCTGACCGGTATCCGGCCGACATGGTACATGTTGGCAGATAATACAAAGATTACGAACAGGACAAGCAAAAATGCCCAGGGCGGAACGGTTTTCATAAAACGACTGACAGCGTTCAAGGCGGGAAAGGTTTGGTTTACGGGGTAAAGATAAAGAATTCGCGCACTTAACCCTCAGCACTACCTCGGGAATAACTTGTTCACCGCCTCGGTTCGGGACTGGACCTGAAGTTTTTCGTAGATATGGTGGATATGGGTTCGGACGGTTTCGAAACTAATGAAAAGCTGGTCGGCAATCTCTTTGTACCGGTAACCCTTGGCCAGCAGTTCAAGCATCTCATGCTCCCTTTTAGTCAGCTTGTCCAGGTCCGCTGATTGTTCCGGAGCCGGTTTAAATGTATTGATCACCTTCCGTGCGATGATTGACGACATGGGAGATCCCCCCTGATGGAGCTCGATGATTGCTTCGGCGATTTTGCCGGGCGGGCTGTTCTTCAGCAGGTATCCGGTAGCACCGGCACAAAGCGAGTCGAACACATTTTCACTGTCCTCGTACACTGTACACATCATGAACTGCGTTGATGTGAGCAGAGGTTTCAGCCGTTTCACGCACTCGATGCCGGAGATCCCGGGCAGGTGGATATCCATCAGCACGATATCGGGAATATTTTCGTAGATATGGTCAAGGGCTGCTTCGGCCGAGGCGTAGGCAGCCAGACATTCCAGCCCCTGATGCCATTTAACGATGGATTCGAGCCCTTCCCGCATCTCTTTGTCATCTTCGACGATGACAACGTATATTATTTCGGTTTGATCCGGCATGGAGCAAAGATAGGGGGAAATCGCAGCTTGGGCAATCCCCTTTTTGTTGTATTTTGATCCATTGTTAAAATTGTCAAATTGTCAATTGGTATATCGGCATCCTGTTACATTGTTCTAATTCTTCACGAACTTCCCATTGACCGCCGCCCGCTGACTGCTGATTGCTGACTTTCGATGATGAACGGCATAAAGCGGACAAACTGCCCACTTATTTGTTCACCTTTTCATCAGGGAGTGTCTGGGTATGTTTGACCGAACCTTGACTAAAACTGAAGAACGGGAGAAGCTCATTGATTTCCTGATCAATGGAGGCTATCCCGAATCCAAGTGAGGGCAAATGAAGAATAGATTACAGAATTCTAACTTCTCCTTCTACCTCGTATGTTTGTATGTTGGTTATTCAGAAGGAGTACCTTATTCCAGTGAATACTGAAATGGAATACGGATGATACTCAATGGAGTGGTCCTTTCGGATGGAATTCAGTGAATATTTGAATGCAGGATCCAGGCTGAGGGTAAGGGATCCGGTGATTTTGTAGTTGATGCCGAGGCCGACCTGGCTGTTCAGGATCATGCTGTAAAAATCGCTTTCATTGTCCAGGTCAATGCGTTCACCTTCGTATGTAAACTGAGCCTGATAGTTGGTCATGATTCCGGGGCTGAATCCTCCGGTGAGGTTCAGGCCAAAGCGCCTGTCAAGGAGTGCATACCGCACCAGCAGGGGCAGTTCCAGGTAGGTGAACGACTGGCGTATACTGGAATTGATATAGACTGCATCGGTAATGGAGTCGCGTCGGACGGAGTTATCCACAAAGTCTTCGGGAAGTTTGGACGTAGTGATCCGGATCACGCCGGTGGAGGAAGAGACCTTCAGCAGGTCTTTCACTCCTTCCGCTTCGTAAGCGGTCACCTCCTGATTGCTGTGCCCCAGGCTGGAAAGGTACAACCCGGTCCGGAACTGCCATTTATCGCTCATATTCACCGCAACATCCACGCCTCCCGAGTACGAGTAAACGGGTTCTTCGGAGCTGTTGTAGTAGTTGATGTCGGGATTCACGTCAGGGGGCAGCTCTTCGGCATCGATCCGGATGCTCCGGTAAGCGTAGACGGGTGCAAAACTGCCGCCGATGCTCCATCTGGAGTTGGTTTTAATGACTTCCGGCTGATCCTGAAAGGTGAAATCGGTCAGTGGCTTGGTCAGGATATTCTTCTGTTCCGGTTCCGGGATGTCAGGAACGTGGTTGTCCCCCGGTGATGGTTGAGCGGCATCAATTTCAGCATCCTCCGATGGAGTCACCTCCTTTTGGATTTCATCCGTCACCAGGGTTTCAGCGATTTCCGGCTCACCGGTCGGAACGGGAACGGACGGAACATCAGACTGGCCTGTGGTTCTGGTGATCATTTCAGCGGTTTGTCCGGTGGAAGGAGAAGGAATGGTTGGCGTTGATTCTTGCGTGATGTTTTGTAGAATGTCATTTTCGGGAGCAGCCGGAATGGGTGGCTGGCAGGTGGCAGGAGCCTGCACCTGGGAGAGCGGCTGATCGCCGGGCTGATGATCCGGGGTGATGGTTGTAAAGTAAAATGCGGCAGCCAGGGCGATGAGCAGCATCGCGGCCGCGGCGGTCCAACGGTATAAGATCAGGCGTCTGTGACGGCGGGCGGCCAGCAGATCCGCTTCCAGCCTTTGCCAGGTACCATCGGGCGGTTTCTGCCGGAATCCGTTCAGTGATTCCGCAAAATACTGGTCCAGATTTTTAGGATCGTACTGCATTGTTCATTTGATCGTTTTGCTGTCCGTAAGGAAAAAATGCTTTACATTCCGCTGCAATATCGCCCTGGCCCTTGCCAGGTTGGATTTTGAGGTACCCTCGGTGATCCCCATCATCCTGCTGATCTCTTTGTGCGAGTATCCTTCCACGGCATAAAGGTTGAATACCATCCGGTATCGCGGTGAAAGATCCTGTATCAACTTAACCAGATCTTTGGTGGAGATCTGGCCAATGATGTTTTCTTCCATGACGTCTTCCAACGTATTCTCCACATCACTCAGCGAATACAGATGACGTTCCTTCCGGAAGCGCTCCAGGGAGGTGTTGACCATGATCCTGCGCATCCACCCTTCAAAGGATCCCTGATAGCGAAATGTATGGATATGCTGAAAGATTTTAAGAAATCCGTCATGCAACAAATCTTCAGCCTCGGATGTATCCCGCGAATAATAGAGGCAAACGCCGAACATCGTTTCGGAGTAAAGGTTGAAAAGTCTTTCCTGATCCTTGACATTTCCGGCTTTACACCCGTTTATGATTTCCTCAAGGGTTCTTTCGTCCACAGGATAATGATTCAGCGCTAATGAAAACAAAAGTAGCGATTTTCCTCAACGATTCAAAGAACGGACAACGTTGTATAGATGAAATCAGGCATCCATTCGTTGCGTTGTGCGACAGGTTTTTTAATAAAAAAATCGAATTATTTTTGAGCCCACGCAACCTTTCCCCAAATAAGTGCATCTTAGGAATGTTCTAAGTAAAAAATTAAGTGCTAAACTAAACAAGGCGACGTGAAGTCATTGACATTAAACATTAAAAAGATACTCCCCCGGCTTATTCATTCGAAAGTCATGGTCCTGATCCTGATTGTTGTTTTGTTTTTATTGACCATAGCCGCAAGAGATATTATAGGAAAGACACTTGTCAATTAGCAGTAAACTTTTTCATGGTTATTTTTTGGTTGTAAGCAAGGAAGGCAACCGGGTACAAACCGGTTGCCTTTTTTAAGGTACTGGCATCAGGGCTTCAGCAGCCGGAATCCTATCCCGTGAACGTTCAGTAATTCCACCCGCGGATCTTCCCTGAGGTATTTTCGGAGTTTGGCAATATAGACATCCATGCTTCGCGCATTGAAATAGCTGTCGTCGAACCAGATTTTATTCAGGGCATACCGGCGGTCCAGCACTTCATTCTTTGCTTCACACAGTAGTTTTAACAGTTCAGCTTCCTTGCTGGTGAGTTTTTGCTCCGACTCTTTCCAGGTCAGGATCTGCCGGGGATAATCAAACTGATAGTCTCCGATGGAGTACACGGATGCACCTGAAGCTATATCCTTATCCTGGCGGGATCTGCGGAGGATTGCCTGCATCCGTGCCAGCAGTTCTTCCATGCTGAACGGTTTGGAAATGTAATCGTCGGCTCCCAGCTCGAATCCTTTCAGCTTGTCCTCGGGCAGCGATTTGGCCGTCAGGAACAGGATCGGGATCTTGTTATCAATGCTCCGGATCTCCTTGACAACTGAAAATCCGTCTTTGACCGGCATCATGATATCAATGATACAAAAGTCGAAATCCTCCCGCTGATAGGCTTTGAAAGCCTCTTCCCCGTTCACGGTCAGACGGGTAGGGTACCCTTTGGCCTCAAGATATGCCTTCAGGATATTGCCAAGATTACGGTCATCTTCAGCAAGCAGGACTTTGATGGGGGTGATGGTCATATAATGGTTGTTTTATGAAGAATGAAGTATGTAGGATGAAAATTTTAATATCAATCAGCCAGGATCATTCATCAGTTATTAATGGTCAGTTTTTACTATTCCAGCCAGTCTTGCTGCTGGCAGATGGCAGCTTCATTACTGGTCAAACGGTAAAAACACCGTAAAGACGCTTCCTTTTCCCTCTTCGCTTTCGAGGTGGATATGACCGTTGTGTTTTTCCACAATGGCCTTCACATAACTCAATCCCAGGCCGAAGCCTTTGAAGTTATGAAGATCACCCTGGGGCACACGGTAGAGTTTATCAAAGACTTTTTTCTGATCCGACTTGCTGATCCCGATGCCATTGTCTTTGATCGCTATTTCGATACCCCCTTCGACATTCATTGTGGTAACTACGATATGGGGTTTTTTGGGCGAATATTTATTGGCATTTTCCAGCAAGTTATAACATACATTGGATAAATGGATCTTATCAGCCTGTAGGTCCGGAGAAGTTGCCCGGAAATCCTTTACAATGGTCCCATCATTGATCTCGACCTGAATGGCAATGTTGTTGATTACATCCACCAGAATTTTGTGGATGTTCACCTCTTCAAGCGAGAGCTTTAATTTTCCCTTTTCCAGAACGGCAGTCTGCAGTATCTTTTCCGCCATAATACCCAAACGTTTGTTCTCTTCATTTATGATGTTGATATAATTTTCAGAGATGCCTTCCATGTTTTTTATGTCGTTATCGGCCAATGCCTCACAGGCAAGAGAGATCGTTGAAATGGGTGTTTTGAATTCGTGGGTCATGTTGTTGATGAAATCCGTTTTCATGCTGGCGAGTTTCTTCTCCTGGATCACCGATTTTATCGTCAGGACGAACGCAATGATGATGACCAGGATGAGGAATACGGAAATGCTTAGCATACCGGCCATCTGATTGAGCAGGAACTGTTTTTCCCTGGGAAAATAGATCAGCAGATAATCAGGTGTGAAGGAAGCATCGCCTGGGAAAAGGGTGAATCCGATGCTTTTTTCCAGCAATTCCCTGCTGTAATTCCCTGTTTTTTCGATGACCAGGCGGTTCCTGGATGTGCTGTAAACGCCAAGTTCAAATTCTGTCCGGATCCCGGTCTGCCTGAGTTCCGTCCGGATCATGGAGTCAAGCCTGTGTAAATCGATCCGTTGCTCAATATCCATATAATGCCTGAAGGTGTACATATCTTCAAAGACGTCGTTGAACAGGGAAGATTTGTTCTGAAGCAACCTGATCAAACGTTGCCTTGCGGCACTGTCGGGGGGAAGTGACTGATCCTGGCCCTTATGCTGAAGCAACTCCAGTTCCTGGTAATAAATCAGATTGATCGAATCAATGCTCCGGAAAATATCTGATCCCCGCTTATAAAAGCTCTCCTTCTGACGGATCTGTTCGGTCATTTCATTTTTTTCAAGCTTATGAATGACCTTTGTGACGGCTTCATTCACACTGCGGTCAAATCCGGTCTGCCTGACCTTTATCGCGTTGTTGATCCAGTAGACCTGGATGCCTGCCAGACCGATCAGGGCAAGTGAAATAATAATGGTAATCAAAAGGATATGCTTCGTTTTCATCCTTGAAGAATCCTGACTTGCAAAAATACTGACTGATAATCAAAATGTTCTGCAATTTAACAATTATTAACGAAGGCTTTGTCTTCTTCTGCAGGATACGGGGGAATGTTCTTTTTCGTGTTGGTGGCTCCCTGCCTGCCGATGCCCATCCAGTAAATTTTGTTAAGTTTGCACGGGAATGACCGAAAGATCACCTCTTGCCTTTGAGCTGGAAAAGATGTATTTTTAAACCATAAATCAACAGAATGAACACCCCGACGATAAAAGTGAACATTGATCACGCAGCTGGCTTTCTTCAGGACAACCACCTGGATAAGATACAGGAGGAACTTCTGGTGCAGCACCGGGTTTTGATGAACAGGACCGGTAAGGGAAATGACTACCTGGGATGGATCGATCTGCCATCCAAAACAGATCAGACAATGATCGGACGGATTTTAGATGATGCTGCCAGGATGAAGGAGCTGTGCGAGGTGGTTGTTGTGGTTGGCATTGGCGGTTCTTACCTGGGATCAAGAGCAGTCATTGAAGCGCTTGGCCATCCGTTTCATACGCTGGACAGGGAGCGGACCACACCCGTCATTCTTTTTGCCGGACATCATATCGGTGAGGATTACCATGCATTTCTTCTGGATATTCTGAACCAGTATGATTATGGATTGATCGTCATTTCCAAATCCGGGACGACCACCGAGCCTGCCGTCGCCTTTCGTTTGCTGAAGGATCACATTGAGCGGAAATATGGCCGTGAAAAGGCCCGCACCCGGATCATGGCCATAACCGACCGTTCAAGGGGAGCGCTGAAAAAACTTTCGGACGAACAGGGATATACGACGTATATCGTGCCTGACGATATAGGCGGAAGGTATTCCGTGCTCACACCGGTCGGATTGCTGCCCGTTGCCGTGGCTGGTTTTGACATCCGGGATCTGCTCGCTGGTGCGATGCATATGGAAAAAATAGCCGCTGTAAGCGCACAAATGAATGAAAATCCTGCGGCTTTATATGCAGCAACCCGTTCTTCCCTGTACAGGCAGGGCAAGGCCATCGAGATCCTTGTCAATTACCTGCCCTCGCTTTCTTTCCTGGCCGAATGGTGGAAACAATTATTCGGTGAAAGCGAAGGGAAAGAGCATAAAGGTCTGTTCCCTGCCAATGTCAATTTTACCAGCGACCTGCATTCCATGGGACAATACATTCAGGACGGTGCAAGGCATTTGTTTGAAACGATGATCCTGGTGAAGCAAACCAGCAGGCAGTTGATCATTCCGGCCTTCCGGGACGATCCTGACGGACTGAACTATATTTCGGGAAAAAAACTGGAAGAGGTGAACAGCAAGGCTGCGCAAGGGACCCTGATGGCTCATGTTGACGGCAATGTTCCGGTGCTTACCCTGGAAATGGAGCGGATGGATGAATTTCACCTGGGACAGTTGTTGTATTTTTTCGAATATGCCTGCGCCCTGAGCGGCTATCTGCTGGGAGTGAATCCTTTTGATCAACCCGGCGTCGAGGCGTACAAGAACAAGATGTTTGCATTGCTGGGGAAGAAAGGGTATGGTCATTCATAGTCATTGATGGTCATTCAATGGTCATTTCATATTTGATACTTTAAACAATGAAAAACTTATTGATGAAGTATATGGAGGAGCGGCTCAAAGGCGAGACGCTACCTCCTGTTTCCAGGAAATCAGATCCGCTGCCGGTAGTTACAATTTCCAGGGAAGCTGGTTGCTCGGGTACCAATTTAGCCAGCAAGCTTGTGCAGCGTTTGAACCAGATGCAGGCAGATAAAAAGAACAAGCAGGTATGGAAGGTTGTTAACAAGGAAGTAATTGAACTGGCTGCCAGGGAGTTGGAGTTGAATCCTGCTGTTCTGAAACCTGTCTTCAAAGGAGAGAAGAAGACACTTCTGGATGAAATGATCCTTTCGATGTCGACCAGGTATTACAAAAGTGACCGTCAGATCAGAAAGACGATCACAGATGTCATCCGTTTTTATGCCAGCCAGGGAAATGTGGTCATTCTCGGACGGGCAGGTGTTGTCATTGCACAGGACCATCCCAGGTCACTGCACTTCAAACTGCAGGCTCCACTGGAGTGGCGCACGGAGTTGATCAGCAAAAAAAACGGCATCACTTCGGCAGAAGCACTGAAGTATATTCAGGAAACGGACAGGGGAAGGGAAAAACTGCTGGCCGATTTCGGGAAGGGAGCTCCGCATTCGGAATTGTTTGATGCGATTCTCAACTGCAAATCTTTTTCTGTAGATGAGATGGCGGAACTGATCTGCCGGTTGATGGAAATTAAAAAATTAATCTGAGGGGGAAAATGGTGGATTTTTTGGATCTGATCCTGCTCAGGCAGAGCGTTCGCCGTTACTCGAACCGGGAGGTTGAGAAAGAGAAGCTCATGAAATGCCTTGAAGCGGCACGACTGGCTCCATCGGCGAGCAATTCCCAGCCCTGGTCGTTCATCGTGGTGGATGATCCGGAGCTGAAGGACAAAGTGGCCCATGCTACCTATACATCGGTCGTTGGTTTTAACCGGTTTGCACTTCAGGCACCCGTCATCCTTGCGATCGTTCTGGAACACCCCAAAGTCATAACCCAGCTGGCCATTCGCGTCAAACATAAGGAATGGTCGCTGATGGACATCGGTATTGCTGCCGAACATTTTTGTCTGCAGGCGGCGGAACTGGGACTTGGTACCTGTATGCTCGGCTGGTTCAAGGAAAAACAAGTGAAAGAGCTGCTGGGCCTTCCAGCCGCCAAAACCGTCGGACTGCTGATCACACTGGGTTACCCCTCAGCGGATGATTCATTGCGGAGAAAAAAAAGAAAGCCACTGGAAACAGTGGTAACATTTAACGGGTACAATAGGCCTCATTCACGAAAGTGAAGGTGGTCAGATACGGATTGTGTTTGGTCAAAATGAGGAAATTTAGGAAAAATTTAACAAACGTGGGAGTTGAATCTACCCGAATCCCGTAGTATCTTTGAAAAAACTTTCAGGCTCATTATAATATGTTTCACTTAACAGACTCAATCCATGAAAAAATTACTGGTGTTTTTGATCGGAGTATTCATTCTGTCGGGTTGTGCAATGGTGAAATCACCCCTGACGGGATTCATTTATTCGGATGTGAAGGCTCCTTTTGCCGTGACCAGCAATACGGGTGCAGACCGGGTGGGTACGGCTGAAGCAACCTCCATTTTGGGGATCGTCGCACTGGGTGATGCCAGCATTGATGCAGCTGCAAAATCAGCAGGAATAACAAGGATCCATCATGTGGATGAGCATGTGAATGTTATCCTTGGGGTCTATGCCAAGTACAAGATTGTGGTTTATGGTGAGTAAGGCCAAAAAGGCATCGATCCTGGCCATTCTTTTATTCATTTGCATTTTTTCGGCACCTTCGGAAGTTTCGGGTCAGAAACTGTCGAAGTATTATACTTCTGCTCTCCTTGAAAGCGGAACTCTTTATTTCATTTTACCCCTGGATGATTTTCAGGAGAAGGAAACGAAAAGCCGCTTGATTTTTGACATCAGCTACCTGACAGGACGCGATTCTGTCACGATCAATTTTTCTTACTTTTCCTCCTCGTCCAATCCGGCTGACAGCCTATCACTGAGGTCAGGAGACTGTTCAACCACCTGTCGGGCCAGCAAACTGTTCATCGATGTTGAGAATCATCAGAAATGGCACCATCGTTTCACGGCCAAGCTTCCTTTCTCCGGCCTGGCCTGTTTCTTTAATGCACCTCTTCCGCCTGAAATCATCATCACAACGCAGGATGATCACCTGATCTACCGGGTCCGGAAAGGACACTGGAAAAAACAGGGAAGCATCATCTCATCCATCATACAGTTGATTCAGGCGAATTCATAGCGAAAGGTCCTCTTGCCTTACACTGGATTTCGTATTTTTGAAGTGACGATCCGTACCTTTGTTAAATATCAAAGTGCTTAATATTTTTAAAATGAAGAAAATACTGGTAATTCTTGTCCTCATGGCTCTGTCATTCGGCTTCATGACCTGTCAGCAGCCTGAACGTCCGGGGCAAACGACACCGGCAGCGGTGTGGTCCATCAGTCAGGATATTCAGAAATCAGCGATCGATACCCTCGTCGGACTTTACGGAGAACAGAACCGTTTCCGCATCGAGCGGGGTGTTAGACAGGTTGCTTCCCTCTGGCGTGCATCCGACGGTTCAACGGCGGATTTCCAGGCGTTCTGCAAGCAGCAGTTCATCGGAAATGAAGTGGATCTTGATGTTCTGTTCACCAAGCTTTCGCAGTACCTGGAGGTAGTGAATGGTAATTTTGGTAAAATGATCCTTCAGCTGAACGAGCCACTCGACCTGGATGTGGGCGAACTGACGGCCATTGACGAGATGTTCGGAGCGTATAATCCGGCATCTCATATGACGGAAGATTTTTACAACACTAAAATTGCCTTCATCGTTTCCCTGAACTTTCCCTTTTACTCCCTGAAAGAAAAGACGGAACTGGGCAGGGAGTGGACCCGCAAACAATGGGCCCATGCCCGGATGGGCGATCTTTTTACTTCGAGGGTTCCTCCCGAACTGTACCAGGCCGTTTATAAGGCAGGCACCGAAGCCAACACCTACATCCAGTCGTACAACATTTACATGGGAAAGCTGGTGGATTCGTCCATGAACAGCTGGTTTCCGGAAGATCTGCGCCTGATCACCCACTGGGGACTGCGCGACGAGCTCAAGTCTCACTATAACCAGGAGAACGGGCTTGCCAAACAGAAGATGATCTACCAGGTGATGCAGCGGATCATCGACCAGTCGATCCCTGTGGAGGTGATCGACAAAAATGACCTCCAGTGGGATCCGTACCTGAACAAAGTATACCGGGACGGGCAGCCGGTGGAATTCACCCGCGAGCCCGACAGGCGTTACGAATACTGGCTGAACAATTTCAAAGCCGTGAAAGCCATTGATCCCTACCAGCCCAACTATCCAAACTATGTGGACCGGAACTTTGAGACGGAGATGGAAATACCGTACGCCGATGTCGAAAAAATGTTCGTGGACTTCATCTCTTCGCCCGTGATCAGGGATGTGGGGAAGCTTGTCACAGAACGTTTGGGAAGGGATCTGCAGCCCTTCGACATCTGGTACAATGGGTTTAAATCGCGCAGCACCATTTCCGAAGAAGAGCTGACTAAAATCGTCAATGCGAACTATCCTTCCCGGGAGGCCTTTGAAAAAGATCTGCCGAATATTCTCATGAAGGTTGGTTTTACGCCTGCCAAAGCCACTGAGATTGCTTCGAAGATACAGGTGGACGCTTCCCGTGGCATTGGCCATGCGGCTGGCGCGGAGATGCGTTCGGAGAAGGCACACCTGAGAACCCGGATCGGGCCGGAGGGAATGAACTACAAGGGATACAACATTGCCACCCACGAGTTCGGGCACAACGTGGAACAGACCATTTCGCTCCAGGATGTCGATTATTATATCCTGAACGGCGTACCCAACACGGCCTTCACCGAAGCGCTGGCATTCATGTTCCAGAAACGCGACCTGGAGCTGCTGGGAATAAGGAGCGACGATCCGGACAAGGAAAAGATGCTGGCACTGGACAATTCCTGGGCAGCTTATGAGATCATGGGTGTATCGCTGGTCGACATGTACGCCTGGCGGTGGATGTATGCGCACCCGGATGCCACTCCGGCGCAGCTGAAAGAGGCGGTGATTGCCATTGCGAAGGATATCTGGAACAAGTACTATTCGGATGTGTTCGGTACCAGGGACGAACCCATCCTGGCCATCTACTCCCATATGATCTACCGTACCATCTATTTGCCCGCTTACCCGGTGGGTCACCTGATCGATTTTCAGCTTGAACAGCATATGCAGGGCAGGAATTTCGCCGACGAGGTCCAGCGGATCTATACCCAGGGCACGATCGTTCCCCAGGAGTGGATGCGGCAGGCAGTGGGGAGCGAAATTTCGGGTATGGCAACATTAGAGGCAGCAGCCAAGGCGATAGTTAATACTAACTGATGCAAATCCCAAATCCCAGGACCCAAATCCCAGGCAAATCCCAAAAGACAATTTCCAAGATTGGTCATTGAAGTACCTGAAGTCTGGAAATTGAATCCTGAAATTTGTTTGGATTTTGGATCATGGAATTTGGAATTTTGTATTTTGTATGTTTGCGCGATGTCGGTTCTTTCCTCTCACATTGGCGAATTAGCGGCGCTGGCCACTGCCTGTTTCTGGACGGTCACGGCGCTGACGTTTGAGGTGGCAAGCAAGCGGGTGGGTTCTTTATCGGTGAATTTGATCCGGCTGGTGTTTGCCTGGATCATTCTCTGCATTTTCAATGGGATCGTGCGTGGAATGCCCTTCCCGCAGGATGCTTCAGCCCATGCCTGGTTCTGGCTTGCCCTGTCGGGCATTGTCGGGTTGGTGATCGGGGACCTGATGCTGTTCGAATCGTATACCATCATTGGTTCCCGGACTGCGATGCTGGTTATGACCCTGGTGCCTCCCATCACGGCCGTTGTCGCCTGGATCGTGCTTGGGGAAGTGATGACCCTGATGAACATCCTGGGAATGTTTTTGACCATTGCCGGTATCGGAATGGCGATCTTCAGCCGGACCAATAAGGGAGAAAAGATGCAGATCCGTCATCCGGTCAGGGGGCTGTTACTGGCATTGGGCGGTGCTGCCGGGCAGGCGGTGGGCCTGGTGCTGAGCAAGTTCGGGATGGAGGATTACGATGCTTTTTCCGCAACGCAGATCCGGATCACGGCAGGCGTCATCGGGTTTATCATCGTCATTCTGCTGATGAGGCGCTGGGGCCGCGTAATGAAGGCAGTCCAGGATCCAAAGGGAATGTTGACGATCACGGTGGGATCTGTTTTCGGTCCGTTCCTGGGCATTTCCTTTTCCCTGCTGGCCGTCCAGCACACCTCCACGGGCATTGCCTCCACCATCATGGCGATCGTTCCCATTTTCATCATCCTGCCATCTGTGGTCATTTTCAGGGAAAAGGTATCGTGGAAAGAAGTCCTCGGGGCGTTTGTGTCGGTGGGAGGGGTGGTGCTATTTTTTGTTTGAATTACGATTACCGATTACCCAGATAGAGGTAAAGGTGGAATTTGATATAGAGATATGAAAGGAAAGATGATATCAGATTTCATCCCTCCTTTCATATCTCTGCTTCTACCTGACCCTCTACTTCTATCTGGGTAATCGGTAATGGTTATTCATTGAGCAGTTTCTCAATAACTACCGGAAAGTACTCATACTCGAGCTGATGAACCTTTTGGGCAAGGCTTTCCGCCGTATCGTCCGGTTCTACGGGGCAGCGTGCCTGGAAAATGATCTGGCCGGAATCGTAGACCTCATTGACATAATGGATCGTGATACCGGATTCCTTCTCTCCTGACCGGATCACCGATTCATGGACGATCGGTCCGTAGAAACCACTGCCGCCATATTTTGGGAGCAGGGCAGGATGGATGTTGATGATTTTATGGGGATAGGCCTTCAGGATGTTTTCAGGGACAAGCCAGAGAAACCCTGCCAGTACGATCAGGGATATCTTATTCGTTTTCAGGATGTTTAAAACGTCATCGGTTTGATAAAACTGCTTACGATTGAAAACAAAGGTGGGTATTCCAAATGTTTCAGCACGTTTCAGCACATAAGCATCCTGCCTGTTGGCAAGGATTAGTTTAATGCAGATATCCTGATTCGACCGGAAATATTCAGCAATATTCCCGGCATTGGTGCCACTCCCGGAGGCGAAGATGGCTATATTCTTCATGTTCAGGTGGATGTTTCACGCTGCAATGTAAGAATTTCAGCGGAAAATTGACTGTTTTTTTTGTTTTGAGCCTTAAAATTACTTTCTTTGCACCCAATTAACCAAAACCAGAAAAGATATGTCAGACATTGCATCGAGAGTAAAAGCTATCATCGTTGATAAGCTGGGTGTTGACGAGAACGAAGTAACACCCGAAGCCAGTTTCACCAATGATCTTGGTGCTGATTCGCTGGATACTGTTGAGTTGATCATGGAATTTGAAAAGGAGTTCAATATTGCCATTCCTGACGATCAGGCAGAAAAGATCGGTACGGTTGGCGATGCGATCAAGTACATTGAGGATAATACCAAATAAATTGGTACATGGAATTAAAACGAGTCGTAGTAACCGGACTTGGCTCACTAACCCCGCTAGGCAATAACGTTTCGGACTACTGGAACGGATTGGTCAGCGGGGTTAGTGGTGCTGAGCTGATTACCCGTTTTGACACGTCGAAATTCAAGACCAAATTTGCCTGTCCGCTGAAAGGCTATGATCCGTTGCACTATTTTGACCGTAAAGAGGTCAGAAAGTATGATCCGTTTACCCAGTATGGACTGGTAACGGCCGACGAGGCGGTCAGGGATTCGGGTCTGGATCTGGAGAAAATTGACTCCAACCGTGTCGGGGTGATCTGGGGTTCAGGGATCGGGGGGCTGGAAACATTCCTGGAAGAGATCGTAGCTTATGGAAGAGGGGATGGTACGCCGCGTTTCAGTCCGTTCTTTATCCCCAAGATGATCGTCGACATCACTGCCGGACATATTTCCATTAAATATGGATTCAGGGGTCCCAATTTTACGACTGTTTCGGCCTGCGCTTCTTCGGCCAATGCCTTGGTGGATGCCATGAATTACATCCGGCTCGGCAAAGCCGATGTGTTTGTCACAGGCGGGAGTGAGGCGGCCATCAATGACGCAGGGGTCGGTGGATTCAATGCGATGCATGCCATATCCACACGAAATGATGATCCGAAGACTGCTTCCAGGCCTTTTGATAAGGACCGGGATGGATTTGTCATCGGGGAAGGAGGCGGAGCGCTGATTTTCGAAGAGCGGCAACATGCCCTGAAACGGGGGGCCCGGATCTATGCCGAAGTCATCGGTGGCGGACTTTCCGGGGATGCTTACCACATGACCTCTCCCCATCCGGAAGGACTGGGGGCATATCTTTGCATGAAAACTGCCCTGGAGGATGCCGGAATAAAACCTGAGGAGATCGACCATATCAATACCCATGGCACCTCCACACCCCTGAATGATGTCACTGAATCCAAGGGAATCAGCAAACTCTTTGGAGAGCACGCCTGCAAGATCAGTATCAATTCCACCAAATCCATGACCGGACACCTTCTGGGAGCTGCTGGTGCCGTTGAGGCGATTGCGGCCATCCTGGCCATCTATCATGATATTGTACCCCCTACCATCAACCATTTTACGGATGATCCTGATATTGACAACAAGCTGGATTTCACCTACCATACTGCGGTGAAAAGAGCGATCCACACTGCGCTGAGCAATACGTTCGGCTTTGGTGGACACAATGTTTCGATCGTTTTCAGGAAACATCAGGATTAAGTTTTTTAACTCTTGAAGAAGCTCAAACCTGTAAAAGTTTATCTTTCCGAGGAAAAAGACCTTTACGACGCCATTTATTCCATCTTTGGCTATTACCCGGGTAACATTTTTCTCTATAAACTTGCTTTTCGCCCAAGATCTGCGGCCGTCGAGCTTTTTAACGGCAAAAAGATCAGCAATGAACGGCTGGAATTCCTGGGTGATGCGGTCCTCAGTCTTGTAGTGGCCGATTATCTCTTTAAGAAATTCCCTTTCAAGGATGAAGGATTTCTGACCGAAATGCGATCGAAGATGGTCAGCCGGGCCCAGCTCAACTCCCTTTCCGTGAACCTGGGACTGGACCACCTGATTGAAACCAGCCATGCAGGATCAACACAGTCCAGGTCCATGATGGGTGACGTACTGGAAGCCTTCCTGGGAGCAATCTACCTGGATAAAGGATATGAATTTTCCTATAAAATCATTGTATCCCATATCATTAAATACCATATGGATATCAATGAGCTGGAAACCCAGGACCTGAACTTCAAAAGCAAACTCCTCGAATGGACACAGAAATCGAAGAAAGTACTGGAATTTCGTGTAATCGAAGAAGCAGGCTCCAAGCATCGTAAACATTATCTGGTTGAAGCAGTGATTGATCAGACCGTCTTAGGTAAGGGCGGAGGACCCTCGATCAAAGCAGCGGAGCAAAACGCCGCCGAGGAAGCCTGCAACCATATTTTCCAGGATGATCCGGTTTTTCAGGACGAGTAAGGGCCATGGCAAAAAAATACAATCTGGAACTGACGCGGCAGAAGCACTGGCCCGTATTCATTGGGATCGCCTGCCGGTCGAAAGATTATCAGCTTTGTTTTCACATCAACAAAAAGCTGGATCTGCACTTAAGGAAATTGCCGGATTTCGGGATCGTCTTTCCCGGTAAATTTGAATCCTGCTCATACTCACTGTATCGCCATCAGGACACCAACCGCCGTCTTGATTATTTGCTTTTATCCAATCATCACCCTGATTCCAAGCTGATCCCCGAATTCAAGCAAACCGATTATTTCCTGATGGTTAGCGGTGAGACCACCGCTGCGGAGACCGAGAGGCTCATTCATGCCCTCCGGTCAGTGCCGGGTGTTTTGCTGGCCTATTACCTTGACCTGAGCAAAACAAAACAGATGGATGTGATCCTTGCCGATCTGGAGCTCCACCTTCTGGAAACCGATAAAAAAGGCTGAGGGCATTCCCTCTTGCCGCCAGAGCCTTACTGTTCAACAGGCACCGGCACGGATGGCTGCACCGGAGTTTTAACCCTGACAGGTGCCGCCTGCTGATCAGGTTTCCGTATGGTCATTTCGGCAAGGATCCTGTCAGCTCCTGCATATTTATCAATGATGAACAACACATAGCGGATGTCGACGCTGATGGTTCTTTGCAGTTCGGGTTCAAAGGCAATATCACCGCTCATGGCTTCCCAGTTGCCGTCGAAAGCCAGCCCGATCAGCTCTCCGCTGCCATTGATGACCGGAGAGCCTGAATTTCCCCCTGTAATATCGTGGTTCGACGTAAAACAAGTGTACATTTCGCCGTTTTCGCCGTAAGGTCCGAAATCACTCCTGGCCCAAAGGTCTTTCAATTTTTCAGGAACCACAAATTCCCAGTTGGATGGATCTTCCTTTTCTATTACTCCGTCGAGACTGGTTCTGAAGTCGTAATGCACCGCATCGGCCGGGTAGTAATCCAGGATTTGTCCGTAGGTAAGGCGCATCGTAAAATTGGCATCCGGGTAAAAGGTCCTGTCTTTTTGCATTGCCAGCAGTCCTTCCATGTAAAGCCGGCGTGATTTTGCCAGCAGGGTGTTTTGATCCTCCACCTCCGACATTTTCGCCCGGTAGTAATCCATGAATTGCTGGATGAAAGAAAAAACCGGGTCTTTCTCCAGGATCCTGGCACTGGGTTTATCCAAAAAGTCCATAACCTTTTGCTGGTCGGCAAAGATGGATTTTTCAAATGTCCTGGCTGCGTAGCTGCAAAAATCACCCTTGTATTTGGCATGAATGGCTTCGATCACGGGCGGATGGAAGGATGCCGGAACGTCGTTATAAAAAAGACTCAGCATGGCCGACAGCAGTTTTTGGTCCGTAGGGGCGTTGTAATCCTTGAAATACCGTTTGCTTTGATTTTTCAGAGAGGCAATCAGCTGGTCAATTTTTTTCTGATCTGCTTCCTTTTTCAACAGCTCCCTGTAGAGATCTGAAAAATTCCGGGAGAAGCCTAAGATCTCACAGCCCCTGAGGATGCCTTCGCTGGAATAGAACCTGAAAAGGTCATACGGTTTGAGGACTCCGTAGGCTTTTTCCATATCCCCCAGGATAGTTCCATAACGCGCTTCCAGATCGGGAGAGGTGGCAATCCACATTTGGAAGGCGGCTTCCGCCGCTCTTTTGTCATCAGCCACCTTCAGCCGTTTCAATCCTTTGGTCTGTCCAATGTAGTATTTCCAGTAGTTGGAGGTGCCGGCATATTTACTGGCGTACTGGATCCGGATGGCCGGATCAGAGTCCATCGCTTCCCGCAGGATATCCAGTTTCTGCCGCCGGATCTTCACGATGGAAGGGTTGTTCTGGTCAATGGCGGTCTCAACTCCAAAGGATGGCAGATACCGGTCGGTACCTCCGGGGTATCCCAGGATCATGGCAAAATCGCCCTTTTGAACGCCACCGATGGAAATGGGTAAATAATGTTTGGGTTTCAGGGGGATATTGTCTTTGGAATAAGGTGCAGGTTTTCCATCGGGGCCCGCGTACACCCTGAACAGGGAGAAATCCCCTGTATGCCGCGGCCACATCCAGTTATCGGTATCGGCCCCGAATTTGCCGATGGAGGAAGGGGGCGCCCCGACAAACCGTATATCGGTAAAGGTCTCATAGACGAACAGGTAGAATTCATTCCCGAAATAGAAGCTTCTGACAGAGGCATTGTAGTGGGTTCCGGCAGCAGCCTCCGCTTCGATCTCCCTGGAGACTTTCCGGATAGCTTCTTCACGGCCGGCCTCGGTCATCTGCTCCTCCAGACTGCCCAGCACACGAGAGGTCACATCTTCGATCCTGATCAGGAACTGGGCGGTAAGGCCTTCATTGGGAAGCTCTTCTTCGAAGGAGCCTGCCCAGAAGCCATCGGTGAGATAATCATGCTCAACGGAACTGTGCGACTGGATGGCACCATATCCACAGTGATGGTTTGTCAGGATCAGACCCTGCTCCGAAATGATCTCACCGGTGCATCCCCGCCCGAAAATGATGATGGCATCCTTGAGGCTGGAATGGTTTACACTGTAGATTTCGTCAGCAGTCAGCCTGAGCCCCATTTCCTGCATATCAACATAATTAAGGCGATCGATCAGCAGGGGAAGCCACATACCCTCATCAGCACGAAGAGAGGGGCTGTGAAGAAATGAAAGTAGCAGAATGGTCAGGAAAATACGTTTCATACGCTGTTTGTTTTACTGGTTAGAAATACTTTTCACCTTTGTTCTCACGAACGTCGTTCACAAACTGACGGATCATCTGCTCATCGGATTTGCGGCAGATCAGCAGAATGCCCTCTGATTCGACGACGATATAATCTTCCAGTCCCTGGATCACGGCCAGTTTATCCGAAGGCATATGGATGACGCAATTTTTTGTATCGTAGGTCATCACCTGGTCGCCGATGACGGAATTACCCTGTTCATCCTTTGGCCGCTGTTCATACAGCGATCCCCAGGTTCCCAGGTCCGACCATCCGAAATCGGAGGCAAGGACGAAAACATTTTCCGCTTTTTCCATGATCCCGTAGTCGATGCTGATGCTTTTACAGATCGCATAGGCCTTCCGGATAAATTCCGTTTCACCGGGCGTACCATAGACAGCTGTCCCTTGCCTGAAGATGGAGTCCACTTCCTCCAGGTACAGGTGAAAAGCATCCAGGATGCTGTTCAGCGACCAGACAAAGATCCCCGAGTTCCAAAGAAACTCACCGCTCTGAAGGAAGAACCTCGCCATCTCGATCTCGGGTTTTTCCGTGAAGGTCTTGACCCGTTTCATCCTTAAGTCAGCAGGATACGGAATGGATTCAACAAACTGGATGTATCCGTAGCCGGTATCGGGCCGGTGGGGTTTGATACCCAGGGTGATCAGCCAGGGATTTTTTTCAGCGGCGGCAAGGGCCGATTGAATGATGTCAAGAAAACTATCTTCCTTTAAAATGATATGGTCTGAGGGTGCCACAACGATCGTAGCATGCGGATTGCGCTTTTTGATCCGGTAGTTGGCGTAGGCAACACAGGGCGCTGTGTTTCTCCGTGCAGGTTCACACAATACCTGGGATTCCTCTATACCCGGTATTTGTGATACGACCAGCTCCTTATACAGTTCACTGGTAACGATGAAGATGTTCTGCTTCAGGCAGATCTTCTCAAAACGTTCAAAGGTCTGTTGAAGCAAGGTTTTCCCGGTACCCAGGATATCGATGAACTGCTTCGGGTGGGAAAGTTTGCTGACCGGCCAGAATCTCGAACCGATCCCGCCAGCCATGATGACACAAAAGTAATTTTCGTTCATACCGGTGAAGGATTAAATGCAAATCCGATCATAGGGCACCCGGCAAAAATACGAAACAAACCATTAGGATAAGGAGTCAGAACTGGGGATATGCACAGCTTTTTACAGGATCATTGCTGCGTGTGCCGGGAAATGCGTCACATCCGCAGTCGTATTTTTCATACCTTCGTTTAAGTTTTTTGTATTTCTTGCTTTTGCTTGAGTAGTACTTTTCACTGGAAGCACAACCTGTAAAAAGGATAGTGGCACCCACAAAGGTCAGGATAACCATCATGGAAGGTCGTTTTCGGATCCTATCCCGGAATAGGTATTTTTGAATGGCAGGCATTGTTGAAAATTACACCCCAGCAATGGAGGTCTTTGAAATAATCGCTAAATTAGCGGAAATATTTTCCCGTGCTGAAAGTTTTTTCTCAATTGGGGGAGTACCTGCTTTTGATGCATCAGGTTTTTAAAAGGCCTGAAAAATTCCGGATCTTTCACCAGCAAACGGTCAAGGAGGTGGAGAGCATCGGACTTGAATCACTCTGGATCGTTTCGATCATTTCAGTATTCATGGGTGCTGTTGCCACGATCCAGATGGCCTTTAACATTGACACTCCGCTGATCCCGAAGTTCACCATTGGATTTGCCACGCGTCAGACCGTTGTCCTTGAATTTTCTCCCACGATGATCAGCCTGATCCTGGCGGGAAAGGTCGGCTCACGGATTGCCTCTGAGATCGGAACGATGAGGGTCACCGAACAGATCGATGCCCTGGAGATCATGGGGGTCAACCCGGCAAATCACCTCATCCTTCCCAAAATTGCAGCCTCCATTTTCATCAATCCCATCCTGATCATCATCAGCATGGTACTGGCTCTTCTCGGGGGCTGGCTCGTGGGGATCTCCACCAATCTGGTGACCACTACGGATTATATTCTCGGACTCCGGGCGTTTTACCAATCCTCTGATATTGCCTATGCTTTGATCAAAACGGGTGTTTTTGCATTTTTGATTACTTCCATTTCCGGATTTTACGGATACAGAACCCGGGGCGGAGCCGAAGATGTAGGGAAAGCCAGCACAAAAGCCGTAGTGCAAAGCAGCATTTTCATCATTCTGTTCAATCTCATCCTGACCCAGCTGTTGTTGAATGATTGAAGTTAATCATATATCCAAGTCCTTCAACGGGAATCAGGTACTTTTTGACATTACTACCCGGTTCACAAAAGGAAGGAATAACCTGATCATCGGCAGGAGCGGTTCGGGCAAGACCGTCCTGCTAAAGTGCATCATTGGGCTGTACACTATTGATGATGGGGACATTCTCTATGAGGACAAGAGCCTGATGGCCATGGATTTTGAAAGCAGGAAGAATCTGCGGAAGGAGTTTGGCACCCTGTTCCAGGGCGGTGCTTTGTTCAGCTCATTGAACGTTGAGGAGAACGTGATGTTCCCCCTGACCATGAATACGGATATGGGGAATAAGGAAAAACTCGACCGGGTCAATTTTTGCCTGCAGCGCGTCCGGCTCGAAAATGCCAATAAGCTGTATCCGTCGCAGCTCAGTGGCGGGATGACCAAGCGTGTCGCCATTGCACGGGCCATCGCCCTGAATCCAAGGTATCTTTTCTGTGATGAACCCAACTCCGGACTGGATCCCAGTACAGCCAATGTCATCGATAAGCTTATCAATGAGATCACCGAAGAATACCAGATCACAACCATTGTCAATACGCATGACATGAATTCAGTGATGGAGATCGGTGATCAGGTGGCCTTTATCCACGAGGGACACCTCTGGTGGGAAGGGAGCAGGGACGACATTCTCCAGTCAGACAACAAGGAGTTGAACGATTTTGTATTTGCCACCGAGCTTACCAGGAAATTAAAAAGATAACAGCATGAATGCGCTGGACTTCATCCTGATCGTTCCGCTGCTTTTCATGGCTTACCGTGGGTATTCAAAGGGCCTGATCATCAGCCTGGCTACCCTTGCTGCGCTCATACTGGGGATCTGGGCGGGTATCCGGTTCAGCGGGGCAGCCTCCGGCTATGTAGGTCAGATCATCCATGCGGATGAGAAGTACCTGCCCGCCATAACTTTTATGGTCATTTTCATTCTGATCCTGGTAGTCGTTCACCTTTTTGGCAAAATGCTTGAAAAACTTGCTGATCTGGTGGCCCTCGGCTGGATCAACAAGCTCCTGGGAGGTCTGTTTGGCGCTGCCAAGGCAGTTCTTTTACTGAGTGTCCTGCTTTATCTCATCACGACTTTTGACAGGAATGAGAAGCTGATCACCCCGGGGGTGAAAGAGAATTCCTTTCTTTATCAGCCGGTTGCTTCGATCGTTCCGCTGTTGCTACCGTTCTTTCATCTTGATAAGCTGAAATTAAACCATCTGCAGGAAAAGGACATCATTGCCGACAGCGGATTTATGCCCCTATAGCCGCCACGCCTGGCAGCATTTTCCCCTCCATAGCTTCCAGCATGGCACCGCCACCGGTGGATACGTAACTCACTTTACCGGCAAGGTGGTATTTGTTGATGGCCGCAACGGAATCCCCGCCGCCGATCAGGCTGAAAGCACCTTTTTGCGTGGCGGAAGCGACCGTTTCTGCAATGAATCTTGTCCCTGCTTCGAAATTTGACATTTCAAAAACTCCCATGGGGCCATTCCACAGAATGGTTGAGGAGTCCTGTATGATCTCAGCGAAGATCTTCCTGGTTTCGGGCCCGATATCCAAGCCCATCCATCCCTCCGGTATCCGGTCGGCCTGGACGATTTTCCGGGGGGCATCATTGTTGAATTCGCTTGCTGCAACCGCATCCACGGGAATCATCAGGTTCACGCCCAGCTCCTTCGCCCTGTAGAGGGCAGCTTTGGCCACATCCAGCAGTTCGTCCTCCACCAGCGAATTCCCGATCAGGCCCCCTTGGGCCTTGATGAACGTGAACATCATTCCACCCCCGATGATCAGGTTATCCACCTTATCCATCAAATGATGGATGATCTCGATCTTGCCCGAAACTTTTGCGCCTCCCAGAATGGCCGTAAAGGGATGCCTTGACGAGACCAGGACTTTGTTGATGTTCTCCACTTCATTCGCCATCAGGTATCCGAACATTTTCTTTTCAGGGAAGAAACTGGCAATGACGGCGGTGGAAGCATGTGCCCGGTGGGCTGAACCGAACGCATCGTTCACATAAACATCACCAAGCCTGGCCAGTTTACCGGCAAACGCTGTGTCTCCTTTGGTTTCTTCTTTATGAAACCGAAGGTTCTCCAGCAGCAGGACATCACCCGGCCGGAGGCTGGCGGCTTTTTCAGCAGCCTGCTCACCAACGCAGTCATCCGCAAACTGAACCCGGGTGTGAAGAACCTGTGAAAGATAGCCTGTCAGATGCTTCAGGGAAAATTTTTCCTCCGGACCTTCTTTTGGCCGGCCCAGGTGCGACATGACAATGATGGCTCCGCCGTCGTCAAGGATTTTCCGCAGTGTGGGAACAGCAGCATCGATGCGCATCGTATCCGTGATCTGGAACAGATCGTTGAGCGGTACATTGAAATCAACACGCACCAGCGCTTTCTTGTCTTTGAAATCAAAATTTTCGACCGTCTTCATAAAATCACGTATTGGATTGTTAAAAAAAGGGTACAAAGATAGATTTTTATCCTCTCGCTTGCCTGATTTCTTTAAATTTGCCCTGCATCCTATTCTACCATCATGAAGCGGTATCAGGGCAATCTTGTTTCCAAACTTCCTCAGACCGGTACATCCATCTTTGCCGTCATGACCCAAATGGCTAAGGAGTACAAGGCGATCAATCTTTCCCAGGGTTTTCCTGATTTTCCCATCCAGGGATCCTTGATCGACCTGGTGAGTAAATATATGAAACTCGGCTACAACCAGTATGCCCCGATGGAAGGTGTGCCCGAACTCAGGGAGATGATTGCCCATAAGGTAAAGAAGATCTACCGCACGGCGTATCATCCCGACAAGGAGATCACGATCACCGCAGGGGCTACCCAGGCTCTGTATACGGCCATTTCCGCCTTTGTGAAAGATGAGGATGAAGTGATTGTCTTTGAACCAGCTTACGATTCCTATGCTCCTTCGGTTAAGTTGAACGGCGGCATGATCAAATATTCGGAACTGGTCTACCCTGATTTTCACATCGACTGGGAAAAGCTTCCACAGCTGATCAGCTCCCGCACGAAGATGATCATTCTTAATTCTCCCCATAATCCTACAGGAGCCGTCATTAAGCCGGATGACCTGCTTAAACTTGAAAAACTCATCAAGAACAGGGATATCCTCATCCTCAGTGATGAGGTATACGAACATCTTATTTTTGATGGCATCCGGCACGAAAGCATCTGCCTGTACCCGGAACTTGCATCACGGACCCTGGTGGTGGGATCATTCGGAAAGATTTTTCAGACAACCGGGTGGAAGATCGGGTACGTTCTGGCTCCGGAAGAGCTGATGACCGAGTTCAGAAAAGTGCACCAGTTCATTGTTTTTACCTGCAACTCGCCTGTTCAGTATGCCTTTGCTGAATTTTTAAAGGATGAAAATAACTATAAGCATCTTTCGGAATTTTTTCAGGCCAAAAGGGATTATTTTGTGAACCTGGTCAGCGGTAGCCGCTTTGAAGTCATTCCATCCTACGGTACCTATTTTCAGCTTCTGGATTATGGAAAGATATCCGATGAAAAGGACAGGCTGTTTGCTGAAAGGCTGATTCATGAAAATGGCATTGCCTCCATTCCGGTTTCGTCATTCTATCACAATCAGACCGACCATAAAGTTCTCAGGTTTTGCTTTGCCAAGACAGACGAGACCCTTGAAAAAGCAGCAAAGATCCTATGCAAGATATAACCTTAACACTGATCCAGGCAGACCTGATCTGGGGCGACCGCCAGGCTAACCTGCAGAAGTTTACCGAGCGGCTTCAGCAGATCCCTGCACCAGCCGACATCATCGTGCTGCCGGAAATGTTCACCACGGGATTTGTGGTTGAACCGGAGTCCCTGGCTGAAACGACCGACGGTCCTTCCATGCAGTGGCTGAAAGAACAAGCGTCACTTCGTCAGGCGCTGATCACCGGGAGCATCATTATCCAAAAGGACGGACATTACCTCAATCGCATGATCTGGATGCGGCCCGATGGGACGTGGGATTACTATGATAAACGGCATCTGTTTACGTTCGGGGGCGAACACCATCGGTTCACACGAGGCGACCTGGCACCGGTTTTCACTTACAAAGGATGGAAGTTCAAGCCGCTGATCTGCTATGACCTGAGGTTCCCGGTGTGGTGCAAAAATAAACTGCGGGAAGCAACGTACGATTATGATGTGCTGATCGACATTGCCAGCTGGCCGGATGTGCGCCGGAATGCCTGGACCCTTTTTTTGGCATCGCGTGCAATGGAGAACATGGCCTATGCCGTGGGTGTCAACCGTGTCGGAAAGGACGCCAACGGAGTTACCTTTTCGGGCGACACCACCGTGGTTGACCCTCTTGGCAATCCACTGGTCACAACCGAACCCTGCCAGGAAGCCCTGGTGGCCGTGACGCTTTCATTCAGTAAACTAACGCATATCAGGGAACATTTTGGCTTCGGACGGGATTGGGATAGCTTTCAGATATCAGATATCAGATGAACCGATATTTGATTTACGATTTTTTAAACAGGGTTTCAGAGATGGGGCTGATGGAAAGATCAAGATAAAAAGAGAAACATAAACATTTTTATTTGTAGACAGGTTCGTTTTTGCTGCCGTTATTTCCTATGCCGATACAAATTTCAGCAGTTATTATTACCCATAACGAAGAACGGAACATTGCCCGTTGCCTGGAATCCCTGTGGGGGATCGCAGACGAGATCGTGGTGGTCGATTCCTTTTCGACCGATAAAACGCCGCAGATCTGCATGGAATACAGGGTAAGATTCTACCAGAGGGCCTTTGACGGGTATTCCAGCCAGAAGAACTACGGGAATTCCCTGGCATCCCATTCCTTTATCCTGTCACTTGACGCGGATGAAGCCCTGACAGAATGCCTTAAAAAAGAACTCCTGAAGGTGAAAGAGCAGGGTGATCAGGATGGATATCAGATGCGAAGGATGGCAAATTATTGCGGCAAGTGGATCCGTCACGGAGCCTGGTATCCGGATGCCAAGCTCCGTGTTTTCAATAAAGAAAAAGGGACCTGGTCGGACAACCTGGTCCACGAAGAGGTCATCATGGCAGCAGGGTCCCGGGTTGGCAGGCTCAAGGGCCATCTTTTACACTATTCCTACTATTCCATTGATGAGCACATCAGCCAGTCGAACCGTTATTCAACGCTGGCTGCAACAGAATTGCACCAGAACGGTGCATCCTTTTCGTTTCTAAAGATGCTGGTCAAACCCTGCTTCCGGTTTATCAGGGATTATGTTTTCCGGCTGGGATTTCTGGATGGAATGTCCGGATTTATAATCGCCCGGATAACAGCGCAGTCAGTTATGCTAAAATATGCTAAATTGCGGCTTCTTAAAAAGGGAGCGGTTCCCGTCACTCAAAATCCCTGATCACCCCATGCAGGAATGGCTTGTCATAGTAAATCCCAACGCCGGCAGGCGAAAAGCAGAAAAAGACTGGAAACAGATCTCCTACCTTCTCGTTAAAAATGACATTCCCTTTAAAAGTGTATTCACCGAGCACAGGGATCATGCGGTAAAACTTGCGAAAAAATTCATTGAAGCCGGTTTCAAAAAAATCATTGTCGTGGGAGGAGATGGAACGTTCAGTGAAACGGTCAACGGAGTTTTTCAGCAGAAACGTTATCTGCCCACGGAGATCAGCCTTGGAATGATACCTGTGGGGACAGGCAACGACTGGGCGCGTATGTTCCACATTCCTTTTCAATACAAACCTGCCATTAAGATCATCCGCAACGAGATGATGTTCATCCAGGATGTCGGCAAAGTGACCTATATGAATTCCGACCATCCTGTAGAACGGTATTTTGTCAATATGACCGGAATGGGATACGATGCCCTGGTGGCAGAGAAGACCAATAAACAAAAGGAACGTGGGAAAGGAGGGCCGCTGTCGTACATGTACAATATTTTCTCCAGTCTTTTTTCGTTCAAAAATATCCGGTACGAGATCACCATTGACGATAAAAAGATCAAGGGAGATGTATTCAGCATGAATATCGGGATCTGCAAATACAATGGCGGAGGGATGATGCAACTGCCCTTCGCCGATCCGGCCGACGGTTTGCTGGATGTCACGGTGATCAATAAAGTGGGTCGCTTTACGATCATCCGCAATGTAAAGAATCTGTACGATGGTTCTTTTGTCAAGATTCCCCAGGTGCAGACTTTCCAGGGAAAGACCGTTCACGTGGAGTCAGCCCGCAAGATGTATCTGGAAGCGGATGGGGAATCCCTGGGTCATTCTCCCTTTACATTTGAGATCCTTCCTGCGAGTCTCAAGGTCATTGTTGGCGGATTGCCCGGATAAAATCTTCCGGCAGCCGCGTCACTTTCTTCCGTTCGTAATCGAAAGCCACCTGTTTTGTCCTTCCGTTCAGCACCTCCACCTCATCCACCATCCTTTTAACGGAATAAGCCAGTTCGAAGGAGGAATTGCCCACCTTAGCAACGGCAATGTCGGCATAAAGGGTGTCGTGAAGGAACACTTCCCGGCGAAAGTACACGTGGGCTTCGGTCAGGATGATGCCTGCCTGGTCACCGATATGTCGTTCCGAAAAACCAATGGATTCCAGAAACCGGATCCTTGCATCCTGGAACAGAAGCAATGCTTTATCATTTCCGAGATGGCCGCCGTAATTGATATCACCGATGCGGATCTCGAAATGGGCGATGCGGTTTTTGCTGATCCACATCATTGACCGAAATAGACTTCTCCCAGCCAGACCGGGTTGATGCAGATCACCGGGATGGCGGCTTCGTTAAAGATCAGTTTTTCGCTCCAGCTGCTGTTATGGAAATCAGGCTGATCAATGCGGCTGTCGGTCATCATCACAATGGCGTCGGCTTTCTGTTCCCTGGCAAAGCTGATCAGCTGCTGCTCATACTGCGAGGTTTTTTCCGCCTCGTGCATCTCATAGGGCACTTTTTCATTTTCGAACCGCTCGGTGATCTGACCGGTGATGATGGCCAGCTGGTTCTTTTCAAGGATTTCCGCGGCGCTCTGCTTGAAAACAATGATCTTGCTCCCCATCAGCCGATGAAATCCAATCGTAGGGGTTACCTGCTGCCGGGATTCAATATGAATGGTTACAGGAAAAACGATTTTACCGAAGGATGAATAACCCGACTCCTGCTGAATGACAACCACCGGAACGGGAGACTGCGAAACCACTTTGAACGCATAGCTTCCGAAAAGGTACTGCAGTCCCTTTTTCCCATGGGTGCCCAGGACCATCAGGTTCACCTTCATCTCGGAAGCCACCTGGCTGATCACATCAAAGATCGTCCCTTCCCGTGCTGTATAGGTCACCTTGATGGGGTGGTTTTTTTCGACCTCTTTCTTTAGGACGGCCAGTTGTTCGATGATCGTTTCCACTCCCTTTTTTTCACGTTTGAGCCTGGTCCGGGTCTGGGTGGTGATTACGTGTAATAGCAGTACGTTGAAATTCATTTGTTGAGCCATTTCAGCTGCGTAGTCAACAGCATGCCGGCAGGTTTCAGAGAAATCCGTCGGTACCAGGATCAAATCTTGAGGTTTTGTTTTCATGTTAAAAGGAATTGTCTTTGATTCTGAACAAAAATACAGGGAAATTTGGAAAGGAATGTCATTCGATGAAATTCTTTTGCGGCATTTTACCATTGTCGCGCAGGGCTGCTTTCGCTTTCTCGCCGAATTGCCGTAACTGATCAACAATTTCAGGGAACCTGGGCGCCACATTGAACCGTTCCCCCGGGTCCTTCTCCAGCTGGTAAAGTTCATAATCCCCCAGCTCCGGAGCCCCGCCTGTCTGGATGGAAGGTACGGCCAGCTTCCAGTTTTTATACCTCACGCTCATCAGCATGCCATCCGGTTCAAATCCAAAAAACAGCAGGTGCACGGGTTCGGTTTGCTGCCCGGTAAGCGCCGGCAACAGGCTCTTCCCGTCGATGATCACCCCGGAAGGTAACGGTGTTCCTGCTGCGGCAGCAAATGTTGCGAACAGGTCAAATCCTGCGGCGATCATATCCGATGTTGTTTTGCCGGGGATGACACCAGGCCAGCGCAGGATGCAGGGCACACGCACCCCCCCTTCGTACCTTGACTGATCCTTGCCTCCCCTGAGCAGGTGGACACGGCTGGTATCCGTGCGGGCATATTTCCCGTAACACGTCTCCAATTCTTTATCCCGGTTGATTTGCGGGCCATTGTCTGAGGAAAAGACGATCAGCGTGTTTTGTTCGATCCCTATTTCCTTCAACGTTTTCAGGATGGCCCCGGTGGAAAGGTCCATAAAGCTGACGGCATCTCCGAAGTTTCCTGCAGGTCCATCCGCATCGAAACCCTGGGGAATGAACCAGGGCACTTGCGTTTCAACAGGTGCAAACAGGAGGTAGAAAGGTTTGCCCTTACCGGCCGCATCGCGGATGAACCGGCACGCTTCCTGCCTGAAAAGCGCCGGTAGTTCAGCCAGATCCGGGTTGCTGCAGTATTTTAAGATGAGCGTATCCCGGATGAGCGGAATGGGAGGGTAATCATTCAATCCTGTTCCCCCGGGCTGTTCCGGGCCGAGGTCCTTTGCATAGGGTATCCCCATAAAATATTCAAATCCTTGATTAGCAGGAAGATATTTAGCCAGGTGTCCAAGTTGCCAGCTGCCGATGATTCCGGTGGTGTATCCTTTTGATTTCAGTAAGGCCGCAATGGTAACTTCGGCAGAAGGATCCAGTCCGTTTTCTGATTCCGGAGTAAGAGCGGGAATGCCTTTCCCTTTGTTCATCCTCGGTGCGTACCTTCCGGTCAGGATCGCAGCCCGGCTGGCAGTGCCTGAACCATGAGGCGAGTAAAAACCCGTAAGGCGGACTCCTTCCGCAGCAAGCCTGTCGAGGTTGGGCGTCAGTATCGTGGTGGATCCATAGCATCCCATATCATCATAGCCGACGTCGCCGGCAAGGATATGGATGATGTTGGGCTGCCTGCCTGTCTCCGCAACCTGGGGCGCCACATCGTTAACAGCAAGGCATATCGTAAAGAGCAGGAACAGAAATAACCGCATCGGATTGAAAAGCCGGATCTTAGGAATTATGTTCATGGAATGAAGTTAATAAGAGGCAAAGATACACACTGGACAAATGATTTTGCTATCTTTAAAACCTCATTTCATTTTAGGGGATTTGCTTCATGAGGAGAGCGGTACTGGTCGTCATTCTTGTTTTTTTAAGCTGGTCGGTGCTCTGGTCGCAGACTGAGTGCGGGCAGATTGTGCTGGAAGAAGGAAGGAAACTGTATGAGACAGGCCGTGTTGAAGCGGTGATCAGCCTGATCGGACCCTGTCTGGAGAGTGGGTTTTCAGGCGATGAGCAGATCCAGGCATACCGGCTGCTGGCTCTGTCCTACATGGCCAGGGATGATATGGTCACTTCGCGTTCCATAATCGAAGAGATCCTCAGGCGGGATCCGTTCTATACACCGAACCTGTTGTTTGATCCTCCCCGGTACGTACAGATCGTGGAGTCGATGCGGAAGCCGGTCATAAGCCTGGTGACCGCATCCAAACAGGTGGAATCCCTGAAGGAATCCCCGGTTCCGGTCACGGTGATCACCGCGGAGATGATCGTTGCCAGCGGAGCCCGCAATCTGAAGGAATTGCTCGCTTTTTACGTACCGGGCATGACGGCCGTGGAGGACCAGAATGAACTGAATGTTGCCATGCGGGGCGTTTATGGCTCCTCACAGCAAAAGATCCTTGTCATGCTGGATGGCCACCGGCTTAATTCCCGGGCGTACTCCGAAGCAAATCCTGATTACAGCATCTCCCTGGAAAAGATCAAACAAATCGAGGTACTGCGGGGACCGGCCAGTTCTCTATACGGTAATGTGGCACTGACTTCCGTGATCAATATCATATCCAAAAGAGGACAGGATGTGGGCGGATGCTCCCTGGTAGCCGGATTGGGCAATTTTGGCCAAATTAAAGGCTCATTGCTCTACGGCAGGCAGTTTGACCGCCAGAACGACCTGGTGGTCTGGGGTAGTTATTACCGGTCGGAGGGCGAGGAAGTGCATATTCCCGCCGAAGAAGATCATTCTCCCCATCCGGTGGACGGATATGCCTATGTGGGTGCTTTCAAGGACAAACCTGCCTATGATGCCGGTTTCTCCTTTCATTCGAACTATCTGTCCATGCTTGGAAATGTGCGGTATGCCAAACTGGTGGAGCCGTTTTCGGGCAGCGGGCTCACAGGCGAAACATACGATTATGATGAATACCGGACCATCAACGGGGCAGGTCCGGGTTTGGGCTCAGGGTCAGCCCACAGCGAGGTGAAGTATGACCGCAGCCTGAAGGGAGACTGGGAGATCATGGGCAATGTCAACCTTGACCTGAACAACATCAATGTCATTGTCGTCACCGATCCATCACAGGGCAGGGCGGGCAGGGTGAGCTGGAATGAATACAGTTACGGGGGCACCCTCCAGGTGAGAAAGGATTATGAGCTGAAGTCGGTCGGAGAGGGCAATGTACTGGCCGGTTTCCAGCTGGACGGGATGGAACTGTACGATAGCTATTACCTGATGGGAGATAACGGGGAAGTGGACACCGTGGTCGATTCCGATGCAAAACCTGTGCTGGAAAGGGGCACCGAAACGATCTACTCGGGTTTTGTCCAGGTGAAGCAACGACTGGGTCAACAGGTCATCCTGAACATGGGCGGCCGTTATGATTACAAACAGCGGCATAAGGGAAATCCGGTGACCAATTTCAGTCCCCGGTTATCCGTCATTTATCTGCCCTCTGAAACGTTTGCCCTGAAGGCATCGTTTGCCCAGTCGTTCGTCGATGCCCCGTACTGGTACCGCTACAATTCCCTTCCGAGTTACAAGGGTTCGGAGAACCTGCTTCCGGAGCATCTTACCTCGCTGCAGCTGACAGCCGATCTGAGCGCTCTGGACAGCAAGATGGAGCTGGAGGGGAACGTGTTCTACAATCACCTGAAGGATTTTATTTACCGGGATCCCGAGGCCACCGGCGATGAACCCCGTTATCGTAACGCCGGCCGGCTGGAGTCGGTCGGTGCGGAAGGCAGTATGAAATATGCCCTTGACCCGATGCGCATTCATGCCAACGTCACCTGGCAATATGCCCTTGATGCGGAGGATTACGGAGTGACGGGTAACCGGATCCACAACGCACCAGGTTGGCAGGGAAACCTTCTCTTCGATTTCAATCCTGTGTACAGGCAATACAAGAACCTGTGGTTCAATATCACGCTGCGGTATATCGGATCGCAGCTTTCCCCTGTGATGAACACGTACCTGGATGGTGATCCATTCAGTGATCCCGATAACGAGGTGGATCCGGTCTTTCTGGTCAATGCTGGCTTCAGGGTGGAGAAAATAAAGGGTTTTTCGCTGGATGCGCGGGTCTGCAATCTTTTCGGCACTTCGTACACGCAGGGCGGCAGCACGGTGTTTCCGTATCCCCAGGAGGGGAGATGGTTCAGGGTGGAGGTGGGGTACCGGTTTTAATCGGCAATCGGCAATCGGTAATCGGCAAACGGCGAACGGCGAACCTTTTTTTAGCCTTTTCATCGTTGAAAATAAAAAACTTCATACATTTGCAGTCCTTTTTGAGCTGCAAGCTGCAAGCCGCAAGCTGCAGCAGGCTGCAAGAAAAAATCCAAAGCTTGAAGCTTGAAGCCTTAGACTTGTAGCTTGAAGTTTATAACACTAAGAAAATTCATTGCATATGGCCGTTATCTCAAGAATCAGAAAACATTCGACCCTGTTGATCATCATCGTGGGTGTTGCATTGGCATCTTTTGTTCTCGGTGATTTTCTGGGTCCAAGAAAGAGCAAAAGTCAACAGCAATTCGCGAACGTTGGCGTGGTGAACGGACAGGAAATTACCGGCAAAGAATTCAATAACAAGGTGGAGGAAAGCCTGGAAATTCAGCGTCAGAACAGTCAGTCGGACAACATTTCCAGTGATGAGGCCTTCAGTATTCGCCAGTCGATTTGGGATCAGATGGTCAGCGAGATCATCCTGGGCGATCAGTATAAGAAACTGGGCCTCGACGTATCGGTGGATGAACTGGATGACCAGATCCGCGGAGCAGAACCGCATAGCTACATCCTTCAGAATTTCAGGGATCCGAATACGGGTACGTATGATCCCAGTACGGTCACACAATTCCTCCAGAATTTCAATCAGCTGGATCCTTCCATCCAGCAACGGTATTTGATGCTCGAAAAGATGATCAAGGACGACCGGGCCCGCACCAAGTACGACAATCTGGTCAGCTACGGCTATTACATGCCGACTGTTCTTGCCCAGAAGGACTATGAGGAAAAGAATACCAGGGCGACCATTAGGATTACCGGGCTTAAATACACCACCATTCCTGATACCTCGATCACGCTGACCGAATCAGATTATCAGAAATACTACGATGAGCACAAGGGAGAGTTTAAACAGGAACCAATGGCCGATCTTGATTATGTGGTTTTTGACGTGGTTCCCTCGGCTCAGGACAGGCAGGCACAGGCTGATGAGATCAACAAGGCTTACAATGATTTTCAGACTACACAGAATATTCCTTCTTTCGTGAATACGTTTTCGGATTCCCGCTATGACAGTACCTGGTTCCGGGCCGGACAGCTTCCTGTCAGGATCGACTCGGTCATGTTCAATTCACCTGTGGGGACCTTTTATCCGCCCTATGTTGAAAATGACATCTATTACATGGCCAGGCTGATGGATATCCAGATGCGTCCTGATTCCATGCGTGCCAGTCATATCCTGGTGTCGTACCAGGGAGCGCAGGGTGCGGATGCAACGGTAACCCGGACCAGGGAGCAGGCCGAACGACGGGCAGATAGCCTGATGAACGTTGTTAAAAATGCCATGGAAAGGTTTTCCTTTTATGCACGGGAATTTTCAGATGACCCCTCTTCTGAACAAAATGGCGGCGATCTTGACTGGTTTCCCGACGGGGCCATGGTCCCTGCATTCAATAAGGCTGTGATGGATGGCAAAGTGGGTGATATCGTGAAAACCGAAACTCCCTTTGGATTCCATGTCATTCATGTCACCGGCAAAAAGGAACCCACCAAGAAGGTACGCGTCGCCATCGTATCGCGCGCCATTGAACCAAGCAAGGAAACCTACCAGCAGGTGTTTCTTGCAGCCAGTGATTTTGCCACCCGAAACAATACCCGCGAGAAATTTGACATCGCGGTGATCAACCAGGGATTGAACAAACGAACGTCTGATAACCTGGTCAAAATGTCTAACTCCATCCCTGGGGTGGAATTTCCCCGGCAGATTCTCTACTGGGCCTTCAATGAAAAGACGGCTGAAGGAAGTGTTTCCCCGGTATATGACATGGGGAAGAGCTCTGTGGTGGCTCTTCTGAAAAAGCGTTATGAAAAGGGGACAGCACCGCTGGAAGCAGTCAAAACCCGGATAGAACCTCTGGTCAGGCGTGAGAAAAAAGCTGAAATTCTGATGGGGAGGCTCCAGCAGATCACCAGTCAGACCAAAGACCTGCCCTCCATTGCCAGCCAGCTGAATTCAAAAGTGGATACCCTCCAGAATATCACCTTCGGATCGTCCAATCTTCCCGGCGGCTATGGGCCGGAAAAAGAGGTCATCGGGACCATTTTTTCCCTGAACCAGGGACAAACGGCAGGACCGGTCAAAGGGACCCAGGGAGTTTATGTCTTTACCGTGGATGCCTTTGATAAACCAGCCGTGCTTTCAGATTACACACAGCAGAAAAAGACCCTTCTCAACGCAGTCAGGGGAAGAGCCGGACGCGAAGCCTACAATGCCCTCCTGGAAAACGCGGATCTGGAAGACAACAGAATTATGTTCTATTAAAATCAAAGAACAAAGAGCAAATTTCAAAAATCAAAAGTACTTTTGAAATTTGATTTATGATCTTTGCTCTTAGATAAGTTCCAGCCGTTTTATATCCAGCTTAATGAAAATGAACAGCATGATCGTAAACGCCCAGAGCGACGATCCCCCGTAGCTGAGAAAGGGCAAGGGAATCCCGATCACAGGCGCCACGCCGATGGTCATGCCGATATTGATCGCGAAATGAGTGAACAGGATGGAGGCAACCCCATAACCATAAATTCGGCTAAAGGTTGTCCGCTGCCGTTCGGCTTTCAGGATGATGCGGACGATCAGCAAGACATAAAGTCCCACAACGATCGTACTGCCCAGAAATCCCCATTCTTCCCCGACCGTACAGAAAATAAAATCCGTACTCTGTGCCGGAACAAAATCGAATTTGGTCTGGGTACCCTGGAGGAAACCTTTTCCAAAAAACCCACCTGAACCGATGGCTATCTTTGACTGGTTTACATTATAGCCGATTCCCCGGGGATCATCCTCAATTCCCAGCAGGACTTTCACCCGGTTTTGTTGATGCTCTTCCAGTAAATTGTCAAAAGCCAGATCCACCGCGAACACATATCCGGTGGCCAGGACCAAAAGACCAAGGATGATCAGTATTTTTTTTAGGGACCTGCCGTGGCGCCGGATAAAAATGGCCATGATCGCGCTAACGGCAAGGATCCCGATCAGAAGCAGATGGTCGAGCACAAGGCTCAGTACGGAAAGTACAATGATGAACAGGCCTGTCAGCATGATCTTGTTGGATATTCCCTCCCTGAACAAGACAATGACAAATCCTGCGAACATCAATGCCGTGCCCGTATCGTTCTCCAGGAGGATCAACACCACGGGGATACCAATGATCAGGATCGTATTCAGCTGTGTCCGGAAGCTTTTGAGATTGATATCCATCGTTCCCATATACCGGGCCAGTGCCAGAGCGGTGGTCACTTTTGCAAATTCAGAAGGCTGAATGGAGAATGAACCCAACTGGAACCAGGCTTTTGCTCCGGAGATTTCTTTCCCCAGGAAAAGCACGGCGACAAGGAGGACCAGCATCAAAAGGTATAGGATGAAGGAAAACGCGTTGTAGAATTTTGCGTCCACTGCCAGGATGAACAGTGCCAGAACAACGGAAGTCACGATCCAGACAAGCTGTCGTCCGTAATTTTGGCTGATGTCGAAGATACTCCGGTGCTCCTCGTTGTAAACCGCTGCATAGATATTGATCCATCCAATGAGCACAAGGGCAACGTAAAGGCCGACCATTACCCAGTCGATATTGTAAAATATGTTTTGCTCTCTTCTCACCTGGAATCGATCAAATTACTGGTGACCATATTTTCTTCAACATTCAGACGCTTTACCTCGCCATTGATGTATTTCTCGATCATCAACGTTGCAATCGGGGCGGCCCACGTGGCTCCGAAGCCACTGTTTTCGACCACCACGGCCACAGCGATCTTTGGATTATCCTTTGGTGCGAACGATACAAAGATCGAGTGGTCTTTTCCGTGAGGATTTTCTGCTGTTCCGGTTTTCCCGCAAATGGCAATATCAGGCACCCTGTACCAGCGGCCTGTTCCTTCCGGACCGTCCATTACCCTGCTCATGCCCTCCACCACTACCTGGCAGTGGACAGGACTGATGGTGGTCATCATTTTTTCCCTGTAGTCAGCATCAGGGATGGAATCGTTGATGGATCGCAACAGATGAGGTTTATAATAATAACCCCTGTTGGCAATGATGGCTGCAAAATTGGCCAGTTGAAGGGGAGTGGCCAGGATCTCACCCTGACCGATGGAAAGGGAACGGATGGTTAATGCTTTCCAGCCATTCTTACCGAAGTATTTATCATAATACCCGGGTTGCGGAATAAAGCCTTTGCTTTCGTTGAAAAGGTCAGAATTGAAGCGGGCTCCGAATCCAAAGCTCAGAACATGCCTGCGCCACATGGTATAGGAATCATGAATATCGCTGCGGCTAACCATGATCGAACGGAATGTCTGCCAGAAATAGGGATTGCACGATATTTCGATCGCGCGGTACATGTTCAGGGGATTGGAGTGGTAGTGACTGCACTTGATGGGTACGGTGGCTGTTCCCTGGCAGCCATACGTGGTGGAGGGTGTGCTGATCCCCTCCTGGAGCGCAATCAGGGCATTGATCGATTTAAAGGTGGATCCCGGAGGATACGTGGCTGAAAGTGCCCGGTTGAACAGGGGCTGCAATGAATCGGCAGAAAGGATCTGGTAGTTGGTGCTTCGCACTCTGCCAACCAGCAGGTTGGGATCATACGCAGGGGCGGATACCAGTGCCAGGATCTCACCGGTGGAGGGTTCAATGGCTACGATGCTTCCTTTTTTGTTGGTCATCAGGCGTTCACCATATGCCTGAAGTTTGGCATCAATCGAAATATAGATGTCCTGTCCTTTAACGGCCGTGGAATCAAATTTACCTTCCTGAAAAGATCCTTTTTCCCGCCCGAATACATCAACCAGTACCCGCTTGACCCCCTTTTTCCCGCGCAAGACCCCTTCATAGGTTTTTTCAAGGCCGCTGATCCCGATGTAGTCACCTGATTTGTAGTAGGGGTCCTCCTCAATGGTCATTGGACTTGCTTCACCGATATACCCCAAAGTATGCGCTGCGATGCGGGTGGGGTAATAACGTAGCGTACGCGACTGCACATAGAAACCAGGAAACTTATGTAGTTTCTCCTTGAAAAAGCTGAAGGATTCCTTGGAAATCTGCTTTTCGAAAATGGAGGCTTTACGCATCGAGTATTTTTTGGCTTTCATCAGCCGCTCTTTGATTTCCTCCTTATCAAGACCGATCAGCTGGCTGAATTCCAACGTGTCGAAGGCAGTTACCTGGGAGGGGATCACCATCAGATCAAATGCTGCTTCATTGTAGACCATCAGCTCTCCGTGACGGTCATAGATCAGCCCCCTGGCAGGATATTGCGTGATCACCCTGACGACATTGTTCTGGGCCGACAGGATATAACTTTTATCAATGATCTGGAGGTAAAAGAGCCTGAAGATGAAGATTACCCCGATAAGCAGGATAAATCCGATGATAATGAGTTTTCGCTGTTCATCCTGGGCTTTCATGGCAGGTCATCTTCCCGGAAAAGCGGGGTTCGTTTACCTGCAAAAATACAGGATTAAGGGATAAGATCCTGTGCCTGCAGAAATAAAAAAGAGACTGCCTCAGACCCTGAAGCAGTCTCTTTTCTCACCGGGCAGTACCCTTAGGAAATCTTTATCTCTCTGGCCGGTTTTTCTTTCGCTTCCTCTTTCTTAGGGATCGTAATGGTCAGGATGCCCTCGTTGTAACTGGCCGTGATCTGGTCGGCAGCCACTGTAAGCGGTAAGGTAAAGGACCGGGAGAAAGAACTGTAGCTGAATTCTCTCCGCATGAAGCGGGTCTCCTTTTCCTCCTTGTTCTCTTCCTTTTCGGAGGAGATGGTGAGCACGTTGTTTTCCACCTGGATCTTATAATCCTTTTTGGTGAGACCGGGGGCTGCAATTTCCAGCTTAAAGTCATCTTTGCCTTCCAGAATGTTCACGGCAGGCATGCTGATCCCTGTTTTGTCATCAAAGAAATCAGCCAGAAAATCCTTGCCGAAAAATTCATCCACAAAACCCGGTACGAATGATTTACGTCTGATTGCTGGTAACATAATTTGGTCCTCCTATAATTTGATGGTTGTTTGTTGTTGTTATTTGCTCGGCGCTTTCAGCGCCTCGCGTCATTCGTGGTTATATGCTCGGCACTTCGTGCCTCGCGTCATTCGTGGTTATATGCTCGACACTTCGTGCCTCGCGTCATTCGTGGTTATATGCTCGGCACTTCGTGCCTCGCGTCATTCGTGGTTATATGCTCGGCACTTCGTGCCTCGCGTCATTCGTGGTCATTCGTTGCAAGACAATAAATGACCATGAATGACCATGAATAACTATGACTAACTTATTGTATGACCATGAATGACCATAAATGACTTTCAAATTACCAATCCCATTATAGTCAAATTTTATACCGATAGAAAAATGAAAGAGAAAAGGATGATTACTACGCCATTATGGCATAAAAAGGTCGAAGGATTTAAATAAACATGTCATAACGGCAGATTTATCGATTTTCAGGCCGCATTTGCGGAAAAAAGATCACATCCTGGATGGAAGGCGAGTTGGTCATGATCATCGCCAGGCGGTCGATGCCGATACCGAGTCCTGCCGTCGGAGGCATTCCGAACTCAAGTGCGCGGAGAAAGTCCTCATCGAGCACCATGTATTCTTCATCTCCTCTCCTGGCCAGTTCTTTCTGGGCCTCAAAGCGGACCCGCTGATCAAGGGGATCGTTCAGCTCGGAGAAGGCGTTGCAGATCTCCTTGCCGTTGCAAATGGCTTCGAAACGCTCGACAAGTCCCTCCTGCGAGCGGTGCTTTTTTGCCAGGGGCGACATTTCCACGGGGTAGTCCATGATGAAGGTCGGTTGTATCAGGTTGGGCTCGCACGTTTCACTGAAGATGGCATCGATCAGCTTTCCTTTTCCCATGGAGGCATCGGTTTCGATACCGAGCTTCTTTGACAAAGCCGTCAGGGCCGCCTCATCCATCCCTGAAATATCTTCTCCGGTGTACTTTTTAATGACCTCATACATGGTGTATCTCTTCCAGGGGCGTTTGAAATCAATGATGTGATCACCATACGTGACCGTGGTGGTGTTGTTGGTTTCCACGGCGATGCGTTCCACCATCTCCTCCACCAGTTCCATCATCCACTGGTAATCTTTGTAAGCGACATAGAGTTCCATCTGGGTGAACTCGGGATTGTGAAAGCGATCCATTCCTTCGTTGCGGAAATCTTTCGAGAATTCATAGACACCGTCGTAGCCACCCACGATCAGCCGCTTCAGGTAAAGCTCGTCGGCGATTCGGAGATACAGCTTCATATCCAGCGAGTTGTGATGGGTCAGGAAGGGACGGGCGGCGGCACCACCGTAGAGGGGCTGCAGGATGGGGGTTTCCACCTCCAGGTAGCCTTTTTCATTCAGGAAGTTCCTCATCGAATCCACCAGCCGTGTACGTTTCATGAAGGTCTCCTTTACATGCGGGTTCACGATCAGGTCAAGGTAGCGCTGGCGGTAGCGCTGTTCGGGATCGGTGAAGGCATCGAATACCTGGGCATCCTTTTCTTTCACGATGGGCAACGGCCGGAGCGATTTGGCGAGCACCTTCATTTCACGGACGTGGATGGTGATCTCGCCCATATGGGTAACAAAAACAAATCCCTTGATGCCGATGATGTCCCCAATGTCGAGCAGACGTTTAAAGACGGTATTGTACAGCGTTTTATCTTCACCCGGACAGACGTCATCGCGCCGAATGTAGAACTGTATCCTGCCCGTGGCATCCTGAATCTCTCCAAATGAAGCAGCTCCCATGATCCGGCGGCTCATGATCCGCCCTGCCAGGCTGACATCCTGGTACAACGACTGATCCCCGGGAAAATGTTGAAGGATTTCCTGTGTGGTGACATTGACCTCAAAACCTTCCGCAGGATACGGATCGATACCGAGCTGTATGAGCTCTTTCAGCGAGTTCCTTCGGATGATCTCCTGTTCTTTGAGTTCTTCAGGCATGCTTTTAAATATTTTCCACAAAAGTACTGAATATCCTTTGAAACTTCTCATTCTCCTTCTACTTCCACCTCTATCTGGGTAATCGTTAATGGAATTTCACTATTTTTGCGTCCATGGCAAACAACGAAGAACTTTTCCGCAAGATCATCGCCCATGCCAAGGAGTATGGGTTCGTGTTCCCGTCGAGCGAGATCTACGACGGGCTGGGTGCCGTGTATGATTACGGCCAGTACGGTGTTGAACTGAAGAACAACATCAAGGATTACTGGTGGAAGGCGATGGTTCAGTACCACGAAAACATCGTGGGGCTGGATGCGGCCATCTTCATGCATCCGACCGTATGGAAAGCATCGGGACATGTGGACGCGTTCAGCGACCCAATGATCGACAACAAAGACTCCAAGAAGCGTTACCGTGCAGATGTACTCGTGGAAGATTACATGGCGAAGATCGAGCAAAAGATCGATAAAGAGGTGGAAAAAGCAACTGCCCGCTTTAGTGAGTCCTTCGATAAGGAAAAGTTTATCACCACCTACCCCCGCGTGATCGAGTACCAGGAAAAACGGGATGCCATCGCCAAACGGCTTTATTCAGCCATGGACCGGAACGATCTGGCTGACATGAAGAAACTGATCGAAGACCTGGAGATCGCCTGCCCTGTTTCAGGTACTAAAAACTGGACGGAAGTGCGCCAGTTCAACCTGATGTTCTCCACCAGACTGGGTTCGGTTAGTGACGAGACCAATGAGATCTACCTGCGGCCGGAAACGGCCCAGGGTATTTTCGTCAACTTCCTGAACGTCCAGAAGACAGGGCGCATGAAGATCCCGTTTGGGATCGCCCAGGTGGGGAAAGCGTTCCGCAATGAGATCGTGGCCAGGCAGTTCCTGTTCCGCATGCGCGAATTCGAGCAGATGGAGATGCAGTTCTTCGTCAGGCCCGGCGAGGAAATGCAGTGGTACGAATACTGGAAACAGGAGCGCATGAACTGGCACCTGGGCATGGGGATCCCGGCATCAAAGTACCGGTTCCATAACCATGAGAAGCTGGCCCACTATGCCAATGCCGCCGCCGACATCGAGTTTGAATTCCCCATCGGATTCAAGGAGATCGAAGGGATCCACTCCCGAACCGATTTTGACCTGGGCTCGCATGAGAAATTCTCCGGCAAGAAGATGCAGTATTTTGACACCGAGCGCAACGAAGGATATATCCCTTATGTGATCGAAACATCCATTGGCCTCGACCGGACATTCCTGGCAGTGTTGAGCAATGCCTATAAAGAAGAGGTGCTCGACGACGGCTCGGAGCGTGTGGTGCTTGCACTGCCGCCCTTCCTCGCCCCGATCAAAGTAGCCGTTTTGCCACTGATAAAGAAGGACGGATTGCCCGACAAGGCCCGCGAGATCATGGATGGACTGAAAGGCGAGTTCATGTGCTTCTACGAAGAAAAAGATACCATCGGCCGGAGGTACCGCCGCCAGGACGCCATCGGCACCCCCTACTGCATCACCATCGACCATCAGACGCTGCAGGACAATACGGTTACCATCCGCGAGAGAGATACCATGCTTCAGGATCGGATACCGGTTGAAAAGGTGGAAGATATCGTCAGGAAGAAGCTTTTTTTGAAAGGAGATAGGAGAGAGGAGAAATGAGAGATGAGAGATAGATGAGAAATTATTTCTCCTTTCTCCTTTCTCCTTTCTCCTCTCTCATTTCGAAACTAATTCATGCTGAAACAAGAGCTTCCAATCGTGTGATTTAATTTCCGCGAGGAATCCCTTCTTTTCCTCCCGTACCAGTTCCGGATCAAGATCATACGACATTCCAATGTCAGGATCAAGATGAACGGAGGTTGGTATCAGGTCACCTGCAAAAACGATCGTCTCATTCCCTGAGGATATTATGGGAATCATCAGGCCGCGGGTGTGGCCATGAAAGATCCGGACGGTGATCCCTGCAATGATCTCGGATTCCTTATCCACAAGCCTCAGCTTTCCCGATTCCTTCATAGGCAGGAACGTATGTTCAAAGAATGAATCCGGCTCCCGGTCCACTGTGTTTTGGGCCCAGTCCCACTGCACCCGGCTGACCCAGTGGGTCGCCCTCGGGAAGGTCAGAGCCGCTTCTTTCGGACTGGATGAACCGGGAAGCAACCGCACACTACCTCCGCAATGGTCGAAATGAAGATGCGTCAGGATTACATCGGTGATGTCGGAAGGAGAAAGATCATACGGCTCAAGCAAGAATTTCCAGTCGCCTTCTGAACGATAATCATAAGAATCCAGAATTTCCCGGCCGATGAGCGTTCCCACGCCGGTATCGATCAGTATATTACGTGCTCCTGCCCTGATCAGCAGTGACCGGATGGGACATGTCACAGGATCGGTCTCCGGCAACCATGTACCGGGAGTAACGTCCGGGCTGGTAACGAACATGTCGGCCAGGGGAATATTCAGGAATCCGGTATTGATGGACACGCACTTCATTGCGGGAAAGAAAATTTCGACCAAAATAGTTAATTTCGTGGCATTCCATCTGCAAAGTCAGCATTTGAAGTTAGAATTTTTGTCAATCCGGACGATTCTTTATCTTTGTGAGGAGTAAAAAAGAAAGGGAATCCCATAGAATATAAAAATTTAAAGGTCCAGATAGACGATGGTATTGCTATCGTGACCAATAACCGGCCTGAGACATTGAATGCGCTGAATTCAAGCTTTTTCCATGAGATGGACGATGTGATGGATCGCCTTTCGGTGGATAAATCCGTCAGGATCATGATCCTGACCGGGGAAGGGAAAGCCTTTGCAGCCGGTGCCGATATATCAGAAATGGTCAATATGACCCCGGAAGAGGGAAAGGCCTTTTCGCAGCTGGGCCAGCGTATCTTTCGCCGTTTCTTTTCGATGGAGATCCCGGTGATTGCTGCCATCAACGGCTTTGCACTCGGTGGCGGTCTGGAGCTGACGTTGGGCTGTGACATCCGTATTGCCAGTACCAACGCCAAATTCGGACAACCGGAAGTCAATCTGGGCATGATTCCCGGCTATGGCGGTACGCAGCGACTGCCACGGCTGATCGGACTGGGTAATGCACTTTATCTTCTGATGACAGCCGAACGGATCGGCGCAGAAGAAGCGCTCCGGATGGGCCTTGTTCAGAAGGTCGTGGAACCTGAACACCTGATGGAAGAGGCCCTGAAGATCGCCCATACGATCCTGTCAAAGGGACCGGAAGCGATCAGGAAAGTCAAATATGTGACCCGGACCGGCATCCAGCAGGATTTCATCACGGGCTGCGAACTTGAGTCGGAATATTTCAGCACTCAGTTCAAGGCAGAAGGGGAAGAGGGGATGCGGGCGTTTCTGGAGAAGCGCAAGCCGGAGTGGTAAAAGAGTCATTAAGTAGTCATTCATAGTCATACAATAGTCATTCATAGTCCTTTATTTTATTGCAACGAATGACCATAAATGACGTGAGGTGCGAAGCACCGAATAAATCACCATAAATAACCATTAATAACCACCAATAACCCTCATTCTATGACCTACGACGAACGATTACAAAACGTATCCATCCTGGGAGCTGCCGGCAAAATGGGCAGCGGCATCTTGTTGCTGACCGTCGTTGAGATGATGGACCTCAGCCTGAAGCCCGAAAACAAAGGTAGACCTTTTGCCCTGAATGCGATCGATGTAACCCAGGAAGCCCTGGCAGGGCTGAAAGATTATCTTTCCGCACAGGTCCTGAAAATCGCCGAGAAAAAGATGGTCTGGCTGCGCAAAGCATACGCCGACAGGCCTGATCTTATCGAGAACGGTGAGATCCTTGATCAGTATGTTCGCGATACGCTCAGCATCGTCAGGCGTGTGACCCGTGTGGAGGCAGCCTATGACTCTCACCTGATCTTTGAAGCGGTGAATGAAAACAGGGAATTGAAGATCAAGCTTTTCAAACAGATCGATCAGAATAATCCTAACAAGCCCTGGTTCTTCACCAACACCTCTTCCGTTCCCATCCATTTATTGGATGAGGGGGCCGGGCTTGGCGGACGGATCCTGGGTTTTCATTTTTATAATCCTCCCGCCGTTCAGAAGCTTGTTGAGCTGATTGTTACGGATAAAACGATCCCTGAAGCCAAATCGTTTGCGCTGGATTTTGCCGGGAACCTGAAAAAAGTGGTGGTTCCCTCCAACGACTTTGCAGGCTTCATCGGTAATGGCCATTTCATGCGGGATGCCCTTCACGGCATTCATGAGGTGGAGAAATTGAACAGGGAAATGCCGTTCGTTGAAGCGGTCTACATGATCAATAAGATCACCCAGGATTATCTGGTCAGACCGATGGGTATTTTTCAACTGGTTGATTATGTGGGCATTGATGTTACCCAGTTCATCATGAAGGTGATGAATCCATTTCTGCCCGATGAAGATCTTCACAGCGACCTGTTGGATCAAATGATGGAAATGGGTGTCAGGGGTGGACAGTTTGCCGATGGATCGCAGAAAAATGGATTTTTGAAATACGAAAAGGGTAAACCTGCCGGCATTTTTGATCCGGGCAAGAAAGAGTATGTTCCACTGGCGGAATTCGTTGGTAAATGCGATGAAAAGCTTGGTGCGCTGCCATCCTCAGTGATCAACTGGAAAACTGCCGTCAAGTTGAAGAACAAGGATGAAAAGCTGGCTGCTTTTTTCAATGACCTGAAGAAATCGGATGCGCCGGGAGCAAAGCTGGCAGTGAACTACGGCCAGAAATCAAACGAAATCGGTCAGAAGCTGGTCGCCAGCAACGTGGCCTTCAGCAAGGAGGATGTCAATACAGTTCTCCTGACAGGTTTTTTTCACGCTTACGGGCCTATTAATGCATTTTTTGAATGATTTAGGGTCACAATTTGGTTATGTCACGTATTAACGATTATGAACCGAATTGTCATATTTAGTCATTCATAGTCATTAATCGTCATTATGGGTAAAGGTGTTGAGGAGCTGGAGGTATATCAGAGATCGCTTATATTGGGGGAGAAGATATATCAGGTTGTGAAGAAATAGGACTGGTTTGATAAAAATACCATTGGAATCCAGATCATCAGGTCGGTAGATTCTGTGGCAGCGAATATTAGCGAAGGATTTGGCAGGTACTTTTATAACGATTCAAGAAGATTTGTTTATTATTCAAGAGGATCTTTATATGAAACAAATACGTGGTTGAAAAAGGCCTATTTACGGAAATTGATTGATCAAGAGGACTATAATAAAATAGAAAATGAAATAAAAACAATTGGAGTAAAACTCAATAATTACATCAAATCAATAGGAAATCAAAATATGAATGACGCGAGGCCCGAAGGGCCGAGCATATGACCACAAATAACTATTTTATCATGCAAAAGCTCAGAAGAAAAGTCTACATGGCTGCCGGGTATAACACGATCGCGCTGGGCACTGGCCGAAGCGAATTCAATCCCAGAAAACCCCGCCCGGGGATTGAGCACTACATCCGGGAAGCCGGACAGGGAACGTTACTTCAGATAGGAGGTGCGCGGAATGTAGATGAGGGAACGATCGGTAACTTCATGGCAGCCCGGTTCAACAAACAGGGACACCTGGCAGGTATGATACCCATGATCGATGAAGGCCTGCAATACAAACCCTGTACCCGTACCGAAGGCGCCTGCGCCTCCGGAGCCCTGGCCCTGATGGCAGGTGTTCGTTCCATACTGGCTGAAACAGCCGAGGTGGTGCTGACCGTGGGCGTTGAAGTCCAGAACACCTATAAAGCCATCTACGTTGCGGATATTCTTGCCGGGGCAGGCTGGTTTCAGAAACGGAAAAACGGGCATGCCTACTTTTTTCCCGGGCAGTTCAGCGACCGGGCAGGAGCTTACTATGCCAAATACGGAATGGAAACAGCACGGAAAGGAATGGGCCGCTGGTTCCGGAATGCCATCGAAAATGCACGGCTTTGCCCTACCGCACAGGAATACGAAAATAAAGTGGAAGATCTGGAGGCACTGTACCACAAGATGAAACTTAACGGCGAAACTTTTCTTGATCATCTTAATGTGTTGGATTGCTCGAAAGTTTCTGATGCGGCTTCTGCCATTGCCATTCTTTCGGAGGAAGGCCTGAAACGGGTCGGCATACCTAAAAACCAGACTGTTGAGATCGTAGGCTGGGCGCAGGCGGAACGGAATCTGACGAATGATCCGCCTGACCTCACCGAACTGACAACCATAAAAAAAGCAGCGGCTCAGGCACTGGAATCGGCAGGCATAACCATCAACGAACTGGCAACGATCGAACTGCACGACTGTTTCAGCATTGCGGGAGTTTTATCCATTGAAGCCCTTGGTTTCGCAAAACCTGGCGGAGGAGCTGATTTCATTGCCGCCGGCTTTACCGCACGGAACGGAAAGATTCCCGTCAACACCACCGGTGGCCTGATCGGCTGGGGCCATCCAACAGGCGGAACAGGCGTGCACCAGGCCGTGACCATTTGGGAACAGCTTACGGGAAATGCGGGTGCTGCACAGATCGAAATACCAAAGGACCGGCCTTACGGTATGACCATGAATATGGGCGGGGATGATGTGACGGTGGTGGCGATCGTGTATAAGCGAGGGGAGTAGCCAGTCAGCGGTCAGCGGTCGGCGGTCAGCAGTCAGCGGTCGGCAGTCAGCAGTCAGCAATAGAACAATAGAACAATCGAACAGTAAGCAGCGAAAAACAAACGACGAAAAGCAATTTGACAATTTAACAATTTGACAACGAAGAACCATTAATACCCACGAATTTATGTCTGAATTCAAAGAGGAATTTAAAGTAAAAGGTCAGGAGCTTCTTGATAAAGTCAAAGATATCATTCACGAAGGGAACATACGCCGTATCGTCATTAAAAACGATGACGGCAAGACCATCCTGGAGTTTCCGCTGACCTTCGGAGTGATCGGTGCCGTTCTGGTTCCCATCCTGGCGGCCGTTGGTGCCGTTGCTGCCCTGGCTGTCGATTACACCATCGAAGTGTATAAGACCGAAGAGGAACCTGAAGCGAAAAAGGATGAACAACCGGGTAACTGAATTGTTTGGGATACGGTACCCCATCATCCAGGGAGGGATGATCTGGTGCAGCGGCTGGAAACTGGCCTCGGCCGTGAGCGCCGCCGGAGGACTCGGATTGATCGGCGGGGGATCCATGGATCCGGATGTTTTCAGGACGCATATCCGCAGTGCGAAGGAACAGACACGCCATCCTTTCGGGGTCAACCTTCCGCTCATCTATTCCCGGGTAGATGAGATGGTGGGCATCGTGATCGAAGAGGGGGTCAGGATCGTATTTACGTCGGCAGGCAATCCCAAAAAATACACTTCTTTATTCAAAGAGCACGGAATAAAGGTTGCTCACGTCATTGCCAATCAGAAGTTTGCCTTGAAATGCGCAGAGGCCGGTGTGGATGCCATTGTTGCCGAAGGCTTTGAGGCCGGCGGGCATAACGGCATCGAGGAGACCACGACCATGGCACTGATACCGCTGATCAGGAAATCCGTTTCGCTGCCGCTCATTGCAGCGGGCGGCATCGCCTCGGGCCGCGCCATGCTGGCCGCTTTCGCGCTCGGTGCGGAAGGTGTGCAGATCGGAACCCGGTTTGCAGCATCGGTTGAATCCGCCGCCCATCCAGCGTTCAAACAGAAGATTGTGGAGGCTGCCGACGGGGATACCAAACTGACACTGAAAAGTATCATCCCGGTCCGGCTGATTAAAAACGAGTTCTTCAGGAAAGTGGAAGAGCTGGAACGAAGGGGAGCATCCAGGGAAGAAATGATGGAACTCCTTGGTCACGGACGGGCCAGGCGGGGAATGTTTGAAGGGGATACGGAGGAAGGTGAGCTGGAGATTGGACAGGCATCGGCACAGATCGATCAGATCAAACCGGCAGGAGCGATCGTGGAGGAGATCATACGGGAATTCCACGAAGCGAAGAGGGAGCTGGCAGAGGAAGGTTTTTAATCTACTGGATACATTCAATGTACCCTACCCCCGACGGGGGAGGGGTATTGCACCGGAATATGAGTCCAGTACCGATACCAATCGGAGTGGTTTGGGTTATATGCCAGTGAGGTGACCACGGAGAACACGGAGGATACACGGAGAGCACGGAGAGAGCGATGCATCGTAAGATTCAGGTCCAGAGACATACGTTGAATTACAGGATCATCCGGGAAACGGTATGGTCGCCAATATTGGTCTTCTTGCATGAAGGGCTGGGGTGCATTAAAAAATGGAAGGACTTTCCCGAAAACCTTTGCAAGGCCACCTGCCTGACAGGCTTTGTATATGACCGTTACGGCTATGGCGATTCCGATGGCCTTCAGGAACCACGGCAGCCGGATTTCCTGTTTCATGAGGCCTTTGAGGTACTGCCGGAGTTGCTTGACAAGCTGAACATCCACAAGCCTTTGATCCTTGTTGGCCACAGCGATGGTGGCTCCATCGCACTTTTATACGCATCCAGATTCCCCGACCGTGTGAAAGCACTGATCCTGGAAGCGCCACACGTTAAATTAGAGGAGGTCTCAGCCCAGAGCCTTAAAGCTGCCATCCGGGCCTATCAGTCCGGTGACCTGAAAGAACGGCTCCAGAAATACCATGGTGAGAAAACTGACTCTATGTTTCATGGTTGGGCAGACATCTGGACCGATGAACGCATGCGGGACTGGAATATTGAATCCTGTCTTTCATCCATCAAAGCACCTGTATTATTCCTGCAGGGACGACTCGACGAATATGGAACAGAAGAACAGATGTGGGCCATCTCCAAAAGAATACAAGCACCGTTTGAAGCGGAGATCATCCCCGACTGCGGACACATTCCCCATCAACAGGCGGAGGAGTTCGTGCTGGAGAGGATGGTTGAGTTTATTGGGAGGTTGGTAAGTAGCCAGTAGCCGGTCAGCAGTCGGCAGTCAGCGGTCAGCGGTCAGCAGTCAGCTATAACTTACAAACAGCACCAAAAAGCTTGTAGCTTGCAGACAATAAAAATTTTCCTCGTTTCATCCTTTTTCCTAAATTTGCCCATTCAACCTTCATTTTCATGGACTTTGCCTTTACCGAAGAGCAATTGATGATCCGAAAAGCGGCAAGAGACTACGCCGAGCGGGAGCTGATCAAGGATGTGATTGAGCGTGATACCAGGGCAGAGTTTCCCTTTGAACATGTGAAGAACCTGCGGGAGCTTGGTTTTTTTGGCATGATGGTCGACCCGGCTTTCGGCGGCATAGGGATGGATTCCATTGCCTACTGCCTGGCCATCGAGGAATTTTCGAAAATCGATGCTTCGGTGGGGGTTTTGCTGGCTGTGCATAATTCACTGGCTTGCGGAGGCATTGAAAAGTTCGGCACTGCTGAGCAGAAGGAGAAGTATCTTCCAGCTTTGGCATCCGGTGAAAAGATCGGTGCATTCCTTTTATCCGAACCGGAAGCAGGCTCGGATGCTTCACGCCAGAAGACCCTGGCCGAGGAAAAAGGTGATCATTACCTGGTGAACGGTACGAAGAACTGGATCTCCAGCGCCGACAGCGGCTCGGTGTACATCACTGTCGCGCAGACCTACCCTGAGCTGGCGCACAGGGGCATCAATGCCTTCATCATCGATAAAGACACTCCAGGGATCTCACTCGGTCCCCATGAAGATAAAATGGGTATGCGCAGTTCCGACACGCATTCTGTAATGTTCACCGACGTGAAAGTTCCCAAAGAGAACCGGATCGGTGAGGATGGCTTCGGATTCAAGTTTGCCATGAAGATGCTGGAAGTGGGGCGCATCGGGATCGCTGCTCAGGCGACCGGGATCGCTGCGGGCGCCCTGGAGCGCTCCCTGCGATATGCCCAGGAACGGAAGGCGTTCGGTAAGTTGCTCATTGAGCATCAGGCCATCGCCTTCAAGCTGGCCGACATGGCCGTGAAGGTGGAAAATGCCCGTAACCTGGTCCATAAGGCTGCCTGGCTGAAAGACCACGGTCAGCCGTATGGCATGGCCAGCTCCATGGCCAAGCAGTATGCGGCCGACATCGCCATGGAGGTCACCACCGAGGCGGTCCAGATCCACGGCGGCTACGGGTATGTGAAGGAATATCACGTGGAGAGGCTGATGCGCGACGCGAAGGTCACGCAGATCTACGAGGGTACCTCTGAGATTCAGAAGATCGTGATCGCGAGGGCGTTGGTCAAAGGATAATACATTGTTCAATTGTTCTATTGTTCAATTGTTGGGTTGTGATGGAGAAGAAATATCTGAAGCTTAATGATATTGATGCTTACAAGAGAGCATTTATATTAAGTAATAAAGTCTGGGAGAAAGTAATACTTTGGGATTATTTTTCGCGGGATACGGTTGGTAAACAGTTTACTAGAGCAATAGATTCAATATCGGCAAATATTGCTGAGGGTTTTGGTAGATATTCGAAAAAGGATAAAATTAAACACTATCGTATAGCAATAGGTTCTTTAAAAGAATCTTATGATTGGAATGAAAAGTCAAAAGCCAGAAATCTTATTTCTGAAGATATCTATAATCAAATACTCGAAGAACTAAAGAAAATTCATCTTGAGATTAACCAATTGATAAAATATACTAACGAGAAGCTGACCATTTAACAATAGAACAATAGAACAATAGAACAATAGAACAATAGAACCATGAAAATTTTAATTTGCATGAGCAACGTCCCTGACACCACCACGAAGATCAGGTTCAGGGATGGAAACACAGCACTGGATGCGACGGGCGTGCAGTGGATCATTAATCCCTGGGACGAGCTGGCGTTGACCAGGGCGTTGCAGTTAAAGGAAGAACCGGGTAGCGGTATTGAAAAGGTGACGGTCATTACGGTTGGCACTGCCGAAGCAGAGCCAACCATCCGGAAAGCCCTGGCGATCGGGGCTGATGATGCGATCAGGGTGAATTGCAGCCCGGCGGATGCTTACGATGTGGCCCGCCAGATAGCGGAAGCCGTGCGAAACGAAGGATATGACCTGATCCTGTGCGGGATCGAATCATCGGATTACAATAATTCGATGGTCGGTGGCATGGTCTCCGAATTCCTGAACGTTCCTTCCGTGTCGTCTGTTTCTTCCGTCGCCGTCGAAAATGGTCAGTTCAAGGTCAGGCGCGAGATTGATGGCGGGAAGGAGTTGCTTCTGGTCGGGGCTCCCTTTGTTGCCATTGTGCAGAAAGGGATTGCCTTTGAGCCGCGGATCCCCTCCATGCGGGGCATCATGATGGCCCGCACCAAGCCGCTGCGCGTGGCGGAACCTGTTCCCTCCGAGGTCCTGGTCGAACATCTCAGCTACGAACTGCCACCGGCAAAGGCAAAATGCAAAATGGTCACGGAAGACAATGCACGGGAGCTTGTGCAGTTATTGCACACGGAAGCGAAGGTCATCTGAAATGAGAGGAGAAAGGAGAGAGGAGAGAGGAGAGAGGAGAAATAATATAACGAAAATTGAAAACCGACAAACGAAAATCATATGTCCATACTTGTTTATACCGAAAACTGGGATGGGAAGTTCAAGAAGCTTTCCTATGAATTGGTATCCTACGCCCACGCTGCAGCAAAAATGCTGAATACGGAAACCATTGCCGTTTCCATTGGTGACGTGAGCGAAACAGAACTCGCTTCCCTGGGGAAATACGGAGCATCCCGCGTGTTATCCGTAAAAGATCCCCGTCTGAACCAGCTGGTCAATCAGGCGCATGCCACGGTGGTGGCTCAGGCGGCTGAGCAGGTTAAGGCACAGGTGGTGGTCGTAGCCAATAATTTTACCGGAAAGGCCATTGCACCACGCTTATCTGTCAAGCTGAAAGCGGGGGTGGGAGCGGGAGTTACGGGATTGCCGGTCACAGTGGAACCCTTTACGGTACATAAAAAAGTCTTCAACGGTAAAGCATTTGCTGCCATTGCGATCAAGACACCTGTAAGAATCCTCACGCTTCTGCAGAATTCGTATGGGGTGCATGAAACAGAAGGCGCAGCTGTGATCGAAGCATTCCATCCGCAACTTTCAGCCGATGATTTCAAAACCACCGTTGAGGAGGTCAGCAAGGTCACCGGGAAAGTTCTTCTGACGGATGCCGAAGTGGTGATTTCCGGTGGTCGTGGCATGAAGGGTCCGGAGAACTGGGAACTCGTTGAGGAGCTGGCCCGATTGCTCCGAGGCGCCACAGCCTGTTCCCGCCCTGTATCGGATGAAGGCTGGCGCCCGCACGAAGAGCACACCGGGCAAACCGGGAAGATCATCGCCCCTGACCTGTACTGGGCCTTCGGCATATCGGGTGCCATCCAGCACCTGGCAGGTGTAAGCTCTTCCAGGGTGATCGCGGCTGTCAACAAGGATCCTGATGCGCCCATTTTTGAGGCGGCGGACTACGGTATCGTGGGCGATGCCATGAAGGTGCTGCCGGAGCTGATCGCAGCAGTGAAGGAGATGAAAGGGGAGTAGGGGAATGATAGCCGATAGCCGATAGCCGATTGCCGATTGCCGATTGGAAAGAAAATTGACGATTGACCCTCTGTGTGCCTCTGTGGTTAAATGACCAGAGGTTCACCTGACTGGTGTCAGAATTTAATCTCAAAATCCTTATCGGGCATGAAGTTTTCCCTGAACCAGTAATAGATCCTATCGTTTGTTTTATTATCCTGATAATCCGGAGGATAGCTAAAGCCGGTGATCTGAAGATCCACCGGTACGGTAAGCTGGTAAAATGCTTTTTCGAGCGGCTTTCCCCAGTACCGCGTTGAGGTAAGGATGTAGGTGGCATGGTCGCGGACTTTCTGCCGGTAAACGATATGAAATGCCTTTTCCTCATCGGTCTTCAGCTGAATAACGAAAGAGAATCCTTCTTCTCCATCCAGCACAAGGCAGCTGTTGTTTTCGCCCGGAGATACCACGGCCGGTAGAATATTTTGTAAATTTGTTTCAAAATCACCACCAAATCATGCCTGACATCACCGGGAAAAACTACAAACTTCTCCTGATCAACCCCCGGAGTCAGATGATCAGGAAGGGGATTGAATTCAACCTTTATACGGTTTATGAACCACTGGGCCTGGCTCTTGTGGCTGCGCTTACCCCGCCGCACTGGGAGGTTGAGATCCTGGATGAGAATTTTGATCCGGTCACATTCAGGGAGGCCGACCTGGTGGGGTTGACTTCATTCACTTCGAATGCCTTTCGCGCCTATGAAATTGCACAGATCTTTCGCACCAGAGGTATACCTGTGGTGATGGGCGGCATTCACGTAAGCATGATCCCGGAAGATGCACTGCCCTTTATCGATACGGTGTTCACCGGGGAGGCAGAGGGGGCATGGGCGGAAGTGATCGCTGATTTTGAGGCAGGACGGCTGAAGAAACGTTACGATGGAGGATTGCCTGAACTGGATGCCATACCAAAACCCCGGCATGATCTTGCTCATCCCCGTCTTATTTACGCTTCTGTGCAAACCACACGGGGTTGCCCGATGGATTGTGACTTTTGTACCGTTTCGGCTTTTAATGGTACCAGGTACCGGCTTCGAGAGGTAAAGGAAATCCTTGACGAACTGGAGAGCATCCCCAACAGAAGGGTCTTTTTTGTGGATGACAACATCATTGGCCACAGCAGGCAGACGCAGGAGCATGCCAAGGAATTGTTCAGGGGAATGATCCTGCGGAAGCTGGACAAGGAATGGTTCTCGCAGGCAGGCATGAACATTGCCGGTGATCCGGAACTGCTCGGTCTGGCTGCGAAGAGCGGGTGCAAAATGTTGCTGCTGGGCATCGAATCAGAGAGGGCCGAGAACCTGCAGGAGATGCATAAGAACGTGAACCTGAAGCTCGGTGTGAAAAATTACCGGAAGGTTTAGAGACGGTTGCACGGGCACGGTATTGCCGTCCTGGGAGCCTTTATCTTTGGCCTGGAAAGCGACTCGGTGGAAGATCTGCACCAGCGGAGCGACTATATCCGTCGGTCGGGGGTGGATGCCATCCAGACCACTATCCTGACACCCTATCCGGGGACAAGGCTTTTTGAGAAAATGGTTCGCGAGGATAGGCTGATGAAAACGGATTTTCCAGGGGACTGGCAGCATTATAACATGTTCGAGACCACGTTCCGGCCTCATAAGATGTCACCCGAGGCCCTTTCCGCTGCCATGACAAAAATCTGGAAGAAGATATACAGCAGGAAGAACCTCCGGATGCAGGCGATCAAGACATTTTTCAATTGCTGGCGTCCCAATCCGGTGCGATGGGCAAGAAAGGGCCTGAATGCGGCGCTGTGGGGTTTTTATACCAACCACCTGACGTACAAGCGAACGGTGGAGCAGTATTACGTGGAAGAATAAACGATCGCCATCGCCACTAGTTCCGCGATGTCGTAATTCTTCATCTCCTCCTCCCGGTTCTTGTACTTGATTCCGTCGGTCATCATCGTCATGCAGAACGGGCAGGCGGTGGCAACGATCTGGGCACCTGTGGCAATGGCATCTTCGATGCGCTCGATGAACACTTCCTTTTCACCCTTTTCGGCCTCCTTGAACATCTGCCCGCCGCCGGCGCCGCAGCACAGGGCAAAGCTTTTACAACGCTTCATCTCCACGTTCCCGGCGGACAGGGCAGCCAGAACTTCCCGCGGGGCGGCGTACTCGCCATTGGCACGGCCCAGGTAACAGGGATCGTGATAGGTTATCTTTTTGTTATGCAAGCCATTGCTGTTTAACTGCAGTTTTCCGGAACGGATCATATCCCGCAGGAACTGGGAATGATGGATCACCTCGAATTTTCCTCCCAGGTCCGGGTATTCGTTCTTGAACGTGTTGAAGTCGTGTGGGTCGCAGGTAATGATCTTTTTCACCTCGTATCCCTGCAGGATCTGGATGATCATCAGCGCCTGCATCTGGAAGAGCATTTCGTTTCCGGCCCTTCGGGCCACATCGCCCGAATCAGTTTCTTCCACGCCCAGCACAGCGTAATCGGTTGCGAGGTGATGCAGGATCTTCACGAATTCGCGGGTGACTTTTTTGTAGCGGTCGTCGAATGCGCCGGCACTGCCCACCCAGAACAAGTACTCAGGTCTCTTCCCTTTCGCGAACAGATCAGACATGACCGGGACCTCGATCGGGGCGTTCTGGCTGTCGTGAAGGTCGGCGATCCACAGCAGGCGGTCTTCGGGGGAGAACTGCCAGGGCGCGCCGTTGTTCTCGATGTTGGTGAACACGGTATTCAGCTCACCGGGGCCAGCAGCTTGTTCCATCACCAGGTAGCGGCGCAGGTCGACGATGAGCGAGGGATGGTTGATATTGACGGGACACTCCTGCGCGCAGGCGTTGCAGGTGGTGCAGGCCCAAAGCTCTTCGGCAGTGATGTAATCCCCGATGAGAGCCTTTCCATCTGTAAAGCTTTTATCCTTGACCAGCCCGGGTCCTTTTTCTTTCATCCGTGCCCTCACGTCCATGATGATCTTGCGGGGTGACAGCCGTTTGCCGGTGATATTGGCCGGACAGGAGGCGGTGCAGCGGCCGCACTCGGTGCAGGTGAGTGCGTCGAGGTAGTTTTTCCAGGTGATGTCTTCTACATCCAGCACGCCGAACCGGGAAGGTGCTTCGGATTGCCCTTCCGGTGCGGGAGCATAAGCCGTGGCCGGATCCATCATCAGCTTCACCTCTTTCGTCACATTTTCCATGTTCGGCAGGTACCCCAGCGGCTCCAGCCTCGACAGGAATACATTGGGGACCGACATGAACACGTGGAAATGTTTTGAGTACGGCAGCACATTGGCAAAAAGGAAGATCAGCAGGATGTGCGACCACCAGAAGCCCTCGTGGCAGACGCGGGCCTTTTCGAGCGAAAAATCCGAGAAGGCTTCTGCACTGGCGATGTATGAACTCACGGGAAAGGTTCCTTTGATATCCTGAAGGGCAAGATGGGAATGGACCAGGTAAAAAGTGTTCATGCCCAGCAGGGAGACCATCAGCAGGAAGATCAGTGTCAGGGCGATGTTCGCATCTGCATGGGAGGTGTGTTTCATTTCGATCCCGGTAAAACGCTTGATATGCAGAAAGATGCGACGTGCCAGGAAGGCCAGGATCACGCCTCCGATGATCAGGGCAAAGATGTCGGCCAATGCGGTGATCGCATCGTAGACCGGCCCCAGGAACGCAAGCGCCCTTTCGGTCCCGAACAGGCCATCGATCACCATCTCGATACTGCCGATCAGGATCACGATGAAACCCCACCATACCAGGGCGTGCATGAATCCGACCACGGGCTTGCGCAGGATCTTGCTCTGTCCGAAGGCCACCTTTAGCATCAATGTTGTCCTTTTACCCCATTGGCCAATGGGGAACGGTTTTGTGATCCTGAAGTATTTTAAGATGCGGGTAGTGGTAACGGAAAAAATGCCGAGAGTGATCACCAGGGCAACTGCGAAGAGGATTTGTTTAAGCATTTCAGCATAGATTTATGATTATTCAGGGATCAGAGAATCGTGCGGAAGTAGTCGATCGTCTTTACCAATCCTTCTTCAAGCGGCACCTTTGGTGACCAGTTCAGCTTGGTTTTGGCCAGTGAAATGTCGGGTTGCCTTTGCATGGGATCATCCGGGGGGAGCGGTTCATTGACGATCCTGGAGCGGGAGCCGGTCAGCCGTAGAATTTGATTGGCCAGTTCCAATATGGTAAATTCACAGGGATTCCCAATATTCACCGGGCCGATGAACGCATCCGGGGAGGCCATCATGCGCACCATGCCTTCGACCAGGTCGTCGACATACTGGAAGCTGCGAGTTTGTGACCCGTCGCCGTAAATGGTGATGTCGTCGTTTTTCAGGGCCTGAACGATAAAGTTGGAGATCACCCTTCCGTCGTGCGGGTGCATGCGTGGTCCATACGTATTGAAGATGCGCACGATCTTGATTTTGACCTTGTTTTGTTTGTGATAGTTGATGAAGAGGGTCTCGGCTGCCCGTTTACCCTCATCGTAGCAGGCCCGTTCACCGATGGGATTCACATGCCCCCAATAAGTCTCGATCTGGGGATGGATTTGCGGATCGCCATAGACCTCACTGGTGGATGCCTGCAGGATCTTTGCCCTGATCCGCTTGGCGAGCCCCAGCATATGGATGGCTCCCATGACCGATGTCTTGACCGTTTTGATCGGATTGTACTGGTAATGAATGGGTGAAGCCGGGCATGCCAGGTTGTAGATCTCATCCACTTCTATGTAAAAGGGCATCGTCACATCGTGGCGGATCAGTTCGAAATAGGGATTCTTCAGCAGGTGTACCACATTTTGTTTCTGACCGGTGAAATAATTGTCGAGACAGATGACTTCATTACCGTCGTTCAGTAACCGTTCACAGAGGTGTGAGCCTACAAATCCGGCACCGCCGGTGACCAAGACTTTTTTTCTGATCATGGTGATAAGATTGACAAATGTTTCTTATTTTATTGTATTGATGCCGATACAGAAATAATCAAATCCAAGGCGTTTCATTTCAGCGTGATCATAAATATTCCGTCCGTCAAAAATGGCAGGAGTCCGCAGGAGTTCTTTTATGGTCGAAAAGTCAGGGAATCTGAATTCGGGCCATTCGGTGACCATCACCAGGCAGTCGGCACCCTTGAGGGCTTCATACTGGTGATTGGAGTAAGTGATGCGATCGTCCAGGTAACGTTTAGCTTCCTTCACGGCCACCGGGTCATAGGCCTTGACTCTGGCACCGGCGCCGAGCAATTTTTCGATGATCACCAGTGAAGGCGCCTCCCGCATGTCATCGGTCAGCGGTTTGAAGGATAATCCCCAGATAGCGATGGTTTTGCCCTTGATGTCGTGGGCAAAGTAGTTCATGATCTTGTTGAAAAGAACGGACTTTTGATCCTGGTTCACGGCTTCAACGGCTTTCAGTACGCGGAGTTCGTAATGGAATTCCTCAGCAGTATTGATCAGTGCTTTGACATCTTTCGGAAAGCAGGATCCCCCGTAGCCGATTCCCGGGTAGATGAATTTAGGGCCTATGCGCGAATCGGAACCGATTCCTTTCCGGACCATGTTGACATCGGCACCCACAATTTCGCAAAGGTTGGCGATATCGTTCATGAAGCTGATCTTGGTGGCCAGCATCGAATTGGCTGCATACTTTGTCATTTCAGCGGATGCAATGTCCATGAAGATGATCGGGTGCCCGTTCAGTGTGAAGGGTTTATACAGCCTTTTCATCAGATCTTCTGCCCGCGGCGAATCCAGCCCCACGATAATGCGGTCTGGTTTCAGGAAGTCTTCAATGGCTGCACCTTCTTTTAAAAATTCGGGATTGGAAGCCACATCAAATGGGATGACAACCTTTCGCCGATCGAGTTCACCCTGGATGGCATTCCTCACCCTGGTGGCTGTCCCGACAGGCACCGTACTTTTTGTGACCACCAGCAGGTAGTCGTTCATGTATTTCCCGCAGTCACGGGCGACTTGGAGCACATAACGGAGGTCAGCGCTTCCGTCCTCACCCGGGGGAGTTCCAACTGCGATAAAGATGACATCACACTCCGCCGTGGCCTCCTGAATGCTGGTGGTAAAATGCAGCCGGTCTTTTTTCATGTTACGAAGCAACATTTCTTCCAGCCCCGGCTCGAAAATGGGGATGATGCCTTTTTTCAGATCTTCGATCTTTTTCTGGTTAACGTCGACACAGACGACATCAATGCCAACCTCAGCAAAGCAAGTCCCCGTGACCAAACCGACATAACCGCTTCCAACAATGGTAATTTTCATGGAACGAGGGATTTATTCATAAAAAGTAGACAAATATAGCGTAATTTTACTCGTTGGATTGCAGTAATCCTTTTTCGAATCGTATTGCAGGAAAGAACAAACAGGACATTTATGAAAAAGATTCTGGTGACTGGAGGTACGGGCTTCATTGGATCGCACACGGTGGTAATACTGCAACAGAGTGGTTATGAGGTCATTGTTGTTGACAATCTTTCCAACTCCACGATGGATGTACTGGACAACATTACCCGTATTACGGGGATCCGTCCGGCTTTTGAGCAATTTGACCTGGTGGATCCGATCCGGACGGCAGATTTTTTCAAAAGACACCCTGATCTTTCCGGTGTCATTCATTTTGCAGCTTTCAAGGCTGCAGGAGAATCGATGTCCAAACCGCTTGAGTATTACCGGAACAATGTGGCATCCCTGATCAACATTCTGGAAGGAATGCGCGATAATGGAATCCGCGACATCGTGTTCAGTTCTTCGTGTACGGTTTACGGTCAGCCGGATCAGCTACCGGTTACGGAAGATGCGCCCCTTAAGCCCGCCTGGTCACCTTATGGAAGTACAAAACAGATCTGTGAGGAGATCCTTCGGTTCTCCTCCCTGCTGTTGTCGGTCCGGGTGATATCATTGCGCTATTTCAATCCGATCGGTGCCCACGAATCCGCATTGATCGGTGAATTGCCGCTGGGTGTGCCGAATAATCTCATTCCATTCATCACCCAGACCGCCATTGGCAAGCATGAATGCCTGTCGGTTTACGGGGATGATTATGACACGCCCGATGGAACTGCGATCCGCGATTATATCCACGTTATGGACCTTGCCCGGGCCCACCTGGTCGCAGTGGAACGGATGATCAGCGGAAAGTGCACATCGAACATGGAGGTCTTTAACCTGGGCACCGGAGAGGGATATACGGTGATGGAGGTCATCCGCTCCTTTGAACGGGTGAGCGGTGTCAGGCTGAATCACAAAATCGTATCCCGGCGGCCGGGCGATGTTGAAAAAGTCTGGGCAGATACACGCCTGGCCAATGATGAACTGGGCTGGAAAGCGGAACGGACACTGGATGAGATGGTGCTTTCCGCCTGGAACTGGGAGAAGGCACTTGCCCACAAGCGGCAGATAGCCCTGCCTGAAAACAAATGACATTGACTGAAAACCAATAATCTCAGGCTTTCTTAAAAATTCATCCTATGCAAACAATCATGGTCACCGGAGGGGCAGGTTTTATCGGTTCCCATCTTGTCAGATTGCTGGTCAAGAAATATCCAGGTACGCTGATCGTCAATTTTGACAAGCTCACCTATGCCGGCAACCTGGCCAACCTCACCGATATTGAAGCATCACCCAACTACCGTTTCATAAAAGGGGATATCGTTGATGAGGAATTCGTCATGTCGACCTTCGAAACGCATCGTTTCGACGGAGTCATTCACCTTGCAGCCGAGTCGCATGTCGACCGTTCCATCGTGAGCCCGAAGGAGTTCATCATGACCAACATTGTCGGCACCGTCAACCTGCTGAATGCTGCCAGGCATTATTGGAACGGACACTATGAGGGGAAAAGGTTTTACCATGTATCTACCGATGAGGTGTATGGCTCGCTTGGTGATGAGGGCAAATTCCTTGAAACCACCCCCTATGATCCCCGTAGCCCCTATTCGGCGTCCAAGGCCAGCAGCGATCACCTGGTCAGGGCTTATTACCATACGTATGGATTGCCGGTGGTGATTTCCAACTGTTCCAACAATTACGGGCCGAACCAGTTCCCGGAGAAGCTTATACCATTGATAATTAATAATATAAGACATCGGAAGTCATTGCCTGTCTACGGGAAAGGGCTGAATGTGCGCGATTGGCTGTATGTGGAGGATCACGCCAGGGCCATCGACCTGATCTATCAAAAGGGGAAAGATGGGCAGACATACAACATCGGGGGCAACAATGAACGGCAGAACATTGACATCGTCAGGACCCTCTGCCGCATCATGGACCGGAAGCTGGGCAGGGGGGAAGGGGAGAGCGAAAAGCTGATCACGTATGTCACCGACCGTGCCGGACACGATTTCCGTTATGCCATTGATTCATCCAGGCTGCAGAACGAACTAAACTGGCGGCCCGAGGTGAAGTTTGATGAAGGATTCGAAAAGACCGTTGACTGGTACCTCGACAATCAGAAATGGTTGGATGAAGTTACCTCAGGTGATTATTTAAAGTATTACGAGAAAATGTATCAGGGGCGGTGAGAGGGTGAATCAAAAGTACTTAACCACAAAGGAGCACTAAGGTTTTCACGAAGGTACACAAAGTATTATCATTGATTATCAAAAACTTAGTAAAGTACTTTGAGTACCTTTGTGTTTAAGAAAAGCATTTTGATCCCCCCCTCCTGGGAGTGGGGTACTTGCAACTACCGTATAACGATCATCTTCTGCATATAAACACGATCATCAAACATCATTTGCAGGAAATAAATCCCCTCTGCAATGCTTTCTAAATCCAGTATGATCGTTTTAACACCATTGTATTCTTTATGAATTGAAAGCATTATGTTACCGGAAGGATCATAAAAAGTTGCCGTCATTTCACTGTAATAAAATTCAGGAAGGATATACACTTGATCAGATGCGGGAACGGGATAAATGGAAACCGGTACATCCTTATCCATATCTTCCAGACCTACATACACCATATGGGTCACGGAATCCTGACCGCAATCGTTGTATACGTGCAGTACGACGTTATATTCGCCCGTCACACTGAAGGAATGAACCGGATTGGCAAGGCTGGATCCAGAGCCATCCCTGAAATCCCATGCCAGCGAGTCGGCCCTGAGACTGGTGTTGTAGAAGAAGATCTCGATTCCGTAGATCTCATAATAGAAATCAGCTTTCGGGAAAAGACAGACATTGACCACCGTTGTGGCGGTATCAGTGCATTCTCCCCTGGCAACGATCAGGGTGACAGGATAGTTACCGTCTTCCTGGTAGTAGTGTTCGGGTGAAGATTCTGTGGAGGAACTTCCGTCGCCGAAATCCCACAGCCAGGTCTTCGCTTTAATGGACTGGTCCGTCAGCACCAGGTGCCCCCACGGCGACAGTTCATACGTAAATGAAGCTGTCGGCATTTCGCAGATATGAATGACCTCTGAAGCTATTTCGGTTTCGGAAAGCCCGTACGCCTTAAGTACAACCTGGTAATCCTTTTCCAGGGTGTACAGATGAGTAGGATTTACTTCCCAGGAAGACATACCATCTCCGAAATCCCATTGTACCTTGCTTTCCCCTTCTGAGAGATTGGTGAACTGCACCCCATAGACATCCGTTATTTCATATGTAAAGGCAGCGGTGGTATTATGGCTGTAAACGGTCCAGGCATATTCCTGAATACAGATGTGATCAGTGGCATATACGTTCATTTTTACCCACCCCATGATCGTATCATTTCCGTCGAACAGGATAAGACCGGCGTATTTATCACGGGCTCCGCCCCAATAGCCGGAAAACACATTGGGTCCCTGGTCAGTATACGTATAACGCCTTAAAATACAGGATCCGGGTTCCATTTCATCGAAAAATGTCAGGGGGTCCCCGAAATTGAATTTTTTAATCCAGGTAGAATTCCCTGATGTGATGATTTTTTTGTTTGGATGGAATCCTTCAATGCTGGATCCATAGGCTCCGAATCCCGCCATGCCATCCCAATAGCAGTAGAAGTCATAATCTTCCGTGCCATCTCCATTCAGGTCCATTGTGTAAGAAGTCTGCTCCCAGGAAGTCAATTCAATATCAGGTTCAAAATCTACATAATGGATGCATGGTTTATCCATCTGGCCGGCATACAGATAGGAAGGAGTCGACAGGATGAATAGATTGGAAGGATTGGACAGGGCATTTTTGTCGGCAAGGAGCCCATCTGCAACGCTCAGTACGAAAACGTAATAGCTATTCTCTTCCATGATGGGATCACCATTGATATCGGTCGACTGAGAATCCAGGGGAATAACGATATTTGTATCAACCGGTACCAGAGCGGTATAATGTTCCTGTCCGACCTGGTCTGCCGTTTCAAGATCAAACATCTCCTCCTGTTGCGCCGGCACTACCATGACCCTGTATTCTGAAATGCTGTCCTCATTGCTGACTTTAGGGAACGTGACCAATACATCCCTTCCATCACCGGCATTACCGTTATCCCTGCAGAAGACATCTGTCACTGCCTTGGCCTGGGTACGCAGTACAATGGGAACGGGGTAAGAGAGGACATTATTTGATGTGTTTTCATAGTAACTGAGGATAAAAACCGAGTAGCCGATCAGATTCGTGATGAGCTGACCATCGGTGTCGGTGGATGCAGGATCAAGCCGGACAGAATGGGAGGTGTCTTCAGCAGGGACGCTGGAATAATGATCTTCTGTAACGGCATTGGCCGAATCCAGAGTGAATTCTTCTGCGTGGTCATCGTTGACCACCATGATCCTGTACTCTGCCATACTCATCTCATTATAAGCCGGATCAAAATTTACCAATATATCTTCGGCGTTCTTCTGGTCACCCACATCAGCCACCTGGATATTCAGGGCAAAGTTTTCCAGCCCCTGCCCCGCCATAACTGGCATATCCGGAACTGAATCCATTCCGAAATCGTTAACGGTGGCTTTTTTGCCTCCATTGGTGACCACCATTCTTATCCAACCAAAATAAGTAGATGCACCCTTTTGCACTTTTATACCCACAAAATGTTCTTTTTCCTGGATCCAGTTTCCAAAATAAATACTCGTATTTAATTGCGTTTTGAGAAGAGCCTTTTCACCGGTTACCCAGTTCAGCCATGGGGCAATCGTATCGCCATAATAATTGAGTGTATCGATAAATCCGGATTCGTCAATGACAAAATAACCAGAAGAGTCTGATGATTGAATAGAGATAATGGCTGTATCCGGGTAGTATCCTCCATCACATTTGGCATGCAAGATAAAATCAACAGTATTATCCAGATTGATATCAAGCCCGTATTGGTCGCTATTGCACTGTGTTGGCCATGGGACGAACAATTCAATTTCTGCATCCGGTATGATGTCGGTATAGTGAACCTGGGCCGATGAAGGCAGAGGTTGAAAAATGACTAATACGAGAAGAATTTCTGATACGGATAAACACGATTTTAACCAATGGATCATAATTGCTGTTTTGAACCCCATAAAGATAAGTAATATAGTACCATGTTGTAAATAGACGGTCTGCAGGTCTGCGGGCCTTCAGGTCGGAACGACGAATATCACACAATTCGCGACCAATAAATCCATTAGCCGATTTTCAATCGAAAGAAGAACCACTAGTGTGTTTTCTTTAAAATTGTATAAAATCTTTTCAAAATGATATACATTATGAAAATATTTTTTTCAAAATGATTATTTTTGTTTAAAAATTACGATCACATGGTCTCGAACAACTTAATTGAGGAATTGATTCATCTGGATAGGCTGTCAAAAGAACAGGCCGTGAAGTACCCCGAAAAGCGGTTTCTTTATCCGCAAATAAAATCTTTACTGACCAATACGAACCAAATGGCGGGTATCTCAGGATTAAGAGGGACAGGTAAGACCATCTTGTTAAGGCAGCTGGCCCTTGAAATGGATAAATCCTTTTATGCAAGCGCGGATACCCTGCCTGTAGGAACCGACCTTTTTGAACTCTCCTCATCGCTTTCCAGCTCGTTTGGGATCAAGTTCCTTATGATTGATGAAATCCATACCATGAGGGATTGGCAGGGACAACTTAAGAAGATCTATGATTTCCTGGATATGAAGATTCTTTTTACTTCTTCATCATCCCTTGAACTTTCGAAAGGGAAATATGATCTCTCAAGAAGGTTGACCCTTTTATCATTACCTCTTTTTTCTTTCAGGGAGTACCTGAAATTCAGCAAGAAAGTTGATGTACCATTGATCTCTGCAGAAGAAATCCTTATGAACCATAACGTAATTTATCAGAAGCTGTTTTCGTATGAATCGTATTTCAGGACTTATTCTGAACTTGGTGCACTTCCTGCATGCCTGGATTCACCATTGCGCTCCGTTGTCATTTCTACCATTGAAATGGTGACCCAAAAGGATATGCTGACGGTAGGCAAGTTATCACAGGAGGACATACAATCCGTAAGGGCTATTTTATTATTCATTGCAAGAGCGGGAACAGACGGTTGCAGTTATTCCTCCATTGCAAGGAATGTCGGGATCACGAAATACAAAGCCCAGCAATTTATTGGTATGATGGAAGAAGCATCCCTTTTAAAAATTCTGTTGCCTCACGGTGCCAATGTCATGCCGGAGCCGAAGATCATGCTTGTGCCCGTCTTACGATCCAGCCTTGCTCAAGGCATTGACGAAGACAGACTGGTCGGGGCCCTGCGTGAAGAATTTTTCATTCACCATGTGACCGGGGCCGGTTTTACTGTCAATTATCTTAAGAGCAAGAGAGGGGAAAAACTTCCCGATTATGTACTTTACATTCACAACCAAAAGCTGATCATCGAAATAGGTGGAGCAGGGAAGAGTACATCCCAGTTTAAAGGTGTGGAAGGGAGTGAGAAACTGGTATTGACCCAGCCAGCATTAAAGAAAGGCATTCCCCTGATTTTGTTCGGCTTCCTTTGGTGATTTCCCTATTTTCCCGAATAGCCAGACCCCGCTTCGGTGGATTGCCGGTTGCCGGTTCTCAGGTCTACAGGTCTACAGGTCTGCAGGTCTACAGGCCTACAGGTCAGCGGCTTGTCCTGAGAAATGCAGTGACGAAGGATCGGCGGTCAGCAGGTTTGGAATTTGGTGCTTGGGATTTCTCCCGCATCTACCTCATAATCATGATCTTCTTCATAAATAGTCTATCGTCCAGTAGAAGTTTCAGAATGTAAATACCTTCTTTTACGCCAGAAAGATCCAGTTCCAAGGTTGGGTAAATGGCTTTCCGATCAGGGTAAGCCTGAATGAGACGGCCGGATGGATCACAGAGCCAGACATCAATTTTTTGCACGGGGAAAGAAGGTTTGATCATTAACCGGTCACGTGCCGGAACAGGATACAGATCAATACCTGAAAGGTTTGGATCATCTTCCAGGGAAAGTGATATGATTTGCGTTATGGAATCCTGTCCACACATGTTATAAACATGGAGCGTGACCGGATAGTTGCTCTGGGAAAGGAATGTATGAACCGGATTACTGACGCCCGATCCTGATCCATCACCAAAATCCCAGTGAACGGAGTCAGATTTTGAACTTGTATTGAAAAAGATCACGAAAGCATTAGTGAGTGTATAATGAAAATCTGCCCTGGGATGAATGCAGACGACCGTTTTAGCATTGATGGTATCGGAACAGCTTCCCCGGAATGCGATCAGCGTAATGATGTAGGTGCCATGCTCCTGATAGGTATAGTGGGGTGATTCTTCCTCCGAGGTATCTCCGTTCCCAAAATCCCAGAGATACCTCTCTGCTTTTTCTGACAGATTATAAAGGCTTATCTCACCCCAGTCGGACAGCTCGTGCCAAAATCCGGCGGTTGGTTTTTCACAAATATTAATATTCTCACACAAGGTATCCTGCCCCAAGGCACCGACAGCCGTCAAACAGACGACATAATCACTTTCCTGCGAATAGGTATGCAGTGGTTCCCGTTCACTGGAATGTTCGCCATCGCCAAAGTCCCACTCAAATGAGCTGGCACTGACGGAATGGTTATGGAATTGAACCTGGTAATCCGTCTTTGTATAATTAAAGTGAGCCTGGACTTTTTTACTGTACACCATCCAGGCATATTCCTTTATTATCATAGTAGTGGTTCCAAGGACACTCATTTTCACCCAGCCCATGATGGTATCAGTTCCCTGGAGCATAATCAATCCGGTATATTTATCCTGAGTTCCACCCCAGTATCCACCCCACTCACTTTCCCACTCGCTGTAATAGTAATAGCTATAAACGCCTCCGGCTGATTCGTTTTCCAGCAATGTGACGGGATCCCCGTATTCAAGAATTTTAATCCAATTTAAATGCTCCTCTGTAGTGATTATTTTATTATTCTCATTCAATCCTTCAACCCATGAGCTGTATGAATGAAATCCGAGACCACCACTTTCGCTGCATAGGAATTGATAATCATTTGTACCATCCCCGTTCAGGTCAAAATCGAACAGACGGTTTCCCCCAGCAGAATAATCTGCCCAAACGACGGTATCCGGTTCAATATCAACATACTGAATATAATATTGGTTCCATTGTCCGCCATACAGAAAGTCAGGGGTGCTTAGTGCTAAAAGATTGGATGGCTCAGAAAGGGCATTTTTATCAGAAAGGATGCCATCAGCGATACTTAGTACGAAAACATAGTATCCTTTTTCTTCCTGGATGGTTTCCCCGGAGATGTCGGTTGACTGGTCATCAAGTTGAATGCTGATATTTGAGCCCGAAGGAACAATCACTGTGTAAATATCCGTTCCCACCTGGTCGGCCATTTCAAGATCAAATGTTGCCATCTGATCCATGGGTACCACTATGATCCTATATTCCGAAATACTGTCTTCATCGGCAACTTTATGAAAGGAAATCAGCACATCGCTACCATTACCTGCATTACCGTTGTCGGTCGATAAGATGTTATTTACTGCCGCTGTCTGGGTCTGAAGCAGGATGGGAACAGGATAGGAGAGGATATTTTCAGAAGGATTCTCATAACTGCTCAGGATAAAAACCGAATAGTTGATCATATTGGTGATCAGTTGGCCATCGGTGGATATGGCCGTAGAAGTAAGCTTTATTGAATGTGAAGTACCATTGGCAGGAACACTGGTATAGTGATCAGCTGTAAGTGCATTAGCTGAATCCACATTGAAGTCTTCTGCCTGCGTTGCATTGACCACCATGATCCTGTACTCTACCATACTCTCCTCGTTAAACGCTTGATCAAAATTTATTTTTATGTCGGAGGCGTTCTTCTGATCCCCCACGTCCGCTACCTGGATATTCAGGGCAAAGGTCCCAAGTCCGTCCCCGGCCAGAATGGCTTCTTCCGGCACCGTCTGGAAGGCCAGGTCTTTTATTACCGCAGTGAATTCGTACATAGGAAATGTCACGATCATTCTCAGCCATCCGTAATATGACGATGAGCCATCCATCATCCTGAGGCCGGTGAAATGTTCCCTATCCCAGTTCCAGCAATTGTTCCGGTAGAAAATTACCTTTTCCCCTGTCACCCACTGCAGGGAAGAGCCAATGGTATCGTTGAAATTTAATGAGTCAACGAAGTCCCCGGCGGCAAAAAAAGCCGTTGGATGTGCCGATTCAATGGAAATCAATGCTGAATCGTCATTGTCATTATTATATCCGCACTTGGCGTGAATAATAAAATCAATCGTATCATCAAGGTTGACATCAAGTGGGTAATGTTTATCAGAGCAGTCATTGGCAATATATGGGGATTTCGATAAGTGAATTTTTGCATCCGGAATAATATCCAAATAGTGAACCTGGGCTGATAAGTGCTGTGGCCAGAACGCAATTAAAGCCAGCAGGAATGTGGCTCTTGAGAGACCTGATTTAATTGAATTTTTCATTGGGATCTTTATGAGGACGATAAAGGTAGTGAATTTCAGAGGGAAAAGCAAGGCCTCAGCCCCTCCCCAAGAGGTTGTATCACAAGTACTTAACCACAAAGGAGCACTAAGGCTTTCACTAAGGGACACAAAGTAAAATCATTGATTATCAAAAACTTAGTGTTCCTTAATGAAGTACTTTAAGTACCTTTGTGTTTAAGAAAAGCCTTTAGATAAACCCTCCCAAAGGATGAATAACAATTTAACAGTTTAACAATGTAACAATAGAACAATGAATGACCCCAAATGACCACAAATGACAATGAATTCTTTATCTTTGCCCGAACAGTTTTATTTTCCCATGACCGATCCCAAACCCTATAAGCCGCAGAACCCTATCCGCATCGTTACCGCCGCGTCGCTGTTTGACGGACACGATGCTGCCATCAACGTAATGCGGCGCATCCTGCAGTCCACCGGCGCCGAGGTGATCCACCTGGGGCACAACCGCTCCGTGGCAGAGATCGTGCAGTGCGCCATCCAGGAGGATGTCCAGGCCATCGCCGTGACCTGCTACCAGGGCGGGCATATGGAATTTTTTAAGTACATGTACGACCTGCTGCAGGAAAATGAAAGCGGACAGATCAAGATCTTCGGCGGTGGCGGCGGGACCATCCTCCCCCACGAGATCGATGAGCTGCACGCCTACGGCATCGCCGGCATTTACTCCCCCGACGACGGACGTAAAATGGGATTGCAGGGAATGATCAACGACGTGATGGCCAGGTGCGATTTCCCGACCGGATCCGACAACCACATTGACGTACAGAAGATCTTGTCGAGGGATTACCGGTCCATTGCGCGGCTGATCTCGGCGGCGGAAAATTTTCCTGAGTCGGTCAGGGAGATCATCGGAACCCTCCAGGAGGCAAAAAAATGCAAACAGTCGCCCGTGCTGGGCATCACCGGCACGGGAGGATCCGGCAAATCCTCGCTGATCGATGAGATCGTCAGGCGGTTTCTGATCGATTTCCCGGAGAAACGGATCGCCATCATCTCGGTGGATCCCTCCAAGCGCAAATCCGGCGGCGCCCTGCTGGGTGACCGCATCCGGATGAACTCCATCCACCACCCCCGCGTGTACATGCGCTCGCTGGCCACGCGCCAATCCAACCTCGCTCTGTCCAGGTACGTGAAAGATGCCCTGTGCATCGTGCAGGCCGCAGGCTTCGACCTGATCCTGCTCGAAACATCGGGCATCGGCCAGTCCGACACGGAGATCATCGACCACAGCGACGTTTCGATGTACGTGATGACCCCTGAATACGGCGCTGCCATCCAGCTGGAAAAGATCGACATGCTGGATTTTGCCGACATCATCGCCCTGAACAAGTTCGACAAACGTGGTTCGCTGGATGCCCTGCGCGACGTGAAGAAACAATACATCCGCAATCACCTGCTCTGGAACGCTGACCCGGAAACGATTCCCGTCTATGGAACCATCGCTTCACAGTTCAACGATCCGGGCGTGAACAACTTCTACAAGAATCTTATCCACCTGATTGAAGATAAAACAGGGATCAGTTTTGCCACCAAAGCCAGGGTCATTCCTGAACTCTCCGAAAAGATCTTCATCATTCCGCCCAACCGGACCCGTTACCTGGCTGAGATCGCAGAGACGGTCAGAAATTACAACCACTGGTCAGAGGACCAGGCCGATGTTGCCCAAAAACTGTACAACCTGAAGGCATCGATGGATTCCCTCAGCGAGACCATCCAGGACAAGCCGGTCAGGGAGCGGCTGGAAAAACTCTACCATGAGTATGAACTGAAGTTGGACGGTGCCAGCAAAAAAGTGCTGGAGACCTGGGAGGAGAAGAGGAAGTGTTACCGTGACCTGCACTTTATCTATAAAGTCAGGGATAAGGAGATCAGGGTGGAAACTCATAGCGAATCCCTTTCCCATTTGATGATCCCGAAGATCGTCCTGCCGGGATATAAAGCATGGGGTGACATCCTGAAATGGAACCTTCGTGAGAACGTGCCGGGCGAGTTTCCGTATGCTGCAGGGGTGTTCCCTTTCAAGCGCGAGGAGGAGGATCCCACGCGCATGTTCGCCGGCGAAGGCGGTCCGGAACGCACCAACAAACGGTTCCATTACGTTTCGTACGGTATGCCGGCCGTGCGGCTTTCCACAGCTTTCGATTCGGTGACCCTTTACGGCAACGATCCCCACATCCGGCCGGATATCTATGGCAAGATAGGGAATTCCGGCGTATCCATCTCCTGCCTGGATGATGCCAAAAAACTGTATTCCGGTTTCAACCTGTGTAACCCGAAGACTTCCGTATCGATGACCATCAACGGCCCTGCGCCCACGATGGTGGGATATTTCATGAATGCGGCCATTGACCAGCAATGTGAGCTGTACATCCGGGAACATGGACTGGTGGAGGAAGTCACCCTGAAGATCGAAGCGGTCTATCAGGAAAAGGGAACACGCCGTCCGCAGTATCAGGGAGAGCTTCCCAGAGGGAATGACGGGCTTGGTCTGCTGTTGCTGGGAATCACCGGGGACCAGGTGCTGCCGTCCGACGTCTATGAAAAGATCAGGGCGCATACGCTCCGGACAGTCAGGGGCACAGTGCAGGCGGATATCCTCAAGGAGGACCAGGCGCAGAACACGTGTATCTATTCGACGGATTTCTCCCTGAAGCTCATGGGCGACATCCAGGAATATTTCATTAAACATAACGTCCGTAATTTTTATTCCGTTTCCATTTCGGGGTACCACATTGCGGAGGCCGGCGCCAATCCCATCTCCCAGCTGGCGTTCACCCTGTCGAACGGATTCACGTATGTTGAGTATTACCTCTCCAGGGGTATGAAGGTGGATGATTTTGCCCCCAATCTGTCGTTCTTCTTTTCCAACGGGATCGATCCGGAGTATTCGGTGCTCGGTCGCGTGGCGCGGCTGATCTGGGCCAAGGCGATGAAGCTGAAATACGGCGCCAACGAACGTTCTCAGAAGCTGAAGTACCACATCCAGACCTCGGGCCGTTCGCTGCACTCCCAGGAGATCGACTTCAACGACATCCGTACGACACTGCAGGCCCTGTACGCGATCTATGACAACTGCAACTCGCTGCACACCAACGCATATGATGAGGCCATCACCACCCCCACCGAGGAATCGGTGCGCCGGGCCATGGCCATCCAGCTGATCATCAACCACGAGCTCGGGCTGGCCAAGAATCAGAATCCTCTGCAGGGATCGTTCATCATTGAAGAGTTGACAGACCTTGTGGAAGAGGCCGTTTTGTCGGAATTTGACCGCATTGCTGAGCGCGGCGGTGTGCTGGGCGCGATGGAGACCATGTACCAGCGGGGTAAGATCCAGGAAGAATCGCTGTATTATGAACATATGAAGCACAGCGGTAAACTTCCGATCATGGGAGTGAACACGTTCCTTTCTTCAAAAGGTTCTCCTACGGTAACACCTGGAGAGGTGATCCGCGCCACCGTGAAAGAAAAGAAATACCAGATCTCGATGCTGAAGGAGCTTCATAAAACGCAGGCGGAGAAGGCGGGAAAAGCCCTGCAGGATCTCCAGCATGCAGCACTGAACAACCTGAATGTGTTCGAACAGCTCATGGAATGCTCAAAATATTGTTCCATCGGACAAATCACCGATTCCCTGTTCGAGGTGGGGGGGCAATACAGAAGAAACATGTAAACCAACAACGTTATGGCTGACCGAAAAATACTTATCGTTTATCCTGAACCCTATGAAACCAGGGTTGCTGTTTATCTGGCGACCGAGCTGATCTTTCTCAAGACCCTCAAACATTCTCCGCAGGAGATTGCCCGGTTCAAGGATATCAAGGACCAGAAGGACTGGCGCAAGAACCTGATATTGAAGGAGCTCCAGGAAAACGATATCAATACGGAACTGATCGAGGTGGTCATGGGAATGAGCGGATTGGTCAAGCCGCTGAAATCGGGGATCTATGAGATCAACGAACGGATGAAGGAAGACTTGCGCGTCGGGTTACTGGGCAAGCACGCCGTGAACCTGGGGGGGCTGATCGCAGCGGATATTGCTGAATCGCTTGGAAAAAAGGCCTATATCATGGATCCGATCGTGGTGGATGAACTGGATGATGTGGCCCGGGTTTCGGGGCATCCCCTTTTTCAGCGAAAATCCATTTTCCATGCGCTTAGCCACAAATTTGTCGCAAAGAAATACGCCCGTTCCGTTCACCGGAAATATGAGGAGCTCAACCTGGTGGTGGTTCACATCGGCAGCGAGGGGATCTCTGTCGGTGCGCATAAGCAGGGAAGGGTGATCGACGTGAACAACACCTTTGACGGGGACGGCCCGTTTTCGATTTCCCGCACAGGCAGCCTTCCTGTGGGAGACCTGGTCAGGATGTGTTTCAGCGGAAAATACACCGAAGAGGAGATGATCCGGATGATCACCGAGGGCGGTGGCTATGCAGCCTATCTGGATACCAGTAACATCAACGAAATCGATAAGCGGATCATGTCGGGTGACGATACCGCTACTTTCTATTCCTATGCCCTGGCTTACCAGGTGTCGAAAGAGATCGGAGCCATGGCCACGGTGCTGGAGGGAAACGTGGACGCGATCCTGTTGTCGGGGAATATTTTCAACAGCGCCCGGTTCATCCAGAACGTGACCCGGCGTGTGAGCAAGATCGCTGATGTGATGCTTTATCCCAGCGTCAATAGCTTCGAGGCGCTGATGATGTCGGGCATCAGCATCATGAACGGGGAAGCGGAGATATTGGAGTATATCTGATTAACCGATTAACCGATATCGGATATCTGATTTGATTTACGATTTAAATAAAAAATCAAATATCGGTTAATCGGTTAATCGGTTAATCGGTTAATCCGATATCACCTCCCCGTCAGTTCCTTCGGGATGCGTCCGTTGCGGATGGCTTCGGAGCGGAGGCGGCGGCCGACGATCTTCTCCATCATCCGGCCGATATCCAGCACCTTATCCACGTTCACCTGCGTATCGATCCCCATTTCGTCCATCATCACCACCATATCTTCGGTGGTGACCAGTCCGACGATGTTTGGGTCGTCGTAATAGTACTTTCCGGTACCGGCCACCGGGTATCCGTCGATGAAGTTGGCGGGTTGCCCGCCGATGCCACCCAGGGTGCTTTCGAAGTTGGTCATGCCCGCCTGCAGGGCTGCCAGCACGTTGGCCAGGCCCCATCCGCGGGTAGTATGGAAGTGGACGATGTGTTTTTCCGGTGTCGGGATAGCGTCAAGGAGCATCGAATAGTACTTGTAGACGCGGTCGGGAGAGGCGGAGCCATCGTGGTCGGCGTGTTCCACGTCGTCGGCGCCGATGTCGAACCAGCGTTTGGTGAACTCGATCGCTTTCGACATTTCCGTGGGGCCTTCGATGGGGCAGCCCCAGATGGTGCTGACGGTGCCATTCACCTTGATGCCTGCGTCGTGAGCTTTTGTAATCCATTCCTCCGACATCTTCCAGTAATCGGCCAGGTTCAGTCCCGAGTTACGTAAGTGGTGCGACTCGCTGGTGGATACCATCAGCAGGATGCGGTCGGGGCCAAAGCCTTCCTGTCGGGCCTGGATCGCCCGCTCGATGGCTTTTTCGCGGATGGTGATGGCCGTCAGGACCACCTCAGACAGTTTATCCTTGACTTTCTTGCTGTTCCGGATGGCTTTGAACAGTGCATCGGCGTCCCTGAACTGGGGCATACCTTTGGGATTTCCGAAGTTGGTCACCTCGATGTATTTGAATCCGGCCAGGATCAGTTGCTCCAGCACCCAAAGCTTGGCTTCGGTCGGAATAAATTTTTCTTCATGCTGAAAGCCGTCGCGCACGGTGATATCGCCGATGGTTACTTTTTTTGGGTAATTCATCATAGGATTGGTTGTTAGTAAGTAGAAATAAATTAGTACCTGGTCAAGGTTGTGGGTTTAAAAATAGTAAAAAGATGGATACATAACTACCTTTGGGGAATCCTGGCAAAATTTTATACATTTAAGGTGAAACGCATATAAATTTTAACGATTCTAATATACGTTTAGAAAATGTGTATATAGGTACTTAAATAATGATCCCTCTCCGAAAAGTAATAATTCTGTGCTATAGTCCATTAACTGGAATACATTGGAAGTCTTAGCCTGGAAAGAACTTACTCCAAGACTCCGGTGAGGGATAAGGATAGAGTATCATAAAACTGTGTGAAAGGTATAAGTATCAATTACCCCGTGCTTTAGCGCGGGGATTCAAAATAGAGCACCAAATCCGGGCTTTAGCCCAAAATAAAACGTACCTATGACACAAAAAAAAGAAACTAAGCAAAAGGAAAAAAAGATCATCGATCTTCCTTTCCTCGATAAAGTGGCCATTTTCATCAGGCCGAAACAGCCTTTAATAGACTGGATAAACCAGATTGATCCGAAAAATCCAATGTCATTGGATGATTTCATTGATGGGAATACGTACCTGCTCTCCTCTGATGAATATGATTTTGTTGACCAGGAAGGTATCGAAAGGATGATTGCTGAAAACTATGCTGAGATCTTTGAAAATGAATTGCTGGATGTATGTAACGACACAAATTACTGGCCTGAAACCATTAACCTGGACATGTTCAAGGGATGGTTCGAGTATCAGGTTTCTTCGATGGTATATGACCTGGATTAATATAAAAGCGTTCTATTCCAGGATCTTCAGATCCCTAAAGTACTCCAATACCTGCGGATTGGCCAGCGCGTCGCGGTTGAGCACATCTTCTCCGTGGATCAGCTTCTTGACTGCGATCTCCACTTTTTTACCGTTCAACGTATAGGGTACGCCGGGTGTTTCCAGGATGATGGCCGGAACGTGCCTGGGGCTGCAGCTGGTCCGGATGTTCGACTTGATCTTTTTGATGACCTCTTCGGTCAGTTCGTAGTTTTGCTTCATTTGCACAAAGAGGATCACCCGTTCATCACCCTGGAACTGCTGCCCGATTACCACGGCGTCGGCGATTTCTACCATACTTTCCAGGACCCGGTAAATCTCGGAGGTGCCGATACGGACACCACCGGGATTGAGTGTCGCGTCGGAGCGTCCGAACATGGTGATTCCGCCGTGGTTGCTGATACGGATATAATCGCCGTGCCGCCAGATGCCATCATAATCCGTGAAGTAAGCGTTTCGGTATTTCGCTCCCGACGGGTCATTCCAGAAATAGATGGGCATGGAGGGGAAAGCGGTTTTGCAGACCAGTTCGCCTTTTTCTTCCCGGACGGGATTTCCTTGCTCATCCAGGCTGTCGACATCCATCCCCAGCCCGCTGCATTGTATCTCTCCTTTGTACACAGGCAGGATCGGGCTTCCCAGGACGAAACAGGAGATAATATCCGTCCCGCCCGAGATCGAAGCCAGCTGTACATCCTTTTTCCAGTCGCGGTAGACATACTCGAAGCTTTCGTCGGATAACGGCGAACCGGTGGAGGTGATGATCCTCATTTTGGGGAAGTCCGATATTTCCTTTGGTTTCACGCCTGCCGCCTCCAGCGAGGCGATGTATTTGGCGCTGGTGCCGAACAGTGTAAAACCGAGCTCGCCGGCCATTTTGATGAGTGATGCCGGTTCGGGATAGAAGGGATTGCCATCGTAGCAGACCAGGGTGGCGCCCAGCGCCAGGGCGCTCACGAACCAGTTCCACATCATCCAGCCGCAGGTGGTGAAGTAGAAGACCACATCGTCCTTGCGCACGTCGCAGTGAAGCATCAGCTCTTTCAGGTGCTGGATCAGTGTGCCTCCCTGGGAATGGACGATGCTTTTGGGAAGTCCGGTCGTGCCGGAGGAGTACATGATGTACAGCGGATGGTCGAACGGAAGCTGTTCGAAGGTCATCTCGCCGGTGACCGGTTTCGCCAGTTCATCCCAGGTGATTGCATTGGGGATGGTGGACACATCCAGGTTACCGGTGAAATTGACCATCACCACCTTTTGGATGGTCGGCAGCTGGTTCAGGATCCCACGGAGCTTTTCCTGGGAATCGAAACGTTTTCCATTATAGGAATAGCCATCCACGGCGAAGATCACCCTGGGTTCGATCTGGCTGAAGCGGTCGAGCACGCCCTTGATCCCAAAATCAGGCGATGAGGATGACCATATCGCTCCGATGGAAGAGGTTGCCAGCATGCCAATGATAGTTTCCGGAATATTGGGCATGAACCCCGCCACGCGGTCGCCTTTTACCACACCGAGTCCCCGGAGCCCCTCTGCTACCCTGTGCACCTGATCATACAGTTCGCTGTTTGTAATTCGCCGTTCACCATTTGCTTCCTGCTTACCGCCTGCTGTTCCCTGAAGATCTGCAGACCTGTGGACCTGCAGACCCGTAGACCCCTCACCCGTCATTTCTCCCCTGAAAATAACAGCCGTCCGCTCATCGCGGTATTTCAGCAGATTCTCGGCAAAGTTGAGCCGTGCCCCCTGGAACCATTTTGCCCCGGGCATCTTTTTCGGGTCATCCACCACCCGGTCAAAATCTTTGGAAAATTTAATCCCGCTGTAATGCCAGAAGGTGCCCCAGAAATCGGCCGGATTCTCAATGCTCCACTGATGAAGCTCGTGATAATCATGGAAGGATCTTCCGAATTTTTTGTTCACATGCTGCATGAAGTCGTACATCTGCGACTGGGTCGCCTTGACGGGGTCGGGTTGCCAGAGAAGTTGATAGTCCATAATTGATATATTTTATTTAACCACAGAGGCGCACGGAGGATTCCGGACTGTGAAAATAGAAAAAAATAGCCAACCTGAGCAGTGAGTTTTTATTAAAGACGATACATTAATGATCTAAAAAGATGGTTTTTGATGCTCAATCCGATCTGCACATTTGATTGGCATAACGCCGACTATACAGTTCCCCTGCCCCTGGGATTCGGCAAGGCACTGGCAAAAAATCTCTCCATGTATCTTATGCCCGAATATATTGTGTCAGGACCAACAGCCAGGAGCTTGGTGATAAAGTTCAATTTGAATTCTATGTTTTGATAAGGATTTCTGGATGGCGGCGAGTTTGCGGTGGTTAGGCATAGATTTAAAAATGAGATATAGATATTGTTAGATTTAGGCCGAATTCAAAACAGGCTGATGGTTTTGTTGATCAGCAGGCAGATCCTGACTTTCGTCAGGATGACGATTCGAACGCGGGATAATTAAAGAGCGGCGCGGCACTCACCTGAAACTTACAATCGTGTGCCGCGCCGCTCTTTTAGTCAAGCGCCTGAACCGTCATCCCGGCAAGCTTTCGCGTAGCGAAAGCGTAGGCCGGGATCTCTAACACCCTACACTCTGTCATCTACCCGGCAATGTCGGTAAATATGATGGTGGTGAGTTTCTGTGTCTCTCTCATTCAATAATAATTACCTAAATTTGACACTATATTGTGTGCAGTTTACAATACAGGAGATCATTTTTCAGCTAAGTGAAAGAAATATGAACAATCCAGTCCCATTGAAGAAAAAATGCCTGATTGCTTTGATTGTCGCTTTTTGGACAGCTATTCCGGGCGTTTTTCCCCAGGAGGGCCTGATTCAATTCCCCGGAAGGGACGCTGTAGTCGAAACAGAGATGGTTTACAAGGGAAGCGCGGTCATTACCACCAGCACACCTGCGGGCAGGGGAGAACTCAATGAGCGGATCATTGCAGTCAGGGTGGAAACCCAGGGGAGTGAAAATCCACTGGAGCTGTCTGAGATCCAGTTTTCTCTGACGGGCACTACAAGCCTGTCGGACCTGGATGAGCTCAAGGTTTATTTCACCGCAGGGAATCCACGGCTGACGACAGATCATCTGTTCGGAACAACTGCCGTTAAGGAAGGTATGATCACCGTGACCGGCAGACAGGTACTGAACGAAGGATTGAATCATTTCTGGGTGACGGCAGATCTGTCACCCGGTGCCATTGAGGGGAATTTCCTGAAAGGTGAAATCAATTTTGTGACGGTGGGAAACCAGGTTTATCAGCTCACTCCCGGGGCAACCGGTGATCAACGTCTGATCATCCTGGAACATAAGCTTGTGTTCTCCGGCGGTGATTACGGGTCCGTGAATTTCCGGATCCCTGCCGTCAAAACGGCGGATGGCGGCTCCATCGTTGTGGCAGTGGATGCACGTCAGGATGCAGGACATGACCTGCCGAACAACATTGACATCATGGTGCGGAGGAGCACGGACCTGGGCGACACCTGGTCGGATGCGGTCACGATTGCCGATTTCGGCTCCTTTGGAGCCAGCGATCCCTCCCTGGTCAAGGACATTAACACCGGGGATCTGGTATGCATGTTCGCATCGCATCAGGGGCTTTTTCAATCCACACCCTTCGATCCCATCCGGTTCCAGGTCTGCCACAGCCACGACAACGGGGTGACCTGGAGCGCACCCCTGGATTGCACCAGCCAGATCTATGCTCCCGGCTGGCATGCCGCCTGGCTGGCATCGGGAAGCGCTCACCAGATGCGGAGCGGAAGGATCATCGGTGCCATTGGCGTGCGCCAGAATCCGGACAATATCATCTCCAATTTTATGATCTACAGCGATGACGGAGGCCAGTCGTGGAAGTACAAGCCCGTCATGGCATCTGCTGTCGGCGACGAGGCCAAGATCGTGGAACTGGACAACGGCAACCTGCTGATGAACATCCGCAACCAGACCCCCGATTGCCGCAAAATAGCCATTAGCGAGGATGGCGGAGACAGCTGGGGAACACCCTCTTTTCAGTATGAATTGATCGATCCGGCAGTGAATGGCGACTTCATCCGTTATACATCCGTCCTGGACGGCTATGACAAGAGTCGCCTGCTTTTCTCCATTGCCGCTCACCCTACTTCACGGCAGAACCTTACCCTTTTCCTTAGCTATGATGAAGGTCAGACATGGCCGGTATCCAACGTGCTCCATCCCGGACCGGCTGGTTATTCCTGCCTGACGATCCTGGATGATGGTACCATTGGCTGTTTTTATGAAAATGGGGAATATGAGTTTTTTCAGCTTTATTTCGCCCGGGTTTCACTGGACTGGCTTTCGGCCGGCTCAGATACGTTTATATCAGTAAACGAAAGGGAATGATGCGATATGACGAGCAGATCGTCTTAGAAGACCAGTGTAGTGATCGAATGCGGCAGACTTTTCGTTTCCAGAGCCATTTCGCCGATATAAAAGCGATAGCTGACCTCCGTATCTCCCGGGTTCATCACAATGACGGCATAGGTTCCGTCGGTGTTGCGGAACCCGGTGGTGAGCAACTGCGCCCTGTTGGATGAGCACGCAATTCTTTTTGCACCGAGGCGGATGAATTTGGAAAAATGGCCGATATAATAATAAGAATTCATGAAATGCAGCGTATCCTTCTTTGTATCAGCGTGAATTGGTGCGAAGCAGAAATTCCTGACATGGTTGGGCCCGCCGTTTTCATCCAGGAGAATGTTCCAGTCGGTCCAGGCGCACGCTCCGTTGTTGAAGTCGCTGATCATGGCTGCGCCGTAGTTCTCGCCCCAGTGCCACTGGTTAAAGGTTAACCAGCTGAACGGGTAATTACAGGCTTCGGTAAGCAGCAACTGTTTTCTGGGCCAGGATTCCGCCACCAGCTTCACATTTTGCGGTGTGGGGGCGCCGGTCCAGCTTTCGTACCAGTGGAAGCCAATACCCCAGACATATTTTGCAGCGGCAGTATCGCTCAATATACAGGAAGCCCTGTGGTAGATCAGATCACGGTTATGATCCCACGCAATGAGTTTTTTTTCATTCATCCCGTTCGCGTAAAGGGTGGGTCCGAGATATGTTTTGATGAAATCGCGTTCTTCCTCAGCCGTATACATGCAGGATTCCCAGGTCTGTTTGGCCATGGGTTCGTTTTGAACGGTCAATCCCCAGATGGGAATTCCCTGGTTTTCGTAGGCCTGAATGAATTTTACGAAATAATTGGCCCAGGCCTGATAAAAGTCCGGAAGCAGTTTCCCGCCCTGCAGCATATTGTCATTATCCTTCATCCAGGCGGGCGGACTCCAGGGACTGACAAAGAGCGGAAGTTCCCCCTGAGCAGCCTCCATTGCCCTTTTGATGAAAGGAATCTTGTACTGCTCATCGTGTGCAACGGAAAAAGAGGCCAGCGCCGTGTCATTTTCGTTGACATAGGTATAACTGTCGCTGGAAAAATCGCAGCTGTTGATGTTGGTACGTGCAATGGAATAGCAAATTCCGTCGTTTTTGTTGAAGCAGGCCCGCAGAAATGCTTCCTGCGTTTCAGGGGATAATTTGGCGAATGTTTCCGCTGAGGCATCCGTCAACGCCCCGCCAATGCCGACGAATCTCTGGAACGCTTTTGAGGGATCCACAAAAATGCACGGCTGGTTCTCAAAAGGCTGGCCAAAGTGGGAAAACGCTTGCACATCCGTCCGGGTCAGCCTGAATGCTGTATTTTCAGCTGTCGTATAGATCTGTACCTGGCGGTCTGTAACATCTGTCCTCGTACCAGGCTGGGAATAGGGAAGCAGGTACGCGAAACCAAACAAAAGGCAAAATAGGATTCGTTTCATTTCATGAAATTTATGACTGATGGATAATCATTGAATATCAAACTTGTATTTTCATCTTACCATATCAGGGTTGCTACCGATTGAGGCGGAACCGTATAACTGAAGTATTTCTGGTTATCATTTACCGTGAATGTCTGGAAGCCGGATCCATCGTTGCACAGGATCATTGCCTTCGATCCGTCAGGATTTTGAAAAGCGATCCCGCTGACCCCGTTCAGTTCCACGGGTAAGGGCGCTGATATTCTTTCGGCTCCGGGACGCACAAATTTGGAAAAATGCGCAATGGCGTAATATTCTTCATTTTTGGTGATCGTCTGGTTAGCCGTATTCAGGGTTACGACGCCCCGGCAATTGGAACATCCGTTATTGGTCGGACCGTAGGACTGGTCGAGGACAAGGTTCCAGAGCAACGCATTTTTCGACCAGTTGATAGCTGTTCCAATGAAGATGTTTTTGGTGAACCACATCAGGTTATCCGAAAAATCCGTTGCCCATCCTCCGCCGGAGATCTCCGTAAAGTACAATCCCTTGTCCTGGTGGGCGTAATGAACGGTGCTCATCCCTGAAACATCGCCTCCGTAAGCGTGAAACGCAGAACCAGTGATATGTTTTTTTGCATCCGGATCGTTCAGGACAGTGATTGCATAATTCGCATTATCGTAGTTGTGGTCATAGATGATGATCTGCGTTGTAATACCGGCAGATTCGAATTTTGGTCCAAGGTACCCCTTGATGAAAGCGGCCTGCTCTGCGGGCTGCATTTCCATGCAGGGGTAGCCAGCCGTAAAATAAAGCGGTTCATTCTGGGGAGTGACCGAAGCGATATGGATTCCCTCCTGTGCCATCCCCTGGATGTATCTCACAAAATAGTCGGCATAAACGCTATAGCAGTCTGTCCTCAGTTTGCCTCCCTTCATGCTTCCGCTGGTCTTCATCCAGGCCGGAGGGCTCCACGGGGAACCCATTAATTTTATGGAAGGAGATATTTGCAGGATTTCCTTTAAAACCGGGATGACATCCTCCAGGTCTTTTTCCAGGGTGAAGTGTTCCAGATTAAAGTCGGTCTGACCCGCAGGCACGTCGTCGTAGGAGAAATCGGAGAGGGAGAAGTCGGATGCGCCGATGGTCAGCCGCAGGTAGGAAATGCCGATGCCGTCCGCAGTGTCGAAAAGATCACGCAGGATCTCCGTGCGCTGGGAAGCATTCATTTTTTCGTCGAGCAGGTAAGCGGAGGAGCCGGTCAGGGCTGCTCCGAATCCTTCCATGGACTGGAACCGTGCAGTGGTGTCGATGGTAATCACCGGCCAGTTTACGGAACCTGTCTCAAGTATCGGCAGGTCGCCTTCCCGGTTCAGCAGTTTGGATTTGTCGCCCTTGGTCATGTAAACTTTCACCAGGCCGAGGGTGTCCGGGCCGGGTGGTGGGTCGGGCGGGCCGGAGGTTTCCTTGTTGCAGCAGCTCAGGAGCAGGAAGACAATGCCAAGGGGAAGCAGAAATCGGAAGGAGGCACTCATTTTAATAAAAGCGTTGAGATTCATGGTTTATAACTATTCCATAATATATCAGTTTATTTACGAGGTTGTATCATAAGTACTTAACCACAAAGGAACACTAAGGTTTTAACGAAGGTACACAAAGTATTATGATTGATTATCAAAAACTTAGTGTTCTTAGTGAAGTACTTTGAGTACCTTTGTGTTTAAAAAAAGCATTTTGATACACCCTCGTAAATTCAATAAATCCCAGATGGTTGGGCTATTTTTAATACCCCGGATTTTGTGTCAGGTTGACGTTTTTATCCAGTTCCGACTGGGGAATTGGCCATATCAGCCTTTCTTGCGTCAGGTTGTACCCGATCGGGGCACCTCCCACACCCGTAACATTGTTGATCACTTCGATGGCCCTGCCCGTGCGCTTCAGGTCATACCAGCGGTGCCCTTCGAAGACCAGCTCCAGCCGCCGTTCTTTTTCGATGGCCAGGCGCATGGCGTCCTGGCTGGATGCGGTAGTGTTGGGGAGCTCGGCACGTGTTCTGATCTGGTTCACCAGGGAGGCGGCGCCTGCGACGTCCCCCAGTTCGTTGAGTGCTTCGGCCTTCAGCAACAGGATATCCGCAAGGCGGTAGATGATGTAATTCTGGTCGCTTCCTTCCACAAAATTGCGCCATTTGTTCAGGAACGGATAATTGGTCTGTGGCCAGTGCTCATCCGACCATATGCCGGTAACATCCTGCCAGATGATGGAAGCCTCCTTGCGGATCACGTCCTGCTCTTCATCAAAAGCCTTGACCAGGTCGTTCGACGGGATGTTGAACTTTTTCCAGTCCGTACCGCGCCACATCTTCGCACCCCAGTTGCCGTCGGTGCTTCCCCCGTTGTAATTGATCTCGAAGATGGATTCCGCACAGTTCTCCTGTGAATTGTTCCACAGGTCATCAAAGTTGGGCATCAGGGAGTATCCTCCAGCGATGACCGCATCGCAGTACTGTTTCACCTTGTTCCAGTCATGCGGTTCCTGGGTGGCATATACCTTTGCCAGAAGAGCATTGATCGTACCTTTCGTTGCATATCCTTTATTTTCTGCTGTAGCTTTCACATTGGCCAGGGCAATTTCCAGGTCGGCAATGATCTGTTGATACACTTCTGCCTTGGCAGTACGGGGCGGGTACAGCAGCGGATAGATCTCTTCCAGTGTTTCAGCACTGATCGTGCTGACCTCTTTCAGTTGCAAGGGTACGTCTCCCCAGAGCTGTACCAGTTGAAAATACATGAAAGCCCTGATAAAAGAAGCTTCCCCGAGGATCTCCTTCTTTCGCTGGGATGTCAGCCCGGGATCGGATACCGCTTCCACATTGTTGATCACTGCATTGGCCTTGCCGATGGTGGAGTACAGGTATCCCCAGTCACGACTGACATTGGAATTGATGGCGTCGATGTTGTAGTCATCGATCTGGAAATTGGCCGCATTGTCGGCGCCTGCATAGCAATCGTCTCCCTGGGCGTCTCCATTGACGTAGTAATCAATCTGGAAATACTCATTCTTAAAATCCGAGTATGCACCGGCAAGTGCCGCTTCCACTTCGTTGGCTGTCTTGTACAGGATGGAGTCCGCATTGGTGTTCTCAACGGCAATGCCCTGTGAAACAGGTTCCATTTCCAGAAAATCCTCGCACGAAGTGACGATGATCCCAAGGAGTAAAATGACAGGAAAAAATATCTTTTTCATAGGATGGTAGTTTTAAAATTCAACATTCAGTCCGAGGATCAATGACATAGACTGCGGATAGGTGCCGTAGTCAATTCCCAGTTCCGTGGCGCTGGTTCCAAAAGCATTCACTTCCGGGTCAAAGCCGCTGTAACCAGTGAAGGTCAGCAGGTTTTGACCTGTAATGTAGACCGAAAGACTCTGAATGGCCTTGATTTTGGGATGATGATCGATTGCCCTGTAGGCAAGGGTGATCGATTTTAACCTTACGTACGTTCCATCCTCAATGAACCGTGTGGAATTGTAAACGTTGTAAACATTACCCTTTCCGATGGCCCTCGGTATATCGGTATTCCTGTTTTCCGGTGTCCAGCGGTCCAATACGGCTACGGATTGGTTCTTGCTGTCGAACATCCCCTCGAGATCGATGCGCGTGGCATTGTAGATATCGTTCCCCACACTGCCCTGGAAGAAAAAGTTCAGGTCAAATTGTTTCCAGGATAACGCGTTGGTAAGTCCGAACGTGAATTTAGGCTGTGCGTCACCAATTACCGTACGGTCGCCCGAATCAAAAATGCCATTGTTGTTGATGTCCTTGTAGATCATGTCACCGGTTTCGGGATCAACACCTTCGGATACATACCCATAGAAACTTCCCAGGGGCAGTCCGATATCAACAACGGAAACATCCTGGTTGTTGCTGTATATACGTCCGAAATAGTAAGGCCCGGGGAACTTGAGTGCGGTGACCTCGTTCCGGTTAAACGACATGTTGAACTCGGTATTCCATTTAACGACCTTATCCAGGTTGACGGAAACGATATTGAATTCGATCCCCCTGTTTTCGATATCCCCGGCATTGGTCTGGATGAATGAGATCTGCGACGTACTGGGCAGCTGAACGTTCAGCAGGACGTCGCTGGTTTTCTTCAGATAGGCATCCACCGACAGGGTGACGCGGTTGCGCAGGATCGTAAGGTCGAAACCGATATTGGATTGCGCGGTCGTTTCCCATTTTAGGTCTGGGTTCCCATAGGTTACCTGGACGGCGGAGGGTCCTGACAGCGGGTTCGTTGTTGGACGGCGGTAATAGGAGATCAGGCCATAGCGTGAATAATTGGAGATGCCTTCCTGGTTGCCGTTCTTTCCCCAGCCTCCGCGCAGTTTCAGATCGTCAATAAAGTTCACATTTTGCATAAAGGGCTCAGCGGAGATCCTCCAGCCTGCCGAGAAGGAGGGCATGGTGCCCCAGTGGTGGGCCAGCTTCGAGGAACCATCGTGACGTACGCTGGCCGTCAGGTAATATTTATTGTTGTAATGATACATTACACGTCCGAATATGGAGGCAAGGGACCACTGCTGAACATCGGTCGAGGCCGAGATGCTATTGGCCGCGTTCAGGGTGGTGACAGAGATATCATCCGGGAAATCGTTTCCTGATATGTAGGAGTCGTTCCCTTTGAATTTTTGGGTGCTTTCTCCCACAAGGGCCGCCAAATTATGTTTTCCGAACATCCGGGTGTAGTTCAGGGTATTTTCCCACAGCCAGGTATTGCTGTTGTACTTATCTGAACTTCCCATTCCGTTGTTGTTACGTCCGTAGGTTGTATTGATCCCGTTCAGGTAATAATCCCACTGGTGGTTGAGGATGTCGATGCCAAAGTTTGTTTTGAACGTCAGGCCCTCGATGATCCGGGCTTCCCCGGTGATGTTACCGAACAAACGGTTATCAACCGACTCCTGATCCGGACCGTCCATATAGGCGACCGGATTTTCCCAGGACGGCTGGAAAGGATTGGGATCGTACCACCAGCCCACGCTGTCATCCTTCCAGATATGCAGAAAGGGCGGAGTGTTCAGTGTGCTCATGAGGACCCCGCCTCTTCCTGAACTTGCATTGTCAGGTGTATCCTTTGTCCTGGAATGGATCAGGTTAAGATTTGTCCCGATCTTCAGCCAGCCGGTCAGATCGTTGTCGAGGTTGATCCTGATGGAGGTCCGGTCGAACCGTGCAGGTTCAATGATCCCCTGGTCGCTCAGGTATCCCCCCGAGACAAAATAGCGGGTTTTTTCCGTTCCGCCGCCAACCGAGAGCTGATAGGACTGTTTGGTGCCAATGCCGAAAACCGAGTCACTCCAGACGCCGAAGGTCGTGGCGGAGGGATCGAGGCTTCCCGGCATGATCTCGTTGATCAGTTCACGGTAGTCGAATGTGTTCAAAACATCGATCATCCGGCTGTCATTGAATTTGGAGGCGCCGAAGTAGGTGTTGAAACTGATGACCGGTTTGTTTTCCTTTCCTCTTTTGGTGGTAACCAGCACCACACCGTTTGCCGCCCGTGCTCCGTAGATGGCTGCGGAGGAAGCATCTTTGAGGATGGTCATGGATTCAATGTCGTTGGGGTTCAGTCCGTTGATGTCCGTTGTGGGAACGCCATCCACCACATAGAGGGGTTCATTCCCGGCCAGCACGGATGTTGAGCCACGGACACGCACCGAAAGATCGCTGCCCGGCTTACCGGAGGGCTGGATGACCTGCACTCCGGCCGCCTTACCCTGAAGAGCTTCCACAGGGGATACAATGGGCCGGTCCTTCAGTACTTCTTCGCCGACCGTAGCCACGGCAGTGGTCAGATCAGCTTTTTTCTGGGTGCCATAACCGATGACCACCACTTCATTCAGCAGGGAGATATCTTCTTCCAGGACCACATCGATGGTGGACTGGCTTTGTACCTGTACCTCCTGTGTGGCATATCCGATGTAGCTGAACCGGAGGGTCGCACCCTGGCTGACAGCCAGTTTGTAGAATCCGTCCAGGTCGGTAACGGTACCGGTGGTTGTACCTGTCACCAGAACGGTCACACCGGGCAGGCCCATTCCGTCTGGGCCAGTGACCTTTCCGGTGATGTTTCGATCCTGTCCGAAGAGGGACAGGGATAAAAACATTATAATAAATAGTGTAAAAAATCTTGACATAAAACTAATTTTTTAGTTAATTATTGTACAATAATTTTCTGTGTCAGATATTTTCCTTTCGACTGGAGGGTTATAAAATAAAGACCTTTGTTGAGTACCGACATGTCGATTTCGACATAGTCACTGGCTGATTCGAAATGATGGATCCTTTCACCGACGGTGTTATACAGGGATCCATCGGCCAGGATGCCGGCAGGCAGATCGATCTGCAGGATCCCGCTGGTGGGGTTGGGTGCAATGATCGTATTTTTGAAATCCTGTGGATTACCATTTTCGAATGGCTGGTCAAGGGATGATGAACCGGAAGAGTCCTGATACACTCTCACGTAGTCAATTTCCATCCGGGCCATGGTGAGGGCCGGATCAATGCCATTTTTGAGGCCTCCGGTTTCATATTGGGGATCACTGCCCCAGTTGCCGCCCATGGCGATGTTCATGATGATGAAGAAGGGTTTGTCGAAGGGCCACGTTGAAGCATTTTTGAAGAAGGGGTTATACGTATAGAGCAATACGCTGTCGATGCTGAACTCGATTTTTTCCGGTGTCCAGTTTGCCTGGTAGGTATGGAATGCGGTATCGAATCCTATTACATATTTCCAGGAGGTATTTACCGTATTCCCGTGGCTGGAAGGGGTATGCAGGCTGACATGCACATTGCCCGGATTTTTTCCCACGTGTTCCATCACGTCAATTTCGCCGCAGCCCGGCCAGCCTGCGGTGTTGAAGTTTTCGCCGAGCATCCACAGGGCGGGCCAGGTTCCGCTGCCGCGGGGAAGCTTGGCACGGAAGACCACGCGGCCGTATTTGAATTCAAATTTGTTGTTGGTCTGCAGGCGTGCGGAAGTCCAGGATGTACCGTATTTATGAGCTTCGATGGCCAGAACGCCGCCTTCCATTCGCGCATTCTGATAGCTGTCGGTATAGTTTTGAATTTCATTGTTGCCCCATCCGCTGGCGCCAAGGTCGTACGACCATTTTTCCGGGTCAGGAACGCCGGAGCCATTGAATTCATCACTCCAGAGCAGTGTTTCCTGTGAAAAGCACAGGAATGCAGCGGATGTTAACAGGATCGTGAACAGTGATTTCATGGGTATGAAGATTAAATTAAAAAATCAGGAGTAAGCCAAGACTGGATCCTGCTCACTCCTGATTTTCAGAGATTAAAAGATAATCCTAAGGATTACCGGTAGAGAATCGCTGACCAGGACGAAGTACCAGGTCCAGCCCCGTCAAGGTCTACAGAAACGAACAGATACTCATAGGTCACTCCCTGGGCATAGCCCATCACATCATAGATATTGGTCGGGTTTCCGCCGTTGGGAGGATTGTTGCTATCGGTATTTTCGCCACCGTAGTATCCTTTGTAGAAACCAATGAAGGCTGCTCTGTCAGGACCGTTCGTCAACGTGATGAGCGCTCTGTTTTCTCCTGCAGCAGGAGTCAATGCCCACGAGTGGGTACCTGAAAGGAAGTACGTTCCATTTCCCGTCACTGCAGACTCTTCAACACAACCATTCTGTCCTCCAGCAACAAGGTATCCGTCGTTGCGGACCAGGCCTTTTCCATCATAGGTGTAGACACCGCCAGCGCCGAAGGTGAATTCATCATCCACCATGCATGACCAGTCATCACCACCGGTTCCGCCGCCGGTCAGGAAGCTCAGTGGCACTGCCCACCAGTCGGAATTGCCCATGGTGGATCCGACGAAAATGGTCTTTTCAGCCACAACGATCTTCCAGGGACCACCCTGAAGCAGATCTGCGGTGAGAGGCGGGGTGTTGCCAACCAGGAACAAGGGTTTCAGAAGGCTGGCGCTGCCGAAGGAATTGGTGGCGGTCATTGTGACGTTGAAGAATCCGCCCGCTGCGTAAACATGAACCGGATCTTTTTCGGTCGAGGTCTGTCCGTCGCCGAAATCCCACAGATAGGTCTGTCCGTACTGCGTTGTATTGGTAAAGGTTACCGTCAGTCCATCAACGACCATATCATAGGCCGGAACCGGCTTGGGTTGAGGGATGGGAGGCTCATCAGCAGGATTGTCATAGTGAACCAGTGCGAATCTCCAGTATCCTCCATTATCCATATAGGAACCCTGTACGATCAGGCTATCGGTCGTTCCGTCGACCAGCGAAATGATTTCATAGGTGACTTCCTGTTGAGGAACGGTAACCTCTGTCCCGGTTCCTTCCTTGCACAGGCCAATGTAAGCACCCAGTCCCACTACCTGAAGTGTAGGCGGGGTGGCTGTCATGTTCAGAACAAAGGTATGATCTCCATCACCCCAGGCTGACAGGTCTTCACCATTGGGCCCAAGCATCTGATCCGTACTTGCACAGATATTGGCAGGGTTAAAAACGCCCCCTTCTGCCCAGTAATCACCATTGGCCCTGAATAACATTTTACTTCCCTCACGCACAAAAGTCCATTCATCGTTCAGCATACAGGTACGGTTGGCAAGGTCTTCCTGGAGCCCAAAGGCCCACCAGATGGTGGAATGATCCGCGGGACCGACTTCGAGCGGGTAAACCCCCGTGCTCACGTCACGGATCAGTCTCCACGTCTTTTGACCTTCTTCAAAGGTTCCCACCAGTTTGGTCAATTCAGCATCGGGGTCAACACAGGTAACATTGTTCTGGTACGTGTGGAGCTTTCCTTTGGGAGAATAAGCGGTTAGTTTGACCGTATAGGTACCCAGATCAGCATACGTGTGCACAGGGCTCACTTCAGTTGAGGTTTGGGTATCGCCGAAATCCCACAGGTACGTGGCTGCGTTTTGCGATGTATTCGTAAACGTTACAGTAAGTCCATCGGCAACAGAAGTAAAACTGGCCAGAACCTCGGGTTCTTCTTCTTCATCATCTTTGCAGGATGTCATGCTGGCAATGGCAAAGAGAAGGAGGAATGCCATGGATAATTGCAGTAGTTTTTTCATGTTCTAAAAATTTGATTTAAACTTAATTAATTGATTATTAATTGACTAAAAAATAACAAAAAAGAAAATCTTTCATGATTGATTCAGGAGGTCAAATATACAAAAAATTACAAGAATTGGATAAGAAAATATTTATATGCAAATTTCTAACTATATTTCCCGGAGTCATAAAAGGAACGTGCTTTCTCAGCAGCATTCAGTAACGCTTCCTGATTGAGATTCAGATCCATATCCTTTTGCTGAAAGTAATCCACCAGGGATAGGGTGTTCAGGTTACCCAGCAATTCGTAGCCGGTCATCGGACAACCTCCGTAACCGTGGATGACGGAGTCAAAATGGGTACATCCGTTCCGGAAAGCCGTTTCGATCTTGTCGAACCATGAATCCGGTGTCGTATGAAGATGGAGTGCAAACGAATGGCCCGCAAAATCTGACTGCAGCACGGAATAGATCACCCCGATACTCTCTTTGGTTGCCACGCCGGTGATATCCGACAAGGCAAAATGTTTCACTCCCGCTGCCTGCAGGTTCTCGATCATTCGCCATACCAGGTCGGGATTCCAGGGATCTCCGTATGGGTTTCCGAAAGCCATGGTCAGATACACCATCAGGGATTTGCCTTTCTTATCGCACAGAACCAGCAGGTCGTCGATCAGGAGCCTGGCCCTGTCGAAACCGGAGTTGATGTTCAGTTTGAGGAAGGTTTCCGACATGGAGAAGGGGAACGAGAGCCAGGTGATCGCCGGGAACCGGCAGGCCACCTCCGCTCCTTTGAGGTTACCGATGATCACCATCAACCGCGATGCCGATCCTGAGATATCCAGCCTTTTAACCACCTTATCCGTATCGCTCAGCTGGGGAATGGCCTTTATAGAAACAAAACTTCCAAAGTCAATGATATCGAATCCCACTTTTAACAGCGCATTGACATAATCCGCTTTGGTTTGTGCGGGAATGAATGCCGGTAAGCCCTGGATAGCATCCCTGGGGCTTTCGGTTATGGAAATCTTTTTCATGCGTGGCTCAGCAGCCGATATGCCTGGCGATGACCATCCGCTGTATTTCCGAGGTACCTTCCCCGATCTGCAGCAGGCGCTGGTCGCGGAAGAACCGTTCAATAGCATAATCCTTCATCAGGCCGTAGCCTCCGTGGAGCTGGACCGCTTCATCGGCGACCTCCCTGGCCACTTCCGAACAGTAAAGCTTAGCCATGGCTGATTCTTTCCCGAACGGTTTATGGTTATCCTTCAGCCAGCAGGCTTTATAGAGAAATATCCTGGCATGTTCGATCTTCACGGCCATATCGGCCAGTTTGAAGGCATTGACCTGGAAATTGATGATGGGTTGCCCGAACTGCTTACGTTCCTTTGCATAGTGCATGGCCATTTCGAAGGCCCCTTGCGCCAGTCCGAGTCCCATGGCCGCGATGGAAAGCCGTCCGCTGTCGAGGGTGCTGAGCATGATATGGGATCCTTCTCCCCGTTTGCCCAGCAGGTTCCCTTCCGGCACCCGGCAGTCGTCAAAATAAAGCTCCGCCGTGTTGGAAGCTCTCCACAGGAGCTTGTTGTGCATGGTCACTGCCTTGAAGCCAGGCGTGTTCTGTTCGACGATGATGCAGGTGAATTCCCTTTTACCCCCGGTGTCGCCGCTTACCGTCTGAACCGTGCTGCCAATGGTTATTTCGGATGATGCATTGGTAATGAATATCTTGGATCCATTAATGATCCATTGGCCATCTTTCAGTTCGGCAACGGTTTTTGTCCCTCTGGAATCGGATCCGGCGTTGGGTTCGGTCAATCCAAAGCCCCACAGGGCTTCCCCCGTGCACAACCTGGGGAGGTAGTTCATTTTTTGTTCTTCGGTGCCATACTGGTACAGCGGTCCGATGCCGAGGGAGTTGTGCGCCGCGAGAGTGGCAGCCTGTGAACTGTCGACGCGGGCAAGTTCTTCAATGGCAATGATGTAGGAAAGATAATCGAGCCCCTGTCCACCGTACTTTTCCGGCAGGTACATGCCGAAGAGTCCGAGTTCTCCCATTTTACGGGTAAGATCCAGGGAGAATTCTGAATTTTCGTCCAGCTTCTGGGCAACGGGTTTGACTTCTCTTTCAGCAAAGTCGCGTACGGTTTCACGGATCATTTGCTGCACTTCGGAAAGTTCAAAGTCCATAACGGTAGGTATTATTCCATCTCGATCAGCCTGGCACCGGCTTCCACCATGTCATCCAGCTTGACAAGGATTTTTTTGACCGTGCCTTCTCTTTTCGAAAGGATGTTGTTTTCCATCTTCATTGCGTCGATCACCAGTACCACCTCCCCTTTGCCGATCGTGTCGCCTTCCTTGACATTGATCCGGAAGATCCTTCCCGGGATGGGTGCAATGATCCTGTTCTCACTGCTGCCGGCCGCTGAGGCACTGGTGTGTGCCAACGATTCATCTGCAAGCAGATCGGTTCGCATCAGCAAAAATTCCTTCTGATTGATGATCACCCGGGAATAGTCACCTTCTGTAGCGGTGATGCCCGCAAAGTAACTCTGGTCGTTCACGCTGAAATCAACCTCTCCGAGGCCTATGTGGAGCAGTTTGACCCGGTAGTTGCAGTCGTTGATCTGGAATTCATAGTTTCCATTGGACGGAACCTTTATTTTGACAGGAATCCCTGTCTTGTCGTGGAGAATCGTCACCGTCATGTGACTTCTCCAGAATCCAATGGATGTCCAGACACTGTCGCCATTGGTGCGTACAGATTCAGAGGGGATTAGCCTGCTGTTCAGGGTGTACGCCAGGAAGCCTGCCAGTGCAACGGGCAGGTCAACGGGTTCTTTGCTGTATCCGGTTCTGCTGGGGGCTTGCTTGTCTTTCACGGCGGTTGTTATTTTTCTTGGTTCACTTTGGGATTTTATTTTTTCAATTTCTTCGAGGAATCTTTTTTTAGCCAGCCCGGATTTATAGTCGCGGTACTGTGTTTCGTGCATGGCAAATTCAAACAGTTCTTCATCGTTTTTCCCCGTATCCCAGCCCAGTTGTTTCATTTCAGCTCGGTACTTTTCCAGGGCATCAGGGTAGAGATCCTGCGGTGTTCCCGAGTAGAACTCCTTGCCTTTCTTTTCGGCCAGCCGGAGGATTTCAGGTGCCAGCGGACCGGGCAGTTTGCCGGCCTTACCCAGGATCATGCTCCAGGTATTTTCGTCCATCATCGAATACCGCTCTTCCCCTTTGGCTTGTTGGACGATATTCAGCAGGGCCACATTTTTTACATACTGGCTGAAAGGTGTGACCAGGGGCGGATAGCCCAGTTTCGGCCAGACGAAGGCTGTTTCTTCGAAGAGGTTCACCAGCAGTTCGTCCTCGGTGAGTTCGTTTTTATGGTGTTCTCTCAGGGCCATGTTGATCGCGGTGTGCACCCCCTTGAGGTCAGCCATCAAACTGCCCATCATTCCTCCCGGCAGCCCCGACTGGATCATGAGGGAGCTGACATATCTGTTTTTCGGATCGATGAAATAGCCGAGGAAGTCATCCATGAAGCTCTGATTCAGGGCTCGTGCTTCCATATAGGCGTGCATGTTGATCTCGGGCACGTCAAATCCGGCATCTTTCAGCATTTCCTGGATGGTGATCACATCGGGATGCACCATGCCCCAGGAAAGCGGTTCCATGGCCACATCCAGGATGTCTGCACCGGCTTTTGCCACTTCCAGCATGGAGGCCACGGAAAAGCCCGGGCCGGAATGACCGTGATACTGTACCGGCAGGTGCGGGTAATTCTCTTTGATGGCCCTGACCAGCCGGCCAAGCAGAACCGGCCGGCCCACGCCCGACATATCCTTCAGGGCAATCTCATCGGTACCGAATTCCACCGCTTTATCCACCACATTCATGTAATATTCAACCGTGTGGACAGGTGAATGCGTTATGCTGAGGGCAGCCTGGGAGATCATGCCTGCCTGTTTGGCCCCTCTGATGGAAAGTTCAAGGTTCCTCGGATCGTTCAGTCCGCAGAACGACCGGGCAATGTCAACGCCCTGTTCTTTTTTTACCCTGTACATCAGTTTTCGTACATCGGCAGGCACGGGGAACATGCGGATGCCGTTCAGCGCCCTTTCGAGCATATGGGTCTGTATACCTGCCTCGTTGAATGGTTTGGTCCATTCAGGAACCGTCTGGTTGGGATTTTCACCAAACAGAAGGCATACCTGTTCAAAGGCACCCCCATTGGTTTCAATCCGGGCAAAGCAACCCATATCGATGATCACCGGAGCGATCTTCTTAAGCTGGTCGACCCGGGGAACGTATTTCCCCGACGACTGCCACATGTCGCGGTATAGAAGGCTGAATTTGATCTGTCGTTTTGCCATAGCACTCAGGTTATCTTAAACGTTTACCCTTGTTGCGTCCAGCTGGGCGGACGTTTTTCGAGGAAGGAGGCCATACCTTCCTGTCCTTCGGCCGAAGCCCTCAGTTCGGCGATCAGCCGGGCGGTGTAATCCATCACGGTATCCGTGGAGAGATCGTTGGAGATAGCGTGGATCAGTTTCTTGCAGGCAGTCATGGCTGCAGGTCCGCTGGTCATCAGGCTTTTAATGGTCGTATTAACGGTAGTATCCAGCTCTTCCGCGGCAACGGATTGATTCACCAGGCGGAAAAACGCTGCTTCTTTCCCCAAAAAACGCCTGCCGGTGATCATCAGGTCACGGGCACCGTATTCGCCGATGCGTTTGATCACGTAAGGAGAGATGGTTGCTGGTACGATGCCCAGTTTGACTTCTGCAAAAGCAAATTTTGTGTCATCGGTACAATAGACAAAATCGCAGGCTGACAGCAATCCGTTTGCGCCGCCGATGGCAGCCCCGTGAACCACTGCGATCGTCGGTTTGGTGCACGTATAGATCGTGTTGAAGCACCTGGCAAGTTGCAGGCTGTCGTGGTAGTTCTCTTCAAAGCCGAACGCTGCAATGCCTTTCATATAGTTCAGGTCGGCTCCGGCGCAGAACGAAGGGCCCCGTCCTCTCAAAACAACGATCCTGACCTCCGGCATCGCATTGACCGTGTCGAAGCATTCGATGATCTCCCCGATCATCTCGGCGGTCATCGCATTGTGTTTATCCGGCCGGTTGAGCCAGATGGTGCCCGTACGGTCGGCAAGTTCAAATTCAAGGGATGTGAAGGATTTCATGGCTCGATTGTCAAACTGTTAAACTGTTAAATTGTTCTTTGGTTCATCGCTCATTCTGCGTACCTGCAACCTGTTCACATTCGGAAAACGCCAAAACGCTGGTCATCAAATTCACGGTTCAGGGAGGCGGAGATCCCCATGGCCAGCACCTTGCGGGTGTCCACCGGATCAATGATGCCGTCGTCCCACAGCCGTGCGGTGCTGAAATAGGCCGAACCCTCCTGGTCGTATTTATCCGTGATGCTTTTGCGCAGCGCATCGATCTCTTCCTGGGGCATCTGCTGCCCTTTTGCCTTATAGGCTTCTTCCTTGACCTGGATCAACACACCGGAGGCCTGCATTCCGCCCATGACTGATATTTTGGAGTTGGGCCACATGAAAAGCAGCCGCGGGCTGTAGGCCCTACCTGCCATGCCGTAATTACCTGCACCGAACGAGCCGCCAAAGATCACGGTGAATTTGGGCACAGTGGCATTGGCAACGGCGTGTACCATCTTGGCCCCGTCCTTTGCGATCCCCTTGCGTTCGAAATCCTTGCCGACGATGAACCCGGTGATGTTCTGCAGGAAAACCAGAGGGATCTTTCGTGAACAGCATAATTCGATGAAGTGGGTAGCTTTCAGGGCCGATTCGGAAAACAGAACGCCATTGTTAGCCAGTATCCCGACCGGAAAGCCCATGATATGGGCAAATCCGGTGACCAGCGTCGGGCCGTAACGCTCTTTGAACTCGTGAAAGCGGCTGCCATCCACTGTTCGCATGATGATCTCGCGCGGATCGATCAGTTTTCTGAAATCCAGCGGCGCAATGCCATAGATTTCTTCCGGATCATAAGCAGGCTCTTCCACAGGTTGCATATCCAGCTCCTGCCGCTGGGGTTTGTTGAGGTTCTGGAAAATATTCCGGCACATCTGGATCGCATGGATATCATCCTCGGCGTAATGGTCTGCCACACCCGAGATGGAAGTATGCACATCGGCGCCTCCCAGCTCTTCGGGTGTGACCACCTCACCGGTGGCGGCTTTGACGAGCGGCGGTCCTCCCAGAAAGATGGTCCCCTGGTTCTTGATGATGATCGCTTCATCGCTCATGGCCGGAACATAGGCTCCTCCTGCCGTGCACGAGCCCATAACGATCGAGATCTGGGGAATGCGCATGGCCGACATTCTGGCCTGGTTGTAGAAAAAACGGCCGAAATGGTCCCGGTCGGCAAATACATTGGCCTGTTCGGGCAGAAATATGCCGCCGGAATCCACCAGGTATACACAGGGCAGGTTATTGTCCATGGCGATCTCCTGGGCGCGCAGATGTTTCTTGATCGTTTCCTTGATGTAGGTACCGCCTTTTACAGTCGCATCATTGGCGATGAGCACCGTTTCCCGGCCGTGGATCACACCGATGCCGGTAACGATCCCGGCCGACGGATGTTCATTGTCCATGATCTCATAGGCAGCCAGGGAAGAAAGCTCAAGAAACGGTGTGTTGGGATCGGTCAGTTTATCGATCCGTTCCCGGGCAAGAAGCTTGCCCCGTTCTTTATGCTTCTGAACCGCCTTTTCGGGCCCGCCCTTAATGACCTGGGAGTGAATCTCTTTGTAGCGGTTAAGAAGAATCAGGTAATCTTCCCTGTTTTTTTTGAACTCGGCGGAGTTCACATCGAGCTTGCTTTCTAACTTGAACACGGTTGCTGGTTTTGACTGGTTTCCGTTGCAAGTTAGAAAAATTTCATCATCTACTCTTAATTTTTGTTCATCTCAGGGTAACATTTTTAACATTTCTGTATTAAATGAGTTGTAGGATGATTTTCCCTTTTGCTTAACCACTAAGGAACACGAAGGATTTCACTAAGGAAATACAAATGGATATGGTGAGTCATGATACAGAAGAGAATTTCAGGCAGGTATTGAATTGCGCTTTCCGGGTTCATTCCGCTTTAGGTCCTGGATTATTGGAAAACGCTTATGAAGAATGTCTTTACTATGAAATTATACAATGCGGACTGAAAGTCGAAAAACAAAAAGCCTTGCCTCTGGTTTACAGAACTGTTAAATTGGAAGCAGGATACCGGATTGACTTATTTGTTGAAAAACAAATCATTGTTGAGATCAAGTCCGTTGAAGCATTTACAGATGTTCATTTCGCCCAGGTACTGACGTACCTCAGATTATCAGGTAGCTGGTTAGCTTTACTCGTTAATTTCAATGTCCGTCATTTAAAAGATGGCATAAGAAGGATAATCCTTTAATCTTAGTGCTCCTTTGTGAAATCCTTTGTGTGTCCTTAGTGGTTAAATAAACTAAAGTTCCAATCTGTCTTTCACCCGAACTCCCTTTTCCGTTCGCTGCACCGTACAGCATTCAGTAAAAATATCATGTTCAAGGAACAGAACATACTGATGATCGGCGGCTGCATTCAGAAATTCTTCTTTTTCCTTCAGGGTGATCATGGGCTGCATGTCGAACGATAGAATCCAGGGAAGAGGGATGTGGGCAGATGAGGGAATCAGGTCGGCCGTGAAGACCACGGTCGTATTTTGATACCGGATGAACGGAATGACCTGTCCGTCGGTATGGCCATTGAAGATCCGGAGGGAAATGCCGGGGAACAGCTCGCCTTCCCGTTCGATGAATTGAAGTTGGTTGTTTTCGTGCAGAAGTGCAAAGCTTTCCCTTAGAAAAGAGGCTTTTTCCCTTTTGTTGGGATGGAGGGCATTTTCCCACTGGGTTTTGCTGATCCAGTAAGTGGCTTTCGGGAAGGCCGGAACCAGGCTCGACCGGTCATCACTGTACTTTACACTACCGCCGCAGTGATCAAAATGGAGGTGGGTCAGCAGAACATCCGTAATATCATCGCTGGTGTATCCGTGGGCTGCCAGGGACTTCTCCAGAGCGCCCTCTTGGTCGAGCCCGTACAGCCTTTTGAATTTTTCATCGTGATAATCGCCTGCACCATTGTCGATCAATAGTCTCCGGTTGCCGGTTTCCACCAGGAGGCAACGCATTGCCCAGGTGCACAGGTTGTTCTCATCCGCAGGGTAAACCTTTGACCAGAGGGATTTTGGCACTACGCCAAACATGGCGCCGCCATCGAGTTTGAGGGTGCCGGTGTCAATGGGATATAGATTCATGGATCACAGGATCAGGTTAATTCAGCTAGAAAAAGGATGACACTGATGACACGGAGGAACACGGATAAATTTCCGTGAAATTCAGTGTAATCGGCATATTCCGTATTCCAGTGATAAACAACCGTAAACCGAAAATGTTCAAAATGAAACGCAGCGGCTTATGCGTATTCTTTTACAAGGATTTCTCCGCGAATCACCCGCAAGCCGTTCTCTGCCAGGGCACGCATCTCATCCTCGCCGGGATACACGTGGACGGGACCCAGCTTGTAGATTCTTTCAATGATTTGATTGACGAAAAGTTTACTGTGTGCAATCCCTCCTGTGATGAGTATGCCGTCGACCTCGCTTCTGAGGACTGTGACCATGGCACCAACCGACTTTGCCACCTGGTAGGCCATGGCTTCCAGGATCAGCTTGGCTTTTGCATCCCCGTTGAGCACCCGCTGTTCAACGTCATAGGCGCTGTTGGTACCCAGGTATGCCACCATTCCGCCCTCGCCGGAGATCATTTTTTTGATCTCTTTTTGCGTATATTTTCCGCTGAAGCACAGGCTGACAAGATCACTGCAGGGAAGTGTACCACTTCGTTCGGGTGTAAACGGCCCTTCGCCATCGAGTGCCTGGTTAACATCGATCACCTTGCCTTTGCAGTGGGCGCCCACCGAGATACCGCCTCCGAGGTGGATGACAATAAGGTTCAGGTCTTCGTACCGTTTCATGACCGAGCGGCAATGGCTTTCAGCAACCGCTTTCTGATTCAGCGCATGGAAGATGCTTTTGCGTTCGAACAGGGGATGGCCTGCAATCCGTGCCAGGTCGCTGAGTTCATCCACCACGACGGGATTGGTGATAAAGGCTTTCGTATTGGGCAGCGACTGCGCGATATCATCAGCGATCAGACCGCCCAGATTGCTTGCATGTTCTCCATAGGTGGCCTGTATCAGATCCTGTTTCATCCGGTCGTTGACTGCATATACGCCCGAGGGAATGGGTTTGAGCAGTCCTCCCCGGCCCACGATGGCATGAATGGAATTCAGGTCGATATCCGCTTCTTTCAGCTGTTCGGTGATGATTTGCTTTCTGAAGGCATACTGGTCAGCCACCCGGGAAAAGGCTGCGATTTCCTCCCGTGAATGCCGCAGGGTTTTGGCAAAGATGGGCTGGTTCTCCTCGAAGACTGCAATCTTCGTTGAGGTGGAACCGGGGTTGATGGCCAGAATCCTGATATTCATCGTTTGTTGGTCAGGGGACTCTGGCAGGGTGATTGGATCCTTGCCGGAGTCGTAATGTTAATCCATTGCCGCTGCCAGGGCAATGGAAAGAAATTTACTGCGTTCCGAATCGGCACGGGATGTAAGTACGATCGGCACGCGTGCTCCCATGATGACCGCTGCGGCGGTAGCTCCCCCGATGAAGTTCAGGGCTTTGTAAAGGAAGTTGGCTCCATTGATTTCTGGGGCAACGATCAGATCAACATCCCCGGCCACATCACTTTCGATATGCTTCAGCTCGGCGGATTTCTTCGATACAGCATTGTCAAGGGCCAGCGGACCATCCACGGTACATCCCCTGATCTGGTTCCGCTTGTTCATCATCGACAGCGTTGCAGCATGCATCGTAGCTTCCATCTTGGGATTGATCGTTTCGACCGATCCGATGACGGCCACCTTGGGTATTTCCGTCCCCAGCCTGTGAAAGGCATCCACTGCATTGTTGATCAGGGCAACCTTGTCCTCAAAAGTCGGACTGACATTCATTGCAGCATCGGTCAGGCCGAGAAGCTTGTGGTAATAGGGGGACTCAAAAAAAGCGACATGGCTCAGCAATTCTCCCGATCTCAGTCCGTTCTCCTTATCCAGCACGGCTCTGAGAAGGTATTGTGTGCTGACCAGTCCTTTCATCAGCACATCGGCATAGCCTTCGCGGACCAGCCGGGTGGCCTCCATGGCAGCCTGAACCGAGTCAGGAACATGGATGATCTCGCAGGTGTTCATGTCGAAATCCAGCTCTTCCGCAATGGTGGTGATCTTCGGTTTGTGCCCGATCAGTACCGGCTCGACCAGACCCTCCTTCACTGCATTCCGGATCGCTTCCAGTACCTCGTAATCATCTGCAGCCGCAATGGCAATTTTCCTTTTGGGCCGCTTCTTCGCCAGCTCTACCAGTTCATTTAATTTAATGATCATATCCGCTCTGCTATGCTAAAAATTTTGTGTCACAAAAGTAAGGATTTCCCGACTTGGTTACTTGGAATAGAAATCAATCATTTGCTGAATGGCTTTCTGGCAAACTCCACAGAAGTCATTTACCCTGAAGGTATTCATCAGGCAATCATGGGCAGGGCGGTAGATCCCCCTGGTGGCATAGCCTCCGCCTTCAAAGACCCCAATCACATGCTCATATTCCCCGCTATCGGGCGTTGGAACCGGTACACCGGGTTGAACCAGGGAATCCCATTTCCTGTCAAAATCAACCATGGTGGTCAGATTGGGCTCCCAGGGTTCCACATCCAGCGGGTAGAAGTCGTTGTAGGAAACATCTCCCATATATTCATCACCCAGTCCTGCAAAGCCATGACCAAATTCATGCACGATGATCTTTGCCGAACTGAGGTTGCCGCTTACGCTCACACAATACTGGTTATAGATGCCTCCTCCTCCGTATTTTTCCTGATTCACCAGGATATAGATCTGATCATAGGGAGCATTTGCGGCCAGGTCGTGCATGGTCCTGTTGGCCCTGGTCATGCAGTAACGTTCGCTGTCGAAGGTATAAAAGCTGGTTTCAAGGATGGAATTTTTCCAGACACCATCGGCCGGGATATCGTTCCCTGATTCACAGGAGGGAGCCAGTACTCCCCGGATATTGAATTTTGATCTGTTGGACCGGAAAGGCTCAAAACTGAACAGGTTTTCAGCAAACTGCTGGCAATCCTGCTTGAATTTCTTCAATTCCTTTTCCGTGTATCCGTCAGGCAAAATAACGATGTCCACTTTTTTGGAAGGATCTCCCGACAGTTGTACGTCGAAGACCGGATAAGCAAATCGTTGCTCCGGATTGACAAAGTAATCAGACGGATCATAGCGATACTCGTATTTCTTTTCAAAAATGCCCGAACGGTTACGCGAATAGAATTCAACACGTGTTTGGTCCTTGGGTAAAGGAAGGAGCACGGTCTCGGAAAAGCTCTTCTGCATCATTCCGGCTTCAGCCGTAGTTTGCCATTCCATAAAAAGCGTGCTGTACCCGTGTGAATAGATCAGCTCACCGGACGCCATGTCGATGGCTTTGATCAGGTAAGAACCATATTCGAAGGGGTCGATGAGGTTGACTTTGGAGCCGGCCCAGAAAGGAAGGATCTTCACCTCATCCAGGGAATAGAAATCCGCGGTATTGGTTCCCGAATGCTGGTAATCAATTCGCAGGGTCTTGTTCTCAAAATGGGTATCAAACTGGGCGGTTAGGGTGAACACACAACTGACCAGGAGTAAAGTGACTGCAGTGCGCATGGGTTAGGATGTTTCAACCCTGCGAAGATAGGCAAAAAGTTCATTCATTCTAGAACTCGCCGAACTTCAGCACCAGGCCATAATTGAATCCACGCAGGGCGTTTTCATCGATATCACCAAACTGGAGGTCCTGGGTAAGGCGGTAGGTCACGGCAAACGCCACCCGCATAGTCTTCGCCAGGTTCAGTTCGAGTTCCACGCCGGGTTCAAACACAAAGAAAGCGCCTGCGTAATCCACATCCCAGTCATCCCATTCATTATCATGGTCGTGATTCTCCACCATGGCCATTCCTCCGGCTCCGATCAGGATGGGAAAGGCGAGGTGTACGGGTTTGAACGGGAAAACAACCGGCTCGATCAGCAATCCGCCATAACCTCCTGAAAGGAAGTGATCGGGTTCATCATTCACATTATCCCATTCCAGGTCGCTGATGAATCCATATCCCCCCAGCCCGATGGTCAGCTTATGGTCGAGCAGCCATCCTCCGCGCATCCCGAACAGGAAGGCGTCCTTATCGTTGATCTGCGAATAGTTGAACATCAGGGCTCCGTAGCCTCCGTTGTCGGCATTTTCGCCAAAAAGGGTTTGAATTCTTTCATCCTCCGCTTCAGGATTCGGTTCGGTCTGTGCAAACAGAACAGAACCTGACAGCAGGATCAAAATGACAAATCCATATGTTTTCATTCATTAAAGAGTTATTTATGGTTATTGGCTCGGTGCCAGACACCTCGCGTTAATTATGGTCATTCATTGCTAAATTGTCAAATTGTCAAATTGTTATTCATTGTTCTATGGTCAACTTTCAACTATCAACTGCTGATCCCCTGTTTTGCGGGGACAGATTGCCTGCTGCTCACTGCCTATCCGTGAACAACATCGCCGGATCCGGAGATGGATACTTCAATCTGCGGGTTTCCCTTGTAGTAGACCGAGCCACTCCCGGAAATCGTCACATCGAGGTAATCGTCGACAAAAACGTACACATTTCCGGATCCCGATATCCTGACGAAGCAGCTCTGCTGGATCAGGCCATAGGCTTTAATGTCACCTGAGCCGGATATTTCCAGGTCGGAGTTCACCGTTTCCCCCCGCAGTGTAATGTTTCCGGAGCCTGAGATCCTGGCATGGATTTGAGACGCCCCCGCGCCCAGGTCAATGTCTCCCGAGCCGCTTATATTCACTTCGGCACGCTGGGCAGTGACGTCCAGGTCAATGTTTCCAGAGCCTGAAAGATCAACCTCAAACGTCGCTGCATCGAACTCTGAATTTCCCTGAATATAACCAGAACCATCCAGGTGAACCTTCTCAAGATTTTTCACCCTTACCGTGATCCTGACCGGCAGGTTGTTATCCAGGCAATGGTGTTTTTGTTCACGCAGGACCAAGGTAGATCCATCGACCACGGTTTGTATGTAGGGTAACAGGTTGGATTCAGCTTCCACAACGACTTGTTCAACGGAGTCCTGGATGATAAAAACATCAAAGAAGCTTTCCGAGGAAATGGCAGTAAAGGACCCTGTGATCCTTGTTTCCGTTTCAACCATTTCATTTCCGTCGATGCAGCGGCCCAGCCCCTCGCAACCAGTAAAAACAAAGCCTGTGCATGAGGCCATGAATAACAAGAGGATCGTCTTTATTTTCATTTTGTTTTCCATCAACTTGAACTATTCCGGATTTTGACACTAAATTACTGCAAATAAATTATTATTCAAATAAATACATGAAATTTGCCCCTGTCAGGCGTTTGAATGGAATGTTTTGTTTGAAATCTCTCATAAGAAATAAAGCGCATTAATTGTAAAACGTATTCACCTTATTTATATTTGCTAAACAATTACAGATCACAAAAAAAATCTTAATTTACCAAGTATGAAAAAATATTGGCTCTCGCTGGTATTTTTCATTATCGGGATCATTTTTCTTTTGCTGCATTTTCTGATGCCTGCCGTGGGAAAGGGTGATCTTGATGTGGATATCCAGCCGACAAGTTACATCATGCCTGCTGCGTACAAGGTTTATTCAAACGAAGAGGCCATGGATGGCAGGTTTTATTTATGCAAGCTTGTTTTGAACAATGAGGGTGGCGGGGAGCTGAGGAACCTTAAGGTATCTTATCAGGTACCCGGATACATTGAATGGACCGATCTGGACAAAATAAAATGCCTTGTTCCGGGACAGAGCGCCGTACTGACGGTTTATCCTCATTTCAATCCTTCCATTGTTGAGAAGACAAGTACATCGAAGGAAACGGGGAACATTCGCATTCAGTACGAAACGAAGAAAGGGAGTGATGAGTTTGAAAAGTCGTTTGCTTTTGAGATGAGGGGGCGCAATGATTTAGTTTACAGTTCCATGCCGGCTGCTGAGATTGTCAGTTACCCGGACATGTTCGAAAATCTCGCTCTGGTTTCCTGTTTTATCACGCCGGAGGATCCGGTCATCAAATATTACACACAGCAGATTCAGCAAAAGATATTGAAAGGAGAGGCTGCTTCCGTTAATAATACCGACGAAGAGGCCGTACGGTTTTTGCTTGGTGTTTATGAAGCTACGCTGAGGGCGGGTATGGTTTACAGCGGGACCAAGGGGATTCCGTTGAATGTGGGGGAGATCAGTTCGCTGATACAGCACGTGCGTCTACCCAGAGAGGTAGTGACCGGGAACACGGGGCTCTGCATCGAGTTGTCCACCCTTTATGCGAGTGTCCTTTCCTGTGCTGGTTTAAACCCGCTGATCTTTTTTATTCCCGGACATGCTTATCCCGGAATCAAGGTCAACAATAATTATTATGCGATTGAGGCGACCGGTATAGGGGGTGAAGGGTTGGGAAACGTTGCTTCGGCGGAAAAAGCATTTGAAATCGGGATGACGGAGCTGAAGGAATTCATTCAGAAGATTCAGGAGGGTGATCCGCGGTACATGTATGCGGATATCCATGAGTTGTATGCCGGGGGGGTGCATCCGATGGAGCTCAGGGATGATTCGTTCCTGCGTCAGAAAGTTGATCAGGTGGTTGCATCCTGGGGCGGTAAGGGTGCAAAACAGTTCAATCCCAATGTCGGTGGCGCCCAGCAAGCTTCCAATACAGGGGGAAATCAGAATCAGGGCGGCGGAAATGATAATACCGGAGGCGGAGGTGGAAACATGCTGAATTACTCGGGTCCTGTAAGGTTAAGTTATCCAAATGGCTGGATGCGTTATGATAATCCGACACCCGGTTTCCCGGCTCTGGTTTCCCAGATTGAAGCACCGGATGGAAGCTCAAGCATCAGTGTCTATCGTCTCCAGGGTACATCCAATCCCGATGAGGCAATGTATTACCTTGTCCAGGCCTATATGGGCGCCGGAGTGAACATTCAATACCAGAACAATGGCGTATCCGGGGGTTATACAAGGTACTCAGGGCAATCATCCTCTTACGGCGGGGTATTCAACTGGGTTGGATATTTTAAACCCTCCGGGGGCAATGTGGTGGGTGTCACCGTTGGAGCACCCTATAATGTTTACTCCCAGGCACAGGGCACCATCAGTCAAATCGTTTCAACCATCCGATAATCCTATTTGACCATGAAAAAGTATTCGTTGACAATCGTGTGCCTGTTCTGGATCATTATCGCCTCCGGGCAGTTTGGCGAACCGTTGAAGCAGAATATGCTTTTCAGGATCGACTCCCTTGGCAATGCTGTGATCGAGGTGAGCTCCAAATTGAGCGCTTCACAATGGCAGCAGTGGGAGAACACCTATGGCGGGAAAAATATATCGCTCTTCAAAAGGGATATATCGCGGACCCTGAATCAATTTTACCTGTATGATTTTAAGTACGAATCAGATGAAATGGAGCGGACGTTCAACGTGACCTTCAAGGCTAAAGGTGTTGCCCAGTATATGGGAGGCAACGAATGGCTGGCCGAAATGGGTATGAAGGATCCGGATTTCTCGCGGCTTGATGATAACTCCTACCTGATCACCACCACTTATAATGACGGCGGCTTGCTTGTTCAGCAAAACAATACGATTCATTTTCCCAAAAAGGCCTCCAATGTTAAAGAAGATACGGACGAATTTGGCTATGCCACCTTCACCTACGACTTGAAGCCGGTATCTTCAGGTTTTCCTCTGTTTCTGATCGTTGGGCTGGCGTTCATTCTGCTTGGAATAGCGTCAGCCGTATTTTTTGCACTCAGGCCTGCCAGGGTTCAGTAACGGATCATTTTTTTTATATCTTTGGGCCATAATGTATTGCTATGACCCGGAACGGTCTATTATCCATTCTGGCCTCCAAGAATTACCTTAACGTAAAAAAAAGGGACGTATACCCTTTCAGACTCCTCCTTTTATTGGAGTGATTTTTTCCTCTTTCTCAATCAATTCATTACAGATTTATTTTATTAATTCTAAACCATGGAATTACCTTTTGCCGAATCCTATAAGATAAAGATGGTGGAGCTTATCCGTCGGAGTTCCCGTTCGGAAAGGGAACAATGGATACAGGAGGCCCGGTTCAATATTTTCAATCTCCGCAGCGATCAGGTTTTCATTGATTTACTGACCGACTCGGGAACAGGCGCCATGAGTGACCGGCAGTGGTCGGAGATGATGCTGGGGGATGAAAGCTACGCAGGCTCTTCTTCGTATTATAAAATGAAGGAAGCTGTCAAAGATATCATGGGCTTTGATTATTTTCTCCCAACGCACCAGGGCAGGGCTGCCGAGAATGTGCTCTTCTCCGTATTGGTCAAAAAAGGGGACCTTGTTCCGGGGAATGCCCATTTCGATACTACAAAGGGGCATATCGAGTTCCGGAAGGCCGAGGCGGTTGATTGTACCATTGATGAGGCGTACGATACCACCGTCGCTCATCCGTTCAAAGGGAATGTCGATACCGGAAAACTTGAGCAAGTGCTTAAAAGCCATCCTTTGGACCGGATCCCGTTCATCATCCTGACCATCACCTGCAATACATCCGGAGGCCAGCCTGTATCCCTGGAAAATATCAGGGAGGTTCACGCCCTGGCAAAGAAATATGGGATCCCTGTTGTGTTCGACTCTGCCCGTTTTGCAGAAAATGCCTATTTTATCAAGAAGCGGGAGAAAGGGTATGAACATAAAACCATCCGGGAGATCGTGCGGGAAATGTACCAGTGTGCCGACCTGGCTACGATGAGCAGTAAAAAAGATGCCATTGTCAACATGGGTGGATTCATCGGTTTCAGGGATCCCGAACTGTTGCGCAAAGCCAGCCTTTATAACATCATGTTCGAGGGATTCAATACCTACGGCGGTATGTCGGGGCGGGATATGAATGCGCTCGCGCAGGGATTATACGAAGGCACCGAGATTGATTACCTGGAAAGCCGGGTACGCCAGGTGGAATACCTCTGGAACCAGCTGCAGGCTTACGGTATCCCCGTACAACAGCCTGCCGGCGGGCACGCAGTCTTTGTTGATGCAAGGCGGTTCCTGCCGCGTGTGCCCAGGGAGCAGTTCATCGCCCAGACATTGGTGGTTGAACTTTACAGGGAAGCAGGAGTGAGGGGTGTGGAAATAGGTGCCCTGATGACCGACAGGGATCCGGTCACACGCCAGCCCAGGTATCCATCGCTGGAAATGATGCGGCTTACCATTCCCCGCCGGGTCTATACCAATAATCACATGGATGTGGTGGCCGCAGCGCTCAAAAACATTTACGACCGCAGGGATGCCATCACCACCGGGTACAAGATCACTCGCGAAGCACCCTTGCTGAGGCATTTTACGGTGGAGTTGGAGAAGATATAGTCATTCGAAGTCATTCGAAGCCATTCATTGTCATTCATAGTTATTTGTTATACAACGAATGACCATTAATGACGCGAGGCCCGAAGGGCCGAGCAAATAACAACGAATGACCATTAATGACGCGAGGCGCACAGCGCCGAGCAAATGACCATAATAATCATTTTATCGCTACACAATGTCCGTAATCCGTCTTACAAAATCCTTTGCATTCGAAATGGCCCATGCTCTGCCTGGACATGACGGGCCCTGTAAACATATTCACGGACATACCTACGAACTGTTCGTAACCATCATAGGCAAACCGGTTGATGATCCTTTATCCCCGAAATTCGGGATGATCATGGACTTCAAGGAACTTAAATCGCTGGTAAGAGGAGCGGTGATCGATGATTTTGACCACGCCCTGGTGCTCAGAAAAGATACGGCGGATGCCTTGGTGAAAGAGGCCGGAAATGTACTCTTTCAACGTATGATCGTGACCGATTTCCAGCCCACCACCGAAAACCTGGTTGCGGAATTTGCACGAAGGATACACCAGCAGCTTCCTTCACACGTCACCCTGCAAAGCCTGCGGCTGAGGGAAACCTTGACATCGTTTGCGGAATGGTTTGCAGCGGATAATCCCTGAATGGGTTCTCTTAGTCCTCGAACACCTCTGTGGTCATTGGCGGGATGCCGGTATAATACAGGTCGTATCCGCCGCTTCCGCCAGGCCTGTCTGAGGAAAAAAACATCAATTCGTTGGTGAAGCCGCTGATCATGATGATGACCGGACGGTATTCATTGAAGGCTGTGTTGATCCTGTCGCCAAAATTCTGGGGTGCGGTCCAGGTAGCTCCCGCCCTGCGTGAATAGTACAGATCAAATCCGCCATACCCTCCGGGCCTGTCTGAGGCGAACACGAGCACCTTCCCGCTGATGAACGGGCATTTGTCATCAGCCTCTGAACTGAGCAGGGTATTCTTTTCCACTGGCCAGGTGGTATCGGCCGAGAAAAAACGGATCTCATCATAGCCTTCAGGAACAGTGGTCTGAAAAATGTCGTAATTCCCATCCCGGTCCGAACAAAAATAAACCTCCTGTATTTTCTCAGGATAGTTGTACCAGTCAGAGTAAGTGATGAAATTGTCGCCGTAAAATCCCACATAACATTCATTGGCATCCGTGTTCAGGGAGTTGATCCGGATCAGGTCACATTCTTCGTAGATGGTATCGTAATAGGCATCCCGTTCCAGGGCGTACCAGGCCAGACAAAGATCATGGTTGCCGGAGGTATCGGTCGAGAAAACGACGTGATTGCGGTACACCTCTTTTTCTTCCCAGTAGTGATAAACTACCGACAGCGGACCAAGTTCATTGCCGGTCGTATTGATCATACTGAACAGGGTATGCAGGTACTCAAATTCCGTATCCAGGTTGGAATGGTTGCTGATGGTCACCTTGCCGTCATCAAAGTCACAAAAGATCGTGATGTTTTTGAAGATGATATCAAAATCCTGTCCGTTCGAATTCCGGTTTGTGGAGAATTTCAGCACGATTTGTGACTCAATGAAGGGTGCGGCGGAATTGTAATCATCATAGATGGAATTGATGGAAGCCATGTTCTGCACCTGGCCGGTGAAGGTACAATCTTCCCTGCCTTCGAAATAAGGACATCCCGTCAGGAGCAATAATGCGCCGGTAGTCAGCAATAAAGCAATACAGGTCCTCATCCGTTTATTTTATGATTTTCTTAATGATCCCGCCTATTTGGTCATTACCCAGGTTAAGGATATAGATACCTTTATCTAAATGACTGATATTTAATTGAATAAGATGGTCCCCGGCCCTGTACGAATCTTCTGAAGTTAAAACTTCCTGTCCCAGCTGGTTGAAGATCCTGACCGACAGAGGAGCTGCTTTTGTCAACGTAATGGGGATGTATGCCACCTCACCGATCGGATTGGGATAGACCTCTCCGACCGAAAGGATGAATACATCAGGTTCTGCCACGGAAAGTGTATTGTACACTTCGGTCTGTGTGATCATAAATTCCACAGTTACCACCGGGTGTTCTTCATCCAGCGTCACCCAGGCGGGACCGGTCACTTTGCCCGGAACTTCGGCATGCACTTTATAGGTGCCCCATCCCAGCGAAGGGAAGTCAAAACTGCCTTGGTCCGAAGAATATTCATACGCAATGGCCTGTTCACCCTCCTCCATCAGGATGATTTCGATGTCCGGAACCGGCGACCCTTCCCTGAAAAGATCATAGCTCGCATTGACCGTTCCGTTGATTTCTCCTGTTCCCTGGCTGTAGTCAACCACGGGAACCAGGTAGATCGTATATGGATTCATGGGTTCTCCGAGGGTGATCATTTCGGCATCCGTCCAGGTAATGGCATCCACATAATAGGTGGGCAGGTAGTTCCCGTAGCCCGAGGAACCTTCCAGCAGCTCGGCCAGAAGGTAATAGTTGCCTTCGCGAACCTGTGTGAAAAAGAAATGGCCGATACTGTCGATGGGCTGAATGGTCATTAACATCATTTCACCTGACATGTTGGCCAGATACAGCGATACCTGCCCGATATCCGCAAAGGTGTTGCCCATGATCACCTGTCCTGTGAGGGTAAACTGATCTTCACAGCCTCCGTTGCCTCCGATTTCCTGGCAGGAAACGGCAGAGCAGCTGTCGTTCGGGATTGAATCCATGACCCATGTGGTAGTGAGGCACACGAGAAAACCGACCGAATCCGCTTCAGCGTAAGTATGAGTCACCGACTGGCCATCTCCGGTGGTTCCATCGCCAAAATCCCAGAAAAAGGAAGCGGGCTTCGTGGAGTTCACTTCGCCGGTAAAGGAGAAAGTATATCCATCGTTAGTAAGGAATGTAAAGAAATTTTCGCAGTCAGAAGGAACATTTTGCGTGCAAATGGCAAAATCGGCCACAATGGGCCCACTCAGGACTGTCACCAGGGTGTCATGCTCCATGTACTGGCAATCGAAGGTATAGATCTTGATGAAAGTAACACCCGAAGTGTTGAGAAAGAGCGTATCACCGTAATACCCCTCCTGGTCCGTTTGAAAGATATAAAATCCAAGGCTGTCGTTGCAGGCAGCATAAACAGGATGATCACTCACAGGGATGCTCAGGTCAAGGTCCGTTACATGCCCGCTGATGTATATAAAATTTTGTTGCGCACTGGTAAACATACCCGAGAGGATCAGAAAAACAGCAACCAAATGATTCCTTTTCATGGTTTTAGTTTTTTAGAGGTTTTGGTTAAGCCTGGTTAGCAGAAAACGCTTGACACTCTTCAGACGGTAAAAATTGCCGGCAGTTGTCTGCAAAAATATAAATATTTTACAACTTTTTCAATGTCAATCAGTTCTCTTAAAAGTGATAGGTCATTCCTGCACGTATGCCAAACGAATAGGGTGGCCGGCCGGTTCCATCCCCTTCATAGGTGGAATTGAAATACTGCCGGTATGTGGGTTCCAGTGATAAGCTGAATTTACCGGTGATCATGTACTTCGAACTCAAACCCAGCAATAACTGCCAGTTACTGTACTTTCTTTCAGGTGTCTGATCTACCATCATAATGTTTTCAGCTGCAAAATCGCGGAAAGCAGGATCTGATTTTTTTTCATTCAGCAACAGCGACAGGCAAGGCCCCCCGGCAACCATCATGGAAAATCTTTTGAAGTTCAGGAATTCATAACCGATCTGCAAGGGGATCTGGAGATACGTGCAGGCATTGTCGGTCCGGTAGGAGTCACTGTAAAAAACCGTATCAAACAATCCATATTCATTCAGAACATAACTCATTGAATCCGATGGAATTCCATATGTTTCAAAATCGACCCCCAGGTAATAACCCGTCATTTCGTACTTGTTGTAACTGATCTCATAATTTCCGTCATCCTGGGAACGGGTGATGCCGAATCCCGGGCGAATGATGAATTTGCCCATTTGAACCGAAGCCAAGATCTCCTGTGTATAACCCGACTGAAAATTCTTCGCCTGATTCCTGTAATCTGTCCATTCCGGAAAGAAATACAGCCCCGCTGCAATGTGTACAGGCTTTCGGTAGTCCTGTTTTCTCATCTGTATGTCAATGTTTTGCATCAGGTTACGCCTGCTGACGACAAATCGCTGCCCTTCGCCGGATGATGCGAGTTCAGCGAGTGATGGAAGCGTGGATAGTTGGTGGATGGATTCGTTGGTAAGATATTCAACAGGCGATGCTTCATTTATTTCCGGAGATGTCTTCTGGCCGGCATCTTCGTTTCCTGTTTCTGTGTCTTCACGGATCAGGGTGCTCTGCGGCCGGGAATTCGTTTGATGCACGGTAGCTTCAACCGGGTTTGCCTGATCATTTTCGGATGGAATGCTGATCGGGAGCGGATCCTGGGAGGTCAGCCGGTTATTGGATCCGGACTGTTCGACCAGACTCCCGCTGAGGATTTTATCTTCGGGCATTTTGCTGGTGATGGATGAATGCAGCAGAACATAGGCAGTGATGCCTGCGCCCGCAAGGATGACCGCCCCGATGATATTCTGCAGATTCAGCAGGTGGAAAGGACCGGACTGCGGATGAAGGTATCGGCTTAGGATATTCTTCCAGACTTTCCCGGAAGGGTCGACCTGATACCCTTCCAGTTTTTGTCTGAACAGATCATCGATTTTGTCGGGTTCGTTTTTCATGTTACCGTTGAATTGCGTACTTAAGAGAGCGGCTGATCAGCACATTTCGCAGCATTTTCCTGGCCTTGAACAACTGGGTCTTGGATGTATTGACCGAAATATTTAACAACCTGGCAATTTCCTGATGGGAGTAGCCTTCAATGGCGTACATATTGAAAACAAGCCTGTAGCCATCGGGTAAATCCTGTATCACCTTCATCAGTTCATCCTCCGTCAGGTCACACCCCGGAAGATCCTGTTCTTCTTCGACGGCGGGATTGTCGGAAATATGCACTTCATTGATTTCTTCAAGGTGTACGGCGTGGCCTTCCCTGGATTGCCGGTTGTAATGATCCACGGCAGTATGAACCACGATCCTGCGTATCCAGCCTTCCAGCGATCCCTCGTGCCTGAAGGTGCTGATGTTCGTAAAAACCTTGACGAATCCGTCCTGCAGTACATCCTCTGCCTCGGCAAGATTCCGGCAGTAGCGCAGACACACGCCAAGCATCGTCGCGGCATGGCGCCTGTAAAGCAGGGCGCAGGCCTTACGCTTACCCTGAAGACATCCCTCGATCAGCTTCTTCTCAGGGACCATCCAATCAGTCGTTTTTTCATAGACAGACGTACGGTATAAAAGTTGCCCGTCCGGGGGCAACTTTTATAAAGATAAGTATATTTAAGGATAAAAACGTAACTCGTCGTGACCTTTTAGCAGGATGCATTCCTGGCACCCGGTCCCGCTCTTAGGGTTCAATCAGGATCAGTTTCCGGACCATGATGGCATCTTCGGTTGAAATGCGCAGCAGATAGATCCCGGCAGGCACGCTGCCAATCACCGGGTTCCAGGTGAATGCGTGCTTCCCAACACCAAATTTACCTTCCGTCAGTATCTGAATGGTTTGCCCGTTATAACCGAGGATTTCGGTTTTCAGGTAAGTGTCTTCACTCAATTCCATTTCAACCAGTACCTGACCGCTGAAGGGATTGGGATAGACGCTCAAGGAAGTGTTCCTAGTGGCATCGTTGCCGGTACCCGAGATCAGATTATAATCAATGCCGATCAGTACTTTATGAAGATCGAATTCGGATTCGACATAAAGGGTATCATAGACCATCCAGGCCTGAGGGGCTTGCACAGGGAGAGCCACTTTGACCGTAAAGACCAGCGAATCCCCTCCGCCGAGAAGATAGGGCAGCGTAATATCCCAGGGTTCAATGTACCAGTAAAACATACCAATACCTTCCTTCGTGATCGTGTTGATCAGGATGTCCTGCTGGCCTGGATTCAGCACGGTGAAATCCTGACCGTAAGTCATCTGGTCATAGTTCAGGTAGATCAGCGAGTCCACGGATACGGCAAGATAGGGCAGGGATTCAACTGTAAAGTGGACCGGGAGGGTCAGCAGGGATTCATCGGGATCATTGGAAGAAATGAAAAGCTGGCCGTTGTATGTACCGGGCATCAGTTCACCGGCGTCGCACTGCACCTGGATCTGGGACTGGCCTCCTGCGAGCACCTGTCCTGTGTCGGGCACTACACTCAGCCACGGCCCCGGATCAAACGTGCTTCGCAGCGTCATGGTAATGCCTGTTGCCTGGTGCCCGCCTTCCTGGCCGGAGTCTTCGATCCAGATCTTCCAGGTGCCCATCATGGATTCCCCATTGAATGCATCCAGGTTTTTAGTGTAAGTACCGGGAAAGATATTGCCCGATATTTTTGCGACAGTGCCCAAAGGTGATTGCACCCAGAAAGAACCGTGATTTAACAGTCCGGGATAGAGGGTGTGCCAGGTATACACGATGGTCCAGCGACTGATGGTTTCGTCGTCCCCGACATAAACCTCGGTCCATCCTAATTCATCAAAGGTATTGGATGAATAGGCCGTCGGAGGAGGACTGTCGGGAATGGGGCAGGAGTAGTATTTATATTCGAGGATATTCGCATCGATGCCAAAGTTGAGTTGCATGTTACCGGTGTTGGAGATGACAAAGGTGCTGCCGGCTGCTTCACCTGTCAGGCAGGTAGCTTCGATTTGTTCGGCATTCAGGGCGATATCGGCTTCATAATTCATCTGGATGGTGAATTGGTGCGGATCAGCGGGGCCGATGTACGGGTGGTTGGCAGTCCGCCCCGACTGGTCGCTGACGGTCAGGTAGTAGGATATGATATCCGTTTCCCCGGCACCCGGAATGGAAGCGGTGTAGAGCGTATCGTTCTGGGAGGTCATCACCAGGGGAATAAAATTACCGTTGTTGATTTTGTAGTAGACTTTTGCCGAGTTAGGAGAGATGGCCGCACCGCTGAGTGGAATGATCGTGGCCTGGATCGCATAGCTATCCTGCTGGGGTTTGGTACCCCATAGCGGCATATGCCTGATCCAGAGCATTCCCAGGTCGGCAATTCCCTTGGCTCGGCAGTGGATGGCATCGGTGTTCTGCCAGCCGGGACCTTCTTCTGCATAGGTTCCGATGATCTCATAGCCGGGCATGGCTTCCTGGTAAGCATCCATGGCTTCATCGTCCCAGGAGCTGCCGGTCTGGGGGACAAACACCTTATCGTTCAGGATCAGCGAATTGGTATACGGAGTGCCGGGCGAAGTTCCGGGTGTGAAAACCCGGTAAACTTCATAGGGCTTGCCCCATCCACTGATCTGTTCTTCGAAATAATTCGCCACACCTTCAAATTCGCTGTACCGGGGATCACTCGGCGGTACCTGGCCGATCAATACCTTATCCACATCCAGGAATTTTCCCCAGCAGTCGATATGCTCTATGTAATCATTGAGCGGATCCTCCACGACATGATAGGCACTGAGACCAAGGTAGTCAAACATTCTGGAGTCAACCTCATCCGGTGTCAGGGGAGGATTCTGTAGGCTCATGTCAGCGTTTTCAGTGTACACCAGCGTCGTGGAGGATGATTTCCCGTAAAAGTCGGTCATGTAATTGCCTCCGGTATGAACGACATCCATTCCAAACAGGTTGATCCCCAGCGCACCTGCCAGCACGACAGGAACATTGTCGTCATTAGGCCGTGGACGGTTATAGGGAAAATCAACGATGCCAAACTCGTTATTCCCGTCGATGATGAACCAGGGACCGTAATCCCGTGTCCAATACGAATCGGTGGGTGCGTACATAAAATTGCAGTTTTCCAGGTCGACACCGTGGCTCTGGTAGAGGTTCTTGACGGTATTTTCCTGATCAGCACCCGTGACGATCGTTGTCACAACGATGTCTTCCGACATTTCAGCGACCAGGGAATAGGGTATGCCGAGCGGGTACCGGATCAGCACCCCTTGCATCGGGGCGAATTCAGCCACGTTAAAGACCGGTCCCTCCGCCGGATCGGTCGGGGTGAAGCTGCGGTTGTCCCACGAACGGATCAGCATCTCTTCCTCGCTGAGGTAATGCATCTTTTGCCAGACGGGAATTTCTTTATCCTGCTGGGAATAGGCAGGAGTGAACGTGCCCGCGAAAAACAGGAAATTGACCAGAAGCACGCTGGTGAAAATCCTTATGAATAAATGAGAGTTCGTATTTAACATAGGATTGTTGTAAGTTTTGTGCAAAAGTAATGTGTTTTGGTCATTCCATGTCAGGAAGCGATTTTTCCCTGATTTGCTTAACGGCAGGTTTTGCTTCAGGGATTGGATGGGAACTGTACCGTGCAGGATTCCATCACCCTGATCAGGTAGGCCCTGCCCGGTTCCAGGGCTGTCAGGGTGAAAATGTTCATCGACGGCCAGTAGATCTGAGGTCCTGCAATTTCCTTGACAACGACCAGGTTGGTACCCAGCGCCGAGAAAATGCCGGTTTCGGTAGTAGAAACAGGAAATGAGGACAGAACAGGCAGCAGATTCCATCCAGGTACCAGTGAAACCTCTGTATCGGTCGTTTCACTTCCGGTGACCAACAGGGTTACACTGTTTGTCACCTTGCAGAAATATCCCTGGTAAGGATTCCAGGTAAGCAGGGAATACAGATTCCCTCCGGGCCAGTAGCTGTCTTCCGGATCCGACAGGACTTCAAGCGAATCTCCGATGGGTCCGAACAGCACTACGATGGAATCGTTGATGGGTACGACATAGGACGAAATGCCGCTCCAGCCTGCCGGCAGGTTCACAGAATGGATGTACCGGAAAGCGGACAGTCCGCCCAACAGCGTTTGACCTCCCTGTGTATAAACCTGTGGGCCAAGTACATATTCCGGTATGGCATCGAAATCCTCTCCATCCGGCATCGAATGGATTTTCCACCGGAAAGCTTCTCCGGTGATAAAACCGTCTTTTACCGGGGTGTCGGGATCATCGCCATAGGCAAGGATGTCGACCGGCATATTCCCCTTCCACCTTGTCACCCCGGAGCATGTCATCTGGCCGTCGCTCTCATAGAAAACGCCAATATAATCGCCTGGGATGATGGGCTCGCCGTTGATGGTTGGCCAGGCGCTGACCAGGATGTGGATCAGATGGTGCTGGGGCTGCAAGGTCATCATCCAGCCGGGAGGAACCACATAAAGCCTGGCTGCCTGTGAAATCACGGGTGTGCCGCAGGCGCCGGAGACCCTGCAGTGGTACAATCTATCGTTCAATGCCGGGGGAGCCGAAATAATGCTCAGGACACTGGTCGCAGTTCCCTGATATACCCCATCATCCACCAGGCTGACCCATCCTGTTCCATCCGGATGCATCATCTGCCATTGATAGTTCAGGTTTTCAAGGAAGGAAACCTCAAACTGGGCGTTCTGGTTGAATTCCGCCACCACGGATTCAGGCTGCTGGGAAATAACCGGAAAGGGAAGGACGGTCACCTGCAGCGATTTTGGCGCTCCCTGTCCGCAGGTATTGATCCCTTTTACGGTGACCGGGCCGCTGACCATGACAGAATCAAGGGTTACGGTGATCTGGTTTGTCGTGCTGGTCCCGTTCATACCTGGTGGCAGTGTCCAGAGATAACTGTCGGCACCCCCAATGGGGCTGACCTGATACGAAACCGGTTCTCCTCCCGGGCATACCTGCTGCGGACCGCTGATGGGACCTGGTACCTGAGGCACGGTGGTGATCTGCATCAGCAGGGTATCCATCATGACGATGGTATCGAACACATTGAATACTTTTAACGTGACGGAAAATGTGCCCGTAGTGTTATAGGCCACTTTCGGATTGGGGACCGTGGAGTAGGCAGGCAGCCCGCCCGGGAATTGCCACTGACGGCCTGTGGTGATCCCGGTGGAAAGATCGGTGAAGGAAGCCGTGTCGCCCTTGCAGAGCAAGCTGTCCGATACCGTGAAATCAGCGTCAATGCCCGAATCAAGGCTGGTGATCTTATAGGCGGCGTCCCAGATGATACCGGGGACACTGACCACCAGGTTCCCGTTGGTCACAGCTTTAATGGACGATGAATCGGGCAGTCCTGTCGAACCATTGTACCACTGGAATGAATAGTAACTGTTGTTCAGGCCGGAGAAATTCATCACGCCGCCGCTCAGCGGGGATGGTGTCCCGTACTGGTTGATATAGGCATAATTGTAATACCGGTTCTGAACCCAGCCGCTCACCTGGTTCGGGTCTTTCAGGGCAAAACTTCTGCATACCGGAGCATAATTCACGAAGACATATTTTTCGACCTCAATGTACATGCTGCCGGAATTGTCGACAAAAATCTCATGATTCCCCACTGCCACATTGACGGTATAGGTTGAATTTGAATTGGCAACCTGTTCCAGGACCTTCACTCCGTCAACGTAAATTTTAAGGGTGGACAACAACACATTGCTTCCGGTCTTCACCCTGAACTGCCCCGCCTTGGTGTAATTTACAAAAAAGTGGGGCGGATTCCGGCTGCCCGGGTAAAGATATCCATAGAGCATGTAATTCAGGTAACTGTTCCGAGGCACAAGGTCGCCACTGGTTTCTACCGTGAATTCGTTTTCCGGTGAAGGGGAAAAGAGTACTTTATATCCTGGCAGGATCTCGGTGTCCAGGTTATTGTTCGCCGTACAGAATACGCTTACCGGTTGATAGTTTTTTTGCAGCAGGGGGATGGTCTGCATGAAAAGTGCCACCGGTTTGAAGTGATGATAAAGGTGCTGTGTATGGATATAGCTATCCCAGTGCCAGGCGGTGGCTGCTCCGAATGAACCTGATAAAGCAGTGGCCCAGAGCGAGTTGTGAAGCGAGATGCCGGTAGGATCCAGGGCGATGATCTCGGTTGGGGAATGCCCGAGCCCGAATTCGCCGATGATGTTGGGTTTGTTCCATTGGGTGAGGTAATGCCGTGTGCCTGCCCATAAGGCAAGCTCAAGGTCGGGTGTCGTCTTGTAAAGATGGATCTGCGTGAAGTCGGTCATAGTGTTTTCCCACATTTCGGGATCATGGCTGAAATTGGCATAACTTGGTGAAATGGGGCGATGATGGATATCCAGTGAATCCAGATACTGGCCGGTCACCGTCAGCCAGGAATTGATCTCATCCTGATAGTCGTCAAAGTCACCGGTATTGTCTGTTTCTGTGAACAGCTCCCAGGCGGAGAGATGGGAGGAATAGCCCCAGCGGGCATTGATGTAGCGGAGTTTTTGTTTGTAATAAGAGCGTGCGGTGGCGTTGGTATAAAAATCCCACGTGTTCTGGCACGGGCCACCGTTCGTCGCTTTGTAGGGACTCCATTGCCAATCGTTGTTGCTCAGCGTGGAGACTTCATTATGGATCAGCGGACAGATTTGCAGGTAAAGCCCTTCCTCTTCCGACTTGTTCAGCACCCAGTCGAGCCACCAGGCGATGTTCATCCGGTTCGTGTAATTGCCCAATCCGGTATTGCTCCATTCGATGCCGAATGACCAGGGGGCCAGGATGATCTTGATGAAATTGGAATGGCTGGCAATCAGGCTGTCCATCCAGGTTTCATAAACATAAAACCCTCCTGCATATAAATTCCAGGGGATGGACATTCCGACCGGGAAAAAGTGTTCCCCGTTGCTGAATTTCTGAAAGTAGGTGCCGGTATTGCTGATAAATCCGGGATTGGCGGAGGGAAGGCAAACAAAGGAGTACGTCGCCGAATAGGAGGTGCCTGTTGCATCCTTGCAAACCACCATATAGAACCATGTACCGGTCTCTTTCGGACTGAACCGGATCTTCCAGTAGGGCGGGTCGTTCGGGATCAGAGGACCATCCGGCGGATTGGGTAAATAGTCCTGGTAATAGAATCCATCCACCTGGTAGACTGTTCCGGATGGCGAGGTGAACTGCCCTTTCAGATTGACCTGGCTGTAATCGAACGGATTCATGTACTGCGCCGTCATGATGACACTGACCTCCAGTTTATTGTACCTGCCGATCGTGTCGTTGTTCACCCAAATGGAATCATAGATGGCCAGGGACTGTACCTGAAAGGTTATCATAAGGAAACAGAAAGTAAACCAGAAGGTTAACCCGGGAAGGAGTCGGGATTGGGCTGGAACGATCAGAGTTGAAAATTTCATTGACTTCCGGTGTCTTTCATCACAAAGATAGCGATCTTTTTGGTGGAATCCTCCCTGGAAATCCGCAGGGTGTCCAAGACCAGAAAGTCAAAAGCTGAAAGGTTTTCAAAGGTGTAACCTTCTTCGGTCACCGAGAACCAGGAATCCCAGACGACGACTGTATTGCCGGGCAATTTCCCGGGGTGCCTGATCGCTGCGATCTTGCCCCGTTGCGCTGGGTCATACGGGTCAATGCCCAGTTGCATTCCAACATAGGGGTGGGAGTAGAGGTATAAATTCCCGGAGGACCCTTTTATTATCCCGGGAATGACCTCGTTGATCAGTTTCTGGTCAGCCGACAGATCCAGATCCCTGTCCCATTTCAGGGATGCCGGATTTCCCAGAAAAGGAAATGAGATGATGAATGCCAGGATGCCGTAGAAAAGGATTCTGTTGAGCCAGTGGAACCGGGTGGAGGTGATCCATTCCAATCCGCGCATACCGATAATGGCTGTCAGGGGAATGACTGAATTCAGGACCCTTCCCAATCCCATTGAATTGAAGATGCCCAGCGCCCAGAAAACCGTGTGGGCCAGGAAAAAGGCCAGAAAAGAACCATAGACCAGCAGAAGTTCTTCCGTGAAGAAGGGATGAGGCACGATGTGCCGTTTCCTGATCAGGTTCACTGCCATCCGGAGCAATCCCAGTAGGAGCATCCCCGACAGGGGTAATCCGATCACATAATAAAGCTTGAAAATAAAATCCGGCCAGTGGCCGGCACCATACCAACTGTCAAGGCTCAGGTAAGGGATCCGGCTGAATACCCATAAAAGATCGTGATAGTAAAAATAGCCGATGATTCCGTAGATCCCATGTCCGGTCAGCAGTAAAGGCAGATACCGGTACTGTTTTTTCACGAGAAGATACAGGGCAAACACCCCCGCGATGATCAGTCCCTCGGAACGCATAAAGGGCATGACGGAAACGATCAGGACAGAAAGGGTTGTGTTTTTTTTCAACATCAGATAAATCGATGCGATCAGGGCCAGGCCGAGCAAATGCTCCGTCATCCCGGAAAAGATGTACTTGAAGTAGACGGGGGCGGCAAAGAGGAAGCATAATGCCAGGTAAGGGAAAGGTACCCACCCCCTGGCCCCCTCCCTGCTCGCAGGGAGGGGGAGAAGAAAAGTGGAAGACTTCCCCCTCCCTGCTCGCAGGGAGGGGGACCGAGGGGGTGGGTAATCTTTTATACCCACGATCACCGAGGCAACCTTAATGGTAAAATACCCCGTAAAAGCCGCCACAATGCAGTTGAAGATCTTCATCCCTGTGAAACCAAACTGTGAAAACGGCGAGCTTAACAGGGTGAAAACCGGCTTGCCCCAGTGGTGAAGATACAGTTCAGGGTGAACAAATGCAAACCGCGAGATCAGGTAGTGTTCAATGCTGTCACCAGAATCACCGGTTCCATCTTTTACAAAGGCGATCAGAATGAAAATGACCAGAAAGCATCCAGTCGATGCCAGTGCCACGATCTCCTGTTTCTGTGCGTCTGTTTTCATGGATCGTTCATTTCGGAGGGGAGACAAGTAAATCAAGGAATTTGTTCCAGTCCCAGGTAACACCGTACCAGCACCCATCCCACGAATAGATCATTTTCAGGTTCAAAACAACCAGGATGCAAACAAGGATGATCCAGCACCATTTCAAGGCTTTCCGTGGGCGGTTCAGGATTGTATTTGCCAGATAGCCAAAAGGCAAAGCCATTACGGTGGTGTATTCCGTAAAGCTTCTGTTCCCGTATCCACAGCCATAGTACCAGTTCCACCAGGAGGAGAAAAGGTAAATGATCACCAGCAACAGAACGGCCAACGTCCTCCCGTTGTCTTTATGCCGGATCAGCATCAGGATGGTACCGGTGAAACCGAACAGAAGGACCGGATTGTACAGGATCAGTCCATTGTTGGTGGAAAAGAGGTATTCGGTGATCTTTGGAGAGAGCAGGTTCGTAAATCCTTCCCCGTGATACGTATAGATTATGAATTTATCATACGTGTAATTCCAGTAGAGCAGTTGTGGAAGAAAAAGTAGAAAAGCTATGAAAAGCAGGATGAGCACGTGTTCCCATTTCAGCAGGAATGAGATCCTCTTTGAAATTTCTTCGCGCGTTGCCGCATCCAGGAAGATGATTACCGGTAAAAAGACAGCATTCACGGGTCTGACCAGTATGATCATTGCAGCGGCAAGTCCGGTGAGGATGATCCATTTCAGGGCGGATCCGGATTCGGAAAACACCCGCTGCACTGCGAAAAGGTACAGGCTGAACAGGAAGAAGGAGTAGACGTGCGACATGCCCGTTTCGTCAACAGCATAGTAAAAAAGAGTTGTCCCCAGGAAAAGGGCTGTGATCGTAATGAGCGAAATGCCTTTCGAAAAATACCTCCTCAGCACGCGGTACCATAGGATGAGTCCCGCCATCAGATAGAACACTGCCGCCACATTGATCATTTTGTGGTATGGTTGGGAGAATCCGTCCCCGGGCGCATCTGACAGCGCCACGATGGCGTGGGTGGTCAGGAAAAAAGGTGTCATCATCACGGCCACACCGCACGTATATTTGGTGACAACCCGGTTCGTCGCGCTATCCAGCCGGAATCCATTCCCTGTGGCCGTATCGATGCCCTGCGGAAACCTGGATGCGTTAAAAGAATGGATAAAAGCTGCCGGAAGGTAAGCATAATATCCGGCTTTGTCGCCCCAGATCTCACTGTGGTAATTATGCAAGCCTGTTTTGCTGTGGCGGTTGAAGGATAAAAACAGCAGCAGCCCTGTCAGCAGGATCAGTAACACATTCCGCCACCAGGCCGGTATTTGTTTGCGTATGATTCGCCCTGTCATAATCAAACTGTAAGGACATTGAAGATGTTTATTTTTTCTGTCGCTCCAGCATCCACATTGCATCCAGCCGGAGCATTTCCTCCGTCGTTCGGTTTTGCTTTGCTGCCTTTTGGGCAATGGCTTCCATCCAGGCGGGATCATTCCGGATGGTTTGGATGATGCGTTCGATCTCCAGGGCCATTTCCTGCTGACCCTGTGAGATCCTGTATTGCCGGCAGGCCTCCTGGTAAAGGACTTCCTCCCGGGGCAGGCAATAACCGGAATACCCTTCCATCACCCGGGCAAGCATCGAACTGTCGTTTTCGATTTCTTTCTGAATGTTTTTTATCGAGCCCCACCGGGAGTAAAGGTCGGGGTATTGTTTCCAGAACATGAACCCGGCGTGCCGGTTCAACGTTTCCTCAACTGTAAGTCCTGAATCCGCCGCCTGTTGTTCAATGGTGCGCATCCACGCCGTATCAGCGGCAATGACCGATCGGTGATAATCCGTGCCCTTTCTTTTAAGGTAACCCGTCAGATCGTTCTTTTTGAACATATAATCCGCTTCCTGATGAATGATTTTCTCCAGGGTTTTATTTTGTTGCTGTGCCCTCACAACCAGTTCATCAAAGAATTGTACATTCTCACGGATGTTGTTTTCGTAGGAATAATGAGGATCCGGTTCAAGATCAGGGGTGTACGCCTCAAAAAGAGCATCAGTAAAGCCCCAGTCGTACTTGAAAAGAAACCGCTCGGTGGACATGATCAGGATGACATCCTTTTTTTCGACTTCTGCCCGGATATCCAGATCGGCCGTAAAGGTGGAATCATCGTAGGAATCGGGATAGACCAGTGCATTGAAGTACCAAAAAGCATGATTGTTAAAGCAATGGTCGGGGATCCGGGCGTTATAGATATTCCAGTAATAACTGTCGCCTTCGACCAGGACATCCGGACGGGTTTTGCCTTTCCGGTCTTCGAAACGGATCACCGGGTAGGCCATGGGGCCGTGCGGCAGTTCAAAGAGCAGGTTTAGCGGTTTGGCCGCATCGTAGTCGGTGTCGCGCAGTGAATCAGAGACGATAATCCGTTCAACGGAAAAGTCGGGCATGTCGATCTGACGCATGCGCTCAATGTATTTGACCATCGTGTCCGCCATCAGTGTCATTCCGTACACGCTCCAGTGAACTCCGTACCTGGGATAAAGGTCGTAGCGGGAGGTATCCTTCAGGGCAAGGTAGCAGGCATTCAGGTCGAGGAATCTGATGTTCAACTCGTTAAGTTTTTTAACAATGTACGTGTAGTTGGAGGGTTCTTTTTTCCGTTCAGCCGGTCCTTCGGGAAGGGTTTCGGGGCTGAAGCGTGCCTTGCTGGGCTCCAGAACAGGTACCAGATCGATACCGTAGGTCTTCTTCAGGTGGTCCTGGACGAATTTCAGCCGTCCCAGTTTCTTATCCCAGGTCGTTGAGCCAATGAAATCCTCTCCTGTCCAGGCCCGGATATAGTCCTGTTCATGAAGGACGTTATGCCTGCCGATAACCACACCTTCTGCATGGACTTTTTTAAATAGTGTAAAGTCGATCTGGTTATGGAGCCGGACCAGGCTGTTGTGAAGGCCAAGGCATTGTTCCAGGTAAGGGTTGTATTTTGCCTGGAAATCACCCGAGAGCCAGCCGGATTTTTGCAGTGCAGGTTTTTCCGGCAGGATAAAATCGCCATTCAGGGGCCGGATCGGGAAAATGTGTAATTGGTTCTGCACGAAAGGGATGAACAGGAGGAAAAGGATGAGGAGGAGGGCTGTTTTTTTGGCGGATTGCATCAGGTATGGCCTTACTTTGCAAAGATAAGGGGAAATGAGTCACCAAGGAATGCCCGAAGTCGACGTCATTCGCGCAAAAAAAGAAACCGCCGGTGTTCACCGGCGGTTTTTGCCTCATTAGATAAGTTCTCTTGCTTGTATTCCATGAGGCGTTGCGGGAATTACTACACCTCCTCTAAGACGAAGTAACGGGATAAAATTAGATACTTGCGGATTCTAATCCAAGAAAAAGTCGACTTATTCTATGAAGGCATACGTTTTCCGGATGAACACCCCCACTTCTTTTACGAAGCCACTATAGTTTAAGTTCATCCAGGAGCCTGATGTGTTTGGACGGGATGCTGAATAAATACTCTTTTCCTCCTGCCGACAGAATGCACTCATTTCTGTGGCGGTTAATTTTTCGAAGGTAAGAAAGGTTGATGATCACCGAGCGGTTGATGCGAAAAAACTGATTCGTCAGGGTTTCTTCAAGTTTGCCTATGCTCTGGCTGATGGTTTCTCTCTTTTCATCGAGCAGGACAATATCGGTATAGCTTCCGTCAGCAACGAAATACACTATCTCATTCGGTTCGATCATCAGGTACCCTGTCCGGATATTGAAACGCAACTTGAATGTATGATCAACCTCTCTGATCAGATTGTCCAATTTCTGTCCAACGTCCATCTTCCCTTTTTCTGACAGGAACTTATAGATGCACTGTTTCAGTTCATCCGGATCAATGGGTTTGAGTATATAATCGAATGCTGCAAGCTTTATGGCCAGGATAGCATATTCGTTGTAGGCCGTTACAAAGACGATCGTCGGAGCGATGGGGTACTTCCGGATCTCCCTGATCAGGTCAAATCCGTTTTTAAACGGCATTTCAATATCGAGAAAGATGATATCCGGGTGATGGAACAGGACTGCCTTCAGTGCTGAGTCTGCATCCGCTTCTTTCCCAACGATCCTGCATTCGGGAAAGCCGGATAAAAATTTTTCAAGAATTTCCCGTGCACTGGCTTCATCGTCAACGATAAGGGCTTTAAAAGGTGTATTCATATCGTTTTTTTAACCATCCTGAGTACTGCAAATAAAGATATAAATTATTCAAATATGAAAAATTAAATATTGATGAAAAAATATGCGTTACATTTGAATCATCATTCAAATCTTAATGATCAGACATCATACGAAGATGAATCATCAGGCCTTTTTTAAACTTTCCTACGGAATCTACCTGGTTTGTGCCCGTAAAGAGGAGGATCTATCAGGTTTTGTTGCCAATACTGCTTTTCAGGTCACCGCTGAGCCACCCCGGATTGCCATCAGCTGCCATAAGAACAACCAGACAATCTCGGCCATCCAGTACAGCAAGTCTTTCTCCCTGTCGGTTTTGCATAAGGATGCAAGCATGGAAATGATCCGGACTTTTGGCTATTCATCGGTTGATCCCAATCCGGATCCATCCCGGAAGTTCAGTCACGTGGAGGTGAGCTATGGGAAAACGGGTTCCCCGATCGTTCTCACGGATGCCCTTGCCTATTTTGAATGCAGGGTCGTCAATTCCTACGACCAGGGAACCCATATCTTATTCATTGGCGAGGTTGTGGATGCCGTCATCCTGGATGACAGAAAGGAACCACTTACCTATGCCTATTACCGGAATGTCAGGAAGGCATTTGCTCCTCCGAACGCTCCCACTTATGTGGATCAGGAGCAGTCAGAAGAACAGAGTGGCAGCAGGGGAGAATATGTATGCCAGATCTGTGGATATGTATATGATCCCGCTGAAGGAGATCCCCGTAATGGCATTCCACCGGGAACAGCCTGGGAAGACCTTCCTGAAGGCTGGGTATGTCCGATATGCAGGGCCAACAGGTCCTACTTCCGGCAGATGGACTGATCAGAATATCACTATTTTCCTGGTCGCCAGGGTGCCGTTGCTGATGACCGTCAGGATATATACTCCTGATTTCAGGCAGCTGAGGTTTATCTCCACGTCATTTCTGCCTGACCTGACCGGCAGATCATGCTCGTAGACAAGATTACCCGCAGGATCCATGATCCTCAGAAAAACCATTTCTTCCAGCAGGGCATCCATCTGAACCTTAAAAATACCGTGATTGGGGTTCGGGATGACCTTGATCGCTGACTGTTCATTCTGTTTGTTGATTCCGGTACATTCATCCACGGTGATGGGTTGGCTTGCGGAGAAACTGCATTGGTTCTCATCCGTATAGGTATAGGTGATCACGAAGGTACCGGCACCGGAAATGTCAGGGTAAAAATATTCATCGACGACACCGGTGCCTGAATAGATACCTCCTTCAGGGGAGCCACCGGTGAGCATCCAGGGAGGATCGTCGAGGCATAGGTCAGGCAATTCGCTGAGCGTAACCTGCGTTTCAGGCCAGTAGGAGAGCACCATCATGTCAGGGGCAGGTATGTTACAGGGTTCGATCCCGGTGACAAGGATTTGCAGAAGGGCATCACCGGCGACGAGGTCAGCAGGTCCGGGGGTGTAAATGGCGTGAAGCAGGGAGGCATCATCAAAGGAACCATCACCAAAGGTATACCATTGAATTTCGGTGTAATTATCTGCCTGACCCTGAAGCATATAGGAGTCCCCCAGGCATACGGTTGCATCATCGCCGGCTGAGGCAAACGGTGGGTCAACCAGTACTACCGGCACAAAATCCTGAATGACATTGTTCAGGTTATCGGTAACGCTTGCGTAGTAGGTTGTATTGACCAGCGGTGTGTCCGTTGGATTTTGAAGGCCGGAGCTAAATCCGGGAGGATCTGAGGTCCAGGAATAGCTGAAAGGTCCCGTGGATCCCTGGGCATCGGCAAACAGCTGGACAACATTGCCTGTGCAGGCGGGGTTGGGCGTGGCCGTGACCGTCAGTTCGAACGGGCTGCCTTCGATGAAGACCGTCATTTCGTCGCTCTGCGGGCATCCCGTACTGTTGTCTGTTGCGGTCAGTTTGAACGTGACGGGACTGGTCAGGGGGATGGTCACGGGATTTTGCACACCCGGATCCTCCAGGTAGGCCCCGGGCTCCCAGTAATAACTGTAATCACCTGATCCTCCGCTGGCCATTCCTTGAAGCGTGGCGGAAGTGTTGTAAAGGATCGTCTGGTCCTCCCCGGCATCAACCATCGGTCCCGGATCCAGTGTCAGGATGATGCTGTCTATATCCGAACCTGTGCATGGATCGATTCCAAATGCTTTCAGCGTTAGTTCTGCCGTGCCCAGGCTGATATCTTCCGGTCCTGGCGTATAGGTCGCTGACAAGAGGGTGGGATCGTTGAAAATACCGTCTCCCAATGACTCCCAAAGGATTGAACCGGAATTCACAGCCGTTCCGCTAAGGTTGCGGGGAGCATTTTCACAGGCCCAGCCGTCTTCACCGGCGAACGCCTGTGGTTCATATTGAACGCTGATCGACATGGTGTCGGCTTGACTCTGCGTGCAGGGCGGATGGGGAAAGGCTGTCAGGAAAAGGTTGACTGCCCCATTTGCAAGATCTTCCTGACCGGGCGTGTAGGTTGCATCCAGCAGGGTGGGGTCGTTAAAGGTCCCGTCGCCTCCGGTCGTCCAGAACGTGGAGTCGGAGTAGGTGACCTCGGCATCAAGCGTGACAGGGGATCCTTCACAGGTAAGACGGTCCGGCCCTGCAAACGGATATGGTAACCTACTGATGGTCAATTGCATAATATCTGATAGCTCCAAATCCAGCTCATTGGATCCCGTGATGGTCAGAGTGACATTACCGGAATTTATATCGGAGATACCTGGCGTATAAAGGGGATCAGATATAGTTTGATCGTTAAATGTTCCTGATCCGGAGGTTGACCATTCAATGGAAGAAGCATTGAAAACAGTGGCATTCAGCTGAACGGTGCTGCCCTGGCATATGGTGTCATCATTACCGGCATAAACGGTCAGGAGCAATGCATCGGTGGGAGGCATGACAACATAATCGATCCAGGCGCAGTCACTTCCCCCGACCACGCTTCCATCTTTCTGGTATTTCCATTGAAAAATGTGCGGACCTTCCCCGACCGTATACGTATGTTTATTCCAGGTGGCTTCTCCTGACCACCGCCCTTTTTCCGCACCGTCAATCAGAAAGATCAGGAAGTCATAACCTGATTCGGAAGAGACCTTTGAGTAAAAGGAGATCAGGGATGTTGACAGGACATCTGCCTGGAGCAGCAATGCGCTTGACTGGGAATCATTGATGGTTCCCGACCTGGCACTGAAGGTTCCCTGGTAAATAGTTCCGGTTTCAATCATCCAGTTTTGCTGTCCGGCGTAATACCAGGGAAATTTGGTGAAATCGCCGGTTTCAAAATCTTCTGTGATCGTACCCACGATCAAATACAGGCTGTCGGTGATCAGAACTTCAGGATCTCCCCCGACCGACAGAGTGAAGGGTGCGATATGTCCATAGGGAGTTTGCGGTGATGCGGTTATGTTGAAAACAAAAGATGTATCGGAATGGGCAGGGAGCAGGAGAACGGTATCCAGCGACTGATTTATGGTGATGTACGGATCGGGCGAAGAGAGGCCTGCGATCAGATGGATCGCTTTTCCTCCGCCTTCATTGTGGAGTGCAAGTACCAGGTTGGATGTTTCACCGGGATCCAGTATCTGGTCAGCGTAATCCTGAACGGTGAGCAATCCCGGAACGATGACCGGAGCACTTGCCGTAAAGGTCAACGTGCGCTGGAGTGTATCCTGAACAGCCGTAATGATGTGTTGCATCGCGATGGGATGCCTGTCAGAAACAGCATCTGCCACCAGAAAGGAAAATGCATCCTGGAAGATAAGGATCTCTCCCGGTTGAATTGTACCGATCGGCTGTATGTTATCCATTAGGATGACCATGTCATCTTCGGTGGTGAGTTTCATGGTCGCTTCGGTATAGGGATCATCCGACAGGTTTTTCAGGGTCACATCCACCAAAACGGTATCCCCTGGCTCAATGGTGTTGTCGGAGCCCGCATGGATCACAAAATCACTCTGTATGCCTGTCGTGGTGAACGCCAGTGTTTTCTTTGACGAGATAGCATTCTGGTCAGTAGCCAGAAAGGTAACCGGAAATTGTGCATAGGCTTTTTGGGGAGCGCCGTGGAAGAGTCCGGAGACATCCATGGTCATGTCAAGCGGGTACGGGAAGGGATTTAATTGAATTTTTTTATTCTGTGTCATAGGGTTGACACCCGAACCTGACGGGATATGGTAATTTTTGGCGTCTCCATTTGTGACACCCGCGTACCATTCAACAGAAGAGGGGATGGTGCTGGTACCGTAAAAGAACTCAATTTTACCATCGGGATACAGTTTGACTACCATATTCAGATCCGAAGTGGATGACATTCCTGTTTGCGACACATTCCACCGGAACGTGGCACCGGTTGAGTCTCCCTGGTACCACAGACCGTCACCGTAGGAGGGATAGATTTGCAGGTTGAAGTCAAATCTGGGTGCTATGTTTCTGTTTTTGAGGAACCGCAGGTAATTATCCTTATGGTAAGGGAAGGTGACCAGGGAGTTATCAAATTTCAAAAAACCATTGACATACATATAAACCGTATCATAGAGCTCACCATAGAACGGAAATTGGAACGGTAAGGCCTTCAAGGCATACCCGGTCGTATTGCTGGTCGGAGTCAGTTGCTCGGCCGTAACGGCCGGGAAGGACGATGATGAGGATGTTTCCTGATATTCGTACCTGAGCGACCATTCGTACGGCAAGGTGCCGCCAGCTGCAGCCAAGGTGTAAGAATAGGGTTCATAGAGAGTGGCCGGGGGCAGGGAAGCTGTCTGGATGGTCACATCACTGTAATTTATTGCGGCGACAACCGACAAACGGGTCATGGCGTTCTGCTGGATGGGAACATTCGTTTCGCTGCAGGGAATTTCAGTCACACCACTGGTGTAATTCATCAGTGAAAATGAATTGATCTGTCCTGTTCCCCAGTTTTCAGGATCACTTTCTTCCACCTGCAGGAAAAATTTTGCTTCCAGCCCGGGTGGTAAATAATTCAGCAAGGGAGTGATATCCAGTCCGAATTCAATCGTTTTATCCGCTTCCGTCGTACCTCCCTGCATATACAGGCATTCTCCCTGATAGTTAAGGATGGGGAAACTCATCACATAGGTCGGAGCCGTTGCATTGACATTATCGGAAACACCCGCCGTGATCTTCAGCCTGTACCTGCACGTGTGGGTAAGGGTGACTTTCATGGTCAGCTGCGGACTGCAGTCGTATTTTGGCTTGAGCACATTCACCGTGTTATTCCATATACCCCCTTCGCCAAAGACATCTGCCACTGTTTTGTACATCATGTAACAATACCCGCTGTCGCCCCAGCCCGGTACACCTCCGTAACTGTTTACGAACTTGAATCCTCCGACTTCCCAGTCTTTAACCGTGACCACTCCGTCACCGTTGATGTCCAGATCATTGGTATACAGGCCGTCATCGTTGTAATCCCAGCGGATGGAATCGTTGTAACCTACAATGCAGAGGGCGTGGGAAGCTGAAGATGACCAGCCGGTGCAGACGTGTTTACCCGCTTCCGGTGATCCACCCGGGAACACGTGAAGAGAGGGTTGATTGGCATAAAAACTACCTACACCACCAACTGAAGCATCGTCCAGATGTGAATGCACCCAGTGCTTGAGTGTCATAAATCCTTCATAAGTATCCGTCCGGATATTGAACGCATCCCGGATCCTGTTGTGCATGGCATTGTAATACAGGTCATAGCCCGACATCCACCGTTTTTCCCCCCCGGCCGACATTCCTCCGTAATCTTCCACTGAGGGATCACCGACGTGCCGCAATACTTCCATGGAGTGATAATAACTGACACCGCCGTAGTAATTCGAGCCGTTCATCCAGTTCCAGGTAAAATGCGTGGGATGCTGGTTTTCAGGTTCATCCCCTGATGCATTCCTGACATAATTCATTTCGTAGGTAAAATTATACCCGACCAGTGAGGCCTGTCCGCAGGAATAACCTGCCTGGTTGAATACAGGCCGCATGAACGGTTGTGTTGAATTATCCACGATGGGCGGGAGCAGCGGTGCGTTATCTCCCCTGAAATGATCCGGTAACTCCAGGGTCGGCAGTGACGTGATGTAGATCGAATCATAATAGTTCAGGGGCGTGTAAATGCCGGATTTTAAATAAAAGGCCAGTGAATCCTGACCGGCATCATGTTTTTGGGCAGCGGATAACAAGGGCCCCAGCATCAACAGGATGGGCAGAAGTTTGTTTTTCATGATGTCCATAAAGTCCTTATTATTGGACAAGAGTCGTTGCTATTTCAGCAGGACGATCTTACCGGTACCAATCCGGTTACCGGCTTTCAGAAAATAGTGATACACTCCGTTTTTCGCAACGGATCCCGTGTCGGTCGAGCCATTCCAGACGACCGCATGGCTTCCGGGCTGAAAAGGCCGCGGATGGATCAGCGTTTTGACCTGTTTTCCCTCCAGATTGTAGATCTTTAATTCCACCTGCGTCATCTGATCAAGGTAAAACCCTATTCTGGTTTCGGTGGAAAAAGGATTTGGGCGGACATCGGCCGATAGCTGGCCGGCCATTTCTCCCGGCGCGGGTACGTCCACATGACCAGTGGACAGCGTCAGGGCCTTTGTGGACGCAATATTCAGGTAGTCCGTTACGCGGAAAGTGATCTCCCAGGAATGGTTGTCAAGGGCCGGCACACCCTGGAAAATGCCGTCACCGGTGATGTTCATCCCCATGGGGTAGTCAGGTGGCCGGAACTCCAGTGCACAGTTGTCGGGCAGGGAGTTCGTGTTCGACACGCTGGCAATCGTAAAGCTCTGACCGTCGCCTTTTGAGATTCCTGAAGCCCATCCTGTCCCGTCTGTCATCGAATTGGCATAATAGAAGTCAATAATCCCACTGGCATTCAGGACCACTACCACATCAATATCCACATCAGGCTCATCGTATTTGGAAGTTTTCCAGCGGAAGGTGGCACTGCTGGCATTCCCCTGGTAATAAATGCCATCCCCCTGCCCGGGATAGATCATCAGATCGGCGCAATAAGCCGTTATTACTTTACTGTTTTTCAGTTTTTCCTCATCACGGATATAGTCGAATGCTTCTTCGAATACGATGGAACCGTCGGTGAGCAGCGTAACCTGATCGTAGGTTTCCCCATAGAACGGGAAAGAAAATTCAAGTTCCCTGATGGCATAGCCGTCATCGTAATCCGTTGGTACCAGCAGTTCATCATTGATCGCAGGGTAGATACCGATGATGGGATTTTCTTCGTAATTGATCAACAGGTCCCATGCATAGGGAGGAGTGCCACCGGACGCTTCCAGTTGCACATTGTAAGGTTCATTAACAACAGCGGGAGGAAGTTCCTCCGTTGTGATCGACGGGGCATTGAAGCTGATCGTTGCACAAACGGAGACCGTTGTAGTATCATTTTCGGCAATGGGTAGGTGTTGCTGGGGAAAGATGATCTCTTCTCCGGATGTATAATCGGTCAGGCTCAGTGAAACCATCTCTCCTGTTCCTGTATTGGCAGGGTCTGTTTCAACAATGCTGAAAAAGAACCGGGCGGGTTGCCCTGAGGTGATCTGACTCAGGAGGGGAGTGATGTCAAGACCATATTCGAGGGTCTTATCCTCTTCGGAATAGCCTCCCTGCATATAAAGATTCCCTCCCTGATTCCTGAACAGGGGGAAGGTCATTTCATAGTCGGGTTTCAGTGCATTGGTGTCGGCCGACACCCCGGCCATAAAACGGATCTTGTCGCGGGAGGTATGTTTGACCGTTCCCTTCAGGGTGACAAAAGGATCGTAGACCTGGCGGGTGGTGATCACGTGGATGGTATTGGTCCATATCCCTCCCTGGGAGGTGGCATCGGCGAGGCCTTTGTACATCATATAGGACGTTCCGCCGTCGCCAAACCCCATTCCCCAGCTGTTGGCAAATTTCAGCGCGCCAATCTCCCAGTCTTTCACATTGACCGTTCCATCGGAGTTGATATCAATATGGTTGGTGTACTGTCCATCGCCGTTGAAATCATACCTTATGGAATCATTATAGCCGACGATGGTCATGGCGTGGTTGACCTCCGCGTCCCACCAGACCACGACGGATTTACCTGCTTCCGGTGTACCTGCTGGCAGGGAGGTCATGGTAAAATCGTTGGAAACTCCGGCTGCGAAGACCGCCAGTCCTCCCGGTTCCTTTTTCCCAAGATGGTTAAAAAGCCAGTGTTTCAGGGTTTCCAGTCCCTGTTCGTTGCCAACCTGGATGGCGAAGATATTCAGCACCTTATTATGCATTCCGTTGTAATATTCATCATAGCCGCTCATCCACCTGGAATAGCCGCCATAGGCATAATCCCCTCCCCAGTCCAGCACGTTGGGGCATCCGTCCGATTGAACGATCACCCATCCGTCGAAGTGCCAGGATCCACCGCCGGTGCCGCCATTGAGGAAATTCCAGGTGTAGTGGGTCGGGTACTGGGTCAGCAGATTGTCAGCCGGAACACCACGTTCACAATCGATCTCATAGGTGAAGCAGTATCCCATCCCCGAGGCCTGGCCACAACTCCCGCCATCCTGCATGAAAATGGGACGGAAATAAGGCTGTGTCGTATTATCAACAGCAGCGGGAAGATCACGGCCGGCCCTTTCAGGAGGTGTTGTCAAACGGGGCAGATCGTTGAGAAATTCCCAGTCATCCGCTGTCAATGGTCTTAATCCCCCTGCCAGCCAGGGATCACCGCCGGGATCCGGATTCACGTTGACAACCTGAGCGATCAGCGCATTCGAAAGGAGGTAAAGGCAAATGAGGATGGTGTATTTCCTGGCCATAAATATTTGATTTACATAAGTAAATAAACCGAATAATTTCAAGAAAGTAGAATATAAATTACCTGTCCGTTACGGCAGGATATGAACAGCCGGGTCAAAGCTTACTGAAGGATCAGTTTTTTCTCGGCATGCGCGTTTTCACCTGTTATCCTTATATAATAGACCCCGCCTGGCAAGGCACTTATATCCAGTTCTTTACAGAACTTTTGATGGATGATGATGTCTTTCATAATGAGTACTCTGGTGCCGGAGGCGTGTGTGATCGTCAGGTCAACCTGCTCCTCAACATCCGAATAGACGGTGATGTAAACTACATCACTGGCAGGATTGGGATGGATTTGCAAGGAGAAACCCTGGCCATTCAACTGGTCAATGCCGACGGTGTTGCTGACCAGTACTTCAAGCACCTCTGAATGATCGCTGTCTCCACATTCGTTCAGCGCTGCCACGCTAATGCCAGCGGTCCCGGTGAATTCCGTGTTCCAGGTCACCGTTCCCAGTTCATCCATACCTGAGATGTATCCCGCTGTTGGGGGTTCCAGAAGCCAGTTGTAGGAAGTGGCTCCAGGTACCGGCTGGATTGCATAGTCGGACGTGGTCGTGTAGTACAGATCAACGTAATCAGGTCCGGCGGGTGTTCCTGGTGCGTCAGGGACTGGCATAAACGATAAAATCAAATCCCTGGTAATGTCCCCGCAGGGAAGGCCACTGAAGGCAGTGAGGGTAAGCGTGACGGATCCTGCGTTATAATCACCCTGGCTGGGATAATAGATCGGAGTAAGAATGTTGGCCGCACTGAACGATCCTGTCCCGGAGGTTTCCCACTCAAGGGCATAGTAATTAGTGGCTGCTGCCTGGCATTGGTAATCCTCTCCTTCACAGATCGTTGTATCCGGACCGGGATTGCAGGTTGTCACCAGGGTTGGTGGAAACACGATATAGTCAATCCACGCCCGGTCCAGTCCTTTGAATTCATCGTAATTTTTTGTGTAAACCCATTTGAATGTATGAAAACCTGTATTGACAGGGTAACTGAACCGTTCCCAGTCGAACATGCCAGCCCATTGGGCAATGAGGTTATCGTCAATGAAGAACTGGAGATAGTCAGCATCTTCTTCGGAGGATACTTTTCTGAAGAATGAGATGCTGTCATTGGCCAGAACGGTATAAGATAATTTAAAGTTGGAGGATTCATCATTGTTGATGGTGCCCGAACGTATGCAGAAAGCTCCCTCGTATGGACTATCAGGGGTGACCTGCCACGGGAACTGGCTGGTGGATGACCAGGCAAACCGGCTGAAGTCTCCTGTTTCCCAGTTCTCAAAAACGATCCCGATCGTACCGTTGTATGTGTGCAGATAGGTATAGTCACCACAGGCAAAGTTGATGGTCAGGTCAACAAAAGCACCGATGGGTGCTTCATCGTCTATTACAACAGGAAAGGACAAATAGATGATGGTATCGGCAGGCAATGATTCGATCTCCACATTGGGGTTTTCGATCGTTGCATACACACTTCCCGTCGAGAGGCTGGCTGTGGCATTCGATCCATCGCTGTGGCCCGAATTCATCAACGGGATGATCACCATCAATGTTTCGCCCGCGTCGATGCTTCCGCTTGAATTACCACCTACCGAATCGTTGTAGAATATGGCTCCGGTCGTAAATTCAGGTGCGCGTGCGATCAGTTCAACCTCATCTTCCCAGGTATCATCCGCCACGATCGTAATGTCGAATTCGATCAGCGTTTGATCGGGGATGTTTGACGCAACTTCAAAGCTGAATGCATCGGCAATGGTCTTGGATTCACCGGCGGGGATGAGACCGTAGGCGTGATGGTCATCGGTCAGGGTAACATATTCGTTATCGGTTGAAATCGTCACTTCTGAATTGTATGCAGGCTGATCACCGACATTTTTAATCGTGAGGGCCATGGAGATGTTTTCGCCAAAGTCAATGAAGCCATTGTCATTGCCACTGTTGTCATTCAGCATATATGAGGTGAAGATCAGGTAGGGCTGGTTGGAAATGACCAGAACCTCGCCTGTTATCTTATTGCGGTTATGGGCTGTGATGGTCACATACAGCGGGGCCGGATCCAGCAACGTGGGAAATTCGACAATGACGTCCCCTTGTGCATCAGCGATTCCGCGGCCAATCAGTTCGTCGTTGGCTGTAACAGCAACACGGGCGTACGGTGCATCGGTCGTAATCGTGATCGATGAGCTGCCGATGGAAATGGATACGGGGATGTCAGCGGTGATATCTGTGGGGATTGCCGTCCAGATGTCCATGCTGGGATCGCCGAAGAGGTTGAGCTCATAGGCTGTCCAGGCACAATATTCATCATTCTGGATATAGGACACATCATCCTCTTTTGACCGGGCATTGACATCTCCCACCCGGGTAATGTCTTCCCCAAAAATGGCATCGTAAAACTCGCGGTCATAGTACTGTGATGAACTGTTGGTCCCTCCCGGGTTATACCAACCGTAGCGGGAGTTGGCAATGGTTGCCACTTCACCGGTCGGCAGGTTGGTGAAAACCTCAGCAAAACAGTCGGTCCCGCCATAGCCTCCCCCGTCGTCACGGTTGTCGAAAGAACCGTTATAGCAGCCCTGGCTGTATCCGACAACAAAACCCCTGGTAATTCCGTCGTTCGTAAAATTGGTGGTGGTCAGGTCGGAGTTGTACATTTTCATGTTATAGGTGACATTGGAGTGGCCCAGGTGGTTCACCAGGTTCACCCCTTCCTGGTTGAACTGCTCAAAAATATCTTCCTTATACCACATCGACGTCATTTCGTACAATTTGGAAACCTCGAAATTGGGTGAGATCCCCTCGGTGGTGTACCCGTTGGCGCTGCTTCCGTTGGCGATCTCATCCTTATAGGTTCCGCCCCAGGTATTTGAATTCAGTTGTTCTCCCACCATGAGCGCTTTTTCGATATCTGCCACCACCGGCGTATCCTGATATTTAATCAGTTTATTGACAAAACTCTGTATTTCCTGTACGTTATCAACACAGATGCGGCCGATGCTCACTTCGGAGTAAAGATCCCATTCATTGGGTTCGCCCCAGTAGTTGTCACCATCGGTATTCCAGTTCCCGTCGAGGCCGGCATAGTACATATCCGAGGGGATGTTGCTGTCATCAAGGGCATCCAGTCCACGGGGAGGGATGATGTTGTCGGTGCCGCTGGCCGGGTCCCCGTCGCCACCCAGGATGACATAGGAGATGCCGTTGTTCTGGTAATAATCTTTGATGCAGTTCCGGATCTTATCGGCATTATCCTGCCCCGTATAGGTTGAATAGATTTCCTCGGTCGTGATCGTCTTGACAAAAAAACCGGTTGACTCCTTGAACTCCACATAATCTTCAAAAGCAGGCATAAGGGCGTTGTTGGAGATCAGCAGCAGGTCATACGGATCATCGTCCCTGGTATTGGCGTATGTGTAGGTGTACAGCAGTTCAGGGTTACGAACGATCTGGTTGATCCTTTTGTCAATCAGTGCCGAAGATCTGCGCAAGGCGGATGATTCCCCTGCCCTGTCGGTTGGTGCTGATAAAATTTCCAGGGTCAGTTCCCTGAGAAATTGAACCTTTTCGGAAACCGGTTCGTAAACGACCGGGCAAACGGTGAATGCCCCTATGGAGTGGCCGTTGAGAAAGTGCGTGGAGGCATTGTCAATCATTTTTGCCGGATAGGGCTCAGCGGAGTTGTAGATGACCGAGTCTTGCCTGAGTGTGACCGTTTCGCCCGTGTACCGGGAAATGGGGACAGGCTTTACGGCTGGTTTGATCCGGATACCGGTTTGGGTGGGATAATAGGTGGCCGAAAGGATCCGGACCTCTTTAAGTTCATGGCCGGGTGATAACAGGTACTCCGCACCGTAGTACGGAATCTCCGGGGTTCCCTCCCTGCCCATGTTCAGGCAGTTTTCGTAAACGATGAGGCTATAGCCGTCACGCACCTCTTCCAGCTGTGGTTTTTCAAACTGGATGGTGTAGATCTGGGCGATGGATGAAAGGGTGAAACACGATACCACACAGGTCAAAAAGAAAAATCTTCTCATGATTAAAAATTTTGATGGTTAGAAGGGTAACAAAAGTAGAATAGTTCGGTGTAATTAGCAAGCAGATTAACTTTTTTAAAATCAAAGAGGAAAAATCAAAGAGCAAAAATCAACTCAAAAATCAAATATCGGTTAATCGTTAATCAGATATCCTCCTGATCAAACGATCAGTTCATTCAGCCGGTGCCGCCACATGACAAAGCCTTCTATGAAAGGAGAACTCACGTTTTCGTGAACGATGACATTGAAGATCAGGTCGGGGTCGTTCGGAGAGGTCCGCCAGGCAAGTTTATACTGCTCGCGGCCGCTGTTACGGACCTGGTTGATCGCATCTTCCACGCGGCGAACCTGTAGATCAAGTTCATCATCCCCCTTGCCAATGCTCCAGATATAGGTGGCGTGGGAGTTCAGCAGTTCCCAGACAAAGTGGTTCATGCGTTCCCCTGCAATAGTGAACAGGAAGCCAAAAAAAGGATGAAGGGTGAATTTTAATTTTGATCCCGGCACCTGTTTTTGACCGGCCAGGTATTCCAGCTGTTTTCGGTTTCGCACCTTCGATTTTTCGAGCAAAAATTTCAGGATCTCTTCCTCCGACTGGTCAAAAACGTTGCCTTCCCGTTCGTCGGCCGAAAATTCATCGAAAATATCGCTGGAAGTGAACAACGACTTATCGATAGGGCCACGGAATGGAGGTCTGGTGATTCCCAGCGTGCGGATATTCCGGATGGTGTCGATCAATTCTTCGTTGATCAAACTGATGATCCTGGATGTTGCTTCTGCATGGACAACTTTCCTGTTCTCCATCGTGATCCTGGCACTAACATTGAATTTTCGGGTCCCCAGTGCCTTCATGAAGTAACTTTTGATCAGGTCGAACTCAGGGATAAGGAAATCATTGCGGATCTTGAATCTGACCAGTTCTCCGGTTTCCTGCACCGGGTGTTCAAAAACCACATAACCCAGTTTGAAGGCCGCATCCTTAAAGGAGATGCTGAATTCTTTGTTGATCAGTTCATGGGAAGGGGAGGATCGAAAAAGGAGGTTTTTTCGTTTTATCTCTGCTGGCTTGTCGTGCAACGAAGGATGATTGATGCTTTCAAACGCTTCGATGACGGCCCTGTCGAGATTGGGCAACTCTGTCATGGAGTAGAGGAGGCATTTTTTCAGTGACGGAACATCCACCAGTCCGGTGAATTCGATGAAATCAATGGCAGCCTTGGGACTTTGTTGTTGAAAGGTCTCCGTTTCGCGGACAAAGTAATTGCTGACCCTGGCTTTCAGGATATGGGCGTTTTTATCAAAGGACAATTGTTCTATTTCCCAGAAGACGTTTTTGATCCTTTCAACAGGCAGATGTTCAATCGGTAAATTGGATCTTCCGATGGGAAGAAACAGATGGTCGTTAAAGAATATTTTTCCATCCTGGATGCAGATGATGACATGCTGGGAAGGCATAGGGAGGATGATGAATGGGTAACAAAACCGTTATTACAAATTATGGCAATTTATTTTTGTTATTCATTCGATAAAACGATATTTTGATGGGATATTGGCGTCTACCGCTGGATCACCATTTTTTTGACTGCAGACGAACCCTGGCTGGTAAGATGCAGGAAATAAACACCTTCGCCAAGTGCATTCAGGTCCAGCGTAAGCTGGTTCTGCCCGCTGAGCCGGATGTTGCTTTCCTGATAAACCCTTGTGCCCCTGGAATCCAGGATGAACAGGTCAATCCCATCAAGCCGCTGTGCATTCAGTACCAGTGTAAATAGACCCGTTCCGGGATTCGGGTAAAGGTTCACGTCGATCGCCCACGCGTTTTCATCCATTCCGGTGCAATCTTCAAAATAGACCGACCGGTCGTCCTTTGAAAAACATCCCTCCGCATCGGTAACCGTTACTGAAAGAACCTTTGTTCCTCCGATGCCGGCTCCGGTGGTGTCGATCGTGATCATCCGGGTGGTCTCACCGGTTGACCAGAGATACGTTGCCCCCGGATTGCCTGCATCCAGTGTAAGGGTGTGATTGTGGCAGATGCTGGTGTCGTTGCCCAGGGAAACGACCGGCAGGGAATGAATCGTCACGGCAAGATCGGCACTCATCTGGCATCCGGTGGAATCAATGATTTCCAGTACGGATAATGTCCCTGCTCCGTCAGTGCCCCAATCAACGCTGATCTCAGGACGGTCCTGCCCTCCGGTGATGCTTCCGCCTTCGATGTTCCACAGGTACGTATGACCTTCCAGTGCGGGCGTGGAATAAACGACTGCGGTTTCATTTGCGCAGACAGAAGGATCCCCTGCAACGGAGGGAACGGGAAGTTCATGAACCGTAACCGTTACCGGCTGGGAGCTCTGGCAGGTGGTGAGAGTATTGGTCTGGGTCACCGACAGCCAGTTTTCGGTGCCTGTCGTATCCCATAAGACGGTGATCTCGTTTGAATCAGGATCCGACTGGATGGTTCCGCCTGCGATTTCCCAGAAATAGCTGTAAGACTCAAGAAGTGGCGTGCTGTAACTTGCCGTTGAATTCCGGCAAACGGACAGCGGTCCCGTAATGCTGGGATCCGGTGTCTGGAGGAACGTGATCACCATCTCGTCACTGGCATCCTGGCAGGGATCGCTGGCAAAGGCCGTGAGCGTCAGCGTAACCGTCTGTCCAAGCTCATCGGGGCCGGGAATGTATTTTGCCTGGAGTTCTGTCGCATTGGCAAACGTACCTGTGCCGCTGGTCGTCCACAGAAGGCTGTCGTAATGCTCAGCCAGAGGTTCCATAAGAGGAATGTTTCCCAGTCCGCAGAAAGCGATATCACCGCCTGCATTAACCGTGGGATTCAGGCTAAAGGAAAGCGTCATGTCATCGCTTACCGTAAGTTCCGGTCCGGTGGCGGTCAGGGTAAGAGCGACCGATCCGGCGGTAACATCATCCGCACCCGGTGTGTAAACAGGTGCCAGAATGGTTGGATCATCGAACGTACCGGTACCCGCTGTTGACCAGAGCAGCGAATTATATTTGGTCGCGGCGCCATTCAATGCAAAAGGAGTGTTTTCACAACTTACCGCATCCGCTCCAGCCTGGGCTGACGTACGTAATTCGGCCGGGAATACCACATAATCGATCCAGGCTTTATCCTGTCCGGAGGTCACATACGTATCTTTCGAATATACCCATTTGAACGAATGTTCCCCGGCAGTAACCGCAAAAGCGACCCTGGTCCAGCCATCCTCTCCCGACCACTGATCCTGCAGAACACCGTCAATGTAAAACGACAGGTAGTCATAATCTTGTTCAGAGGATACTTGTTTGTAAAACGAGATGCTGTCATTGAACATGACATCATACTCAATCCTGAGTTCTGAAAACGAATTATTCCCGATCAGGCCGGACACAGGACAATACGAACCTTCAAAAGCACCGGAGCCGGTCATGGTCCAGGGCGAATTGCCCCCGAATTTCCAATTGAAGGCTGAAAAGTCTCCCGATTCGAAGTCATCCACGATCAGTCCGATCTTCTGTACGAAGTCCTGCTGTGCCGCGTGGAACTCGGTGACGACCTGGTAATCAAACAGTGCAGCTGAACCGGTGACAGCGTTTTCTGAGACCGTGATGTTGAAGGCGGCTGAAGTGTTTTCACCAGCCCCAAGGTCACCCAGATCGGCAGTGGTCGTGTTCAGGGTGATTTCTGAGCTGCTGCTTGAAAGAGTGGCTGTTGCGTTATTGGCCGTGTAATCCCCCGGGTTGGAAGTGACAACGACAAGGTCAGCGGTTTCGCCCGGATCCAGCCTGCCATTATTGTTCCCGAGCGGGTCCAATACAGTCATCTGCCCGATTTTTATGGCTGGTGCGTGTGGTGTGATCCTGAATGTACTCCGGAAGGTGCTGTCGTTTGCATCGGTGGAGGTTAGTAAAAATTCAATATCCTCACCGTCAGTGACTGAGGGACTGAGTGTCAGTGCAAAGACGCCCTGAAAGGATTTTATTTCTTCCACACTGAAATCACCGAAATTTTCTTCGTTGTCGGTCAGGGTGACAAATGGATTTTCAGCAGACAGGACTGAATGAACGGCTAAAGCAGGCTGATCCCCGATGTTTTCCATCGTAACGTCGATGAGGATGGATTCACCGAAATCCGCCTGTCCGTTGCCATTCCCCTGCGAGTCGTTGACCTGGTGCGCAGCGTAGATCAACCAGGGCTGGTTGGGAGGCGGACCGGTTTGAAAAGGTGATACAAAGGCCATCACATGCCCCATGCGGTTATCGGTCCACACCGGATATACCGAACGGTTATTGGCGGAAATGCCCAGGTAATCACCCATGTATCCTCCTGCCAGTCCTTCGACCGGTGCCGGTGTGAAGGCGATGTCACTGACCTTGAAATCCTCCCAGGTATCGCCGCCATCGCTTGAAACGGCACAGAAAACCTCGCACTGGGAGTTGGATACATTTCTGTCGTCATAGAAAATGACGCTCAGGGTTCCGAACGCGGGGTCACAGGTGATCCAGGGGAAGTAATGCTGGTTACCCAGTCCCGAAGGATCCTGGTTTATGCGGATAGGATCCGACCAGGTTTCACCCTCATCGGATGATTTGATCATATAGATATCGATGTCGGGTCCGCTGTTGATCCCAGGCACCCCGATATTGGTCCAAACAAGGTACAGGTTACCCCGGTATGCCCCGTTGCTGATGTCGGCGGCCATGGAGGGAAAGGAATTCACACGCATATCTTTTGATGTTTCCGATGTCCGGATGCCGCGGATATTGGTTATGATTCGCGTGGCGGGTTCATAGGTGACGCCTCCGTCCAGTGATTTGGCAAATCCCATCGCAGTTTCGTCGGTCGGCCATCCGTCATAGATGGTCCATGCAACATAGACTTGCCCATCAGGCCCGGTCTGTATATTGACCCCCTGGTTGTGGCTTCCGGCATTGACAGCATGGCTGATCCCAAGGCGGCTGGAGTAACTTACCCCGCCATCGGTGGTACGCACGATCTCGATTTCATTTTCGTTGGGGCCGCCCTGGAAGTTGGTCCAGGCTGAATAAAGATTTCCATTGTAGGAACTTGTCGGGCTGTTATCCACCCACAGATGGTTCTTATCCAGGATATACCCGCCTCCCGCACACTGCACGGCGGTCCAGGTCTGCCCCTGGTCGGTGGAATAGGAAACACCCTGGTCCATATTGCTGTGAATGTAACCCACATAATATCTTCCGTCGCTGCTGATCGCCACCGAGGGATCCCCTGAATTTTCACCGCCGGTACCCTCGATTTCGCCTTCCCAGGTTTCTCCCCCGTCAAAGGTGAAAAAGTCATTGGCTCCGTAGAGTGCACTTACAGGATTGGTTGTGGAGTTGTTCGACTGAAGGACATTCAGGTGGTCATTGGGATTGACAAAGACCGAGTTCTCACTCTGTGTTGAGTTTTGCTGGGTCAGGGGCTTGTCCGGAGAGTCGTCATACCGTACACTCCCGGAAACGATCCTGCTACCCGTGTAAATCGCCTGTTTGACCGGGACATAGGGAGCCACTACCACATAACCTTTTTCCGCCATCTGTTTCCAGTAGGTCATGTTGTCGATCCGCGTATCGATCAGGTGCTCCTTGCCTTTGACGGCTTTTGGAAGGTGTTTTCCCGGCTGCTGCTGGGCAGCCAGCGTAGTCAGGATAAAGAATGCAAGGGTGCTCAGGATCAGGTAACGTAAAAGCTGGCTCATAAAAAAGGTTTTAAAGTGGTGTAATAAAAATACATACAGGGTTATTATTGTATTTTAATGATTTTCCTGACGATTGAACCGGTAGGAGTTACTGCCCGCAGGTAATAAACTCCCTGTTCCAGCCCGCTGATATCCAGGGATACAGTCCCTGAACACGGCGTTGAAGCAGAAGGGAGACGGTGTTCAAGAATTGTTTGTCCCGTTGTATTCATGAGTAGGAAATGCACGGGTGTAACCTGCCTGAATTCATATTCCAGGACCAGATGACTCCTGGAAGGATTTGGATAGACGGTAAGGGTGAATGAATCAGGGATTTCATCCACGGATACGGGGGTGTAGATGGGCGGGAAGGAAATATAATCGACCCAGGCAGCATCTTCTCCTGAACTTGACATCCAGTCTTTGACGTATTTCCATTGAAAAGTACGCAGTCCAGTAGTCACAGGATAGGAAGCATAGGACCAGCCAAGGTTGCCCGACCAGGATCCTTTTTTCACATTATCAACATAAAATTCCAGGTAATCATAATCCGTTTCTGACGACACCCTGTAATGAAATCCGATCGAATCGTCGGCCAGGACCTCGGCAGTGATCATCATCTCCGAAGTTTCCTGGTCATCGATCTCACCTGATCGGGCACTGTACAAACCCTCAAAGGGATTGATTTCACTGATCACCCAGGGTGCATTGCCCCCGAATTGCCAGTTATGCCGCGTAAAATCACCGGTCTCAAAATCCTCGGTGATGACCCCTGTTTCCAGCTGGTATTCCTTACTTAATTCATACGCTCCCGAAGTGAGGTTACACGACAATTTAACGATCGTACCAGCCGGAGTGGATGGATCCAGTGTCACCTGATAGGAAGCCTGTACCGTTTCAAAAACGGCAAGCGGACCTGATTGAAAGAGCCCGTCGTTGATCTCAAGCAGGGGATCCGTGGTGGTGATCAGCCCTGTGACCTCGGCAGTGGCGCAATGCCCCATATTGCCTGTTCTGATCAACAGGTAAGCCGTTTCACCGGGATCGAGTATTCCATTGCCATTCCCTTCCTGCTGGTCGTTCACGCTCAGATTGCCCAGTATGAGCAGGGGGGCCGAGAACGTGATGGAAAAGCCGGACGTCCAGGTTTCTGCAGCCGTCACCGCCAGCTGAAAGTCGACGGTAAGCTGGTCCGGAATGTCATCCGCGATTTCCAGTGCAAATCCATTCTCAATGGAAAGGGTCTCTCCACCCGCGATCGTACCGTAATTTTCTTCGTCATCGGTCAGGGTGATATACGTCTCATCGCAGGAAAGGACAACGGTTGCATTTTCTGCAGTCTGCTGGCCAACGTTGGTAATGTCAATGCTCAGGAAGATGGATTCGCCGAACTCGGGGATCCCGTTGCCATTGCCATCGGTATCTTCGATGCTGTGAGTGGCATAGACCAAATAGGCACCCTGGCTTGGAATGATGGTGATGGGATACGTGGTGGTGAGGCAGTTATAGCCACTGATCACCAGCTGAGCCTGGCCGGGCTCGGTAAAGGCCTGTTCGAAAGAGATCGTCGCCTGTCCTGTTGCATCGGTCACACCCAGTCCGAACAGGACATCGTCCTGGATGACCACGCAACGGATATCCTGCAACGGATCACCCTCGTAGCTAACGATCACATCCAACGAAGTCTGGTCTATAGGTATGGCCGATAGGTAGGTGACATCCGGGGTAAAGGGTTCGTCTGTCCAGATGGGCATGGCTGTCTCACCCAGCACATTGCAGTCGTAGAAGCACCAGCGCAGCGCTCCTTCTTCCCATTGCCCCGGGGCGTTGACCCACACCGAAGTCTCGATGCGGGACTCCATGTGCGCACGGCCGATCCGGTTGAGTCTGTCGTGATAAAGGGCGTCAACAAACTCACGGTGAAGATGTGCCGACGGACCTTCTGTCTGGCCTTCATTGAACCAGCCGTAACGGGAATTTCCGACAACCGCTGCGGCAAAATTGTCGATCTTCACCATCTCTTCAAGGATGCAGTCATTGTAGTCAAATCCCCCGCAATCGCAGCCATGAGTGTAAACGAGGGTGTAGTTATGATCGACGCCGTTTACCTGGGAAAAATTCGAATTGGTGATATCCCAGTTGCTGAGCATCATGGCATAGGTTGTACTGGCATGACCCACATGGTGGACGAATGATTTGCCCTCATTGATGGTCGCCAGAAGAGTCGAGGGTCCCCATGAAGTGACCTCCTCATATAGCTTTTCAATGTTTTGATCTTCCGGAATGCCGTCCGTTGTGTAGCCGTTGTCATCATGGTATCCGACCAGCAGCTCCAGGTAATCGCTTCCCCAGGTTTCCGGGTTGTCATAAAGATGCTCTCCGGCCAGCAGGGGATCGCGCAGTTCGCCAGGAATTGGATTCTGCTGGTAGGACAGGACCTTGTGCAGCATTTTGTCCAGTTCAGCCTGGGTGCCAAAAGGTAGCCGGGTCACCGCCACATCCGGCAGGAGATCATCTTCCCCGATTTCCCCCCACTTCGTATTTCCATTATCGTTCCAGGTGCCATCCAGTCCTGAGTAATAGAGATCAGAGGGGATGTTGGAACTTTCGTATACCGAAGAGGATTGAACCATGCAATAAAAACCCCTGTACGGGATGTGCTCGACATCTCCACCCAGAAGAACATATTCGGTTTCATGGTCCGCATATTCCTGGAGGATGCAGTTGCGGATCTTTTCCTGCAGGTCCCCGCCAGAGTAATTTGCCGCGATAGCTTCGGTGGTGATCACGGAAGATTCTAATCCGCATTTCAGATAGTGTGATCTGAGCTCATCAAAACTTGCCGCAAACTGGTCGGGTGTGATGATCAGGCAGGCATACGTTTCATCACGGGAGATCCCGGCAGGATAGGAAGATATTGCTTCGCTGTTTTGAATGAATTGACGAAGGTATTCCCCGCTGGAGGCAGAAGAGGATAACAGGGCCAGCGCCTGCCTGGAGGATGAGCTTTCGCGTGTTTCCAGCCTGATGGTCACTTTCTGAAAATAGGTAATGGTACCCGTGACCGGGTTATAGGTCATCGGGGTAAAAGCGGAAAGTGCAATGGAATACCCCTTTAAGAATTCCGTTGAAAGTTTTCCGGCCGGAGTGGATGGATAAGGTTGGTCTGTTGAATAGATCCGGTCATTTTTAATGAAAATACCTGATTTTCCACTGGATATGGGTTGTACATACTGTTCGGGATAGATCTGGTAGGTTCCGGGCAGGGTCATTTCTTCCTCTCCGAGGAATTCTACGGAAATGGCTTCGTGGCCGGGAGGAAGCAACAGCCTGACAGCATACCATGGAAGGACCGGTTCGCCCTGGATGCCCTTCAGGTAGCAATCTTCAAAGGTGATCAGGCTATGGTCTCCTTTCTGGATAAGGGTATAATCATTAAAGGTATAGGTCTTTTGGATGGTTGCTGCCTGGGTGCTCAAGAAGAGGAGGAAGAACATCCCCAGGGGTAAAAACATAAGTTTCATCATGGTGGTTTGGAAATTCCCGCAAAGGTAATGATTTATCCAATAAAAAAGGCTGTCGGTGGGTGACAGCCTTTTCCAAATTTAAGCGTTTATTTTTATTGAAAGATCAGTTTTCTCATATAGGTGGATTGTTCCGTTTCGATATAGAGAAAATATACACCGTCGGTCAAATGGCTGAGATCAATGGTTTTGGTCAGCGACCCGTTGACGGAAAGTTTGTTGTCCTCATAAGCGATGGTATTCAATGCTGAGATCACCCTGATGGTGATGATCTCTTCCTGGGAGGATTTCATCCGGATGGTGAAAATGCCGTCCGATGGATTTGGTGAAACCTTGACCCCGAAATTCTCAGAGACCGGATTGAATCCAACCGTATTGTCAATGGTGACCACGATGGGAACCGACCAGTCACTCTCGCCGCATTCGTTCACCCCCTCGGTCAGGATTCCCACCTGGCCAAGGTAATCCATGTTCCAGGTGACGCGGCAGTGAGTGATGTCTAAAACTTCGATGGTTCCTGCCTCGGAAGGTTCCATCAGCCAGTCGTAATAATTGGAGAAAGCGCTCCCCGAGGTTTCATATTCGGTTTGGTTGGAGTAATAGAGATCGACATAGGTGGGGCCACCCGGGGCAGCGGGTGTTTCGGGATAAGGAGCCACTGCGACACCCGCAGACCCAGTCATGGTGTTGGTGCAGGAAGCTTCGGTGTCAACGGCCGTAGCGTGGTAGGTGCCGGGGGTGGTGAACAGGCCAAAGTCAAGGGCTTCCCCCGTACCTGCAACGACCACTCCTGTTGACGCATCATTGCAAAAGAGCTCGTAGGTGCAGTTGGTCTGCGAACCTTCCAGTCCGACAGGAACTCCTTCACCTCCCTCGCAGAATTCTCCGCCTCCGGTGACAGCATAGGCAACAGGTTTTGGGATCACCGAAACGTTAGCTGCACTGCCCATGGTATTGTCACAACCGGTGACAGGATCAAAGGCGACAACGGTATATTCACCTCCTTCAGTCACCAGGCCGAACGAAATGGGTGAGCCGTTTCCCTCAATAATGTTGCCGGTTGGAGCCTCATCTTTATACAGTTCATAGGTGATGCCGGCAGACGAATTATCGAGTCCGATTTCAACACCGGTCCCATCTTCACAGAATTCACCGCCACCCGTAACATTGTACACGTCAGGACGCACGGAGATCGTAATGTCCAGCGGTTCTGAAAAATCACTTTCACCGCAGCCGTTGATGGCTTTCACCGTCAGGGAGGCATCGCCCACATAAGCGTTGACCCAGTTCACGGTTACGGTCTGGCTGCCGTCGTTCATGACCAGGCCGGCCGTCGATGGGGTTAATTCCCAATCATAGGTGACCGCACTGGGTGATCCGGTGGCGGTGAAGGTGCTGTGAGGAGGATTCTTGCAGAGTTGGGTTTCACCCGCCGGTTGGTCGGGGACGCCGGGCGCCTGTGCGCTGACATTGATGTAGGCAGGTTTGGTCAGCTCATTGGTTTGGGATCCGGAATTCACCTTCAGGGTAACATCATAGGTGCCTGCTGTGTTATAGACAACCACCGGATCTTCCTGTGTGGATGAACTGGGCGTACCACCGGGAAATGTCCACTGGCGGCTGGTAATATACCCTGAGGATTGGTCGGTGAAGTGAACAGTGGTGGTTTCACAGACGATGGTGTTGTCAGCAGTAAAATTAGCTATTGGCGCTGGGGGAGGAAGTTCACTCAGCGGGCTCATGATGGCTTGGTGGATCTCTTTGTTTGTGTTTCTCTGCACGAAGCAGACAAATTCGATGTGATCCGTGTCCCACGCCGCATCCAGGTTAAAATTGAGGGTTATTTGCTGCTGATTGCCCGACAGGCTCAGCGGGGTCCCGGTCTGGCTGGGAACCATCAGCCGGTTCACAAAGTTACATTCCGTCATGCAGAACCAGCTGGTTTGAATATGGGATTCTGTGACCACGAAATGGACAAAGGTATTATCCGTATCGACATTCCCCACTTTTGTGACCGTAATGTACACCGTCCAGTTGTTCCCGCCGGTGTTTTGTCCGGTCCAGCTGATAGTGTAAGGTGAGGAGATGGCGATTCGCTGGTTGTACCTGTTCAGATAGACGTTGTAAACATTGTTGAAGGGAGGGGGACATGCCTGTCCTCCTTCGTGAACCTGAACGCCATCAAAGCGGGTTGTGGGATATCCGCTGATCCCGTAAAAACTGTTCCTTGCGTTTGAGTAGGTATTGGCATATCCGTCACCGTTGTGATTCTCGATCACGGCCACATCCTTGCCCTCTTCCACCATCAGGTCGGCTGAACCAGCTGCGCCCGGACAATACTGGCACCAGGTGCCTGTACCTATTTCAAAAACCACCTTTTCTCTTGGAACATTTTGTGCATAGAGAAAAGCTCCCAATAAGAGAAGAGAAAAAAGAAAAGTAAATTTTTTCATGGTGTATTGATTAGAAAATAAAAGAACTTATTATTATATTATTACCTATCAACAGGTTGGGTGAGAGCAAGAGGCACAAAAATAGGATAAAATATCCTTTTATGCAAATCAAATTTTATTTGAAGCAATTCTATAAAACAACGGAAATTCGATGACGGAACTGATTCAGAGGTACCCCTCCCCTGCACAGGGCGGGATCTGTATGGGTAAACTCCCCGTTGATACCGTCTTTTTAGAATCTGAACAGTTTTATGGTCAGGTTTCTGTCAGCCAGAAAAACTCTACATAGGTAGATCCCCTGCGGGACTTCATTGCCTGATTGGTCTTTCCCATCCCAGGTATAGGTAGCGTAACCTGAACCTTGATCAGGATCACCCAGTGTTTGAACAAGGTTACCGGTTACGGAATAGATTTCAACTCTTGCCAGTGAGGAGGATTCTCCGGTCAATTCAATAGTGACCCTTCCATCCGATGGATTGGGGAAGACCTGGAGCACCTGATCAGCCCGTGCAGGGTGGGTCATCCCAAAGGCGGGCATCAGCTGAAAATCGGTAACGGTTGCCTGGCCGGTCATCACATTGACTTCAAGGCAGAGTGTTTCATAGCCATCAGCCGATGCACAGAGTTCATAGGTGCCTTCACTCAGCTGGAAGGAATAGCTTCCGTCGCTTCCGGTGAGTGCTACTCCGCTGATGGATGCGTTCTCCAGCGGAAGCCCGGAGGTCAGGTCGGTCACCGTGCCGGTGATGGTCCCCAGACTGGTCACCGGAAGGGGTGGAAACCGTATGAAGTCAATCCAGCCACAATCACTTCCTTCGGAGGCATAATAGTCCTTTGAATAGATCCATTCAAAAGTATGGGTTCCCTGGCTCACATCATAGGTTACCTGTTCCCAGCCGGCCTCGCCAGACCAGGCACCGGTCAGGGTGTTATCTATATGGAACTCCAGGAAATCATATCCGGCTTCCGAGGAGACTTTCCTGAAAAAAGAGATCTGCCCGCCGGCCACGACGTCGAGGGTGATGGAAAGCGTTGACGAGCCATTGTTTGGGAAACTGCCGGAGCGTGCACACCAGGAACCTTCCCACGCCTGGTTCTGGACAACCGACCAGGAAGCAATGCCACCGGTTTGCCAGTCGAACTGATCCAGGGTCCCTGTTTCCCAGTCTTCACTGATCCGCCCTACCGGCAGATCAAAATAAAATGTTCTTACATACGCGTTGTCGTTGGCCTCAACGGACAGGACCAGGTTAAAAACGGTTCCCATCGGTGTAAGTTCACTGGCGCTAATGGCAAAATGAGCCGAAGAGGACTGACCGAAGGCCATATTTTCCAGGGTGGCATTTGCAGAATCGATGGTTATGAAGAGTTGCCCGGTGGACAGCACCGCCGTGACCTCTTCGGCAGGAATGTCCCCATTGTTGCGGAGCGTGATCCAAAGATCTGCAGCTTCACCCGGATCAAGAAAGCCATCATCATTTCCATTGACATCATCCAGTACGAACAACAGCAGGGTGAGATGGGTACCGGACGGGTGGTCTTTCACTTCAACGGCGTCCGCATCAAATCCCGCATCGCTCACCAGGCTTGAACCGTCTCCATCGTCAAGGATCTTGATATAGCGGGCGTCAGCAACAAGTCCATCGGCAAAGTCAAAGGCGGTGGTACCTGTACCTGTTCCGAGCAAGTTCCACGGTCCGTCGGGTGAACTCCCGGCAAAGCAGCTAAAACTTTCAGGAGTGTCGTCGCCCTCATAAACGATAATTTCATCACCGATCCCATCGAGAATGACCTGCTGCAAATCAACGACGATCCATCCATTTTTCCCGATGCTGTAACGAATATCATCAGGGGTCCCCAGAATGCCGGGTGTATAACCCTCATCATTGTTATTGATGCCCGGGATCCGTGTGGAAATAACCTGGTAAGCGAAATGGTTCTCAGAGGGAGTCAGTTCGACCGGCAGGTAGGCTGAACTGTTTTCATTCACCACAACATTGTCAACGGTTGCACTTTCATAACCATTCGCCGCAATTTTTACAGAATAGGTTCCCGGCAGCACAAATTTGTGAAAATCACCGATCAGCGAGTCTGAATACACCGGGTAGTAATTGCTGACATAGATCAGTGCCTGTACGGGATTTCCGGTCAGGGCATCTGTAACGATCCCTTCAATGCCATAGCCTGCCTGCCGTACCATGGCGATCATGGAGGGATAGTTGATCAAATAATAATGCATCAGCAGGCTGACAGGAGGTTGTTTTTCATCGGAGAGTTCGACCGTGAGCCCTGCCGAGCCCTGGACCCCGTAGTATACATCCGTTGATCCTCCGCTGACAGGATAAAGTTCGACCGATTGCTCAGCCACCAGGTTTTCGTAACCTGATACGTCAGAGTAGTGGTGCGCAATGAAACTCAGATGGGCATTGTCATTGGCCTGACTGTAGCGGTAACCCCATGGATAAAGCGCGAGTTCAACGCCGCTGTGGTAGGTCAGGCTCACCGATGGCTGAAGCGAAAAAAACAGATCCCGCATCACCTTGGTCTCTACCTGGGAATATGCACCGGTACTGCCACCCCAACCATCCCACATATATCCCCAGTCGCGGTTCAGGTCCACTCCGTTCAAATTGTACCTGACCATATTTACCCTTCCATCCGGGTTCACCATCAGGTAGATCCAGATCTCACGGCTGTTGACCAGGGTGGTGATCTCATCATCATTGCCGTAGCCAAGGCAAAGATCGCGTGCAAAACGGATCAGGTTTTCCGCCCCGCCGATTTCATCGCCGTGAATGCCCCCGTCGAACCACATCACGGCTTCGGTTTCGTTCAGGGTGACGTTATCGCTGATCTTCAGGGAGGCGAGTTGCCGCCCTTCCATGGAATACCCATGCACTGTCTTTTGGCAGATCGCCGGAAAGAACTGGGCGAGGCTGTCTGCCAGATCAATGATCTCCTGATAGGAATGGTATTCTTCCCTGGTATCCCAGAAATCCTGGTAATGGGAATTGAGGTCGGGTATCAGGATTTCATACGCAATACCCAGCTGGCTGATCTTTTCCAGTTCGGAAGGGATGAGATACAACCGGCCAGTTGCGTCAGGATAAACATCGCCGTTCAGGCGAAGCTGGTGCAGCTGCTCCATCTGACGGGCATCCTTCAGCGCTATTTTCACTTCCATTTCCTGATCCCGCCAGGAAGTTTGCGCCATCAGGTGGAAGGAAAATAACAGAACGATGACCGTGAAGAGTTTATTCATTCGTGTGAAAACGATGTTACCGGATCACGATTTTTTCACGGGCGTGGAAATCAGTTCCATCCACCATAAGAAAATACAGCCCCGGTTTACCCAGGTGATATGTTTTCCGGTAAGTGTTGCCGGCCGGTAAATCAGATTCCTGGACGACGGCATTGCCGGCCGAGTCCAGGATGCGGATGCTGATATTTTCACCGGGGAGTTGTTCGATTTCCATTGTAAATACACCATTGCTGGGATTGGGACGAATGATGATCGTTTGACCATCTTCGGGCTCACTGAAACCCACCGTATTACCTACCAGAACATCGAGTCCTTCCGAATAGGCGCTTTCCCCGCAGTCACTCATTCCTTTCACCCGCAGGGTGGCTGTTCCCAGAAAATCCGGATTCCAGCTGACGACGCACAGCATTCCTTCGCTGTCGGAGCTGCCTGCATTCGCAGGGTCAATACTCCAGGTATATGTAAGCGCGTTATCTGAACCTGAAGTGGTAAATGAACTGGTGGGTGTATAGTAGATGTCGACGTAGGTTGGTCCATCGGGCACTGGTGGCGTTCCGGGCAACGCCTGGATGGTCAGCGGCATGGAATGGGATGTTTCTGTACACGGTCCCATGCCGGTTGCAACCAGTGTGAGGATAGCTGATCCAGAGGCGATATCGTTCAAACCAGGAGTATAAACCGGATGAAGGATGGTGGGATCGTCAAAGGTGCCGTCACCGGAGGTGCTCCAAATGAGGGAAGCGCTGTATGCTTCTTCAGCGCCTGCACATCCGTAGGCTGACCCCTCGCAGGTCTGGCCCGTTTCACCGGCAAACACCCAGGGCGCGTGGTGGACAAGGAGAACCAAATCATCACTGTTGCTGAGATTGTCCCGGTACGCTGTTAGTGTCAGGATTGCCTGTCCGGATTCAAGGTCGGCATTCCCGGGGGTGTAGGTGGCATTGAGCAGGGCAGGATCGTCAAACAGGCCATCACCGGAGGTTGTCCAGAGGATGGAGGTATAATTCAAGGCTGAACCTCCCAGCGGATATTCACCGGCCTCACAGACCTGGCCATCTTCACCGGCATGCACGATGATCGGAAGGGTTTCGGCCGGGAACTCAATATAGTCGATCCAGGCATGATCTTCTTCCGGTCCGGCCAATGCAGTTTTGATGTATTTCCACTCGAACGTGTGCAATCCCGGAGTCAGATTATAGACGGCCTCCTTCCAGTCGATCTCTCCGCTCCATTCACCCATAAGGGTTCCATCCATCAGGAACTGGAGAACATTTTGCCCTTCCAGTGAGGATACTTTGTAATAAAAGGATAGTTTGACGTTGAAAAGGGATTCAGACTGATGATTGATCAGCAGGGAGGAGGTCATACCTGCGTCGACCGTACCCGATTTGGCAGCAAAATTCCCGTGGCGGGCAAAATCATCATCAATGATCCAGTGCACATCATCAGCAAAATACCAGTCCGATCCAAAAAAGCTTCCCGATTCAAAATCCTCGTCCGGGGGTGAGGCGACGGTAAAGTTCCAGACATCACTGGTGGCATCTCCATATTCATTGAAGGATTTGACCTGCCAGTAATAGTGTGTTTCAAAATCAAGTTCTTCAGGGAGGATGAACAGGGTATCATTCACCGTGGTTCCGTTGACGATGTTGGTGGGTGGGTTATTGGTTCCGAAGTAGACTTTGTAATAGTCCGGAATACCTCCGGGACCCGGGCTCCACCTCAGGTCGGTGAACGGCATGGCCAACGGGAATCCATTGGAAGGAAACGGAGTGGATGGCGGCACCGGAGCGCCTGAAATCTGCAGGTTGCCGAGGAAGGGCTTCATGTTGTACGCCGTCACGGTGAGTTGCCGGGTCTGAAGATTGTTGATGGGCGGGAAGGTAAGGGTGGCGGATCCTCCGGCGGATAGGTAGGCCGTGGCGATGATCTCTCCGTTGAGCGACAGGCAGACGAGTCCTTCGCTGGCATTGGTGCTCACAAAGAGCTGCGTGGATCCCATCGGAAGGGGATTCTGGTAGTTGGCGGTCAGATTGGCAGGAGGAGCCGTACGTACCACAACCGATGGATCACCGAAGACGGTCCACGTATCGGTCATCTCAAACCCGCCTGAGCCGTAGGAATCATTCATTTTCATGCAGCCATTCATCGACAGCCCGCCGAAGGTTCGTTTAATATTATCGGTATAACTTTCCACCAGGATGTCAACCATTTCATCCTCGCCCTCCATGGGCGGGTTCCACGACTGATTGATCGTTGACATCAGTGTGGCAATGGCACCTTTGGGTTGCCCCTCGTGGGTGGCCCTTAGCCACGCTTCTGCAAAACAGGTGTTGTTTTTGAAGTCACCATTGACACAGGCAACTGACCAGATAAAGGGCAACATCCCGGCATTGGTCAGCAGGCTGTTGATGTCACTGCTTGAAAAACCGGAGGTACCCCAGGAACTGGCGCTGCCATGACCGCAGTACAGGATAATGCTGGTGCCGGTGTTGACTTCAGCGGCTACCATTGAAGGATTGGGGTTGCCGGGAGCATCGTTGCCTCCCTGGCTGCCATCGAATAATTCGGCATTATAGTCATAAGTGTAGTTCATCAGGTCGGTCTGCATGTTACGGATATGCTGGTAATCCATTTCGTTGTCGTCACCGGGTCCCTGGCCCGAGCCAATCCCAAGGTTTCTTGTGTACCAGTCCGGATCATCGTTTGGATTTTTTTCATAGGAAATGGTTCGGGTGACCTGGGTGGCCACCTGTTCGCCGTTTTCAGCGGAAAAGCGGCCGACAAAAATGTCGGGATAATGATCTGCACCTACAATATAGCTATAATCGTTGTCTGAATCGCCCGAGGAAAAGCTGGGTGGAATCTGCGGGCCATCACCAACCAGTAAAAGATAAGTGAGCCCGTTCGCATTGTAGTATTCAGCCACGTAGGATTTTATGGCTGCTGAATTTCCCATCTGGGCCACATCCACCATTTCAACCGGTCTTCCCATCAGTTTTTTCCATTCGATGAACGGTTCCATTTCATCCAGGAAATCCCCGTAACAGATGATCAGCATGTTGCCTTCTTCTTCCACGGGTGTGTATCGCGTTTGTTTTGCATTGAGAAAATGACGCTGATAGAGTTTGTTGAAATCAAAGTCTACGGTTGTCATTTCACCCCTGCGATGGAGGGGATTGATACCCTTTTCACTGATCTGGCGGATCGTCACGGTCATATCCGTGTAGACACGCAGGATCTTCGTCACCGGATTGTACTGGAACGGAAAGATCCGGATGGTCTGACCCCTGTAATCCCTGAGGATATACGGATCTCCCAGGTCGGCCAGTTGTCCGGGGAAGAATTGATCCATCGAATAAGCTGTTCCGTATGTGTAGGGTACTGTCGAGGGATCAATATCGCGCGTGAAATTGCCTTTGGAAGGCGCCACTTCCACATCCGTGAATTCCCTGTAATTTGCGGATACTACTTCAAGTTGCATGAGGGCCCTGTCGGGGATGATCAACGATACGGTGAGTTTTTCCAGGTCGGGCGATCCGGCCTCAAGGATCGGGGTTCCCTCACCGGAACGGATGATCACGGCGGACCCTGCGGGAGTCTTTACTTCCTGCTGAAAGAAACCTTCCAGTGTCAGTCTGACAGTGGATACTTCCACGGTAGAGGATACCAGTTCGATGGATGCAGCCCTGGGGGAATCGGAACCAACAGGCGTCCATTCCCCTGCCTTTGCAATGAAGATGGAAACCATTGCGGAAAAAAGTACCAGGATTCTTTTCATAATGCGGATTGAATTAGTTCGGTGTATTCTATGAGTAATTCCCAATAAATGTACTATCGTAAAATGATGATCTTTCTGGTCTCAAGCAGTTCATTGTTCCTGATCTGGATGAAATACACACCTTCCTCCTGTTTGCTGAGGTCGTATGTTTTATTCACCGGACCGCTGACATGAAGATTATGTTCCGAGAAGATGATCTCTCCGGTGGGTGACGTGAGCAGAACATCCAGGGTCAATGCTTTTTCGGCATAGAACTGGATGACAAATTCTCCATTGCTGGGATTTGGGACAATATTTACCTTCAATCCCGGGTGATCCTGATCGCCAATGCCGACGGTATTGTAAACCACCACTTCCAGTAGGTCAGAGTAGGATCCCTCACCACATTCATTGATTCCTTTGACCGCAATGGAAACATCTCCCTGGAATTCCGGATTCCAGTTGATGACACAGTTTGAATTATCACTGTCGAAATTTCCCGCTTCTGAGGGCTCTATATTCCATGAATAATACTGGGCGTTGGGTGCTCCTTCTGTTGAGAAGACGGTCACAGGATTGTAATAGATATCCACTTCGGCAGGGCCTACAGGAGTTACGGGTATCTCCGGCAGAGGGTTGATGGTTAGGAGCAGTCCTCCGGAAATCTCGCCGCAGGGTTCATTTCCGGTGGCGGTCAGCAGAAGTTCGGCCTGTCCGGCGGCAGTGTCGTTAGGACCGGGTATGTAGGTTGGATTCAGCAGGGTGGGATCATCAAAGATCCCATCGCCGGAGGTGGTCCAGAGAAGGGTTTGGTAATTGTCCGCTGAAGAGGTCGAGCATTCAAAAACTTCATTCACGCAGATGGTCTCAGGTTCGCCCGCCGATACTGCCGGTGCAGGTTGAAGGGTGAGCACCAGGTCATCGCTGGTGCTGTTTTCATTCCTGAAGGCTGTCAGGGTAAGGGTAACCATACCGGATTGCAGATCGCCCTGTCCGGGTGTGTAAAGGGCATCCAGGATGGAAGGATCATTAAAAGACCCGTCTCCTGACGTTGTCCATAAAAGGCTGGTGTAATTCGTGGCAGTCCCGTTCAGTTGCTGGTCGTTCCCCGCACACTGGATCACATTCTCTCCGGCATTCACACTGAGGGGCAGCGATCCCGGAGGAAACTTGATGTAATCCAGCCAAACAACATCCTGGTCCGACCCCTCGGCCTGGGTCTTGTTGTATTTCCATTCAAACGTGTGCAACCCGGCAACAAAGGTGAATTGACCTTTAACCCAGTCGGTTTCGCCGCTCCATTCCCCTTTGAGCTCGCCGTCAATAAGGAACTGAAGTGTATTGGCGCCTTCCACTGTGGAAGTTTTCACCCAGAAGGAGACAGGTACCGGGAAAACGGATTCTGATTGATTTTCAACAAGGAGTGACGACGACTGTCCGGCGGAAACAGTACCCGGCCGTGCGGAATAGGATCCGTGACGGGATTGGGCCGTGGTGGTCTGCCAGTTGGCATTTCCTTCAAAATACCAGTCGAACGATGAAAAGTCGCCTGTTTCAAAATTTTCGTCCGGTGGCGGCTCAACCGTAAAATCCCACAGGGTGCCCTGGGTATCCCCGTAAACATTATAGGAGTCCACCCGCCAGTTATAGAGTGTCTCAAACGCAAGGGGAGCTGGCAGTACAAGGAATGTATCGGTGACCATCAGTCCGTTCAGCAGATTACCGGGAGGATTGTCGGTTCCAAGATAGATCTTAAAGTAGTCAACGCCGGCCAGTTGTCCCGGGCTCCAGTGCAGGCTGGTAAACGGTGCCACCTTTAGTGCGTGGTTGCCCGGAATGGGGGAAGTTGCCTGGGTGGGAGGGCCTACCACCGGGATGTTCGCATCATACCGCTGGTAATTCTGTTTGGTGACCACAACCTTCACGATTGAGCCCTGCGGCTGGGGAGCGATGTTCAGGTTCTGTGCTGAACCAGTTGCGATGGAACTGGACAGGTAATTCCCGTTGACGGAAAGGCCCACGAGTGCTCCCGGCGTGGCAGTGATCGTAAAAGTAGTGGCACCAGGCGCCAGTTCCTCCTGGTGATTGACCATAAGGTTCTGGGGTACCTCGCTGTAAACATACATATAGGCATCCCCGTGATGATGGAACAGATAATAAGTAACAGGTTTATCCTGAGGATTGTAGGGCCAGTTGGAAGCCTGAAGGTAGTATTTCGCGGATGCGTTGGCAAAGCAGGGTTGGATCCAGTGAGAATTGGTTGCCGGCAGGCCATATCCCGGGTCGAACTGGGGCCACATGTGGTCCCATAATCCCCAGGCATAGGCATCGTTGACGAACGAATAGGACACTTCCGTTGCGGCTATGATCCCCAGTGCACCGGATGCATGCTTGTGGAATCCTTCCGCGAAGCAGTCACCACCCAGGTTGAATTTACCGGTCAGACAATTCAGCGAGAAAACAAAGGAAAGAGGATTATCAACCAGCCCACTCAAATTGGAAGTTAAATAACTGGGTGAATCCCAGCCACTTTCAGTGCCGTGATCCCGGTGAACGATGGCGAAGGCACCTGCATTGAGATCGGTGTTGATACGGGTTGCACTTCCTCCCCAATCGGTCAGATGGGAGGGGACCTGTGGGATGTAGCCCAATCCGTTGGGCCCGAAATAATCGACCACCATTCCTGTATTGGGGTTGGATGACCAGGAGGAGGGAGCTCCTGATCCATAGCCGGCATATTCTCTGACGGGTTCTTTACCCAGTCCGTACTGCCAGAATCCCAGGCAGACATCCGCACACAGGATGAACCAACGGTCGCTCTGCCAGCCTCCGGCAGAAACGGGGTGGTCGTAGAAATCCGGATCGGTGGGTGGCGACAGCTCATAATCCATCATCTTGCCGATCATCGTATTCAGCTGCTCAAGACTGTTGGCCGTTATCCTGGCCAGGGCAACATCCGGCATATGATCCCCGTTCACATCAGCATAGAGGTTGTCGGAAATGCAGTACCCATCATAGATCGGTGATACGATGCATTTATCGCCTGAAGTACCGTAATCACCCAGCAGCAGGAAGGCAGAAGGCGGTATTGGCCAGTTGTTATAGGCATCATTGATGTAGTTTTCGATGGAAGAGGCTGAGTTCCCGCCGATCTGGCCGAGTGTGACCACCCCTGTACGGATTCCCTGGGCATTTCTCCACTTTCGGAGAGAATCGGCCCAGTTTATGTAAGCTGGATTATCGGGTGTGATGATGACATATTCCCAGTTATAGTCACGTGAATCGTTCAGGCGGCTTTCATAATCGATTACAGGAAGGGATTCCTGGTTGATGAAAAGATCCCGCAGAATGGGATCCCACGTGCGGCTGCGGTAACGGTCCTCACCAAATTGTCCGTTTCCGCCTTCGAACGTGACTTCAACGGTGATGTCACGGATAACGATGAGTTCCCGGGTAACGGGATTGTATTGAAAAGGAGTGATCCCGAGGATGACGGCATCAACGCCCCTGACTTTTTGCAGCGGGGACAAGAGAACCGGCTGCACCGGATAAAATTCATTTTTACTGTAAATATCATTATCCTTTTCAAAGTGGAGGGGGGGCAGGTCAGTGACCAGCGGCAGCCGGGGTGCGGGAGCGATATTCAGGTCCTGAAAGCGGACAGTCCTGGTTTCCAGGCGGGCAATCTTTGCGGTGGCACCCTGGGGCAGGGCAATGTATTTACCTCTGCCGGGAAGGTTGGGAGCCCCTTCATTGTTTTGAAGCAGGGCCCCGGGCAACTGTATCGCCTTCATCTCCTCGCCGTTGATGAGGTGATCAGTCATTGAAAAATCCTGGATACTGAACCTAATGACAACGCCTGCCGGGGTTTCCTCTACCAGTGTAAATCCCTGCTCTCCCCAGCTGTCCGTATAACTGTACCTTTGAGCAAATGATCCTATGCTTATCAAAAACATAAGGGAAAGGCCCATGATAACTTTACCTGACATCGTGATCAAATGTATCTTTTTTCTGTCCATCGTTTTAGGTTTTTTAGTGTACCCTACCCCTGCACGGGGAAGGGGTAAATGGGTAAATTCCCCAGGGTTTGCCAGGGGTCAAATCCTTTAATTATGTTGAATGCTTCGCGCTTTGTGGGTGCAAAATTATGGATTAATACATTATACAGGATAAATATCCCTGTTTTGTGACCGGAAAAAACAATTATATTACAGGGTGACCTGCCTTAGGATGATCACTTCCAAGCCTGTTCAGCGCGAAAGCATAGGCGCCGATCGAAACGGCACGGCTTGTCCCCAGCCGGCGGAATCCGACACCGATCCTTTTCAGGGGGTCGTATTTCAGGGTTTTCGTTGAAAACGGCACCTGGATCTCGCGGGCATCGCCGGTCAGGAAGAGTTCCAGTTCTTTCGGATCCTCCAGGTTATAAGCCAGAATTTCCATCCGGGGCAATGCCGACCCTTTTGCGGTCTCAAACGAAGCATTCATCTCTTCCACCAGGCGGGGAAGGAACAACGGATAGGCACGCGACAGTCCTCCGCCCAGCACCACAAGTCCATCCACCAGGGTGATGGCGTTGGCAAATGTATCACCTGCAACGATGGCAAGCTCCTCAAATGCCTTGATGGCAGCTGCCTTATGACCAGGTCTGAGCCCCATTCCGATCTCGTAGATATCCTTGGGAGAGATGGCAGAATGATCTCCGGATTCCCTGGCATACACCCGTTGTACTCCGCGTATGCTGGTGCTCTCTTCCACACTGTAATTTGAATACAGCCTGTTCCTCATGCGGTTGACTTCTGCCTGAGCCGAATTATCCCCCGTGAACAGTTCACCTTTTAAAACGATCCCTCCGCCAAATCCTGTCCCGAAGGTGGCGCCGAACAGGTTCCGGTATCGTTTGGGGCTACCCCTATTTTCGAGCAGTTCATTGATTTCCGGTAACAAACCCGCCAGGGCTTCCCCGTAGGTGAACAGGTCGCCGTCGTTGTTGATGTATACCGGTATGCCAAACTTTTCTTCCAGGGCAGGCCCCAGCGCTACGCCTCCGCGGAAGACCGGTAAATTCTCCAGATCCCCGATGATCCCCTGCTCGTATTCTGCAGGCCCCGGAAATGCAAAGCTGATAGCAACAGGTTTGTCTTTCAATTGTATTTTTATTTCACGGAAGCCATCCACGATCGTAGTCAGCATTTTCTCCAGGGTGTCGTGGCGGGCAGGTAAAACAAAGGGCTGCAGGACTTCCTGCCCACCCTGTACAGCATTGAATACCAGGTTTGTTCCGCCAGCATCCAGCGTCATGACGATGCGTTGGTCATTTTGAAGGCTGTTCATAAGACCACTTTATTAATTGTTAAATTGTCAAATTGTTATTCGCCTATTGCCTACTGCTGACCGCTGACTGCTGACTGCTGACTGAATCAGTGCGCGTCCAGCCAGTTCTCCCCGAAATTCATTTCCACTTCGACCGGAACCTGCATAGGCAGGGCTGATTTCATTTTTTCTTCCACAAGAGGCCTGATCCGATCGATTTCACTTCGATGCACATCAAACACGAGCTCGTCGTGCACCTGGAGGATCATCCTGGATTTCAGCGTCATTTTTTGCATCTCGTTATAAATGTTGATCATGGCAATCTTGATCATATCTGCTGCGGAGCCCTGAATGGGTGCATTGATCGCGTTTCGCTCGGCAAACCCCCTCACGACCGCATTTGCGGAGGTGATATCCCGGATGTACCTGCGGCGCTTCATGATCGTTTCCACGTACCCGTTTTCCCGCGCAAAGGCAATGGTTTTGTCCATATAGTCCCTGATGCCCGGATATTGAAGGAAATACTGGTCAATGATGGCTGCAGCTTCCCTCCGAGGAATTCCCAGGCGTTCGGCCAGCCCGAAAGCGGAGATTCCATAGATGATCCCAAAATTAACGGTTTTGGCGTTTCGCCTCATTTCTTTCGAAACAAGTTCAAGGTCCACCCCATAGACCTTTGCTGCAGTGGCTGCGTGAATATCCTGCCCTGTCCGAAACGCCTCGATCATTCCTTCATCCCCGCTCATTGCAGCGATGATCCGTAGTTCGATCTGAGAATAGTCGACCGATAGAAGTACATGATCTTTGTTCCTGGGCACAAAGGCCTTCCGTATCTCGCGACCTCTCTCCGTCCGGATCGGTATGTTCTGCATGTTCGGATTGTTGGAGCTCAACCTGCCCGTGGCAGCCACCGCCTGGTTGTAGGTGGTGTGAATCCTGCCGGTCCGGGGATTGACCAGCCCGGGAAGGGTATCCACATACGTGGACTTAAGCTTGGTGAGGCTTCTGTAATCCAGAATATTCTGAATGATCGGATGCTTATTGATCAGTTTGAGCAGAACATCTTCACCAGTCGAATACTGTTTGGTCTGGGTAAGTTTGGGATTATTGATGATCCGGAGCTTTTCGAACAGGATCTCACCCAGCTGTTTTGGTGAAGCAATGTTGAACTCACCACCTGCCTGTTCATAAATGATCTTTTCCAGTTCCCGTATCTCCAGCTCCAGCTGTCCTGAGTACTCGTTGAGGATCTGTATGTCCACCCTGACTCCTTCGGCTTCCATGGATGCCAGGACAGGCACCAGGGGCATCTCCACTTCATCAAACAGCTTCCGGGTGCCAGCGTTCTGAAGGAGGGGCTCGAAAACTTTTTTGAGCTGAAGTGTCACATCCGCGTCCTCTGCGGCATATTCCTTAACGACCTCCGTGTCGACCTCCAGCATGCTCAGCTGGTTCTTCCCCTTCTTCCCGATGAGGGCTTCGATGGGAACCGGAGAGTAATTCAGATACGTTTCGGCAAGCAGATCCATGTTATGGCGCATGTCCGGCTGAAGAAGGTAGTGGGCCAGCATGGTGTCGAACATTTTACCCTTCACCTCCACGCCATACCATTTTAGCATGGCAATGTCAAATTTCATATTCTGACCGATCTTCTCAATGTCCGGATCCTCCATCAGGGATTTGAACTCCTGGAGAATGGCAAAGGCATCCTCCCATACCGGCGGCAGGGGAACATACCACGCTTCCCGGGGCCTGACCGCAAACGACAGTCCGACAAGCTGTGAATCGTTGGGGTCCAGCCCGGTTGTCTCCGTGTCGAAGCAGAACCGGTCGTATTCTCTGAGGATACCGATCAGCTCGTTCCGTTGTTCAGGGGTATCTGCGAGATGGTACCTGTGCTCCACCGAATGAATGTTCTTCAGGGTACCGGTTGCCGTCGGCTCCGGAATCTCCTGTCCGGCTGAAGTGAACAGATCAGGCTGAACGATCTCCTGTTGAAGGTACTGTTCAGGTTTTTCAAGGGAGTAATCTGTAAAGATTCGCTGGGCGAAGGTGCGGAATTCGATTTCTTCAAAGAGCTTCTTCAGTTCTTCCAGGTCCGGTGCAGTGACCATCAGCTCCTCCTCATCGAGTTCGACAGGCGCATCCAGCAGGATCGTGGCCAGCTGTTTCGACTGCAGCGCCTGTTCCCGGTAGGTTTCAACATTCTCCTTTATCTTTCCTTTCAGCTCACCGGAATGTTCAAGCACATTTTCCAGGGTGCCGTACTGTCCGATCAGCTTTTTGGCAATCACCTCCCCGATTCCCGGCACCCCCGGGATATTGTCAGACACATCCCCCCAGAGACCCAGGATATCGATCACCTGGGAAGGATCGTCAATTTCGTATTTGTTTTTGATTTCATCCTTGCCGAGAATTTCAGCTGAATTTCCCATTCTGGCGGGTTTGTAGATGAGTGTCCTGTCGGAGACCAGCTGTCCGAAATCTTTGTCAGGTGTCATCATAAAGGTGAGAAAATCCCTGTCCTCCGCTTTTTTTGCCAGGGTGCCAATGATATCATCGGCTTCATATCCTTCTTTTTCCAGGATGGGAATGTGAAAGGCCTGCAAAAGCCGCCGGATATAAGGAAGGGAACGGGCGATGTCTTCCGGCATTTTTTCGCGGTTTGCCTTGTATTCCTCAAATTCAGCGTGGCGCAGGGTGGGGGCGAAGCTGTCGAAGGCCACAGCGATGTGGGTGGGTTTTTCATTTTTCAGAACATCGTAAAGACTGTTGGCAAATCCGAAGATCGCGGAGGTGTTCATCCCATATGAGGTCATCCGGGGATTTTTACTGAAAGCAAAATAGGCTCTGTAGATCAGGGCCATGGCGTCGAGGAGAAAAAGTTTTTTTTGGGAGGGCATAGGATGGATCGTTTCACTGCAAAAGTAGTGATTCGTGGCAAACGCAAAGGCACCCTGCCCGGGAATTTCAAAGAGCAAAGAGCAAATATCAAAATTAGATTTGATCTTGTGCCGAATTACCGGTATCAACACCCTCCTGTTGATATTCGGGAATGACCTCCCGTTTTCTTCAAAGACTATATCCCTATTTTTGCTGGAAGTCAGTTGTGAATTAAAATTGATATCATGCCGCGAAAAACATCAGGACCGAAAAAGATCTTCGTGCTCGATACCTCCGTGATCCTTTACAACCACAATGCAATCCACAGTTTTCAAGACAACGATGTAGCCATTCCCATTACGGTTTTGGAGGAGCTGGATAATTTCAAGAAGGGCAACGAGATCATCAACTTTGAAGCACGGGAATTCATCCGGATCATGGATAAACTTTCCGAATATTCCACGCTTCGCGAATGGATACCCCTCGGGACACCCAACAGCGGAAGTGTCAAGGTCGTGATGAATGAATCCAGCCAGCTGGATGCCCGGGAGGTTTTTGGCGACAACAAACCCGACCACCGGATACTCAATGCCGCCCTGGTCATGACCAGGGACTATCCTGACCGTAAAGTCATTCTGGTCACCAAGGACATCAACCTGCGGCTGAAGGCCAAATCCCTCGATCTGCAGGCCGAGGATTTTGAAACCGGTAAGATCAAGAACGTCGAGGAACTGTATACCGGCAAGACACTGATCGAGAACCTTTCCAAAAAAGTCATCGACTCGCTTTACCAGAAGGGATACTGTACACCCAGAGACCTGAAAATCAAAGATCCGATCCCCAACCATTATTTCATTCTGAAGAATACCGTCACGTCGGCATTAGGATATTTCAATCCGCTTACCCAGCGGGTTGAACGTGTCGAAAAACGGTCGGCTTACAAGATTACGCCCCGGAATGCCGAACAGGTGTTCGCACTTCACGCCGTATTGAATCCGGAGATCAAGCTGGTTACGCTCCAGGGAGTGGCCGGTACGGGCAAAACGTTGCTGGCCCTGGCCGGAGCACTGGAACAAAGGAGGAACTTCAAGCAGGTCTTTCTGTCACGGCCCATCGTCCCTCTGAGCAACAAGGACATCGGTTATCTTCCGGGCGACATCAAATCGAAACTGAATCCCTATATGGAGCCGCTGTTCGATAACCTGAAGTTCATCCAGAACCAGTACAGTGAAAAGGACAAGGAATTCAAAACGATCACCGACTGCATTCAGAATGAAAAACTGGTGATCACGCCCCTGGCCTATATCCGCGGGCGGAGCATATCGAACGTCTATTTCATCGTGGATGAGGCCCAGAACCTCACCCCGCACGAGGTGAAGACCATCATCACCCGCGCAGGTGAAAATACCAAAATCGTCTTTACAGGGGATATTTACCAGATCGATACGCCCTATCTTGATTCGCAAAGCAACGGACTTTCCTATCTGATCGACAAGATCAAGAATCATCCGATCTATGCGCATATTCGCCTCGAAAAGGGTGAACGTTCGGAGCTGGCAAACCTGGCGAGTGAGTTGCTCTGACGGTCTGCAGGTCTTCGGATTCCCAGGTCTTCAGACCTGAGATGCAGGAAGCGGGAAGCAGGTTTGGAATTTGGAATTTGTCTAATTCTCCGCATAGATCACCTCCGCCACGGTTCGCCCGACAACCTTTAATGTGAAGGGATCGATCTTATCAAAGGTGTCGCCGGTGGTGTGCCAGTAATCAAAAAAGCTTCCGTTCGCAGAACCCGGATCGAGGTGGATGATATCAATGGTCGGTATGCGCCGGATGGTATTGATGTAGTAGTGGTCATCATTGATCATGCTCCCTTCCTCCATCGGAAAATAATCCGTGTAACCGATCTGGTGCGCTTTGCTCCAGACCTTGCGCAGAATATCCGGTGCATAATAATTGGAGAAAACTTCCATTGGGAAACGTGCATCAGGGGCTCCGACCATGTCCAGCAAGATTCCGAACCGGGCCATATATCCAGGGATGTGGGGATTCTTTGACCAGTATTGCGATCCCATTCCCCAGAAATCATTACCACTCTGGATCTGGCTATCCTCCGGCGGGCCGTAGTCTTCCACATCAAAGAAGATGATGTCGATCCCCACGCGCGGTGATTGTTTGCTCACCATCCGGGCTATTTCCATCAACACCCCCACACCGCTGGCGCCGTCATTGGCCCCGTCGATGGGTTTCCTCCGCAGCGAGGGATCGGGATCATGATCAGCATAGGGACGGGAATCCCAGTGGGCACAGAGCAGCACCCTCGCTTTCACATCGGGGTTGAACGACCCGATGATGTTATTGAAATTCAATATGGTGCCGTCATAAGCCCGCACTTTTCCCTGTTGCTCGATGACATGCGGCGTAAACCGGCGCAGATGATCTGCCAGGTACCGGGCACACTTCCGGTGCGCCTCCGTGTTGGGAACCCTGGGGCCAAAATCCACTTGCTTTTTAACAAAATGATAGGCCGAGTCAGCATTGAATTCCGGTACAACAACCTTTTCCTCCATCGCAGGTGGCGGCGGAGGGGCAGGCTTTTGCTTTTTCCTGCAGCCAGGTGCAGAAAGTACAGCGAAAAAGATTAAAAGATAAATGATTTTGTTCATCATGTTTGTAATAATTAAAAATAAAGGATGAAGAATGAAAGATCTCTGGTGAAAAATATTCTTCATCTGATACTTTTCATTTTTCATCCTTCATCAAAACGTCAGTGTAAATGTCGTTCCTTCTCCCGGCAGCGACTTCACCGAGATCATCCCTTTGTGCAGACGCATGATCTGCCGCGACAGGCTTAGCCCGATCCCTGACCCGTCTCTTTTGGATGTGAAGAATGGCATGAAGATCTTGTCAATGATATCCGGCTTGATGCCATAACCATTATCGATCAGTTCAATGATCACCCTTCCGCTGCTGCTGGTCAGGGCACGGGCTGTAATCTGGGGGTTCTCCTTGTTTTTCACGGCGTCAATGGCATTCAGTACCAGATTGATGATCACCTGGTCCACCAGATCGGGATCGGCCGTCAGCATCAGGTTTTCCGGAGTGACCACACATGAACAGCGTATGTTGAGCTGGTCAAGTTTGGGTTTGAGCAACAGCAGGTTCCTGTCGAAGAGCTCTCTGACTGGAAAATACCTGAAGTTGGGCTTGGGTACGCGGGTCAGGTTGCGGTAGATCTCGACAAAATTGAGCAGCCCCTGGCTTCGGCCCTCGATGGTCTTCAGGGCAGAGATGACCTCGCCGATGCCTTCAGGGTCGAGCGGCTTCAGATCCGGTTTATCGCCGGTGAGGTCAAACAGCATCTCATTCACCGTGACGGCCAGGGAAGAGATGGGTGTGATCGAGTTCATGATCTCGTGGGTCAGCACCCGGATCATGCGCTGCCACGATTCAATCTCCTTTTCTTCGAGCTCCGAGCTGATGTTTTGCAGGGAAACCAGCTTGAAGTCCTCCCCCCTCATACGGAATTCCGTTGCATAAACGGATACCTGAAGGAATTCGTCATGGATGAACAGCTTGACCAGGGTTTTATCATCCGACTTCATGGATTGAAGGTGTTCCGGAAGGTCTTCTTTCACTTTCTTCAGCTCGGAAAGATGTTTGAGATCATTGATCCCAAGCAGGCGTTTCAATGCATTGTTGATCATATCAACCTTGCCGTCCCTGCGAAATGCTATCACACCGATGCTGACGTGCTGCAGCAGGGTTTGAAGGTACTGGTATTGTTCTTCCTTCTCAGTCCGCGTGTTTTTAAAGTTGTTAATGACCTCGTTCAGCGCCTGGTTCAGCTGCTGGAAACTTTTTCCCATCCCCGGATCGGAGAATGAAGTGCTGAAATCGGCATGGCGGATGCTTTCCAGAAAGTGGGTGAGTTTAATGTTTGTTCGTTCAACAAACCGGATCAGGTCGGCGATCTGGAACAGGACCACGCCGCACAGGATAATGGAGGTGATTAAATGCCGGGCTTCCTGGAGTAAAAATGCCAGAACGGTTATGGTAACCACCAATAACGCCACCCGGAGGATGACCAGGAAGCGGAAATTTCTATAGACCATGTTTTTCGATTCTACGATAAAGGGAAGCCCTTGTCAGTCCAAGCTCCTTGGCTGCTTTACTGATATTGCCCCCGTGTTTGTCGACGACCTTCCTGATCAGCATTTTTTCAGTTTCTTCAAGATTGGTGGAAGGTATGATCGTATCCTGACCGTCCGGATCATCCACTTGCGACATGAAGAAATCCTGCGGCTGGAGCGTACCGGATTCGCTCATGATGACCGCCCGCTCAACGGCATGCTGCAGCTCCCGGATGTTACCAGGCCAGAAATGCTTTTCCAGCCGTTTTAGTGTCGCGGGATTCAGCTTCTTTAAAGGGATCTTGTACTTTTTGCAGTAAATTTCCAGGAAGTGATCCACCAGCAACGGTATGTCTTCGACACGTTCACGTAAAGGAGGGATCATGATCTCGACCGTATTGATCCGGTAAAGTAAATCCTGCCTGAATTTACCTTCATTGACCATCTGGTAAAGGGGCATGTTGGTGGCACACAGTAGCCTGACATCGATGGGGATTTCTTTATTGGTGCCTATCCTGGTGACATTCCGGTTCTGAATGACACTCAGGAGCTTTGATTGGAGGCCAAACGACAGGTTACCGATCTCATCGAGGAAGATGGTACCCTTGTTTGCTGCTTCAAACCGGCCGGCCCTGTCTTCCCGGGCATCGGTGAACGCCCCTTTTTTAAATCCAAACAGCTCGCTTTCAAACAACGTTTCACTGATCGCTCCCAGATCAACACTGATGAACACTTCATCTTTTCTCACCGAGGCACGGTGTATGGCACGGGCTATCAGCTCCTTTCCCGTTCCATTCTCACCCAGCAGCAAAACATTGGCATCTGTTCGGGCAACTTTTTCAACGGCAGCCATCATTTTCTCCATGGAAGGCGACTGGCCAATCAATGTTCCAAATCCCTGGTCCTGGTTGGCAATGAGCACTTTCTGGCGCGACCGCAGATCTTCCAGCTCCTGTTTGGATTGCCTGACCTGCAGATTGGCCGTGATGGTGGCAAGCAGCTTTTTATTGTCCCACGGCTTGAGAATGAAATTGGTCGCTCCTTCCTTGATCCCCTGAACTGCAAGCTCAATATCACCATATCCGGTGATAAAAATGACCACCGCCATCGGATCGATCTCAATGATCTTGCTTAACCAGTAAAATCCTTCTTTGCCACTGGTGGCATCCCTCGAAAAATTCATATCCAGAAGGATCACATCGTAGCTTTCGTTCTTCAGAAGCACCGGCAGATTTTCCGGATTTTTTTCGGTGTGAACAATGTTGAAATGCTGCTTCAGAAAAAGTTTTGCAGCCAGTAAAACATCCTCATCGTCATCCACAATGAGAATCCTTGCATCGAGTTTATCCATGGTTCTGTTCGTTGGGAGGGGTTGTCTTTTGTTACAAGCTGCAAGTTACAAGGTACTAGTTTGTAGCTTCAAGCCTGCAGCTTGTAGCTTGCAGCTTGCAGCTAAATTGTACGTAAATGTACAACGAATGAACGATATTGAACAACAAAAAGTACACTATGATACCTAAGTGCTGTTATGTTAAAGAAAATCAGTTTATTATGACATATGGCACAGATTTCGTTAAAATTCCACGCTATTTGACGAATAATCTGAAAAGAAATTACGGATGGACAGACCTTTACAGAAAAAAAAGTGGACACCTGCAAGGATCATTATAATCCTTGCAGGTGTGGCATTTGCTTACCTGATCATCCACCTTGTTTTTATACGGGATACCCGTTCCAGAATGTACGTTGATCCCGGTCAGCTATCCATCGTTTCAGTACTGCGGGATAAGTTTCAGGAATTCATTCCGGTCGACGGAATCGTCTATCCCAAAAGCACCGTTTACATTGATGCTGTCCAGGGTGGCGTTGTGGAGGAGGTCTTCGTGGAAGACGGGGCGTTGCTGAAAAAAGGAGATCCCATTCTCAAGCTGTCCAATCCGAACATGGAGTTGAGTTTCATGGAAACTGAGACCCGGATTGTGGAAGCCATTAATAATCTCCAGAATTCCAAGATCGACCTGGAACGAAACAAGATCTTCCGGCAACAGGAGATCGTCGATTTGCAGTATCGAATCGACCAGACTACCAAAGATTTCAAACGGACGGAAGTCCTTTATTCCGACAGCCTGATCTCCACCAAGGAGTACGAAGATGCCCAAAGGAATTATGATTTCACGCTGAAGCAGTTACTGATCTCCCTCAGGTTGCAACGCCTTGACTCACTGGCGAGTGTGGACCAGGAAAAGCAGATCCAGCAGTCGATCCGGCGTATGTACGACAACATGGGCCTGCTGCATAAGAACCTGGAACTTCTATACATAAAGGCACCGGTTGACGGGAAACTTTCTTCGTTTAATGTTGAGATCGGTCAGACCAAATCCCAGGGAGAACACCTCGGACAGATTGACCTTCAGGACGGATTCAAACTGCAGGCGAACATTGATGAACGATACGTTTCGAGAGTATACACCGGGCAGGAAGCAGAGATGGATTTCAGTGGCAAAACATATCAGCTGGCCGTGCATAAAATTTATACCGGTGTTTCAGGTGGCTCTTTTCCGGTGGATTTGTTATTTACAGGCGAGTACCCTGAAAACATCAAAAGGGGACAGACCATTCAGCTGCGGCTGGAATTCAGTCGCCCCACGGAGGCCTTCATCATTAAACGGGGCGGATTCTTTCAGACCACGGGTGGGAACTGGATCTATGTTGTGGACCCCTCCGGTGATTTTGCCATCAGGCGTCCCATCAGGCTGGGAAGCCAGAATACGTATTTTTATGAGGTTCTTGAAGGGCTGAAGGAAGGTGAAAAGGTGATCGTATCCTCCTACGAACCTTTCGGTGATAAAGAAAAACTTGTTTTCAAATAAAAAATACGATCCGGTGCCGATGTTCAGGTACTATCTCATAACAGCGTTCAGAAATATGGCCAAACGCAGGCTGTATACGGTAGTCAATATCCTTGGCCTGGCCATCGGACTGACCAGTTTCATTCTGATTTCGCTGTACATCATCGATGAGACGTCCTACGACAAACACCATAAGAATGCCGAGAGAATCTACCGCGTCATCAACAAGTATGATTTTCAGGGAATCGGTGAAGAGTCGTCCAGTTCGCCTGCCCCCCTGGCCTTTCACCTTCTGGCTGAATATCCCGACAGGATCGAAACCGTGGTCAGGCTTTTCAATAACTGGCTGTCTCCCTATTTCATGGCATACGGCGACAAGCAATTCAGGGAAAACAAATATTTTTTCGCTGATTCAACCGTGTTTCAGGTCTTCGACATTCCCTTCGTTCAGGGTGATCCTGCAACCGCCCTGAGCGCCCCTGGTTCGGTGGTGATCACCGAATCCACGGCAAAACGGTATTTTGGATCAGAAGATCCCATGGGAAAATCGCTGAAAGTTGAAAACATGTTCTCCATTAGCGTGAAAGGGATCATTGGCGATCCCATTCCGCAGTCCCATTTCACCTATGATATGCTGATCTCGATGCCCACTGTGTTTTACGAAGGAAAAGAACCTCAGACGTGGGTATGGAATCCGTTCTGGACCTACATTTTGCTGAAGGAAAACACGGATAAGGATGAGTTTATGACGTTGTTGCCGCAGTTTGTGAACAAGTACTTCTATGACGCGGAAAAGGCGCACATTTCACTGTACCTGCAGCCCCTGACGGATATCCACCTGAAGTCGGACCTGGATTATGAGATCGAGTCCAACGGCAACATCATCTCCATCCGGATCCTGGGAGCGATCGCCGGATTTTTGCTGATCATCGCTTTCATCAATTACGTCAACTTATCCACTGCGATGGCCGCCAAACGTTCAAGGGAAATCGGCATCAGGAAGGTGTTGGGCTCTTACAGAAAACAACTTGTATTTCAATTTATTACTGAATCAGTCGTGATCAGTATCATCGGATTGATCATTGCATTGGCCATGGTGGAATTTCTGCTGCCCGGTTTCAATGATTTTACCGGAAAAAATGTGACCAGCGACTATTTTCTCGATCCGAAAAAGCTTTCACTGTTATTGCTGATGACGGTCTTGACGGGTTTCATCGCGGGTATCTACCCTGCCATGTACTTTTCATCGTTTCAGCCGGCCAGGGTGCTCCGGGGTGATCCTGAACGGGGCCACGCTGGGGTGAGTGCCCGGAAAATACTCATCATCCTGCAGTTTACCATTTCCATCACACTGATCATCTGGACGATCTTCATGTACCGGCAGCTGGATCTCCTGAATGGATCTGACCTTGGTTTCAGGAAGAAAGACATTGCTTACCTGCCGGTGGTGTTCAATCCCATCAACCAGCAGTATGATGAATTCAAAGTCAGGCTGCTTTCCTCTCCTGATATATTTTCAGTGACCAGTTCGGATTATATCATTGGTACTGATTACAATACCCATGAATTTCGTCCGGAGGGTTTCCCGCCGGATCAATGGCAGTTCTATCCGGCCCTGATCATCGATGAGGATTTCATTGAAACCTTTGACATACAGGTGGTGGCAGGACGTGCCTACTCAGAGGGAAGTCCTGCCGATGCGGAAGAAGGGATCATGATCAATGAGGCCATGGTGAAATACCTGAACTGGGGATCCAATGAGGATGCGCTTGGAAAAAAATTCCGCACCTATATGGGACGTGAAAAAGTGATCGGCGTCTTCAGGGACTTTCAGGCATCTTCGCTGCATTCCGGGATCACTCCCCTAGTACTGAGTTTGGACAAGATGGCTTATGGAATTCCTGATTACCGGAAATACATTGTTGTCCGTTCCCAGCCGGGAAAGTTAACAGAAGCAATCAATCACACCGAAAAGGCATGGAACGAATTTGTACCTGACAGGCCGTTCGGATTCCTCATCCTGGAAAATGAACTTGAAAACCTGTACCGTGATGAGCTGATCGTGAGCAAGCTGTCTGCCATTTTCACACTGCTGGTCATCTTCATTTCCATCCTGGGATTGTATGGGATGGCCTCCTATGTGGCTGATCAGAGGACCCGAGAGATTGGCATACGACGGGTCATGGGTGCATCACGTTATCATATCGTGCAATTGCTCAGCCGTGAATTGAATTATCTGGTCCTGGTTTCAGTGGTGATCGCATTTCCCCTGACTTATCTGCTTGTAAGGAACTGGCTGAATGATTTTACAGTGCAGATCCGTCCGGACTGGAAAGTTTTTATTCTGGCAGGACTTTTCGCCCTGTTCATCGCCACGCTGGTGAGCGTTTATAAAGCATTGTCAACGTACAGGACAAAGCCGGTGAAAACGTTGAAATATGAATGATCCGTCAGGCTTGTAACCATTTTACCATGAAAACGTCACATATTAAATCCTTTAAAAAATGATTAAAACTGAAAATCTGACCAAGATCTTCCGTACCGATGAAGTGGAGACCATCGCATTGAGCAACGTCAGTCTGGAAATTCAAACGGGTGAGTTTGTGGCCATCATGGGACCGTCGGGCTGCGGGAAATCCACCCTGCTGAACATTCTTGGCCTGCTTGATAATCTCACGGAAGGGAGATACTATTTTTCCGGTCAGGAAGTCGCAGATTTTACGGAACGTCAACGAGCCAAGTTAAGGAAAGAAAATATTGGTTTCATCTTCCAGAACTTCAACCTGATCGATGAGCTCACGGTCTTTGAGAACGTAGAATTACCTTTGATATACTTGAATTACAATGCCAGGGAGCGAAAGGCGAGGGTAGAGGAAGTGCTTGAAAAGATGCAGATCACCCATCGCAGGAAGCATTTTCCCCAGCAGCTTTCCGGGGGACAGCAGCAGCGGGTGGCTGTGGCAAGGGCCGTGGTGGCCAATCCTAAACTTATCCTGGCCGATGAACCTACCGGGAACCTCGACTCCTCGCACGGGGAAGAAGTGATGAACCTGATCGACGGACTCAATAAAAACGGTACAACCGTCATCATCGTCACACACTCACAGCGCGATTCAGAATACAGCCAGCGCATCATAAGGCTTTTTGATGGACAGCTTATCACGGAGAATATCCGGTAACATAAAAATGCAACAGGTTCTTTATTCAGTACGATCTTCCTAAAATATCAGTTCATGCTCTGGAATTTTGTTAAAACCACGTTTCGTTCCATCAAAAGGGATAAATTCCACGCCCTCCTGAACATCCTGGGATTGTCAGTCGGGCTGGCTGCATTTATCATCATCTACCTGTATGTCAGGGACGAGTCAACCTATGACAAGCATAACAAAAAGCATAAATTGATCTACAGACTTGAATCCGACTTTACGATCTCCGGCAAGAATGACCGCTTTGCGATCGTGCCGGTACCGATGGGACCCGCCTTCAAACTGGAGTTTCCGGAAGTGGAAACTTTCGTACGGTTTACCAGTGATGGCAATACCCTGATGAGATACAAGGAAAAGGAATACTACGAGAGCAATTTCTACTTCACGGATTCCACTGTTTTTGATGTTTTTACCATTGAATTTATCCAGGGAAGTCCCTATAAGGCTCTAACAGAGCCACAAACCATCGTTCTGACCGAAAAAACTGCCAGGAAGTACTTCGGGGATGCCAATCCCATCGGTGAGTTTATGACGTCAGGGTCCGGTCGTTCGTACAAAGTAACCGGTGTGATCCGGGATCTTCCTTTCAATTCACACCTTCGGTACGATGCCCTGATCTCAGCAGCAACCATTGCAAAGGAGATCGGGGCTGAGCGGTTCAACAGCATGGAACCTGTGAATTTCTGGAACATAGGCGTATATACTTATGTGCTCCTGAATGAAAATGCCAGTATTCAAAGCATCCACGATAAGTTTGGTCCCTTTTACGATAAATACATGCGGCCGATCGGCGATCAGATCAACGCAAGTTGTACCTTCCTGTCGACCCCTCTGGTGAAGACTCACTTTGCCAATGGATTGGATGCGGACCTCCCGACCGGTAACAGGTCTTATCTCTACATTTTTTCGGTGGTCGCGATTTTTATGATCCTGATCGCTTCCATCAATTACATGAACATGGCCACAGCCAGGTCGGTGAAAAGGGCCAGGGAGGTGGGTATGCGCAAAGTGGTGGGCGCCGGCAAACAACAACTCATCAGTCACTTTCTTGGCGAGTCGTTGCTGTTGACTTTTATTGCCCTGATCATCGCTGTTTTGATCGTGATCGTTCTTTTACCTGATTTCAACCAGATTTCCGAAAAGCAGATCAGCTTCAATATCTTCAGGCAGCCGCAGCTCCTGCTCATTCTTCTCGGCATTGCCCTGTTGACAGGCATTCTGGCAGGCAGCTATCCTGCGTTCTATCTCTCGTCGTTCCAGCCGGTCAATGCCCTGAAAGGTGCCGTCACCTCTTCGGGACGAAAGAGGGGAAGGCTTCGGAAAGGCCTGGTAGTATTTCAATTCTTCATCGCGACCCTGATGATCATTTCTTCCATCGTCATTTCCGGTCAGCTGAAGTATGTCCGGAACAAAGACCTGGGCTTTAAGAAGGATAACCTGTTGGTTGTAGAAATGCAGGATACTGCCTTCAGGAACAAGGTCAATACACTCAGGGAGGAATTGCTTTCATCCCCCGATATCCTGGGTGTGACCAATGCGACAGGGACACCCGGAAGGATCCAGTGGATCCAGGTGGTCCTGGTGGAAAAAGAAGACAGGATGGTGGAACATACCATCAACATTGCCCAGGTTGACGAAGGTTACCTGGATGTTTATGGAATGGAACTGGCGCAGGGAAGGAACTTCAGCAAAGAATCCGGAACCGACCTGGAAGAGGCCATGCTGGTCAATGAAACCTGCGTGAGGGAAATGGGATGGGGGGACAATCCACTGGGCAAGAAAATTCACTGGGGATTTGATATCGACAGCACCGGTAAAATTATTGACAGCGTGGGAAGGTCACTGAAGGTAATAGGTGTTGTGAAAGACTTTCACTTCCGGTCGCTCCATAACAAGGTCGAACCCCTGATGATGATGCTCAGGGATCAGCCAAGATATTATCTTACCATGAAGATCAACGGGGATCGTACCCGTCAGACGCTTGATTTTATTGAGTCCAAATGGCACGAGTTCGGGGCCGGACGTCCGTTTGATTATACCTTCCTCGACCAGACCATGGATGAAATGTACACTGCTGAGGAAAAACTGGGTAAGTTGTTTCGGATTGCTACTTACCTGACCATTTTCGTTGCCTTGCTGGGATTGCTCGGGTTGTCGTCCTATATGGCCGAACAGCGGACGAAAGAGATTGGACTGCGAAAGGTGCACGGAGCCTCTGTCGGCCAGATCCTGAATCTTCAGATCAGGGAGTTTTCAGGGCTGATCCTGATCGCTTTTGTACTGGCCATCCCGTTTGCATGGTGGCAACTCGACGCCTGGATCAATTCCACCTTTATCTATCATGACAGGATGAGATGGACATCCTTTCTGATCGCAGGTATCATTGCTTTCGCCATAGGCCTGATTACCATCAGCTTTCATTCCTACAGGGCCGCGGTTTCAAATCCGGTCGATGCGATAAAATACGAGTAGACTGCCTACCTGGAAAGCCGGATCACAAATCCTACGCTCAGTTGGTTTTCCAGCTGAAACTCCGGAGTCATGCCCCGGTCATACACAATCCGTGACTGAAGGTTTGCATTCATTGATTTGCCAGCTTTTATCGAAAACAGGTTTTTAAGCAACAGGTCAAGGGATTCGTTCCTGGCCAGGAAACCCTCAAGATGGCATTGCCAGTGGAGATACGGGGTCAGCTTTTTCTCCAGGTCGAAGGAGGAACTCAATCCATACTCATAATACCATCTGTTGCCCTGTTCAACCCCATTGTAACTGGTCACCCCCAGCATGGTAAAGATTTGTTGATCAAGGACATAGACCACCTTTAGGCTGCTGAGGCCAGCGTAAACACTGCCCAGTTCCCGGATGGTCAGCTTGATCCCCGCGCTGATGATCATTTTCAAGGGTGTCAGCAATGAGCCTGTAAAAAGCGTGACCTGGTTGGCAGAATCCTTGAGGCTGAAGGCAACCATGGGATAGACCGGAGTTTTGGCAGAAGCATTCAGGCTGATTTGCCAGTTTTTCTTAACCCTTGATGACAGATCATACCGAAAGGTCTGGATATCTTTTTGTTTGTAAAAGAGGCTGTCCGGAAAATAAATGCATCCGAATTCGCTGATCATTTTCAGGGTGACCGTAAATCCCTTTCTCGACCAGAAGTAGGTATATTCAAGTTCTTCATCGCCGGTTATCCTGTTCAGGAAATGATTTTTTTTGCCTGGAAGCTGTGAAAGCGTGAGGAATGAAAGCCGGCAGTTGAGATCCGAGCTGGAGCCGGAGATCTGAAGCGATTTCAGCAGCCACTCCTTTTTCCAGGCCTGCTGCTTTTTCCAGGTGGAATCTTTCTGTACGACCTGGCACAACAGTCCGGAGGACGGAAGGTGGCTGCCCAGGATTACCAGAACGATCAGTCTGATTCCCAGAATTCCTGGAAATCGAAGTTTACTTTGAGAATCCTTATCCCCAGTGTTTTCCCTTTCTCATATAGCTTCTCCTCCCACACCCGGGGGCTCTTTTTATTCGTGTTTCCAGTAAAGGTGGCCCAGTAGATGGCCACGGTGAAATCGGCAGCGATGGATTGATCCATATTCCACGGGCTGCCGTCCAAATTGCATAGCTCCGAGGTCAGATCCGATAACCGGCTCGTGGAATCCAGCGGGTACGGTTGTTGAAGGCTCAGGGAGTCAATGATCTTGTCAACCGTTTTATGACAGTCGTCCGGATTTTTGACCTTCATTTTAAAACCGTGACGGTCATAGAAATCAATGTCAGGAAGTTTGCCGATAGACTGGATGGCGGCCTTAAATGCGGATGTATCTCTGAAGACGTAAATATTATCGGTTCTGAGACCGGCTTTCAGCGCATAGGATGTTATGCTCTCAGGGGTTTCATACCGGGGCATGTGCCCTCCCGAAAAGAACATCAATGTGCGTGTACAGGATACGCTAATGACCAGCAGGATACCAGCAAACAGAATTAAAATTTTTTTCATATCAGCAGGATTTAGGTTAAACAGCTGCCCGTTTTTTCAGGGATTTCCTGATTCTGAAACGGGCAGCTGCAAGGAATCATCATAGGATTAGAATGTTACGACGATACTCTCAGCGGTTTGCCTTACAGAATAGGTTCCCGCTTTGATGACATAGTCACCTGGATGATCCAGCTTACGAAGGATCTCCTGTGGGATGCTGGCGTTCTCCCCGACGATGAATTCATTTCTGAAATAGGTAGTGGCAGTTTCCTCCAGCATGTACTTTCTAAAAAACTCCATCACGAATCTGCCATCATCATCAAAATAACCCTCTCCGCCTGTTTTTGTTACCGTCATCTTTTGCACTGCCTCATCCAAGGTCATTGTCAATCCCCAGTCACAGATGCCAAATCCTTCACAATTCCGGGATTTTCTCCCAAATTCGATCCAGAAAGTGATCTTGACCTTTTTGCCCATGCTGCCCGACGGATCGCCTGGCGCCAGAGCATTGTAACTGGCAAACAAAGGTCCTGTCAAAAAGAACAATCCCATAAATGTAATGATCAATCTTTTCATAGTTCATCCCCTCTCCATTCAATTAAATCACACCTACTCTGTTCGGGGTTTTTCGGTTTCCACCCTGGCACCCTTTACCACTTTGGTAGGGGTTGTCAATGGTTAATCCGGAAAAGATGAAAATGTTACCCTGTTTTTTTAAAAAATTATAAATCCAAAAAACAAAAATCCAGGCAGATTCTAAAAACTAAACCATAATATGATGAAGCTGAATAAATTAACCTTTAATTTAGTAAGGCGATAAATTTTTTGAGGAAAAAAGTTGCATAACTAAGATTTTAGTTGTAGTTTTACATACGAATTAACTAAATTATTAGTTTATATAAAGAAGCTAAAAACGTTTCTTTTCATGAAAGAACTGACAAGGGCAGAAGAACAGATCATGCGCATTCTCTGGAGGATACGGAAAGGGTATGTCAAAGATATCCTAAATGAAATGGAGGAACCTCGCCCGGCTTATAATACGGTTTCGACTATTGTGCGGATACTGGAGAAGAAGAAGATCGTAGGGCACAGGGTTTTTGGAAAGTCGCATGAGTATTATCCCCTGATCACGCAGAAAGAATATATGCAGAGGTTTTTGAAAGGGTTTGTCAGGGATTATTTCAGCAGTTCATACGCTTCCCTCGCTTCCTTCTTTGCCAGGGAAGAGCAGTTGAGCATGTCGGAACTGGAGGAGATAAAATCGTTACTGGAACATAGAATCAACGAGAAAAGCAAACGTGATGAGCACTAGCTGGTTATATCTGATGGTGAATGCATCGCTGTGCATGGGGTCATTTTATGCGGTATACAGCATCTTCCTGAAAAAGGACACCCATTTTGCCATGAACCGTTTTTACCTGCTGCTCACGGCCCTGCTATCCCTTTTCATTCCGCTGCTCAGCCTGAACCTTGACCTGGCGGGTATGCCTGAAAGTTACAGTTATATAGTGGATACGATTTCGGTCGGCTCCCGATGGGCGGAACATGCATTGCCCGATGATCGCGGGACATTTAAATTCCTGATGGTCCTGTATTCAGCAGGTGCTATCGTTGCCCTTACGGGCTTTTTGATCCGGATTGCCAGGCTATTGCTGATCATACGGTCGGAGGGGTATGCCCGGCACGATGGAATGAAGATCGTTTTTCTGCCTGAAGGCAGCGGGTCACCTTTCTCCTTTTTCAGGTACGTCTTCATTACCCGGGAACATTATCGTTCAAAGGAGGCATCGGAGATGCTGATGCACGAGAAGATACATGTCAGCCAATGGCACTCCGTTGACCTTCTCCTGATTGAAATACTGACCATCCTTCAGTGGTTCAATCCTTTCATCTGGTTGTACCGGAAATCCATGAAACATATCCATGAATACATCGCCGATGAAGCGGTGATCAGGCAGTCGGACGATAAGCAGGCTTACCAGTACGTTTTGCTGCAAATTGGAACCGGCTTTATTGCCGGCTCTGTGACGAACCATTTTAATCATTCACTTTTAAAAAGGAGGTTTATCATGATGAACAGGTCGAAATCACTTCCGCACACCCGGTGGAAGATCGTAGCCATCCTTCCGGTCATGGCTTTTTTATTTCTTGTTTTTTCCGATGTATCAGGGGGTTACCTGGATCAGGCCCTGGGCTGGGAACAACCGGAGGGTGCCATGGCTGGCTGGCTGGCATCTCAGGCTTCTTCTATGGGTCCTGACATTGTTCGGCCAGCGGGTTCCGTTCCGTTGACGCAGGATGACTCGGTTTTCACGAAGGTTGATGAGCCCCCGGCATTTAAAGGAGGCCAGGATGCCCTGGTTCAATATATCTCCGGGAATATCACCTATCCCGCAGGGGCAAAAAAACAGGGGATCCAGGGCACCGTTTACATTTCCTTCCTGATCAATGAAAAAGGCAAGGTAACCAATGGTAAAATCATGAAAGGGATAGGCAGCGGATGTGATGAGGAAGCCCTTCGCGTAATCATGGCGATGCCCGACTGGGATCCCGGTAAAAATGAGGGAGTACCCGTCAAGGTCCAGATGACCCTGCCCATCCAGTTCAGACTATCGGATAAGGACCAGAAAAAGGATACAGACGCGGATATCAATAAGGACACCCAAAAGGATGACGATCCTGAATGATTCCTGAATGTTCTTTTTGATCTCTTTTTTTTGAATCAATGAACTAAAGACTTAGTTCATCATCCGCAGTGGAAGAACCGGTCGACCAGTTTGATCAGATCTTCCTGGTGGGTGGAGAGTTGTTCCCTGATGTTTTCGTCTTCATAGCTTTTCAGCTGAAGCATCACCCGGTCGATCAGGGTAGGGGAAAACACCCCGTACTGTTCATAGATGGTTCGCTGCCTGGCCAGGGCTTGGGCTGAATCCCAGCAGGATGCTGGTAACTGCTCCAGTTCTTTGGCCCTGTGATGGTTTTCTGTTTTGAAAATATCCACATCCACATAGGTCTTTGCTGCCATCTCGAGGGCAGAGGGCATTTCAAGTCCGTGCCTTGCTGCCACGGCAAGGCCGGCCATCAACAGGTAGATGTCGGCGGATCCGTCGGGGCAGCGGAATTCCACGGTCTGCTTTTCTGAAAAATTCACCTCTTCATCTTTTTCCAGGGGATTGGCAATCCGGGCCATGTTCACATTGTTGCGCCACCCCAGCGGCACCCTGACCAGCACCGAGCGGTTCCGGTCGCCCCAGCAAATGTTGGTCGGCGCTTCCTGGTGGGGGACAAGCCGGAAATAACTCGTGGGGTTGGTATTTCCGAAGGCAGTCAGGGATGGGGAAAGGTCAAGCATACCCGCGATGAATCGTTTGGCGATATCGCTCAGGTGTCCGTCCTTGACCAGCACGTTCCCGGTTCCTTTCATGAGCCGGTTGTGGATATGGAGTCCGCTGCCAGCTTTCCCGATGGTGATCTTCGGGGCGAAGGTGACGGTATACCCGTATTTTTGCGCCAGGGTTCGCAGGATCCATTTGGCCACCACCATCTGATCGGCGGCATCTTCCACCGGCACCGGATTGAACTCGATCTCATTCTGTTCATAGATCAGGCCGTCCATGGTGAAATTCCCCACTTCCGAGTGTCCGTATTTCATGATCCCGCCCGACTGGGCTATGGCCAGCATAGCTTCTTTCCTGAAATCACTGAATTTGGAAAAGGGCTCTGCTTCGTGATATCCCCTCTGATCACCCGCTTCGAACAGGTCATCCTGCGCGCTGATCACATAATATTCCAGCTCACCCAGCGATTCGAGCTTAAAGCCGGTTCGTTCCTGAAGGGTCTGATGTGCTTTGTGAAGAATATGCTGGGGTGCATCAGCCCAGGGATTCCCGTATTTGTCGAAGAAGGAGCACAGGATTTCCAGGCTCGGGATCTCCGAAAAAGGATTCAGAAAGGCTGTACGGTAGCGGGGTATGACATATAGGTCACTCGATCCTGCCTGGATATGTTTGAACAGGCTGCTTCCATCCACCCGTTCACCCATTGAGAGAATCTGGTCGAGCTGTTCGAGGCTCGTGACAACGAAATTCAGTTCTTTTAAACGACCGTCACCACCGGCATATCTGAAATTGATCAGTTCGATGTCATTTTCTTCAATGTACCGGATGATATCGGCTTTGGTGAATTCTTCAGCTGGTTTGTCAAGATACTGTACCAGCGGATTCGGGCTCAGGCTGAATTGTGGTTCCATAATGTTTGATGATGACCCCTCCCCCGGAGGGATGTTTCAATATTGAATTTAATGTACCCCTCCCCCGTGAGGTTGTGTCAAAAGGGATTATTATAATGAAAACCGCAAAGATGCAAAGACGCAAAGTCCTCATAATCAATATTCTTATTCTTAGCGACTTCACGACTTTGTGGTGTAAAATGACTTTTGACACAACCTCGTGCAGGGGTAGGGTAAAAGGATCGCAAAGGTACGAAATCTTATCATACACTGGAATTGACCAAACTTTTTCGATCATGGATTGTTTCCTTTTTCGTTAATTTTGCGGGCAATCGAATTTGGCATGCATCCCTCGGCAGAAAGCATCTTTTTTATCCTGTTCCTGGTCTTCATCCTGGGCATTCTTTTCCTTGACCTGAAGGTCATCGGGAGGCACTCCCATGTCATCAGCTTCAGGGAAGCCCTCACCTGGACCATTGTCTGGGTGAGCCTGGCCATCCTGTTCTATCTTTTTCTGATTTTTTACGGTGATCTGATTCATGGCTTGAGGAACATCACTGACCTGGAGGCTCTGAAAGCCCACATTGCCAAATACAAGCATCCCGTCAAGATCACGGACGATATGACCATTGCCCTGGCACTGGCAAAGTACCGGAGCAACATGGGTCTGGAGTACATCACCGGTTACCTGATTGAATATTCCCTGTCGGTCGACAATGTCTTTGTGATGCTGATGGTATTCCTTTCGTTCGGGGTGAACAAAAAGTACTACAAAAAGGTACTTTTCTGGGGAATTCTCGGAGCGATCATCATGCGGTTCGTCTTCATCTTTGTGAGTGCTGCCCTCATCGCGCGATTTGCCTGGATCCTTTACATCTTTGGGGGTTTTCTGGTGGTCACCGGTATCTTTATGTTCCTCAACCGTAATAAGGAAGAAAAGATCGATCCCCATCATCATCCCGTCGTCCGTTTCACCTCGCGTTATTTTCTGGTCTATCCGCGGCAGGTCGGCGACCGGTTCTTTATCAGGAAGGGTGGTGTGTTCTACCTGACCCCTCTTTTCCTGGTGCTTCTGGTCATCGAATTCACGGATGTGATCTTTGCAGTTGATTCCGTTCCCGCCATTTTTGCCGTGACAAAGGATCCCTTTATTGTTTTTTTCTCGAATATTTTTGCCATTCTGGGTTTGCGGTCACTCTTCTTTCTTCTGATGAACTTCATGACCCGCTTCCGCTATTTGAAACATGGCCTTGCCTTCCTGCTGGTCTTCATCGGACTGAAAATGCTGTTGCACCATCCCCTGGAAGAGATCGGCTTTGAGACCATCCATTCCCTGATCATCATAGTCCTGATCCTGGGGATCAGTGTTGCTTTCTCCCTTCTTAAAAGGAAGAATGAAACCGACACCACCACAGGGGACGATGATGCAAATGAGAAGCAGACATGACATATCTTGATTTTCCTGTCAATTACGAAAACCCTGTTGCAAGATGTCAAACGATCTTTCCGGTTCAATGAAAAAGATGGATGTTTTGAAGCATCTGTCGTCTGAGGACATCGGGATTTTGATTTCGCTGCTTCACGAGGCGGCTTACAGGGCCGGGCAGCCTATCTATTATGAGAACGATCCCGGCGGTAGCCTGTATTTCATCCTGAAAGGAGAGGTAACGATTGAGTTGTCGGGGCGGCAGATCAGGACCTATGGCCCGGGTGAATCGTTCGGGGAGGTGGCTTTCATTGATGAGAGCATCCGTACCGGTTCAGCCAGGGCACTGACGGACGTGGAGCTTGTTGTTTTGCACGGCAGCGATCTGTATGATCCCTCGAAGGTGAGCCCTGCGGTAGCCATGAAACTCCAGCGCTCCCTGGCTGCCAAGGTCGTGGGTTACCTGCGGTCGACGCTGATGACCACTACGCGCTACCTGCTGATGCAGGGCGAAGGGGAACGGCTGGAATTCAAATCCACGCTTCGTATGAACCTTCATACGGGAAAATTTGACAAGGAGATCGAGCACGCCGTGCTGAAAACGCTTGCCGCGTTTCTCAACACCGAAGGCGGGACCCTGCTGGTGGGAATAGATGACCAAGCGAACGTCATCGGCTTGGAAGCCGATCAGTTTCCCAGTGACGACCGGATGATGCTGCACCTGACCAGACTGGTGACCGACCGCATCAGCATGAACCATATGAGCTTCATCAGCTGTTATCCCGACAGCGTTGATCAGAAAGAACTTCTACGCATCGATGTGAGTCCGGCCGATATTCCTGCTTACCTGGAGCACAACGGAGAGGAACGGTTCTATATCCGCACAGGTCCGAGCACCATTCACCTGAGGACCAGTGAATTGTATGATTATCTCCGGAAGAGGTTCTACCGTCTCACTCCCTGACCGACAGAAAATAAAGGCTGATCAGTTGCTGAGCGGCGTCATAGACATTGATCCCGGAATTTACGATCTGATCTTCGATCGCCTGTAATTTTTCTTTTACCGCCGCATTGTTATAAAAGCCATCGTTGAGCTGATCGGTCAGGGTGTTGTACAATGTCAACCGCAGCTGATCGGTGCGTTTATTTTCAAAAAAGCCGCTGTTTTTCGTAAATTTTACATATTCGGTGATCATATCCCAGGCGGCGCTGATGCCCGTATTGTTCAGGGCAGAGCACAATTCCACGCGCGGCACCCATCCGGAGCCGGAGGGTGGGAACAGGTGGAGCGCATTTTTATATTCGGAGGCAGCCAGTTTTGCACGGGCCAGGTTATCACCGTCGGCTTTATTGATGATGATGGCATCAGCCATTTCAATGATCCCCCGTTTTATTCCCTGGAGTTCGTCGCCTGCACCGGGGATCATCAGCAGCAGGAAGAAGTCGGCCATCGAGTGGACTGCCGTTTCCGACTGGCCCACGCCGACGGTTTCCACGAAGATGGTATCGTAACCTGCGGCTTCGCACAGGATGATCGTTTCGCGGGTTTTGCGTGCCACACCTCCCAGCGATCCTCCCGAGGGAGAAGGGCGGATGAAGGCGTTGGGATCCACCGAGAGCTGTTCCATGCGGGTCTTATCGCCAAGGATGCTGCCCTTTGACCGCTGGCTGCTGGGATCGATGGCCAGGATGGCCAGTTTGCGGCCCTGTCCGGTAAGGTATTTGCCCAGCGCCTCGATGAACGTACTTTTACCGGCTCCCGGAACGCCGGTGATGCCAACACGTACCGACTTACCTGTGTATGGCAGGCAGCCGTTGATGACTTGCTGGGCCATGAGCTGGTGGCTGTGAAGCGAGCTTTCGACCAGGGTAATGGCCTTACCCAGTATGACACGGTTCCTGGCCCGGATCCCTGCCACATAGTCCTCCACATCCAGCTTGGTTTGAGAGATTTCCTTGAACTTGCTGACCGCCGAATCACTGACCCGGGGGGGTTGTTCAATCCCCTTTTGGACGTGCAATGCCGATTTATCTTTTATCTTCCGATGGGCCATACTATGATATCTTCTCACAAATATAGCATATCTGCCCTGATTAGCGCTGCTTTTACCTAAAATCAAGCTCCCGCCAATCAATGTTATCTATTTCTCCTCTCTCCTTTCTCCTTTTTCCTCTCTCCTTTCAATTATTATTTTTATCTTTGCGCCCGTTTTCTCTCCGTAGCTCAGCTGGCAGAGCAGATGACTCTTAATCATCGGGTCGTAGGTTCGAATCCTACCGGGGAGACCTGAAAATCAAACACTTACACGATAAAACGCGTAGGTGTTTTTTATTGTGCGCCAGGAACGCGCCAGGATTTAAGGAAAAGTGTCATTTTTGAAGTTATTAGGCAAGTGTTCTACTCCGTAAAAACTTCATTTAATATTATTGGAACACGCATCACCATTTTCCAACTTAATAACAGTCTGTTTCAGAACATAGAAGAGATCCAGTTACTGGATCATCCGGCTACTGCTCGTCTTGATATTATTGTGTTTTAATGGCCGTCGGTTTTAGTAAATGGAATCTAAAATCACTGTCCTAATTTTTCAGGAAATTATACCGTTAAAATAATTACGAAATTTCAGGGAGACATTATGATATTAATCGTCTGAACGATGTCCAGTACGTTGATAGCTTGATCATTATTGACATCTGCTGCTTCAAAACAGAAAGGTGAAGGAATCTGCCCCATGATGTAATTAATTATAGTTACAATATCAAGTACATTCACCGTCCCATCACAGTTAGCATCACCGGGAAAATAACTTGCCAATGGAGTTATTGTAATTTGATTTGAAGGGGGAGACTCTTTATTGCCATATAGGGCAGTTACGTAATAGGTGTAAGTTGTTCCATTTATTACTTCATTATCCAGGTATTGAGTATTCAGAACAGGATTGTCGTTAATCTTGATGCCATCTCTGTAAATATTATATCCTGTCAAATGTTGGACGGTAATAAATTTAGAGCTTTGAGGTTCTGTTGCACTTAGTGTGTAAAGTCCAGGTGGAAGAAAGAATTCCTCGGAAGTATGCGTATAATTCCAAAGATTAACTATAGAATCAGAAGGTACTGGTAGTTCATTTAAATTAGGGCATTGAATAAATGACGGTGTGTAATAATTTAAGATAGAATAATATGGGCATAGGAAGAATGAAACTGTGTCTTGTTCGCTTGGGTTTGTCACATTAAGATTCAGATTGATTGGTTCTCCTGGCAGGTAGTGTATTTTATTAGTAGTTAAAGAATAGGATAATTCATCTTCATTTGCAGCTACTACAAATGATTTAGTTGAGAAAAAGCCAGGCTCCCAGCTACATTGAATTGTGTATATCCCAGGTGGCAAGTAACAATCTTGGGGAGTATGAACGAAATCCCAAGCTATTGAGGTATGTGCGTGTACAGTATATGGAATTATAATTGGAAGACAAAAAACTTCATCAGCAGAGTTATAATAATCCGGAATGATATAGGTCGGCCAGATACAAGAGCTGCTAAATTCTGTCTCAAAATCCTGATCTGTATTATTATTGAAGTATACTGTGATGTAAATGTTTTCTCCAGGTAGATAAGTATATTTATTCAATAAAAACTCAAAATGTAATCCATCATTGTTAATCGGGATATCTGGCCCTTGATATTCAAGTGATACTTGATTATTTTCTGGTATTGCAATCAAATCAGAAGGTGAAAGGGGAGGCCAACCAATAGAAAATACATCACTAAAATCATATACGTCTTCATCGGATGAACAAGAAATTTTTATGGTATAATCATCCCCTGCAACCTGATAATCAGGAACATTCCAGAGGTAATTTCCATCACTATTGGCAGAATATTTAATTCTATTATTAAATATTCCTCCCTTATATAAATCAATAGTGACACTATCATTAAAATTATCGTTCCACTTTATTTCATACTGACATTCCAGAGCCCAATAGTCATTTTGGGTTGGTTCAAGAATGGAAATCTCCTTGGGAACAATAATAACAGTTGGTCCTGAAATTTCAACAGTACCAATACCTTCAGCTGTGGCATTGAACTCATCTACCGCTTGAAAATAGTAAGTATAATTGCCAGCTTCTGTAATCGCCATCTCCTTATAATAAATTCTACCGGCTGACGGATCATTTGTATCGGCAGATAACATTACAAACGGATTCCCTCCAACGAACGCACTATCTTTTCTAATTATCAGACGTGGATAGCCTTCAAGAGGCTCATGATCATCCGTATCAATATATTTGATCCTGAAGTTAAAAGTTGAATTTATGAATCCAGTATTCGGATCAACACCATCGTTTAAATATCCAGCTAATCCTTCCCAGAGAAGATCAGGCTTGCTATTTAATTGAAAATTGATAGTTGTATCATCTGCCAGATCACTAATGGTTATAATTTCGGGAATAAAACATAAATTAGTATCAGAAGGAGATATTGAATAAGTGCCACCGGCGGGAACATTGACAAATTGGAAATAACCATTTACATCTGTTTGGGTAATAAGATCATTATAACCAGTTAATTCAAGGCTAATATCTGGCATTCCTTCCTGATTCTGATCAATTACCTGACCATCAATGGTGTGGTTCGACAAGGATAATATGTAGGTTCCCTCTTTCAGAATACTAGGTTCCCAATCTGGCTTAAAGGCTTTAGCTTTAAGGAGCGTACTTGTTGTGATTTCTACCGAGCTTCCCACCGGAGAATCTTCATTAGGTTCAGTACCATCTGTAGTATAATGAATGATAGCATCAGGAGTTTCGCATGATAAATTAACATTAATGGGTTCATTAAAAATAAAAGGGGCTGAATGATCAAAGAATGGAGTAGAAACGATCTGAGTAGGATTTTCTAAAGCATCAATTAATTTAAGTCCTGAAATGTAAGTATCTTCTAAATCATAACCAGCAACCACAATGACTTTGTTACCCGATGGAGCTTGTGGGAAAAATGGATCATCAAGGACAATTACATGAGCATCTCCAGGATTGATCCATAGATCTGATGGTATTTTCCCCAAGGTAACCAGTTTATCAACTAATAGATTGACCTGATCACCACCCACCAAAATTAAATTATTGTTTTGCATTGCAGGATGAAGATCAGCCTCTATTAATCCGTCAGCATATAAAATTTGTGATTCTGGAATGGCCAGTCGAAGTCTTTCGGCAATTTCATAGTCATTGGCCGATGATATAATCGAAACTGAATTTACATTAAAATTGGATAAATCACCAACAATTGGAGGGTATACTACAAAAACATCCGTAATGATCTTGTTATCTAGTACTTTGTTCTGAGAATCAACATAACCATCAAATTCAAGATCGTATATGCCTTTTGGAGCGGTTTCAGGTATTGTCCAATTTATTTCATTATTCGAATTTACTTCAAAAGGTTCGATTTCAGCAATATAATCTCCTTTGGCTTTAAGAATTGGATGTAAATACAGATATTGATCGGTATTAACTTCAATTTCTAAATCCACCACGTCCCCATTATAATAAACATCCTTGAATGAAGAAGCTGTAATTTCATAATAGGGTGACATTAATCGACACGGAATTGTAAAACTACTTGTAAGAAATTCATTTTGTTCCTGCCAAGTTATAAGTAAAATAATATTTGATTCAAGTAATAGTTGATCATCATTCACCAAATCAGGACCTGTTATGTTCAACGTGTATGATTCGCTGGACCCTGGTAAAATATCATTAATAATAGACGCTCCTTCTACTTCAAGGATTTCATTCTCTTGAATTGCGATTGTTATAGATTCAAGTATATGGCTTCCCTTATTCTTGAAAACTAAAATAAAATCATTATTTTCTCCATAATGAACCTGAACTATGTCGCTTTGAATGATATCAACTTCTAGTGCATTGTTTCTTTCAGAATTTAGAATATTCAATGTTTGCTTCCACGATTCTAACATCAGGCCATATTCTATTTGCAAATTTTTGTAATCCTCAATTCTGTATTGATTAAGCTCAATTTGCGCTTGGGTTTGACATTCCTGAAGCATATCGTCACCTGTGCCAAGCCACCAATCCATTTGTAATGGATTTGCAACGAGCCATTCATATGTGTTAGGCGCATTAAATTTTATATTATTAAGATGAAAAGCATAAGATTGCCAGAGCTCCCATTTTAGAGGTTGTCTAATGATAACATCTTCTTTTAGTATTTTATTGATTAAAGCAGTAATAGATTTTGAATCACTAACCTCACCTGAAATATATTCTTTTAACGAAGCTAGATCTTCTAGAAGCCATGAGCAAATCATAGTTATAGCTCCTGCGTGCCATCCAGAAGATTGAGTTAAGATCAAGGATTCTCGTCCAACATCCGGAAAAACAAAGTTTTGAATGAGTATTTTAGCCACTTCTATTTGGACACCTACCAATATATCACCTAATGCTAAATTTAACTGTGTTCTACCATAATTGAAAGAAGCCCAATCTAAAGGATCAATATCGTCCAAAATATCCACTAAATTCAAACCGTCTTTCATATAATTACCTTCTTTGACAATAAAATCCATAAAATTATTCGCATCATTCAGATCATTGTCGAATGCCATGTTTGCCAACATCTCTTTATCATCATTCGCTGAAAAATACCAATAGGCCTCATATAAATGCCGCAGGTTATTTTGGTCATATATATCATATTCAGGTTTGAAATTATTGACAATGTAATTCGTTAAAATAGTCAGATCAAAAGGATTTGGAGGAATCCCTATAGATGTTTTGAGTACAATTTCTGATGCAGCTAATGCTGCATTACCAACTCGAACCCTAGCCAATCTAAAACCCATGCTTTTCTTAAAAGATTTATAATGTTCATAATCCCCTTCAATTTTATTTTTATAAGTATCAATATTATGATACGTCAGATATTTATTCAAGAAAAGATGATATAAAATAATACTTTCAGCTAGGCTAATATCATCAATAAGCACCTCATTATTTTCAATTTTTTCATATATTAATGTCAATTGCTCCTGAAGGTATCTTTTAATAACATAATGATTACCGAATAAATCAACATTTATTATTTCAGTAGGTTGACCCCATCCAAGTTGAATTGCTATTTCCTTTTCCCACAATCCCTGCTGTCCTGTTGTGCCACTGTCCGGATTTCGCCTATCCCCAATATTCCCTTTAATATGGATAGTAAATTCATCCACATCAGGGGGAGTAACCTGTAATGTGTAAGTTATTGACTGATTGGCTGAAAATGGGTCAGTTCTGAATCCGCTGACTAAAAGGTAATCTGCCGGATAAGCACAATCCCATGCACCTGTCGACATATCCATTTTACAAATATTTGTGCCTGCGGTGTACATTGCAGGTTCTTCATCAAATCCGCTGTAACTGGTAAGGATGACGTTGGAACTACCATTTGTTAAATCGGGAAATGAAACATCAAGATATGCAGAAACGTCTGATACACTTTCACCAATATTCTTTAAAGTCACTTGCATTGTGAAAGGCTGGCCTGGCATAAAAGAAGATGGAATATTATAGGTAATTTGAGGTACAGCTTTGCACGTACCATAAAAGTTTTGTGTAAAATTATTAGCGTACATAGATATGTTAAATGAAGATTGCACCCATTCATAGCTATCATGCGTTATTGTAATTGTATGGTTACCCCAATATACTTCTGGTGTAGAGTAATTACCATTTTGATCTGTTATGCAGCTTAGTTCAGGATCACCGTCTATGGTTACTGTAGCTCCAGGAATACCGTCACCTAAGTTTAAACTAGATATGGCACGACCGGTAATTGAATTTTGGGGTGCCCTAAACAGGACTTTCTCTCTTTCCCACAAGCCCTGTTGTCCGATAGTCCAATCATCATCTTCGTCGTTCGGAACATGCTTATCTCCAATATTACATTTAAAAAAAATCGTAAAAAATGGTTCATCTGGAGCAATTACCTTTACACGATACCTCCATGATGTAACTCCAAACCATTCATTATATGCACTAACTAAGGGATATACTGCTGGAAAATTACAGTCTTGAGTTCCATTATCAATATCAAAATAACAAATCTCCATCCCAGGTATATAGATTTGTGGATCACAATTGTCTGCCATTTCGATCTCTATATCAAGATTTGATTCATAGAAGGGTATGTCAGGAAATGAAATATCTAAATTTGTATGTGCGTGACTTGCCCATTCAGCATAGTTGTAAAAATGTATCTCAATATAAATTGGCTCACCAGGAATAAAAAAATATGGTAGATTCAGCACATAATATGGGATTCCTGTACATTGTCCATAAAAATCCTGAGTAATATTACCGTCTATCCATAAATCAAAAGAATCTTCTACCCATTCCCAGGAATTATTATGCATTGAGATTGTATGCAATCCAGTCGAGACATCAACTTCATAATACCCATTTTCATCCGTTTGTACGCCCGTATACTCCCCATCAACGCGAATATAGGCTGGTATACGGTCAAATGTTGTTAAACTGGATTTGGCATACCCGGACACTTTGTATTTAATTGAAGTACTTAACTCATAAGAATCCGATGCATTAAAATTATCCCCATACCAATTTCCAGCAACTTTGATATAATAATAACCAATCATTGTAAAATTTGAAAAAACAATTTGTTCGGAATTAGTACCACCGGCAGTTGAGGAAGCAAGAAGCAGAAGATTTGGGTCAAAAAAATATAAATTATAATTGGCTGGTAAACTAGTAAGGTCTATTGTATAAGTACCTGGACCTGATATTGGTACCTTAAACCAATCTTCGTCACCCACTGGATTAATATAAGCATCATCAATGCTAAATTCCAAAGGCATGGAATAGGCAGTTGAAGAAGTGTTATTAGGTTCATAAGGATCGTCATCTGTTTCGGTTTCCCAGGTCGTCGTTAGCTGATAGGGGTCTGTTGCGTCATATGCATTATTAACTCCAACAATTTGGATATAATAGTATCCACTCATTTGAATATCAGAGAACTGAATTTGTTCAGAAGTAGTCCCCTCATTTGTCGAAGATTCTATTAGGACCTGGTCTGGATCGTAAAAATATAGGTCATAATTATCAGGCAGACTGGTTAAATCGATTGTTAAAAGTCCGGCCTCGCTGAGTGGTATTTTAAAATAATCCTCATCGCCTAAAGGATTTATATAGGCACTGATATCAAATTCACGATCCATATCAGTAGCTTCTGAAAATGAATTGTTGGGCTCATAAGGATCTCCGGCTAGAACTTGATAAATATCAAAAAGTCTTATGAAATCCCAGTTATCACCCCATCCTGTTGTAGGTGAGATAAAATAAACGCCACCCCATAGACCTGGGGGATCGTTTGCATTAACGACACATGACCTTGTGTACCAGTTTGTTCCAGGTGTTATAACGACAGCTGTAGCGGCATTGCCATTGCCATCCAGAAGTGGTTCTTCCCACCCCCCTGGTTCTCTTGAATGAAATATTAAATATCCCGAAATGTCCTGGCCCGTGGGATTTAATATCTGGTATTTAGCAATGAAGCTCTCACCGGGATAAACCTCGGGAAATGTGGGTTCAAGTCCTGTACTTACAATAGTTGGCGTTTGCGCTTTAAGGAAAGAGATGCTGAATAATAGTAATAAGGTCGCCAGAATTGAATAAAACTGTTTCATTTTTAAAATGTTTAAACACGGAATTTATTTAGCAAGTACTAAAGAAAGATAGAGCTGTAGTATTTTAGCTGTAATTGGAAAAATTTAAGCAATATAGAATATTAAGCATAATTATCCAAAAGACAGGCGACTTATTTCATAAACAATAGTAATATCCCAATGAATCCTTGTAAAATTGTAAAATCCGGTGATAGTGACCACCTAAATTCGGTGGAAAATGACCATGTGATTTCCGGAGCAAATAGACCACCACTATTGTTCTCATTTTCGTTTGACTTTTTCTTTTTTGTGCGGTTATCCAAAATCTGAAAACCTCCTTTAATATTATTGGAACACGCTTATTATTTTCCAGCCCAAAAACATTTCAAATAACCAGGCCCCAAGAATATCCTCCCGCCACCTGTGCCACCAGCAGCAACATCTGAGCCTGCCCAAATTGTTTTTAAATATAATGTCCCTCCTTTTAAGAGTGTCATAAATTATTTCATATAATCTGCGCAAAACCAGCGATATATGAGCCGGACTTATGGCCAATTAGCTTACATTTGCGCCCCTTTTTTCCCGATAGGATAATTTAAATGTACAACAACCGCAGAAGAAGTCATCGCTTGATCAGGATTTCTTGCTTACACAAACTGATTTTGGATCGTATCAATGAAGATCCGGTTACCGGACTTGATATTGGTGTTATAAAACAGAAATACGGCCATCTCTTTGATGAGCTAAGGGATATCCTCAATGTTTTCGATCCCATTTGCATGATTGGTTTGGGAGCTCCCGTGGATGAATATGATCCCGAAGTGGCGACCATTATTCTTTCCATTCATAGTGTTAATAGTGAGGCAGCAACATTGGAACTTATCTATCGTGAATTCACCCGATGGTTCTCCAGCGCGGCAGGAGAAAAAAGAAGATACGAATCACTAGCCAAAGAAATATATGAATGGCGGGTTCTTGATTTTAAGGAGCCCATTCCGTTTTGGATCTTAAACTAATACCAGCTCTTTGCAGTTTATGAAAACATTATGCATTCATCCCAAAGATTATTCAACCAGATTTTTGCGGGACATTTATAAAGACATTACCAACAAAAATGTGATTGATGGAGGAATAACACGAAAACATCTTTGGGATTTAATGTTACAGCATGACCGGATTATTTGTTGTGGCCACGGGTCACCAAATGGCTTATGCGCCAACGATAGATTTTTGCCGGATCCAGGATCAATACAATGGTTCACTCACATTGTGGATGATACAATGGTTGACGTTCTATCCCGCAAGCCTGAAAGTATTTATATTTTTTGTGACGCCGATAAATTTATCAGGCGTAACAATTTGAAAGGATTTTACACTGGATTTTTCATTAGCGAGGTTCAAGAAGCGGAATATTGGGGCTTCGAGAATGTCACGGATGAAGAAATGGATGAATTAAACCGAGTGTTTGCGGAAATTGTTGGCGGACACATAAACGAACCAATTCAAACGCTATATGAGAATGTAGTGAAAGAATATGGCGTCGTGGCGGAGAGACATCCAATTGCGAGATATAATTGGGAGAGGTTATATTTTGCCAGCTGAAAAATAGGGGCGTCATACACAGAGATTATTATCCTGTTTTCAATTATTTGATCCCCAAGTTTGAATTATAAATTTTCCAGAGAAATTATACCATACACTATGGCACAAAATAAAGAACAGAAATCGAAGGAAGTTACACCCAATGATTGGCGGCAGAGAATTTTAAATAAATTGAATAATAATGATGATTTAGAAAAAGAAGATTACTATTTGATTCAAGATATATATGGAAATCTATTTCAAGAGCTTATGGCGATCCTGAATCAGTATGATCCTATAGGCTTGTACATCCCTGAACTTTATATTACAAACGAATATAATTTGGAGGTGTCAACTATTATTGTTCAACTCGGCGATGCCAAAAATGAGGATGATGTTATCAACTTGGTATATAAAGAATTTAAAAGGTGGTTCGCTTCCCATAATACTGAGCGAGATTATAAAATCTACACAGAAATGGCAAAAGCGATATATAAATGGAAAGTGGAAAAATTTGTTGAGCCTCAATAATTGCGGCGGTAATGTGATGGTCTAATCTCCCTGGACAATATTTTAAATAATTATCAGTGTGTATGTTAAAAGAGGGGGGGCCGGGGGGGAGACTCATAACTCGCTTATTTTGTTGATAACTTACGCCGCCTTTCTGTAAACGAGTATTGGTGGGTTATCCCCGATGGCGGAATGCCCTCTTCTCTCATTGTAATAGTGAATAAACCGGGCACAAACCTGATGAAGATCATGTCCTGTTTCCGGATGCTCCAGGTAAATCTTTTCGTACTTGATGGTCCGGAAGAATCGCTCTATGTGTGCATTATCGGTGGCTCGTCCCTTTCCATCCATAGAGATTTTTACTGTCTCAAGGCTTTTGACATAATCCACATATTCATCCGAAGTGAACTGGCTTCCCTGGTCTGAGTTGATGATCAATGGCTTGCCATAGGCACCGACAGCGACTTTTAAGGTATTTACAACCCATTCTGCCTCCATGGTGTTGGATAAGCTCCAGCCAACAATATACCGGCTGTATACATCCATGATCGCCATCAGGTACATGAATCCCCTGCGCATCGGGACATAGGTTATGTCCAGGGACCATACCTGGTTGGGCCGTACAATCTCCAGATTACGCAGCAAATAAGGATATTTATACTTTGCCGGATCAATGACCGTGGTGCGTGGACGACAGTAAACCGTTTTCAGCCGCATGATCTGCATCAATCTGCGCACATGACACCGACCGACTTTATATCCTTTTTTCCTGAGCTCTTTGGTCATCCTGCGTGTTCCCCGGGTCGGATCCTCCAGATACAGCCGGTCCAGCTCTTCCATCATCCGAAGATCTTTTTCGTCAGCTGTGGATGGAGTGTAGTAAAGTGTACTGCGGGCAACGCCTAACAACTCGCATTGATCGCAAATGCTCCTGGCTCCTTCATCTCTGTCTATCAATGCCTTGCGCATATCCAACGGAATCATAGAACCTTTTTTTTTAACCAGGCAATATCCACTGTCAATTGCCCGATCTGGTGTACCAGCTCATCGTTCTCCTTTTTAAGCTTCTTGATTTGCTCGGTCTCATCCTTGCCGCTGTCGAATACCTTTCCGGCTTTCGACAGAAATTCTTTCTTCCAAAGACTGATCAGATTGGGATGAACCTGGTAAATTTGTGCCAGTTCCGAAATGGTCTTCATCTCTCTGATTGCTTCAATCGCCACTTTGGCTTTGAAGTCGGGGCTAAATGTTCTTCTTGATGTTTTCATAGGACAAAAAATTTAAAGGTATTAATTTTCTGTCCAGTTTTTTTAGACCACTACAGTAATGTGAGGAATTTTGTTTAAATGGCTTTTAGCCGTATTAATCCTCGATCTCATCCCCAAAACCACCCCCTTCATAAAATAAGTCCCCCCATTTGGAATGATATTATCATCATATCATATTCCGTTCGGGAATGTTTTCTTAATTTTAGGGAATTATTAATATACCCGATTATGAAAAAAGTAATCTTTATTATTTGCATCACAATTCAGGCCTTAAACTGTTTATCTCAAGATACCATATATAAAAAGGATGGTTCAGATATAAAAGCTAAAATTATTGAGATAGAAGAAAATAATATCAAGTATAGATCTTTTGATCAATTAGATGGGCCTATTAGAAATATTTATAAATCAGAAATATCTCGTATAGTTTATATAGATGGAACTATAGAGGAATTTGAAACCGAGCCACCAAATCAAGCATTGCAAACGACGAATCAGCGATTTGACACTTTGCCACAAAATCGAACAATGTATCCGAGTGTTATTATTAAAGGAGGTTTAAACATCTCAGACCTAAGAATGATTTCATATGGCCTAAATTTAGGAGGATTTACTAGATCAATTGCTGGATTTAACATTGGATCAAATTTTGAATTTCCTGTAGAACTCCTAAAAAAAGATATATTATTATCTATCCAAGTTGGTTTGAATTTTAATTCCAAGGGAACCAAAGCAGAAGATAAGATAGTGCTATACTATCTAGATATACCAGTATTACTTAAAGCTGAATATGAGATAAACGATTATAAAATATTTGCTCTACTGGGTCCGTATATTGGATTCGGATTGACGGGTAAATATAAGTGGGATGGAGAAACAGATGATATATTATGGGGCTCGACTGAAGATGATGACTTTGAACGACCAGATATGGGATTGATTTTTGGATTAGGTGGCGAAATGCGCAAAATACAAGTTTTATTTAACTACAATTTGGGATTAATTAACACCTTACCATTTGACCAAAGGAAAGCTGAAGAAGATGATTGGTTTGAAGGTAATTCTTCTTCAAAAAATAGAGTATTTTCAATTTCTGTGGGCTATCGAATAGAATTAAACAAGTAGTAATTCTTGAATTCCATGATGATGAAAGCACTTCGAAGCTTTTTTCTTTTAATTGTTCTAATCTCCGCTTGCAGTAAAGAAAACGAAGATATATCCAAAAATAATTATTTAATTCTTCAACTTGAGGGAAATCCGGATAACACTCTTATATATTATCTTGATCCCGAATCATCATTAGATCAATATTTTGATTATCAGTTTTATTATAGCTCAAAACATTCCAAATATATCTGGATTTTATCCGCCGTTGATTGGACATATGATTATGAATTAGAATTTAGTAAACCTGACCATTCAATAAATGTCGGAACATTTTACAAAAGCACACAGAGTGATATTGAATTGAATTTCATTCGTGATACTTATGATCCAGATTATGAGCAGGAAGCGACCTATGTGCAGCTTACCTTTACAAAATATAATTACCCCGGAAGAATTGAAGGAAAATTCACAGCTAAATATGGTACTACTGTTTGGGTAAAAGGGGAATTCAAATTCGATTCCGAAGGTCAATTTTCTTATATCCCTCCTAATCCTCCTACAGTTGAAACTTCAATACCTACTGATATAACTAGCAATTCAGCTATCTGTGGAGGTGAAATAAAGGATAATGGTGGAATAGCAATAATAAGGAAAGGAGTAAGTTGGTCTACCCTTAATAATCCTACTATTTCTGACAGTACAACTAATAATGGGTCTGGACTAGGGTCATTTATTAGTAATATTATTGGATTGCAACCAAATACATCTTATTATGTCAGAGCATATGCTGTGGATAGTATAAGAACAAGTTATGGAAATGAAGTTAATCTTAAAACTAAGCCAGGCTTACCTGTCTTAACAACAACGATAGTATCTTCTGTAAGAGACATATCTGCTTCTTCAGGAGGTAATGTATTGATCGATGGTGGTGCAAATATTATAATCCGTGGTTTATGTTGGTCGACAGAACCAAATCCGACAATTGCTGATGAAAAAACTATTGATGGTAATGGGGTAGGTATTTTTACTAGCAAATTAACTGGTCTGAATAAAAGCACAAGTTATTATTATCGTGCTTATGCTGAAAATAGTTATGGAATATCTTATGGTGATCAGCTGCAATTTATTACAGCAGATGGAACTTTTGATTATTGTGGAAGAATCTATAGTTTCAGGGCCATTGGTACTCAAACATGGATGACAGAGAATTTAGCCTATTTACCTGAGTTAAACGGCAAATATTTTGTCTATGGCTATGAGGGAAATAACGTTAATGAAGCAATGGCAACTACAAATTATACAGTATACGGGGTTCTTTATGGACGCGAAACATCAAAAACAGCTTGCCCTCCTGGATGGCATTTGCCATCAGATATTGAATGGGAAACCCTTATTAACTTCCTTGGAGGTGAAAATATTGCCGGTGGTAAGATGAAAGAAAGCGGGAATGCACATTGGATAGAACCTAATATAGGAGCAACAAATGAAAGTGGATTTACTGCTCTTGCAAGTGGTTATGAAAATGGTGACTTCGTTGGTTTAGGGGGAAGTACGCGATTTTGGTCAACTAAAACCATGTGGGTTAATTTTAGTCTGACTGTATATCTCTATTATGACAAAGAATATGTTTCTATGCATGAAAGCAATAATTCGGCAAATATATCTGTCCGATGCTTAAAAGATTAATTTTATACATGTATCTTTTCGCTTCAAATGAATAACCGAAGGTGAAGTTTTACATTTTTCAATATCTATATGAAAAAAACAATTTATCTTTTGATATTAATGAGTTCGTTTTGCTTTTTAAGCAAGATTGTATACCCTCAACCTCCAGAATGGCAATGGGCAATAAGTCATGGTGGAGGATCAGGTGATGTGGCAAATGCTATAACGATTGATGGCTCAGGAAATATTATTACGGCGGGCATATTTTGTAGCACAGTCATCACATTTGGATCCTTTACTATATGGAACAGTCATTCAACTGCGTTTATTGTAAAATACGATCCCAATGGAGTTGTGTTGTGGGCAAAAACAATTGGTATGGCAATTAATAATCAAGGACATATCGAGGCAAAGTCTGTTGCTGTTGATGCGTCAGGAAATGTTTATGTTACAGGTTTTTTTCAGTGTTCTGAAATTTGGGTCGATAACATTAAACTGTCATCTTATGGCGCCCAATGCAATATGTTTCTTGTTAAATACGGCGCCAATGGGAATGTCCTTTGGGCAAAAAACCCCGGTGGAAATGTTGGATCAAGGGGGGATCGTGGTCTTTCTGTTGTAATTGATGCTTTAGGGAATGCCTATGTTGCAGGTTCCTTTAATATCCAAATTATTTTTGACACTATCACTTTACAAATTGGTAATTGGAAGAGTTTTGACATGTATCTTGCCAAATACGATTGTGATGGGAACGTTCTTTGGGCAAAAAGCACAACAAGGCCACAAGAGGAATATTATGAGGTTGATGTTGAGGCATTATCTGCATCAGTTGATAATTTAGGAAATGTTTATGTAACAGGGTATTTTGAGAGTGATTCAATTACATTTGGCTCTACTACTTTGATTAATTCAATTGGGCTTGAGCATGCTAATATTTTTCTTGTTAAATACGATCCCAATGGTAATGTTCTATGGGCGAGTAGTCCTGGAGGAAGGTGTACTCGTAATGCAAGTTCTTTAGATACTGATGCTTCAGGGAATGTTTATATTACTGGGTATATGCTTGGCCCTACCATGATCTTTGACACAATTACTTTAACCTGCCCTGAATATTATGTGGGTTATACAAGATATTTTTTACCAAAGATATTTCTTGCTAAGTACAATTCCCATGGAAATGTTATTTGGGCAAAAGATGTCGGTGAATCCTATGGTGATCATGGAGACCGAGCAGAAGCGTTATCATTAGTAGTTGATGCTTCAGGGAATGTTTATTTTACTGGATATTTTGAGACCGATTCAATCGCATTTAACCCTGTCACTTTGGCTAATACACGCGAATTTAGTGGTTACGCTGATATTTTTCTTGTTAAATGCGATGCCGGAGGTAATGTCCTTTGGGCTAAAAGTGCTGAAGGTTATTTACCAGATAAAGGTCTTTCTGTTGGATTAAATTCCATTGGGGATGTTTTCGTAACAGGCTATTTTGAAAGCTCTACAATGACCCTAGGCAATACTACTTTGACTAATGCAAATGCCGAAGAAAAAGATATATTTGTTGCAAAATTTCGATATGGCGGTACCGGAATTAATGATTTAAATAATTCATCTTATATTTTAATTTTCCCAAATCCAGTTACAGACGAAATAAATATAGAAATATCGAAAGAAATGATTGGAAGTAAATTAACAGTTATGAATTTGGAAGGGGCAGAACTTTTCTCTCGTCAAATAACTGATACTAATGAGCGTTTTAACACAGTCGATCTGCCAGGCGGAATTTATATGGTGAAAGTTTTTGGGAATGATAAGATGCAAATTGGAAAGTTTATTAAGTATTAATATTATTTAAGCGGAAGTATCGAGCGGAGGGTGTTCATTAAACTGAATCAACCCTCAATTTCATATTCATCTACTCCTGGTATAAGCGCTAGTTTCGAACCATTATCCCATTTGACGTGAATCTGGTTCTCGTCATCCACAAAATCAATAACGCCCATATCCCCAGCCTTCAAGTCTGTATATGGATCCACCATTTTTATCAATTTTACTTTTTTACCTGTTAATTCTATACTGCGATGAAATGTCATACTATTATGGTTCTTTATAAATTTTTACAACTCTGTCCGAATAACCATACTCCAAAATAAAATCCTTTGCCTGTTTCAAATTTGAAAACCGAAAGATTAGATAATTTCGTTTATAGGTATTGGTTTTGCGTCTACAAATTACCGCTATCCAGCGCGGATGTGTTGATGTCGTCATCGATTGGTGTTTAAAAATGTGGCCAATGACTGGCCATCCTTGAACAATTTGGTGATGTGGTAAAAGTTGTTGGGCTCTTCATATGTCAAAACCGAATTCCCAACTATATTCAATATGGTTCTTGTTTCGCCATATTGGTTTTTGACCTGAAGGCCTCTATGTGATTTCATATTGTTCTTTATTTGGGTCATGTAAAGTTAACTTTTTCTGAGGTCATAAAATGTGATTTACCGAACTTGAGATTAAATGAACCGAAGTTCCATCGGTTCGAAAAATGAAATTTTAGTGTTTCATCATGCATTTTAAAATCAATTCCTGCGTTTAAGATCACCAAAAATTCTTGATTGTGTTTTCTCTGCAATCCGCCATATATCAACAATTTTTTCATCATGCATGTACAAACAACAATTCATCAACCTATCAAGACGCATAGCTTCGTAGTCGCAAAACAATGGTAACATTTCTCCATCATTGCCCCATTCGTAATAATCATAAAAAGATTTGTTCGGGTAAAATAAAATTCCAGCTTGATGTAATAGCGTAAAAAATCGTTCAATGTCTGCGGCGTCATCTATTGTTTCGATATCAATGGTTATCATAAAATGGATCTTGAACCAGTTGTCCAAACCGGTTGAGACAAAAATTGATCAGACGAACCTGCTTTGAAGAATGTTAGATTATTTCCATTTTCTATTTACTATTGGCAGTAATGAAATCTGTTAATAATCCAGGATAATCTTTTGGTTCTTGTTCATCATTAATTGGGAAACCATTATCGTCCAACAAAACACCAAAAAATTTTCTAACACCTCGCTTAAAGTAAGGTTCAAAAAAATCTTTTTGACCAAGCTCAAAAGGAACACCTTCAATCTGTGCTCTCCATTTTAAATACTTAAATACTAAATCTGTTTTCATATTAAAAGTTATTTATGTAAAATATATCGAATAAAAATGAAAAAACCAAATATCATAAAAAATAAACGTTTTAGCTGTTAATCAAAAGGTTACTGATTAATCTAGCTATAACCTCAAGCTATCATACACATCCAAAATTTCCCGCTCACGAATACCAAGATATTTTCTGGTGATGGCGGGCGAGCTGTGCGAAAACAACTCCATCAGCAGTATTACTGCTTCATTTGAAAAATTGTTCATCCGTAAAACACGATTACCCAATGTTTTTCTAAATAAATGGCTGCTGATATTTCCTTCAACTGCGATCCCATATCGTTTAATGATTTCCTTCAGCTTGACATTCACGTAGGATTTATCGATGGGTTTTGTGCCGTATTTGTTGATGAATATGTATTGGCTGTTGTCGGTTACATCCATTTTGATTTTTATCCGCTCAAAAATGGTTCGCAGATCCTGATTGATCTTAATACGGCGGGTCTTTTTGGTCTTCTTCTCTTGTATGGTCAGGATATCGGTATTTTCGAACTGGCTGTAGCGAAGTTGAAGAAGATCACTTATCCGCAGGCCTGTAAATACCCCAATGGTAATGAGCAGGCAAAATTTGTATTCTCCATCCCGCTCGAGTTTTGATATTAATGAGCGGAAATCTTCCCAATCCATTGCGGTTGTAGTAGTTCTTGAACCCAGTAATGACATAGATTATGGTTTTAAAAATGGGCGGCAATGCTACGGCGAAAACTTTGATTTTGCTGCATTTTCTAGTAAAAATATAAGTTAAAAATGAAGAAATTTTTGGGGTTACCTGTAAAGCGTTGAAAATGTGATGATGCAGAAAAACAGGAACTTATACTAACTACTAAAGTATAAGTTGGATGACATTTAGCCAGCGGTTCCTGCAACAAAAAAACGATAAAATTCAGACGCTCATAAAATATTTTATGAACCTAATTCAATTTCGCCATCATTCATTCTAAGAAATGCATCCAAGCTTCGCATATTGGAATATAGTAATGATTGGTTGAATAAATCCGGCGGTTATTGCAACAGGAAAACGATAAAATTCAGATGCTCATAAAATATTTAAGAAACCTCATTCAATTTCGCCATTATTTTCCTTCTGCCAGCTATCGTAGAGTTTCGCAATTTGCATGATATGCCAAACAAACGAAATATGAAATTCATTCGGTTTCAATATCTTTTCCGCATTAGCCAGTAGCCCTGTGTGGAAAATGTAATAGGCCAAAAATTTCGCATATTTCTGGTCCAGGTCCACCTCAAATGTGCCATCCGTAAAGAAATCGTCATACATATTTTCATTTATTGGTGGTTGTTTATTTTTTTTCATTTTCCTGTTTTGTATAATCATTTATTATGTCTCGAACAAGTCGGGACTTTGTTTTTTCTTCTTCAATAACTTTGTTGATGAGACTTTTAAATTGCGTTTCCGTAAGACGGACACGAAGATGATTTGTATAATTTTTTGTTTTCATATCCATAAATATCACCGGAATTGAAAAAAGTAATACAGACGGGGCTCTTGGCTCATTTTTTTTAGGCGGATCAATCAAACATATGGATTACGGCGGGATTTATCCATCAGACTTATACCGAATAGAATTTTAAGACAGGCAAGATAATCGAGCTATACCTTACTCATTCTTGCCAGCTTTCATTTCTTTGAATTCCTCATAAATCCTGATTATATGTAAAATAAACCACACGAAAGAGGCTTCGTCAACTATGATCTCAAGGCGTGTTTGTTCTTTTATTTTCCAATTCATGCATTCCATATAATATTTGATGAATTCATCTTCTTTATCATCAACTTCATATTCTATATCTTTTAGAAGATATGTTTCGATCTCATCATCTGGAGAAAACCATCGTTTTTGTTTATATATCATATTGCTTCATTTATTTATTTGTTTATTGTATTGGATATCCTGTTTTCATCTTCACTTTCAATAATTGCTAGAATTGTAATTCCGAAATAAGGATATGCAAATCCACATGCATATAAATATCACCGAAATGGGAAAAGTATTACAAATGGCGGATTTAAGCGGGATTATTTTCCGCCATTCATCTAATCATTTGTATGGCGGCGGGGATGGCGTATCTTTTATCCTCTGGCTAATTTCTTTCAGCTTCTTCCGGAACTCCTCCCGCTGAAACCATAATTCGATTTCATGCCAAAGTTGTTTTTCCTCTTTTGTCATAGGGGTTTTATTGGTTAATCCGTTTATTCCTGCTGATTTAAGAAGCATCTAATGGTTCTTCCTGATGCCATCAACTTTCTTCTTTGATTCACCGAACTTCACTGTTCAACTAAACTCTACCTTTTTCAGATTAAATAACTGCTACCTTTGTAGTAGATTATTTATCACCTTAAAATACAGATGTCTGTGAATATGAACGAAAAGGATGATCTATTAACTATAAAAGAAGCAAGTGATTGGGCAACGTCTTTTTTAGGTAAGAAAGTAACCCCATCAAATATTTCCTACCTTATCCAATATGGTAGAATTAAAAAAGCTGGTGATAATAATACAACTCGTGTTTCAAAAAAAGAATTACAGCAGTATTATGAATCTTATAACGGTTATCGTCAGACTAATTGGCAAGATCAGCTTGGTAATGACTTAAATTGGGCATTGTCATTTGACCAATATACTGAAGCCGAAACAACAAAACATGTCCATCGCTTACATCCATATAAAGGTAAATTTATCCCTCAACTTGTTGAATATTTTCTTGATGAACATACTGATATGTTTAAAACCGAAACATATTTTAATAAGGGGGATCTTATTTTAGACCCTTTTTGCGGCAGTGGAACTACAATGGTTCAAGCCAATGAACTCGGTATGCACTGTATTGGTATTGATATTTCAGCGTTTAATGCTTTGATAGCAAACTGTAAAATCATTAAATACGATTTAATTGATGTTCAAATAGAAATAAATCGAATTACAAAAGCATTAAAGGAATTTCTGGGCTACTCTCATACCCTTGAATTTGAAGAAAAGCTATTACAAGCTCTTTATGATTTTAATAATAAATTTTTCCCGGTTCCTGAATACAAATATCGTTTACATCAGGGTGAAATTGATGAGGATCTGTACGGAGCAGAAAAGGAAAAAGAATTTCTTCCAATTTTTAACAATCTAGTTGAGCAATATAAGATTAAATTACAGCAAGATACGGATGATACCTTCCTTGATAAATGGTATTCCCAACATATAAGAGAAGAAATTCATTTTGTTTTTGATAAAATCAAAAAAATTACGAATCCAGAAACAAAGAAGATAATCAGTGTAATATTGAGCCGTACAATCAGAAGTTGCAGGGCGACAACACATGCTGACCTGGCAACCTTAATCGAACCAGTTTATTCAACTTATTATTGTTCTAAGCATGGAAAAATTTGTAAGCCTCTCTATTCAATTTTAAAATGGTGGGAATCCTATACAACTGATACCATAAAGCGCTTAGTTCAATTTAAGAAATTAAGAACCGATACCTTTCAGTTTTGTCTCACTGGTGATAGCAGAACAATTGATATATTTTCCGAACTAAGAAATATAAATTTTGCTTTTGCAGATTTAGCTGAAAGGAAGAAAATTAAAGGTATTTTTTCATCGCCTCCTTATGTTGGATTGATTGATTATCATGAGCAACACGCTTATGCATATGATTTATTTGGTTTTGAGCGTAAAGATGAACTTGAAATTGGTCCTCTTTATAAGGGTAAGGGTAAAGAAGCTAAAGAAAGTTATATCAACGGTATTTCCTCGGTTTTGAAAAACTGTAAAAATTTTCTTGATACAGATTTTAATATTTTTTTAGTTGCAAATGATAAGTACAATATGTATCCCACTATAGCAGAAAATGCTGGAATGAAAATCATCAATCAATTCAAGCGTCCAGTATTAAATCGGACTGAAAAAGATAAAGGTGCCTATTCTGAAATAATCTTTCACTTAAAAAATAAATAATGGGTTTGACAGCGACTCAAGTTCAAAATATTGAAGCTGTTTTGCGAAATAGTTTGAGAAATAAATTTCAAAGCTATAATCCTGAGCCAGCTTCTATGCCATTTCATACCAGGTTATTGGGGAAAGACCGTATGGCTTTGTTCTCCTTTATACATTCTTTAAATACAAACTTTGGAACGAGTATTTTTGAACCTGTGGCTAAAGCAATAGCAATAGCAAATTATCACTCAGCATTATCTCAACAAGTCGCCGGTACTCGTATTAGTTCTTCAGCACACAATGTCATTCAGGGTATTATGGACAATTTAACAACTGCCACAACTAATCCAAATAAACCCGCTGAAATTAAAATGATACGCGCAGTATGTCAACTTGGAGATTTGAGAGAGGTGAAATTAACAAAAGTCGATATTAAAGTTGTTGGACATGATGACACTGTATATTTTTTTGATATTAAAACAGCTAAGCCTAATGCTGGTGGATTTAAAGAATTTAAGCGAACTCTTTTAGAGTGGATTGCAGCTTATCTTGCAGATTATCCGACTGCAAATGTTCAATCATTTATTGCAATTCCTTATAATCCTTATGAACCTCAACCGTATAATCGATGGACGATGCGTGGTATGTTAGATTTGCAAAATGAATTAAAAGTTGCCCAGGAGTTTTGGGATTTTCTTGGGGGAAAAGGAACCTATGATCAATTGTTAAATATTTTTGAAAGAGTTGGTATTGAATTAAGACCAGAAATTGACGCTTATTTTAAAAGATACAATAAAAATTAATACTTGTTTGGAATTAGCTATATTTCCAGTACTCGCTAACCGGACTTTCCCGATTAAAAAAATCTCTCCATCATTCCTGTTGAAATAAATTACGCCAATCCTATTGTTACGGCATGGACTGGCAAAATCATCGCCCCTGTCCATTCTTATTTACCGAAAATTGTCCATTGTTATTTACCGATTACATGAATGGCCAGATGAGTTTTATTGTTGACCTCATTTATGTTTCATTTTGAACAAATTTATTGAAATATTTACTTATTATTGATTTCTAGTGTGTTTTGCCATTGTATTTGATGATATAAATTCCAAATTTTATCCTCTTTTGATTTGAGCCCGACATTGAGGGATAAATTTTTTTTTGCCCAAAAACATATTTTGGTCCAGATCCGGAAAGATCTGGTCTGGATCTCGCAAAAGGTATAATCCCCAATGGTCTAGGAAAAAAATATTTATTGCCCAAAAATTTTTGTATTATCTTGTTTGACAACTGGGCCAGTGCCTGGAGTAAATTTAAAAAACATATTCAATTTTTCGACATAATATATCCTCTAATACGACAAAAGACCGGACCAACATATTGCTGACCCGGTCTTTACATTCACCAATTAAATCCACTTTTCACAAATCATTTATCACCATCATTATGCCGCATTATTTTCATATTCCTCATCATACAGCGGTATAATTTTAATGATTCCTTTACAATGTTTCTTTCTCTTTCGTTTTAATTTGGGTTCTTGGTACATTTCTTCATCCTTTTTCATACGGGTGTACCCGTAAATAAGTTTTAATTCTGTTTTGTAACTCATAATTTATAGAATTTTAGTTAATAATTTCATTTTGTTGGCGGATTGGGGTTGTCTGGAGGTATCCACCAGACAAACCCATACCGTTTGTTTCAAATGGACATTAGTTACGCCGCTTCTTCCATGTAATCGTTTTCAAATTCCGTGATTTCATCAGTCGTTGGCCGGTTTTCTTCCACCATTTTAAGTCTTTTTGCGGCAAATTGATGTGATGAGGTGTCGGTGTCATAACCGATTGATTTCCGTCCCAATGCACACGCCACCGCACAGGTGGTTCCTGTTCCGTTAAATATATCCAGTACCGTGTCTCCAATTTTTGTCGTCATTAAAATTGGTAATATTGGAATAATGTAACTATATGGGGCTTTGTGCCGATAATGGGGATTAATTTCCTTTAATTCGCTCCAGTTAAAACCACTTGATGTTATTTCATTTTCAACTGTCTGCTCATTTAAAAATGAACGAAACCTCTCCAATGGTTTTTTAATGGTAAAAACCTTATTTGAATGTTTTGGAACCACCCTGTCATTTACATTACTTGGTTTTATTTCATAATTTCCCTCTTTCCACATTTTAAATTCCCTGTAATAATATGTGTCAGGATTTTTGCAAAACCATAGGATGGTTTCATAATTTGGTAACAGTCTTCTCATATTTTCACCTACGGGTTTTGGATTTTTCTTCTTCCAAATAATTTTTTGTACCAAATACCATCCATAGTCCAGCATACCCACTACCAGTTTTTCCACCACAGCACAGTCCACTTTGCCATCGAAACTGTCACCAATGACAATAAATAAACTTCCGGTTTCTTTTAATTTGGGGTATACCCCCGAATATATTTCAACTTCCTTTTGAATATATTCATCCACGGTTTGTTCCTGACCATGCTGTATTTGTTCAACATCACGCACTCCATCGGGGTATGTTCTCATTTGATAATATGGACATGATGTTAAAACACAATTGATGCTGTCGTTTGGTACAACACCCAAATTTTCACAACTTTCGTTAACGATTGTATAATTTTCCCCATTTACCACCCGTAGGGCTTCTGTTAGTGCGTTTTCTCCCTGTTCCCGTTTTGCCTCTTTATAAATTTCCATGTAATTGAACGCCTGATGGATTTTTATAATTCCATGTTCCAATTTTTCCATCAAACCAAGTGTTTTGGAAACATCGGGATTGTTTTCTTCAAATTCTTTCACCTCCAGTAAGCGACGCAGGGTGATGGATGAAAAATCACATCCAATGATTTCACATGCGATTTGAAAACGATCCTTTCCCGCCAGACAAAAATCCTCATCACCCATTGATAAATCACCAATTTGTTCCCTTTTCTTTCCTTGGGATTTACCAAGTATACCCAGAACCTGTTCGGCCTGGTGGCATAGTTCCAACAATGATCTTTTGGGTGAACAATTCCAAAAGGTTCGTTTCATTGGAATTTCTTCATCTGTATATTCATATACTTCAATAGATATTTTTTCCCAACCCAATTGACATGCGGACATATATCTACTGATTCCGTCGAATATTAAATAACCTCCATCCCGTAATACTACCTTTATTGGATTTAATAGATATCCCACTAACTTCATCATTAATATCAACCCACTTAGTTTTTTCTCTTTATATACTTCCATCACCATGGGATGGGGTTTAATTTGGTTTATATCCACATCAAATATTCCCGTTGTATGGTTAATTTGATGGTTGTCTGTTGTTTTAACTACCATAGTGGGGTTACCACCGATGTTTTGTTTTCTGTTTGTTCTTCTTGTTTTCCGGTTTTTTGTTTTTTTCATGTATTAAAATTTTATTTGTTATTAAATCGTATGACAATCAAAATGACCAACACTATTGATAAAAAAAAGAGACTTCCAATGTTTAAAATGTTAAATGTTAATTCTGGTCACTCATTGTGACCAACGAAATAGATATAAAAAAAAGACACCTGGTGTCATCGTTGAATACACTGCGGATCTTCATCATTAATAGAATAAATAATAGAGATCCCGTTTGAGAATTTTAACAGAACTTATACTCAAGATGTCAAAGAACGAACTACTATATCTACCCTTTTATCATTATGATATAATCATTCACTGGGTTTTCTAATTTGACAAATAAATGGTTTTATATTTTTCCCATAATTCTGGTTGAACCTTTTTTATCGCCTCTTCTTCCGCCAGTGGATCTTTTCTTCCTTGTTTATAATTTGATAATTTACCAATCGACCTTGTTATTTCCCGTGTTTTCTTTCCATCATCTCCCATCCAAAAAGATTTAACCGATAGATAGATGATCTGTTCACCTGATGAATTTGGAGTATGGGGGTTGACCAGGATATTAATTTCTGGTTCTATTACCATTCTTAATCTCTTTAATTGGAAAATATATTTTTCCATTGTTGTCATAATATCACACGATCTTTCAATATCTGTATTCCCATTAACAAACTCCTTCAAATTCGTCAAATAAAAATTAATCATTTTGTCCTTTAAAAGTTGAAGTTCTTTTGTGTAAAGAGGTGATAAAAGATTCTTTTTAAATCGTTGAATTGTTATATTCTTGAAGTTATCATCAAGGATCCACGCAATCATCTCTTCAACTTCTTTTCGGTTATTCAATTTTCCTTCAATTCTATTCATATAATCTTCGACCTGTCCTTTTACTCTTTCCAAACTCATTTTATCAATACCTAAGAGAAGGAGAAGAAGTAAACAATTTATTGTTTCAGTACCGCCAAATAGAAAATCAATTATGTTCATTTTGTTTGTTTGATTTCGTTGGTACAAATTTATACCAACTTTTTTATATTTACCAAAATTAAATTGTTAAAAATTGTTATTTTATTTTCTGGGACCATAATCAAGATATCTGAATGTTTTAATACCATTATTATTATTGGTTTGATTTCGTTGGTCATAATTAGAGACCAAAGGTAATAATTTGATGATACTACGGGTAAATTAAATTGTTAAAAATTGTTATTTTATTTTCTGGGTCCATAATCAAGATATCTGAATGTTTTAATACCATTATTATTATTGGTTTGATTTCGTTGGTCATAATTAGAGACCAAAGGTAATAATTTGATGATACTACGGGTAAATTAAATTGTTAAACATTGTTATTTTATTTTCTGGGTCCATAATCAAGATGTCTGAATGTTTTAATACCATTATTATTATTGGTTTGATTTCGTTGGTCATAATTAGAGACCAAAGGTAATAATTTGATGATACTACGGGTAAATTAAATTGTTAAACATTGTTAATGGATTTTTCTGAAATATACTATGTCTTGTTATCCTGAAACCATTGTTATTGCTTCGTTTGATGTATTTTCTTACATATCGGTGACGGATTAAAACATGCGGTCTGGATGTATTATATATGTATTATGATAGAAGTTCCTTAACTGGTTAATGAAGTTGTACGCAATAAATGATCGATCACCGCCCCATTTCTTCCTGTCATTTTTGATGTTCTTTTAATAATGGCTGGCGTGTTTTTTACTCCCCGTCCCTGCGAATTCAATTATTAAAATGGATGTAATTGGGGGTACCTTTTAAAATTATTATTCATTTCTGTGATCTTTTTTATCCGCCAATTTTTTTTTCTCGCTTTTTTTCGATATATTTTAATTGATGTTGTTTTTAATTAATTGTTTCTGTTTTTAAATCGGGTTGGCGATATTTATTATCGCCAGCCCTTAATTAATAATGTATAGAAGATGACCATTGATGAATTTCTTTAACACAATTGAAAATATTTTAAAAGAGGGCTTTACTTTTTGAAAAACATTAGTTATAATTTAATCGTTACCATGACAAATAAACATAAATAAGGTAAAAATCGGAACCCCTGCTGGTGAGTGTTGTCATGGTCACAAAATACGGCAGGGGATTTCCTTTTTAAAGAATATGTTATATAATAAAAAAAGAAAAGGTTTATGGATACCCATTGAAGTAATGAATTGTTATGATTTAGATTGCACGGATAAATACTTGTTATCTGAAATTATTTCTCTGCATCAACTTAATAATGGCTGTCACGCATCCAATGAATTCTTCGCTGAATTGCTGAACATATCAAGAGGTAACGCCTCAAAAAGGATAACCAAATTGACTAATAAGGGGTATATAAAGACGAAAAATAGATACAATAGAAAGAAATGTATTGGGAGAATTATTATTCCGACCGATAAAAGATATGTCCACTATGTTATTACAAATGCTCAATCTGAAGAAAATGGTGGTTCACAGGAGAACCAAAGTGTTGTTCCTCAACGACCAGAAGATGGTGCTCAAACGACCCCAGGGGTAGTTCCTGAACGATTAGGGGATAGTGCTCAATCGCAGCATATTAATACAATTAATAATACAGATATAGAAAAACATATACTAGTACAGGAAACTGGAGAAATTTCTTTTGATATGATACGAGTATTGAAAAAACTAGTGATATCTGGTTGGGATAGCCTAGCAGTTAAGGAAGCTCGTCTTGTCTGGGATAATAAATCCTGGTTTGATGAATATCGGTATAAACCAATTGAAGAACTGAAGCCATTGTTCAAATATCTATATAAGCATTAAAAACAAATCATCCCCAACACGAGCGTTAGCGAGTTAGATGGATTCCAGTATCGGACTGGGTGTTTTTATTTTATAAAATCACAATTGAACCAGCCAAATCCAGCACCATCTTGCCTAAATTGATCGTTCATTTTTTTTAAATAACCAGCATAGATTAGTAACTAGAGAGATTTTATGAATATTACTCCAAGTGATTGGATTAAATGCGGCAAGCTGGAGCGTTCTTTCATTAATAAATCATTCCCACCCATGCCAGTGTTTTAATCCCGATCTAAACTGATACCGGCAAATAGCCGTAAATGATACCACTTTCACGGCGATACCACCATATCATGTTTTCATGAAAGATCATTGTGAATGACATCGGGGAAGTTTTCGATGTTTCATTATGA